>Ga0209589_1000018_pt1 | contig 192614 bp, 197 predicted proteins | sample CowpeawhiteBW_FD_187525 | JGI IMG/M metagenome (GOLD analysis project Ga0209589, IMG submission 187525) | Root nodule microbial communities of legume samples collected from California USA - Cow pea white BW (SPAdes) (version 2) | ecosystem: Host-associated > Plants > Roots > Nodule | place...
TCGCCCTACTTCGTCACCAACGCCGACAAGATGCGCGTTGAGATGGACGACGCCTACATCCTGATCAACGAGAAGAAGCTCTCCTCGCTGAACGAGCTGCTGCCGCTGCTCGAGGCCGTGGTGCAGACCGGCAAGCCGCTGGTCATCGTTGCTGAAGACGTCGAAGGCGAAGCGCTCGCCACCCTGGTCGTCAACCGCCTGCGCGGCGGCCTGAAGGTCGCAGCCGTCAAGGCTCCGGGCTTCGGCGATCGCCGCAAGGCCATGCTGCAGGACATCGCGATCCTGACCGGCGGCCAGGCTATCTCGGAAGACCTCGGCATCAAGCTCGAGAACGTCACGCTGCAGATGCTCGGCCGCGCCAAGAAGGTGATGATCGACAAGGAGAACACCACGATCGTCAACGGTGCCGGCAAGAAGGCCGACATCGACGCCCGCGTTGCCCAGATCAAGGCGCAGATCGAGGAGACCACTTCGGACTACGACCGTGAGAAGCTGCAGGAGCGTCTCGCCAAGCTCGCGGGCGGCGTCGCGGTGATCCGCGTCGGCGGCGCGACCGAAGTCGAGGTGAAGGAGCGCAAGGATCGCGTGGATGACGCGATGCACGCGACCCGCGCGGCTGTCGAGGAAGGCATCGTCCCGGGCGGCGGCGTCGCCCTGCTCCGTGCTTCCGAGCAGCTCAAGGGCCTGCGCACCAAGAACGACGACCAGAAGACCGGCGTCGAGATCGTGCGCAAGGCGCTGTCGGCTCCCGCTCGCCAGATCGCGATCAACGCCGGTGAAGACGGCTCGGTGATCGTCGGCAAGATCCTGGAGAACAAGGCCTACAACCACGGCTTCGACTCCCAGACCGGCGACTATGCCGATCTCGTCAAGAAGGGCATCATCGACCCGACCAAGGTCGTGCGCACCGCGATCCAGAACGCTGCCTCGGTTGCGGCGCTCTTGATCACCACGGAAGCGATGGTCGCCGAGCTGCCGAAGAAGAACGCTGCCGGCCCCGCAATGCCTCCGGGCGGCGGCATGGGCGGCATGGACTTCTAAGCGACGAAGTCATCTCGGACGCGGTGCAGCGCGCAGCGGTGCACCGCAGAGCCGGGATCTCGCTCAGACGAACGCGAAAAATGCAAAACCCCGGCAGCGATGCCGGGGTTTTTGTTTGCGGCAAGCCACGTGGGTGCTTGCCGCAGCGCAGCTCATGGTGGGCGCTCTGCACAACCTCACGCTGAAGCGAGGAGTCATCTGACGCTCACGATGTCCACGCTATGCACAGCCACGCCCGCAAACATACCTTGGTCTGAGTTGACAACTTCAAAAAAATTGTTCGCGAGAGTCGCAAACCGAACCGACAGTCCCACGTTCGTCCCGCACAGTAGGATCGGGACTGGATCAAAACTGCTCACCCGGAATCTGAACCGAACACGGAGCGTCAGCTCTCGTGACGCGAGCGAGCGTTGCGGGGAATGCTTTCGCTTGAGAGAGGAACTGCGTCTTGAGTGAAACAGAAATGAAAGTCACAGTGAACGGCACGAATATCTTTGGCATGCCCGGCATAATCGGCGATCTTGCCGAACAGGGTCTTGCCCGCGCGCGGGCCGCATCCGAACAGATGACGGAGACGTTGGGCGAAACATATTCGCGCAACGCACGAGGCGCGGCCGACTACGGGCTGAAGGTGCTTGAAATCTCATACGCCAATGCCGCCTCCGCGCTCGATTTTGTCATTCATCTCGCCGGCAGCAGGTCGGCGAGCGACGTCTTGACCTTGTCCACCGAGCAAGCCCGCAAGGCCCTCGACACGGCATCGGACCAGAACAAGGAATTGTGGGCGCTTGGCCAGAAGCTTGCGACGGACATGAGTGAGCCGGTCAGGAAGCATTTCGAGAAGGTTCTCCACCCAGCCGGCTAAAAAGCGGCGCGCAATTCACGTCGAGGATTCGTTTGAGGAGGGATCCGGCCGGTTGGAGACGCTCAGTGACGAGCATGTCAGCCCCCACTGCCCGATGCTCTGTCAAGCCGCAGGTGCGCGATGCCCCCCAACTGGTCGCACCGACAAGGCGCCATCCAACCGGCCGGTGCTTTTCTGCAAAAAAACAAAAAGCCAATATCGAGGGAGGGTCACATGGGCATGCTCATGGTCAAATGTCCGCAAACCGCGCACGCGATTCCCACCGGCATCAAAGCCGACCGCGAAAGCTTTGGACGTAGCGCGGTATTTTTCTCGCGCACACATTGCCCATTCTGCCGCACCGATCACGCCTGGTTCGCGCGGGATGCCTGGGTCGCTGAGCCTAGCATCCGTGTGCGGCGGTTCAGTAGCCTGGCGGTCGATACAGATCATTGATGATCGCGATGGAGGGACACCATGGGGCTCATGCAAACCTCGACCGAAACTTCCGTCTGGCTGCTGCAGGCCAGGGATTGTCTCGACGAAGCACGACGGCTGAAGCCCGGCCCAGAGCGCAATGAGTTGCGCCAGACGGCGAAGGTGCTGCGCGAGATTGCAAGGCTCGAGACGGCGTCCGAAGCGGCGCGGGAGCCCGATCGACGACAGAGGAATTGATCGCGCCGAACCGGCTCACACCGCGTCGTCCGCTTCCGTTTCCGGCATGAACGGATCGTCGGTCCGAGCCGCCGCGCGAGGTCGGATCTTGTCGTCCGCGAATATCCGCTCGGCTTCGAGACGCATGACGTGGTGGCATTCGCACGCCACCGCCGATAGCCGCGACCGGTCGATCTCGATCCGACCTCGTTGATCGGACCTGATCGCGCCGCGCGCGCGCAGATTGCGCATGAGCAGCGTTACCGTCGTTCGCCGCACACCGAGGATTTGCGAGAGCGCCTGCTGGGTCAGCGGGAGAATGTCGCTGTCGATGCGGTCGCGAAGCTGTAGCAGCCATCGCGCCATGCGGGCTTCGACCGGGTGCAGCGCGTTGCAGGCCGAACCGAGCTGAAACTGTACGAGCATCGCCGCGATGTGACGTTGGATCACCCGTCGGATCGCGGGGCTGCGGCCAAAAGCAGCATGAAACCGCGCCGCCGGCAGCCGCGAAGCGGTGCCCGCGGCAGCGACCACTGCGGTGATGCCCGACGGCGACGGGCCGAGCACCGACAGGCTGCCCACCATCCCTTCGCGTCCGACCACACCGGTCGCGACCGTGTGCCCGTCCGCCATGTCGATCATCAGAAGGATGGCGCCGCTATGGGGAAAGAAGACATAATCCACCTCTTCGCCGGCCCGCGCCAGGACCGCATCCTGATCGAGCGCCACGGTTTCCAGCTCGGCCCCGAGCAGTTCGAGGTCCGCTGCCGGCAAGGTTGCGAGAAGGCGATTACCGGTTCCGGAAGAAAGCCTCACCGGCGCCGACCCGTGGTGAAGCGACGCATAACCAACTCACTCAGACGCACGTTCAAAAAACCAACTCCAAACGCTTGGCCGTAAGGCGGAATTTTCTGTAGGCAGTACGCGAACGAGTTAGATGCAACGGGCTGATAGACGCAACACCAAATGTGCCTGCTCGCCCGCGAAAATCGGGGTTCCAATTTCGGCGCGCGGTAAACATCGCAATTCGGTTCAGTGACCGGGTTCGTGACATTGGAGGGGCGCCCCGTGAGCGGCCCGCCGATTTCATTCCGGGGTTCGCGACGCGAGCGCCTGGAATGACGAGTGGGCTCCAACCTCACGCGCCGCGCGCGACATCCTGGAAGCAGGCGCGCAGCCAATCGATGGTGACGCGCGTTGCGGCATCGCGCTTGAGATGGTTCTGCACCAGCAGCCAGACATCGCGGCGCTTCGGCAGCAGCGTGGCGAGCAGCCGGCGGTCAGCCAGCAACGCAGCGGAACCATATTCGGGCAGCACGCCGGCAGCCTGATGCGACTGGATCAGCGTGCGGATGACGCGGACGTTGTCGGTGACGCAGCGCGCGCGAACTCGCCGCGCTCGCAGGAACTGCATCTCGGGGATGCCTTCGAGCTCGTCGGGATACGCACAGGTCACCGCTTCGTCTGCGCCGACCGCAACCGGCTCGAAGAAATACAGCCGGACCTCGGCGAGCTTCGAGATCGCGAAGTCGCCCTTGTCGGGCTTGCGCAGGCGGATGGCGAGATCGGCTTCCCAGCGCGAGAACTTGACGTTGTCGCTCGAGGTCAGGAATTGCAGCGTCAGCCCCGGATTGGCGCGCAGGAATTCGCTGGCGCGCGGCGCCAGCACCTCCTCCGCGACCGCGTTGGTCGACGCGATGCGCAGCCGCCCCACCGGACCCGGCAGGCTCGCGCCGATGCGGCCGATATCCTCGGCATGCGCCGCCATCGCCTGGACATGCGCCAGCACCATCTCGCATTGCCGGGTCGGCGTGCGGACGCCATCGGCGGCTTCGAACAGCCGCAGGCCGAGCGCACGCTCGATGCGCGCCAGGCGGCGGCCGACGGTGGTCTCGTCAATGCGCAGCCGCGCGCTGGCGCCCGCATAGGTGCCCTCGTCCCTGACGGCCGCAATGATGCGAAGATCGTCCCAGTTCATGGCGGCAGGCTACCTCGCGCGGCGCCTACCTGCAATAACGCAGCCATCGGCTGCAATATCCCTGCATAACGGCAGGAGGCTCCGGAGCTATCCTCGATCAATATTTCTCCGGAGACTTCCGAGCCATGACCGCCGCCAAAACGCTGATGCAGCTTGCCGGTATCGATCTCGCCCCGCCCCGCCTCGGCGACGCCTGCCTGGTGCTGATCGATATCCAGAACGAATATCTCGCAGGTCCCCTCGCTTTGTCCGACGCCAACGCCGCGATCGCGCGCGCGACCGCATTGCTCGCCCGCGCCCGCGAGAGCGGCGCCGCGATCTTCCACATCGCGCATAGGGGACGGCCCGGCAGCCTGTTCGATCGCAGCGCGGAGCGCGGCGCCATCGTCGCACCGCTGGCGCCGCGGCCGGGCGAAGCGGTGATCGAGAAGGAATTGCCGAACGCATTCGCCGGCACCGACCTCAACGCGCAGCTAGCGGCGACCGGACGAAAGGAGCTGGTTCTCGCCGGCTTCATGACGCATATGTGCGTCAGCTCCACCGCCCGTGCCGCGCTCGACCTCGGCTTCCGTACCACCATCGATGCCGAGAGCTGCGCCACCCGCGACCTGCCGGACGGCACCGGCGGCACGATTGCGGCAAAGCTCATTCACGACATCGCGCTCGCCGAATTGTCCGACCGCTTCGCCATCATCGCCCGCGGCAACGCCCTCGCCTGAGACGACCAACATGCTCCAGCTCTATTTCTCGCCGATGGCCTGCTCGCTCGCCAGCCGCATCGCGTTGATGGAGGCCGGCGTCGAGGTGCGCTACCACCTCGTGCATCTCTGGACCAAGAAGGTGCTGGAAGACGACGCCGATTTCCGCGCGGTCTCGCCGAAGGGCGCGGTGCCCGTGCTGGTGCTGGGGAACGGCGAGCGGCTGACGGAGAGCGCAGCCGTGCTGCAATATATCGCCGACCTGAAGCCCGAGCTCGGCCTCGCGCCGCGGCCGGGTGAGCCGGATCGCTATCGGCTGCAGGAGTGGCTGAGCTTCGTCGGCACCGAGATCCACAAGGGGTTTCTGTTCCCGACCTTCTGGTACAAGGACGACGCATCGCTGGCCAAGCCGCGTGCCAGGATCGGGCAAACCTTGTCGGTGCCATCGGCCTATCTGGCGGACCGCGAATTTCTGGTCGGAGACCGCTTCACCGTTGCCGACGCGCATCTCGCCTGGGCCCTGCTGTTGCTCCGCGCCGCCGGCGTCGACGTTGCGCAATGGCCGTCGCTGGCAGCCTATCTCGCACGCATCCAGGCGCGCCCGCAGGTCAAGGCCGCCGTCGCCACCGAAATGCAGTTGTGGAAGTCGCTCGCCGCGTGAGCGAGATAAGTGTCACTCGGCGCTACTGAAACGCGACCTCGGCAAAGCTCCGCAGCTTGCGCGAATGCAGCCGCTCGGATTCCTGCTGCTTGAGCCGCTCCAGCGCCCTCAGGCCGATCTCGAGATGCTGGCCGACGCGTTGCCGGTAGAACTCGCTCGCCATGCCTGCGAGCTTGATCTCGCCGTGCAGCGGCTTATCGGAGACGCACAGCAACGTGCCGTACGGTACCCGGAAGCGATAGCCGTTGGCGGCAATGGCCGCCGACTCCATGTCGAGCGCGATGGCGCGCGATTGCGACATGCGCCTGATCACCGACGGCCCGCTGATCTCCCAGTTGCGGTTGTCGACGCTGGCGACCGTGCCGGTGCGCATCAGCCGCTTGAGCTCGAAGCCGGATACGCCGGTGACCTCGCCGACCGCCTCCTCGAGGGCGACCTGCATCTCGGCGAGCGCAGGGATCGGGACCCAGAGCGGCAGCTCGTGATCAAGCACGTGATCCTCGCGAACGTAGCCATGGGCAAGCACGTAATCGCCGAGCCGCTGCGTATTCCTCAGACCCGCGCAGTGCCCGATCATCAGCCAGGCATGCGGCCGCAGCACCGCGACATGATCGGTGATGTTGCGCGCGTTGGACGGACCGATCCCGATGTTGATCAGGGTGATGCCGCGATAGTCAGGTTCGACCAGATGAAAGGCCGGCATCTGCGGCACGCGGTCCGGCGCGGTCCCACTCGTGCCGCCCCCGAGCCGCGCATTGCGCGTGATCACGTTGCCGGGCGCAACGAAAGCGTCCAGGCCGGCTTCGCCTGACGCGAGGCGCTGCTGGCACGATTGTGCGAAGGCATCGACATAGAATTGGTAATTCGTGAAGATCACGAAGTTCTGGAAGTGCTCCGGATCGGTGCCGGTGTAGTGATAGAGCCGGCGCAGCGAGTAATCGACCCGCGCCGCACGGAACAGGGCCAGTGGCTCCGGCATTCCCGGCGCCAGCTCGAACGTGCCGTCGGCGATCGCATCATCCATCGCGGCGAGATCGGGCGTATCGAACACGTCGCGCAGCGATCGCGTGAAGGCCGAACTGTCGGCAATCGTCAACGCCGCTTCGATGTTGATGTCTCGCCGGTAGGCAAAGTGGATCGGGATCGGCTCGTTCGACTGGCCGATCTCGACGGCCACACCGTGATTCTTGATCAACAGGCCGATCTGCTCGGTAAGATAGGTTCTGAAGATGTCGGGGCGCGTGACGCTGGTCTCATGCACGCCCGGCCCCGCGACAAAGCCGTAGGCAAGCCGGGAATCGAGCCGCGCATGCGACGATGTCGTGATGCGCACGAACGGATAATGCGCCCGCACGCGCGTCGTGAACGACACGCCGTTGACGTACGCCTCAAAGCGATCGCGAAGGAACTGGGTGTTACGCTCGTAAATCTCTTCGAGACGGCCGACGGCCGCACCGGCATCGACGAAGGCTTCGGTTGCGAACGGCGGCGGAGTTTCGATGGGCGGTGCAGGAGACATTGCGCTTCAACCGGTAATGGGCCGTTGAAGTATAACAACAATCGACTCGTTGGTTCCAGCCAGCCCCGGAATGATGCATGTTGTCGGAGTTGCAGGCCGGATGGTTCGAAGTCGCTTAGGCTCGACTCGGGACCACCATCACGACGAGCCGGCGCTCTGGCGCTATTTCGGGGCTGCAGAAGGAGGTAACGACCTGCGATCCGCTCGGCCTACTGGATCCTCGCGAGCACGGCGAGGCGGCGGATGCCCTTGTTGCGGTAGGCGTCGAGGAATGCGTAGTAGTTCTTGAACGAGACGCAGCCGTTGGAGTCGCCGTTCGGACCGAGCATGTAGGTGTGCGCGAGCAGGCCGACGCGGTTGTAGATCCGGCCTTCGCCGCCGATCGGGTTGAGCCGCAGTGCCGGCACGCCGTGGAACAGCGCCTCGCGCGGCTTCAGCTCGTAGATGTGCGGCGGTGTCACGCCGATCATCTTCATGCTCGCGGAGCGCGGATCGTCGAGCCGTGAGCCGAGACCCGAATGCGCTTCGAGCCGCGTGCCGTCCGGCAGATACACGGTCTTGGCCGAAATGTCGTAGACCGCGGTCTGGCGATCATAAGGCGGCGACCCGCCACGTGTCGGGTCCTGGTCGAGGGTCGAGGGGATACTGCCGGTAACGTTTGCATCGGCGGACGCGTAGGAGAGCAGCCCGCCGCTCGACTCACGCTTGCCCCACAGCTTCTCGACCATGGTCTGCCGTTCGCTCGACGCGATCGACATCACCGCGGCCTTGGCGCGCGCGGCCATGTCACGCACCGTGACGCCACCGGATCTTGCGGCCGACTTCGACGTGGCCGACTTGGCCTCAGCCCGCTTGGGCTCGGCGGATTTGGGCTCCACGGATTCGGCAGGCGTGTTGAGCGCGACCTGCAGGTTGGCGGCCGCTTCCTTGTTCGCGGCCTCGACCGACCTCGGCGCAGGCGCCTTGGCTTCGGCGACCTTCGCTGCGGCGGTCGGCTTCGGCGCATCCGCGAGCTTCGGCGCATCGGCCGTCTTGAGCGGATCGGTCTGCGGCGCGGCATCGGCCACTACGACGCTGGACGGAACGCCGTCCGGCGAGGCCGCAGCAAACCTTTCGTTAAACATCAGCGCCGGTGCGGCGGGCTCAGACTTGGCAGAATCCGACTTGGCGACCTCGGCCTTCCCGGGTGGAGGCGTCAACGACGCGAACACCTCGTCGAACGACGGCGCAGGCCGTTCAGCGACCGCCACGCGGTGCTTGACGACGGGCTCATCGAGCCCTGCGCTGCTCACCGATGGATAGACACTCGCCGCGAAGATATTGGCGTAGACGGTCCAGGCGCAGCCAAGCACCAATCCCGCCACCGCGGCACTGCCGAGGAAATGCTGAGGGAGAATCCTTCGGGAGGATTTCTTGCGGCGTGGCGCCCCAAGACCATACGCAGTCGCACTCGTACCCATACGCCCGGCGCTCAAAACAGGTCCACCTTGTCCCACTCGACTCGGAACCGAACGACGTTTCGGCTCAGCGTCTCGCAGGGACGCGGATGCCCATTAAGGCGACTTTTAGTTAAATGCGACTTAACTGGATGCGATCCCCTGCAGCGCGGGAAGTGCCTGTGGCGTGGGGCTTTTTTAAGATCACATTGGATCGCGAAAGCGGATTTTCTGTCTCATCATGGGACATCCGCAGATGCCGCTGAGGCCAGCGCCGGCAGCGGCATGCGCGGGAAGAATGTCCTTGCCGATCGCCCCGCAATCTCGCGGGGATTTTGCAACAACAATCTCCTCAGTAGGAGAGCTTCGGATACCAGTCCTTGCCGCGTCCTTCGGGCGTGGTGTCAAGAATGGTCCAGAGCGGATCGAGGTCGGGCGCGCCGCGCGGATCCTGGCCAGGATCGGCGGTGCCCTGCCCCATCTCGCTCGCCCAGAAATGACGGATCGTGCCATCGCGCCGCGTGAACACGTTGTAGCCGGGCACGTCGGCATCATCCTTGCTGACATAGTCACGAGTGTAGTCGCCCGATGCATCGGAGTAGACTTGGTGGCGCGTCCAGCCGCGGGCGTTCTTCGCCTCGATCAGCCGCGCGATCGGCGAACGCGCCACGAAGACGAAGGAGACGCGCCGCGCGACGTCAGGCAGCTTGGCCTCCCATGTGCCCATGAACGACGTGCACATCGGACACAGCTTCTCGCGCTGCGGACCGAACATGTAGCTGTAGATGACGAGCGTCTGCTTGTTACCGAACAGGTCGGCCAGCGACGCCGGGCCGGCTTCGCCGATGAACTGATAGGCCTTCGTCACCTCGCCGCCCGGCGGCAACGCACGGCGCAGTTCGGCGACGCGCTCGATCTGGCGGCGCAGTTCGATCTCCTCGATGAGCAGCGCCTGGCGGGCACGACGATACTCTGCGCTCTCGTTGGGAAAGCGCGTGGTGTTGGTCTTGGCGAGTTCGGCAGCGGGCTTGAGATTGGAACCGGTCATGAGTGGAACCTCGTTTGGTTGACGGGCTTCCTGGAAGACGAGTCGGAGCTTGATGATCCGACATCATCGACAAATGTTCCTACTCCAGTTCCGGTGGCGGTGAGCGATCGAGAACGTCGCCCTTCGGCCCTTCCAGCGCATCGAGCGCATAGGTCTCGATGGTCAACGGCCCGCGCATGCGCTTGGCCTCGGCAACGGTCTCGATGCGGGCAAAATTGGCGCGCATCGACGCCGGCACGGCCTGCTCGACCTCATGCACATACAGCAGCTTGCCGGAAAGCGCCGCAGGGCTTGGCTCGGGCATGTTGACCCAGCGGATGCGCTGCCCCTGCTGCACAACGCAGGTGCCTTTGGGCAGATAGAACACCAGCCAGCCGGTGGTGCCGTAATCCGGCGCAAGCACACAGGTCGCGCCGATGCGCACGCGCACCGTCTCGATCTTGTCCGCGAGCTCCTGCCAGCCGACCCCGACGCTCCGCACAGTGGCGTCGCGGCGATAGCCCGACAGGACACCGGTGTTGGCCTGCACGATCAACAGCGCAAACAGCACGACGCCGCTCGGGGCCGCCCAGCGGCGGCAGAAATCGATCGTCCGCTGCTCGCGCGGCGCCCATTGCACCTGGATAGCAGCGACGGCGGCCGCGACCGCGAAGGCCGGATAGACCGGAGCAAACCAGTTGGCCTCGACCCGCGCATGCAGCGCGTGCCAGGCGAAATAGACCACGATGGTCCAGAACATGGTGTTGACGAGCACCCGCGCAGCCATTGCGCCGGCGCGGCGCTTGGAGAGCGCATAGAGTCCCATCACGCCGAGGATGAAGACCAGCGGAGTCGCAAACGCGAACTGGGTCGGGATCAGCTCGGCGATGTAGGTTGGCCGGAAATCCTCGATCCGGGCGCGGCCCATCTGCTTGATGAACGACACCCAATGGTGATCGGCATTCCAGAGAATGACCGGCGCAAACATTCCCAGCGCGACCAGGCCGCCGAGATAGAGCCAGGGCGAGAGAAACCAGCGGCGCAGCTTCGGCACTATCGCAAGCCAGATCAGGATCGCAGGTCCGAAGAACAGCGCGGTGTATTTCGACAATAGCGCCGCGCCGGCGCTGGCGCCGACCGCAAGCCACCAGGCGCCGCGGCCGCTCTCCAGCACCTTTGCGAGCGAGAACAGCAGCAGGCTCGCCGCGACTAACAGCGGCGCATCCGGTGTCACGATCAGCGTGCCGACGGCAGCCATCAGCGTGACGTTGAGCAGGATCGTGGCGCTTGCGGCAACGCGCTGGCCGCCGAACAGGATCGCGGCCGACTGGTAGATCGCCCAGCTCATCGGCAGCGCTAGCAGGACCGAGACCAGCCGCACACCGAGCGGCGTGTCGCCAGCGATCATCGTGCCGAGCCGGATCACGACCGCCACCATTGGTGGATGATCGTAATAGCCGCCGGCCAGCGCCTTCGACCACATCCAGTAATAGGCTTCGTCGAAGGTCAGCGGCGTCCAGGCCGCAGCCGCAAGCCGCAACGCGACCAGCGCGCAGACCACGAGAGCGGTGTTGAGGGCAAGCCGCCCCTCGTTCGGATTCATGCCAGCGTCATCGCTTGCGCCAGACGAACAGCCCGGACATCGCGTAGTTCCAGACCACGCCCATCAGCGCGCCCGCCGCGCCCGCAAGCCACCAGATCGGTTCCTGATCGTAGACCGAGAACGCGACACCGACATTGGCGAGCAGACCGACGCCGCAGACGAGATAGAACAGCAGCAGGCCGCGCACGATCGCAAAGCCCTTCAGCCGCTGGTCGCGGTAAGTCAGGAAGTTGTTGAGAATGAAATTGCTGGTCATGGCGACGATCGCGCCGGTGGCCTGCGCCTCCGGGAATGGTGCGCGAAACACCTCGAGCGCGATGAAGAGTGCGGCAAGATGCACCACCAGACCGAGCGCGCCGACCATCGCGAACAACAGGAAGCGGAGCGAGATCACGTCATGCGTCAGCTTCGCGAGCACGAGGCCGACGAAGTCCAGCGCAACCATGGAGTCGAGCTTGCTCTCGCCGTGCTGTCGCGCGCCGAACGTGTAGGGGATTTCGACCGTGCGCAGCTTGCCATGCGCGGTGGCGACCAGATCCAGCAGGATCTTGAAGCCCTGGATCGACAGTTGCGGCGCGAGTTGCTCGAAGCGGTCGCGGCGGATCATGAAGAAGCCGCTCATGGGATCGGCGATCTCGACCTTCAGCGCGCGGCGCGCGATTTCGGTGGCGAAGGCGCTGGCGCCGGCACGGCTCTTGTTGAAGCCCTCGGCACGATAGCCCCCGATGTAGCGGCTGCCGACCACCAGTTCGGCCTTGCCGCTCTGCAGCAGGGCCAGCATCTGCGGGAGCTGGGCCTCGTCGTGCTGCAGGTCGGCATCGATCACCGCTGCATAGGGCGCGCTCGAGGCGAGGATGCCCTCGATGCAGGCGCCCGACAGGCCGCGCCGGCCGATCCGGCGGATGCAGCGGACGCGAGGGTCCAGCCGCGCCAGACCGCGCACCACATCCCAGGTTCCATCGGGTGAATTGTCATCGACGAAGATGACTTCCCAGGCCACGTCCTTCAACGTCGCGTCGAGGCGCCGGTACAGGACCGTGACATTGTCGCGTTCGTTGAAGGTCGGGACGACGACCGAAAGTTGCGGCAAACCAGCGGCCTGCGACGGGATTTCGGGGCCCGGTTTGATGGCGTCATTCATGAGCGCCAGCGTATAGCCGCAGCCTCTCCCGCTGCCAAGGCGGACGGGGACCAAACACATCTCGGAAGGCGGGAAAACAGGGTCGAAATACCCCCGGAAATGCCAACGACCACAACAAGGGCCGCGCGTACATCCGGCGCAGCCAGCATTGTCGTGGTCGTCCCGGCGCCGGAGCCCTTGCGAGCTGCAACGTCGCCGTTCAATGCCAGATAGGAAGGCGCGGGGCAGTCCGCAAGGGCCAGGCTCGCTAGTTGTTCGGGACTTCCCGGATCACCGGACCCCGTGGTGTCGGGGCGGGTGCGGGCTCTGGCGCGGGGGCCGCCTGCTGCTGCGCCGGGGCGGGCGGCGGCGGATTATGGATCTGGCTCGGCGACGGCCCGTAGATAAACGCCGCCGCCAGCACGACGGCCGCGACCAGGGCGCCCAAAAAGCCTGCCATCGATTGAGAACTCATGCCGGATCGTCCCTCGCCTGTGGGCCGATTGATATCAAAAATCGGTCAGGCGCAACAGGACTTGGCTGTCTATTTGGCCGCCGCCCCGCGCCGGACGAACGCGTTCACGATGTCCTTCTGCGCGAGCTCGATCGCACGATTGGCGGTGGCCAGATTCGCGTCGGGTCCCTCCTTCGGAAATTGCAGCGACAGGAAATCGATCAGCGACACCCGGAAATTCTGCCGCTCCGAGGCGCAGACGCTTGCAATCAGCGAGGTGAACTCCTGGTCCGACATCGTCTTGTTGTTGTCGCGCGGATATTCGCGGGCGAGACAATTCCAGTAAGCGTCGCGGCCGCTGACCGCGAGCTTATGTGCATCGTCGACCTCGTCGGCAACGGCGGCGGAGCAGGTGATCAAGAGGACGGCTGCGACCAGCATGCGCATTATTGTTCTCCCGTTTGCCACATCCTAACGAGGACCGATCACCACGATAAGCATCGCCGCCGCAAATCTGGCGAACTGGCCAATCACGATTATTTTGACTAGTCTGACCGCTCCTTCCTTCTCGCGATGAGTGCAATCGTGGCCCAAGCTCCCAGCAAGACAACCAAGACGGACGCAGGCAACATCTATATCGGCATCGGCGGCTGGACCTTCGAGCCATGGCGCGGGGTGTTCTATCCCGAGAAGCTCGCGCAATCAAAGGAGCTCGCCTATGCGGCATCGAAGCTGACCTCGATCGAGATCAACGGCACCTACTACGGCTCGCAGAAGCCGGAGAGCTTTCGCAAATGGGCCGGCGAGGTACCCGATGGCTTCATCTTCTCGCTGAAGGGACCGCGCTTCGCCACCAACCGCCGCGTGCTCGCCGAAGCCGGCGATTCCGTGAAGCGCTTCTATGATTCGGGCGTGCTCGAGCTGAAGGATCGGCTGGGGCCGGTGCTCTGGCAATTCGCCCCGACCAAGAAGTTCGACGGCGCCGACTTCGGTAAGTTCCTCGAGCTGTTGCCGCGCAAGCTCGACGGCCGCGCATTGCGCCATGTCGTCGAAGTGCGCCATGACAGTTTCTGCGTGCCCGAGTTCGTTGCGCTGCTGCGCGAGTTCGAGATTCCCGTGGTGTTCGCCGAGCACGGCAAATATCCCGCGATCGCGGACGTCGTCGGCGACTTCGTCTATGCGCGGCTGCAGAAGGGCAACGACGAATTGAAGACCTGCTATCCGCCGAAGCAGCTCGACGCCTGGGCCAAGCGCTTTCAGGACTGGGCCAGTGGCGGCGAGCCGGACGACCTGCCGCGCGTCGACAAGGGCAAGCCGAAGAAGACGCCGCGCGATGTGTTCGCTTACGTGATCCACGAGGGCAAGATCCGCGCGCCGGCGGGTGCGATGGAATTGATCGAACGCGTGAAGTGAGCGGCTATGGCGAGAGCGAAGACGCTGTTCACCATCGGCTATGAGCAGACCCCGTCGAAGGCAGTGCTGGATGAGCTCGAGCAAGCCGGCGTCAAGCTGCTGGTCGACGTCCGCGCCATCGCCTCGTCGCGGCGGCCGGGCTTTTCCAAGACCCAGCTCGCGGCCGGCCTCGATGAGCGCGGCATCGCCTACGTCCATCTGCGCGGCCTCGGCACGCCGAAGACTGGCCGTGAGGCAGCACGCAGCGGCAAGTATGAGCTGCTGCACAAAATCTATTCGGCGCACCTCAAGACCACGCAAGCCAAGGAAGAGCTCGACGAGCTGTCGGCGCTGGTGAAGAAATCGGGCCCGGTCTGCATCCTCTGCTACGAGCGCGACCACCAGCACTGCCATCGACGCTGGATCGCGGAAGCCATCGAAGAGCGCAACGGCGTCCGGATCGAGAACCTGGTCGCGCCACAGCTCTAGAGCATTTTCGGTTCTGATTGAATCAGAACCGAGGCTCTAGATTGTTTTTGACGCGTTTTCTTCACGCGAACCGGTATCCACTTCGCTCGAGAACGCTCTAGCTCCCCTCGCCCGGTACGTTCAGCGTCCCTTCCATCATCTTGACGCAGCCGCCGCCGACATGCACCGACGCAACCGCGCCGCCCTGCTTGCGCACCCGCGTCAACAGCAGGCTTGGCCGGCCCATATCGACGCCCTGCCCGATCCGCAACCGCAACTCGCCGTCGCGCAGCGGATCGATATCCGCAAGCAGCGCCGCCGTGGCCGCCGTCGCGCTGCCCGTGGCGGGATCCTCGGACATCCCGCTCGCGCCCGGATGGAACATGCGCGCCTGCAGGTCCAGCGGCTGCTCGCTTAGCGGGACATCGCGCGTGTAGAAATAGACGACGTCGCGTCCGATGCGCGCCCGCGCCCTGTCGAAGGCCGCGGCATCCGGCCGGGCCCGCTTCAGCGCCTCGCGCGAGGCGATCTCCACCGCCAGGAACGGCAGCCCGACCGAGACGACCTGCGGCGCGTGACGATCGGTTCTCACATCGCTTGCCGACAGCGAGAGGCACGCAGCCGCCTCCGCCGCGCTCACCTCGCTGGTCCGCTGCAGCTTCTCCGGCGCGGTCAGCTCGGCGCCGATCACGCGCCCGCCATCGGTGAGGATCTCGACAGGCACAAGCCCCGCCTTCTCCTCGAAGACCAGCCGCGCCGGGGCCTTTGCGGCCTGTGTTCCCAGCACGAAGGCCGTACCGACATTGGGATGGCCCGCGAACGGAATTTCCGAGCGCACCGTGAAGATGCGCACCTGGGCATCGTGCGCCGAGTCCTGCGGCGGCAGCACAAAGGTCGTCTCGGAATAGTTGAACTCGGTCGCGATCGCCTGCATCTGCGCCTTCGAGAGCCCGCCGGCGTCGAGCACCACGGCGAGCGGGTTGCCTCCGAACGCCTGGTCGGTGAAAACGTCGACGGTGATATAGCGCCGCTGCATCTTGTCTGTCCTCATGCTTTCCGATCGTCATCGACCGGACGCTCGGATCGTAACACGGGCGAGAGGACGCTCTTCAGAGCATTCGGTGCAATCAAGTCTTAGACCCGAAACAGCTCGCGCAGCGATGCCGGCATGCCCTACCCCAATTGCCAGACCGGGACAGGGCGGTCGTAGCCCCTCACCGGCACCTCGCCGCGCGGCACGGCATCCTTGCCGTGGTCACCGAGCGCATCGCGCACCGCGGAGGAGATCAGGAATTGCGAACCGAGCTCCTTGTTGAGCGCCTCGAGCCGCGCGGCGAAATTCACGGTGTCGCCGATCACGGTGTATTCCTTGCGCCGCGGCGAGCCGATATTGCCGGCGACGACCTCACCAACGTGAACGCCGATGCCGATCCGCAGCGGCCAGCTCGACGACTCATTGGCGCGCTCGTTCGCCGCAAGCATCTCGCGCGCGGCCGCGACCGCATGCTGTGCGGCATCGCCTGACTCAAGCGGCGCGCCGAACAGCGCAAGAAAGCCGTCACCGAGAAACTTGTTCACGATGCCGCCATGGCGGTCCAGGATGTCGACCAGCACGGCGAAGGCGCCGTCGAGCCGGTCCACCACCTCCTGCGGCGAGCGCGTGCGGGCGCTGGCGGTGAAGCTGCGGAAGTCGACGAACATCACCGCGACGCGCCGGATGTCGCTCTCCGTACTCGCCCCTTCGGCAATCAGCCGTTCGACCACCTGCGGCGAGACGTGCTGACCGAACAGATTGGTAATGCGGTCGCGTGCGGTGGCGGCCGCGATGCTGGCCTCGAACTGCCGGCGCAGTTGCATGCCGACCGCGCCGGCGAGCACGCCGCAGATCAGGACGATCGTGCTGCGCGCCGCGTGATAGTAGACACCTTGTTCCGCCGCGCCCGGACCTGCGGGGTGGAAGAACACCGCCATGTAGAACAATTCCGATGCCGCAACGAAGCCGGTGAAAGTTGACAGCCAGAAATCGAGCCGCAGCGTCGAGAGAATGATGAAGACGAAATAGACCAACGGCGCCACGAAGCCGAGCGCCTGCTCCGGCCCCATGCTGTTGATGTGCATCCCCAGCACGACGGTCGGCAGCGAGGTCTCGACCACGACGCCGATGTAGCGGCGGATCACCGGCAAATCGCGTCCCTTGCGTATGTGCCAGGTGATCGCGCCATGCACCCACAGTTCGAACAGGATCAGCGGAATGATAACGTAGAAGACGTAAACGGGGCTGAGATTGCCGCGCCAGACGCGGCTGACCGCCTCGGGCGCGAGGAAGTCAATGGCCAGACTGACTGCGCTGAGCACGACAGCGGTACCGATCAGCACCCTGATGCGGAGCAATTCCGTGCGCATGACCTCGCGCATCAGCGCGTGATGGAAGTCGGCCGATACGGACGCGAGTTGCACCGCAGTTTTCTGTTTGCGCCAGAGCCCGATCACTTCCTACCCCGTCATCCCGGGGCGATGCGTCGCATCCAACCCGGACTCTCGAGGTTCCGGGTTCGTCGCTGCCGCGACGCCCGGAACGACGATAACCAACTTCTCACATCCTAAGCTCAATCCAGCGTGCGGCGGAAGCGTGTCACCGCGACCGTCATCGCGAACAACATCAAGGCGGCCAGCGCGATCGTGTCATATTGCAGGTTCTGCATGCCGGCGCCTTTCAGCATGATCGCACGGACGATCCGCACGAAATGGGTCAGCGGCAGCACCTCGCCGATATATTGCGCCCAGACCGGCATGCCTGCGAACGGAAACATGAAGCCGGAAAGCAGGATGCTCGGCAGGAAGAACATCATCGAGAGCTGCATTGCCTGTAGCTGGTTCTGCACGATGGTCGAGAAGGTGTAGCCGATCGACAAGTTGGTGGTGATGAACAGCGTGGTCAGCAACCCGAGCAGCAGCAGACTGCCGAGGACCGGCACGCCGAACAGCAGGACGCCGATGCCGATGATCAATGCGGCCTGCACGAAGCCGACGATCACATAAGGAATGATCTTGCCGAACATCACCTCCACCGGCTTGATCGGCATCGACAGCAGGCTCTCCATGGTGCCGCGCTCGATCTCGCGCGTCACCGAGAGCGCGGTAAAGATCAGCATGGTCATGGTCAGGATGGTGCCGACCAGGCCGGGCACGATGTTGAGCCGCGATTCCGCCGCCGGATTGTAGCGGGCATGAGCGCGGATCTCGAACGGCATCTCGGGCGGATCGCCGATATGCAGATCGTGCGCCAGCGCAGATTGCACCAGCGGCCCCAGCGCGCCCAACGCCGAACCGGCCGCCACCGGATCGGTGGCGTCGGCCGCGACCAGCAGCGCCGGTTTGTCGCCGCGCCGTACCGAGCGCTCGAACCCGCGTGGGATCTCGACGCCGAACAGCACCTTGCCGGACTGCAAGAGATCGTCGAACTCCTCGACGTCGTGCACCTCGCGGGTGAAGCGGAAATAGGCGGTGTTCTCCATCGCCTTCAGGATCGAGCGGCCGAGGTCGGTGTCCTCCTGCAATAGCACGGCGGTCGGCAAGTGGCGCGGCGTGGTGTTGATGGCGTAGCCGAACAACAATAGCTGCATCACCGGGATCATGATGATCATGGCGAACGACACGCGGTCGCGGCGAAGCTGGATGAATTCCTTGACCAGCATCGCATAGCTGCGCCGCCAGAAGCCGAAGGCCGGCTCCCTTTGTTCGCCGTTCCGGGTCGTATCAGTCGCGCTCATTGGAAATTATCCTTCGAGCGCCCCATCAGATCGATGAAGACATCTTCAAGCGACGGCTCGCTTGCCTGCCAATGCCATTTCGCATCGTCGCGATACGGCGCAATGGCCGCCTCAAGCGCCGCCTTGTCGCGGCCGGAGACGTGCAGGCTGGTACCGAACGGCGCCACCATGTCGATTCCGGGCTTGCCGGTCAGCTCGGCCGGCAGGCCGTTGAGATCGTCGCCCGTCACCGTGTAGGTCGATAGCGCGGAGTTCGCGATCACCTCGTCCACGGTGCCGCGGACCAGGAGGTGGCCGTAGGCGATATACGCGATCTCGTGGCAGCGCTCGGCCTCGTCCATGTAGTGGGTCGAGACCAGCACGGTGAGTCCTTCGGCGGCGAGCGCGTGGATCTCGTTCCAGAAATCGCGCCGCGCCTTCGGGTCGACGCCGGCGGTCGGCTCATCCAGCAGCAGCAGTTGCGGATTGGGCAGCGTGCAGGCGCCGAGCGCCAGCCGCTGCTTCCAGCCGCCGGACAATTCGCCGGCGAGCTGTTCCTCGCGCCCTCTGAGCCCGATCCGGGCGATCATGTCGGCTGCGGCGCCGCGCGCGTCCGGCAGGCCATAGAGCCGCGCCACGAATTCGAGGTTCTCCCGCACCGAGAGATCCTGGTACAGGCTGAAGCGCTGGGTCATGTAGCCGACCTTGCGCTTGATCTTGTCGGCGTCGCGCCGGATGTCGTAGCCGAGACAGGTACCACTGCCGCTGTCGGGCGTCAGCAGGCCACAGAGCATGCGGATCGTCGTGGTCTTGCCGCTGCCGTTGGGGCCGAGGAAGCCGTAGATCGAGCCGCGCTTGACCTGCATCGACAAGTCATGAACCACCTCGCGCCCGCCGAACGATTTGGACAGGCCCTCGACATCGATGGCGATGCCGGGTGCGGTGGACCGCGCGTTGATCGAAGCGCCGTTCATTGCCGGTCCGCCACCGGAGTCTTGGGGTTGAAATAGATGCTGATCGGCTGACCGACGCGCAGCGCATCGGGGCGGCTTGGCCGCGCCTGGATCAGGTAGACCAGCTTGTTGCGCTCATCGAGGCTGTAGATCACGGGCGGGGTATATTCGGCCGTGGTGGCGATGAAATAGATCTTGGCGGTGAGATCGGCGGCGCAGTTGTCGCAGGTGACCCTCACCTCGTCGCCGATCGCAAGCTTCGGCAGCTCACTCTCCGGCACGAAGAAGCGCAGCTTCATGTTGCCGGGCGGCATGATCGACAGCACCGGCCGCTGCGCCTGCACCATCTCCCCCTCGCGGAAATAGATCTGCTGGACCGTACCGGCGATCGGCGCGAAGCCCTTGCGCCGGTCCAGCCGGGTCTGCGAGGTCTTGACGCGGGCCTCGGCCACACGCAGCGACGAGACCGCGGAATCCAAAGTCGCCTGGGTGCCGGCGCCGGTGTTCCTCAAGGACGCAGCGCGGTCATAACTCTGCTGCGCGTTGGCCAGCGTCGCATTGCTCTGGTTGAGATCGGCCTTCTGCAAATCGTCGTCGACGGAATAGAGCAGATCGCCCGGCTTGACCTCGTCGCCTTCGCGCACATTGAGCTTGATGACCCGGCCGGATTCGTCGGGGCTGACGAAGATCATGTCGGCCTCGACCCAACCCTGGAAGCCGGGATCCCGCGTATCCTTGCAGCCGGCGAGCACCGCCGTCAGCGCGAGCACCGCCAGCAGCTTCACCGCGTGCGACGAGGTCATGACGCCCTCCGTTCGCCGAAGATCAGATCGAGATGAACCCTGAACATCGCGATCGCGTCCAGCGGCGCATGCCTGGCGAACAGGCTCTGCCAGATCACCGCGACGATCGCGGGCGCGACGAGCAACTGGGGGAATTGCGCAAGCTGTTTCTGCCGGATCTCGCCACGCGCGATCCCGAGCTGGACCAAGGCGGTCATGCCCGCCAGCCCTTTCGACACCACCTCGCGGAAATAGAAGTCGGCGAGCGCCGGAAAGCGCGGTCCTTCGGCCACGATCAGGCGGATGATGTCGGCGCGCGGAGTCGCGACGATCTCGCGGATAAAGGTCTCCGCGAACCGCTCGACCGCATCGCGCACCCGACCTGCGATGGCGGGCGGCGCGGCCATCCGATCGATCAAGGGCACCAACGCGGTACGGATCAGCTCCTCGAACATCGATTCCTTGTCCTTGAAGTGCAGGTAGATGGTGCCCTTGGCGACCCCTGCCCGCTTGGCGATGTCGTCGAGCCGAGTTGCGGCAAAGCCGCGCGCGACGAACTCCTCCATCGCCGCCGTGACGATCGCGGCGCGCCGCTCCGCCGATCTCTCGGAGCGGTTCGCGGCTCGCGCGGCACCCAGCGGGTTCGGCGAGGTCACCTTCGGGACATTGGCCGAAGCGGCCCTCGCGATGGTCCGGCGGCTTGCGGCGGGCGTTGCGATCGATGGTTTGTTGCGCTTTGTCATAGTCACATTATGACTGACTGGTCAGTCAATGTCAATACCCGGAAGATCGGAATACCCCCGCCGGGTATCCCGGATTCTGCCGCCGGGTATCGACGGATCCCGCGCCTGTCGCCGCGTTGCATCTCGTTCCGCCTCTCTTGAAGAGGGCGCAGGGAGAGCCGGGTGCCGGTCGCACCGAAGGGCCCCGAGCAATGGTAGAAAGCTCGGGGGTAGGACCACAGGTATAACCGGAACACTCCGGCTTTCCCTGCGCGATGGGTTACGGCTTGTACGTGCTCGCCCCGGCGAGACTGGGCTTGGTTGTCACCGTCTCGCGAAGATGCTGTGCACCTCGCGGGAGACACCTGCCACTCGGTGTGAGCAAGGGTCTTACCACGTCGGGCAACTCAGTGATTGGCGCGTCAGGGATGCACCGGTGGACGGGTTCCCTCCCCCTTGCGGGGGAGGGATAGGGAGAGCGGTGGCCACACGACGTGTTCTCTCGATCTGCGAGTCAATGGGATACGTTTGCGATAGCGACGCTCCCGTCAAATATCTCGCCCGGGGCCACCCCTCTCCCTATCCCTCCCCCGCAAGGGGGGAGGGAGCCTGAGCATTGTGCTCGCCTTACAGACAAACGAGCTCACACCGATTGCGCTCACGCAAGGGTCTGCCCGACGCGCCACGCATCCGTCGCTAGCTGTGAAACTTCAGCCCATCGAGAATCTTGTCGACCACCTTGCGCTCGGCGCGGATGGCGAGACCGACGAGATTGAGATCGGCACGCGCGACTGCCCTCACCGCCTCACGGTTGGCGGCGTCATGTGTGGTCTTGAACATGTCCTCGGTGTAGAGCGCAGGCACCACGTTGCGGGTGAGCGCGCGCTCCAGCGCCCGCGACAGCGCAGGCCGATCGGCGCCGTAGATCAGGATCGGCTGGCCGATCAGGGACAGATATTTTGTCCCCGAGCCGTCTTCGTAATTCTCGCCGACGCATTCCGGATAGGAAGCCGCGATACCGCCTGATAGAAAGGACGCGACGTTGAGCTTCTGCCAGACTTCAAGGTCGTTGCGGATCACGACCGCGATCTTGGTGTCGAACTGCATGGCGCAAATGTAGCGGAAGGTCATCGGACAAGACCAGCACAATGCGCACATGGCAGATGCCGCGGCATGGCGAGAGCTGTCCCGAACCTGATCTCGGAGCGGCTGCCGACACGTCCGCCTTGGTCGCGGCAAGGCCGTTCGCACCGGGAAGGAAGGCAATGGTCAGTTCCCGGGCCGTGTAGTAGGTTCGGCAACCACCAGCATATTTCGAGGCATTGCATCATGATCAGCAAGGCCGATTGTTGAAGACCATTCCTGGTCTGAATCTGAATTGCAGACCGAAGCCGCCTGGCACCACCGTCACTTTTACGGCGCCGTCTGAGTAGCATTGCACCCCGGATGCCGCTGCGCTCATCCGGGCCACGTACCCAATCGAAATAATGGCGTACGCATCGAGCGTATGGCCGAAACGCATTTCAACCCACGCTGGGGAAACACCCAAGATGAGCAACTGGATACATAATCTTTCAGTGCCCTGGATGGCGCTGGTGATCTTTGGCTTTACCTATCTTCTTGCCATCCTGGTTTTCGCAGTCGTTACGATCCTGGCGACGAAGGAGCGCGCGGCTTCGTTCAAATCGATCTCGCCCGGCATGTTGCCGGTGCTTGGCATCCTGTTCGGCCTGTTCGTCGCTTTCGTCGCGGCACAGGTCTGGGGCGACAGCGACCGTGCCGGCGCGGCGGTGAGCCGCGAAGCGAGTTCGCTGCGCGCGATTGTGCTGCTCGCCGGCGCCCTGCCGCCGGAGCAGGCGACGCGCGTGCGCGGCCTCGTACGCGACTACATTGAGCGGACGGTCGCCGAGGAATGGCCGATGATGGCGCGGGAGGCTGCCTCGCTCAGGCCGGCTCCTCCCGCCCTCACCGAGGCGCTACAGCTTGTGGTCGCGATTCCGACTCAGAGCTCGGGCCAGCAGACGGCGCAGCGCGAAATCGTCGCCGCGCTGGAGTCGGCGCTGGATGCGCGGCGACAGCGGATCATCATCAGCCAGTCCGAAGTCAATCCGGTGAAGTGGTGGTGCCTCTACTTGCAGGCCATCTGCGAGCTGCTGGCAATCGCGCTCGTTCACTGCGACAACCGGCTCGGATCGGCGATCGCAATGGGACTGTTCGCAAGCGGGGTTGCGACCGCGGTGTTGCTGATCGCCGCGCACGACCGGCCGTTCACCGGTCAGATCTCGATTGCGCCCACGCCATTGCTGCAGATCATGCCGGACAAGGAGGCGGGCCGGTAGTAGCCGCTACAGCGGCCCACAGCCACCGAACGTGGTAATTGCGCGAGGCTGTGGCCGCTATCCCACCGACAACAATTACCCGCGCCGTGCGGCTTCGAGTGCCTGCGGGGTGTCGATGTCGAGGAAGGCGCTGTCGCCTTCAACCGGCACCTCGGCAACCGCCTCGGCGTGCTTGGCGATCAGATGGCGGGCGCCGACGTCGCCGTCGAGCGTCATCAATTCCTTGAAGAAGCGGCGCGACCACAAGACCGGATTGCCGCGGCGGCCCTCGCTGACTGGCACCGCGATCAGGTGGCCGCGGTCGGGCGCGAAGGTCTCGATCAGACGATCGATCAATTGGGCCGAAATCAACGGCATGTCGCCGAGGCAGACGATGGCGCCATCGGCATTGTCGGAGACCGCCGTGATGCCTGCTTTCACGGAGCTCGCGATCCCGCCGGCGAAATCCGGATTGCGGACGAACTTCACCTTGAGACCGTCAAGCGTCTGCTCGACCAGTTCGCCCTGATGCCCGATGACGACGATCACCTCCGACGCCTTGGAGGCCAGTGCCTCCTCGGTGACGATGCGCACGAGCTTCTTGCCGTCGATCTCGGCCAGCAGCTTGTTGGGGCCGCCCATCCGGGTCGAGCGTCCCGCCGCGAGCACGATTGCCGCGACGTTGCGGTTGCCTTCGGTATCCGGAACGGTGCGCGGCTGCGGCCGCGTCACGATCTCCATCAATAGGCCGCCGACGCCCATGCCGGTGAGGTCCGATCGCGTCACCTTGATGCCGGCCAAGAGCCGCATCAGCACCCAGTCGAAGCCGTTCTCGACCGGCGAGCGCGCGCAGCCCGGCGCGCCCAGCACCGGAACGCCGCCGGCGCTGCCGATCAGAAGCAGATTGCCGGGATCGACTGGCATGCCGAAATGCTCGACCGCGCCGCCGATCTCGGTGATAGCGGCCGGGATCACGTCGCGTCGGTCGGCGATGGCGGATGCACCGAACACGATGACAAGCTCGGCCCCTAAGCCGAGCAATTCCTTGATCGCAGCCGCAAGCGCCGCCTCGTCGTGTGGAATGCGCCGCTCGGCGATGATGGCGGCTCCCGCCGGCGCCAGCCGCTCCGCGGTCACGCGCAGCGTCTTGTCGATCACCTTGGGCACGAGGCCCGGCAGCATCGTCGAGACCACGCCGACCTTCTTGATCACGTAAGGCGCGATCCGCAGGGTATCCTTGCCCGCCACCGCAACCGCCGCGTCGCGCAACCTCGCTTCGACGCCGAACGGGATCAGCTTGACGGTCGCGATCATCTCGCCTTCGACCACCGGCTTGAAAGCCGCGAGCGTGGCGAAGGTGATGGCTTCGTCGACGCCGTTGATGCGGTCGACCGCGGCGCGATCGACCACCAGCACGCCGGGGCGCGCCGCGAACAGATTGGCGCGGCCGGTGAAGGCGCGCTCGACATTGACGCCGTCGCCCGCCACCGCCTGTGCGATGCTGGCGGCCGCGACGTCCTCGGAGACGTCGCCCTGCTCGAGCCGCACCACGACGATCTCGTTGACGCCGGCCTTGGTGAGCGCCTCGACCTCCGCGGGCCCGATCGTGGTGCCTTTCTTGAGCACCAGCGAGCCCTGGCGGAGCGTGTGCACGGTGACGCCGCCAATCGCGTCGGCCGGACTGGCGGGACCGAACTTCATGCCGCTTCTTCTTTTTCTTTGGGCGGAAGGCGCAACTGCGCGGTGATCTCGGCCATGATGGCGACCGCGATCTCCGCCGGCGACACCGCGCCGATGTCGAGGCCGATCGGCGCGTGGATGCGCGCGATGTCGCTGTCCTTCGCGCCCTGCGCACGCAGCCGCTCGGCGCGCTTGGCATGGGTCTTCCGCGAGCCCAGCGCGCCGATATAGAAGCAGCCGCGATCGAAGGCGTGCAGCAGCGCCGGATCGTCGATCTTGGGATCATGGGTCACCGCGACGAAGGCGGTGTAGGGATCGATGTTGAGCGGCGGCAGCGCGACGTCGGGCCATTCCGCAATCAGCGGCACGTCGGGAAAGCGCTCGGGACTGGCAAAGGCGGTGCGCGGATCGACCACCGTGACGTCATAATCGAGCGCGCGCGCCAGCGGCGCCAGCGCCTGGCTGATATGGACCGCGCCGATGATCACGAGCTTGGCGGTCGGCGCGTAGACGTTGAGAAACAGCTTCTTAGCCCCGACCTCGACATTGCCGCTCTTGCCCATCCGCAACTGCTTTGCAAGCTCGGCGTGGAGCGGATCGGCAGCGATGTCCTTGGCCTTCACCAGGCGCTGCTCGCCGTTCGAGGTGTCGGTGACGACGATGACCGGGCGGCGCGCGGCGCGCTCGGCATTCAGTTCTTTCAGGGTTTCGAGCTTCACGGCTAGCCGACCTTCTCGACGAACACGCGGATGGTGCCGCCGCAGGACAGGCCGACATTCCAGGCCGTCTCGTCGGCGACGCCGAATTCCAGCATCTTGGGCTGGCCGCTCGAAATCACGTCGAGCGCCTCGGTGACCACAGCGCCCTCGACGCAGCCGCCGGACACCGAGCCAAGGAAGGTGCCCTCGTCATTGATGACGAGACTGGAGCCCGCCGGACGCGGCGCCGAGCCCCAGGTGTCGACCACGGTGGCGAGCGCCACGCCGTGGCCCTGCTTCTGCCAGGTCTCGGCGGCCTGAAGAATGTCTTCGTCGCGGTTCAGCATGGCGGCCTCCTGTTCGGATGCTTCTTTAGGCTACGGAGCGGATCAGGCTGCGATGATGCGCCGGCGGCGGGGATGACAGCGCCTCGATCAGCCCCTTGATGGAGGTCAAGTTATGCACCGGGCGGAATTCGTCAACGTGGGGCAACATCATTTTGATGCCTTGGGCCTTGGCCTCGAAGCCGGAGTAGCGCAACAGCGGGTTGAGCCAGATCAGGCGGCGGCAGGAACGGTGCAATCGGTCCATCTCGAAGGCCAGTTTGGCATCGGCCTCCCGTTCTAGTCCATCGGATATAAGGAGTACGATCGCCCCCTGCCCCAGCACCCGGCGGGCCCAGAGCTGGTTGAAGCTGTGCAGCGAGGTCGCGATCCGCGTCCCCCCGGCCCAATCCTCCACCGAGGACGAGCAGCTCGCCAGCGCCTCGTCCGGATCGCGCTGCCGCAGCGCCCGCGTCACATTGGTGAGCCGGGTGCCGAACAGGAATACCGAGACGCGCTTGCGGGCATCGGTGATGGCATGCAGGAAATGCAGGAACAGGCGGGTGTATTCGCTCATCGAGCCGGAGATATCGAGCAGCGCCACGATCGGCGCCGGCTTCTCGATCCGGCCGAGCTTTCTGATGTCGATGATCTCGCCGCCGGTGCGCAAGGAGTTGCGGACGGTGCGGCGCATGTCGAGCCGCAAGCCCCGCATGTCCGGCTGGTAGCGGCGGGTCACGAGCTCGGCCTGCGGCAGCCGCATCAGGGTAATCTCGCGCGTAACTTCGGCGATCTCCGCCGCGGTCATCTGCGCGAAGTCCTTCCTCTGCAGCACCTCCTTGTCGGACACCGAGAGCTTCAGCTCCTGCTCCTGGGCCTGCGGCCGCTCCTTGCGGGTTGCGGGCTGCGACATCGCCTCCTGGACGCGGCGCGAGGCCGGCGGCGGCTTCTTCTTGGCGTGGTCGGGCAGCGGCACCGAGTCCAGCATGCTCTTCCACTCCTCGGCGGCGCGGAAGAACAGGTCGAAGGCCTGGCGGAAGATCAGCGCATGCTCGTGGCGCTTGACGAAGATCGCTTCCAGCGTGGCGTAGAAATCGTCGCGGTTGCCGACCTCGATCAACTGCAGCGCATTCAGCGCGTCGATCACCGAGCCGGGACCGACCGGAAGCCCGGCCGCCCGCAGCGCGCGGGCAAAGCCGATCACGTTGTCGGCCATGTGCCCGGTCGGCGGCGCAAGGTGATTGATCGCCATCGTTGTTACCCTGTCGTTCCGGGGGCATGCGCAGCGTGAACCCGGAATCTCGCGCCACAAACTCCAGATTCCGGGTTCGCACTTCGCGCGCCCCGGAAATGACGGTTGCAACGCGCGAGCTAGATGTCGCTCGTCGCGTCCTTCAATGTCTTCTGCAAGCTTTCGCCCTGCATGCGCGCGATATCGTCCTGGTACTTGAGCAGCGCGCCCAACGTGTCGCCGACCACCTGCGGCGTCAGCGAGCGCGCGTCGAGCTCGGACAACGCGGTCGCCCAGTCGATGGTCTCGGCGACGCCCGGCGACTTGTAGAAGTCCTGGTTGCGCAGCGCCTGCACGAAGCGGACGACCTGCTGCGACAGCTTGGCCGAGATGTTCGGCACCCGCGACTTGACGATCGCGAGCTCGCGCTCGGCGGTGGGATAATCCACCCAGTGATAGAGGCAGCGGCGCTTCAGCGCGTCGTGGATTTCGCGGGTGCGGTTCGAGGTGATGATCACGATCGGTGGCGCCGGCGCCTTCACGGTGCCGAGCTCGGGGATCGTCACCTGGAAGTCGCTGAGGATTTCCAGCAGATACGCCTCGAACGCCTCGTCGGCGCGGTCGAGCTCGTCGATCAAGAGCACCGGGGGACCCGCGACATCGGGCTCGAGCGCCTGCAGCAGCGGTCGCTTGATCAGGAAGCGCTCGGCGAAGATGTCGCTAGCGAGCTGGTCGCGGTCGGTGTCGCCGGAAGCTTCCGCGAGCCGAATCGCGATCATCTGCGCCGCGCTGCTCCATTCGTAGACCGCGGACGCGACGTCGAGGCCTTCATAGCATTGCAGGCGGATCAGCTTGCGCCCGAGCGCCGACGACAGCACCTTGGCGATCTCGGTCTTGCCGACGCCGGCCTCGCCCTCGAGAAACAGCGGCCGGCCCATGCGCAGCGCGAGATAGGTCACTGTCGCCAGCGAGCGCTCGGCAAGATAGCCGCGCGAGCTCAAGAGCTCCACGAGCGCATCGACGGAAGTGGGAAACGCCGATGCACTCATGGAACGGCCAATCTTGAAGCAGGAGTTAGCAAAATCACGCCTTGGTCTTTAGCCCTTGGCGGTCGCGGCTTCCACGGCCCTGCGCGCCAGGACGCCGATCAGATGCGCGCGGTATTCCGCGCTGCCGTGCAGGTCGCTGTTCAACCCTTCGGCCGGAACGGTCATGCCGTCGAGCACCTTGTGCGAGAAGCGCTTCTTCAGGGCCTCCTCGAACGAGGTGACGCGGAACACACCGTCCGAGCCGGCACCGGTCACCGCGACGCGCACGTCGGACGGACGCTTGGCCACGAACACGCCTACCAACGCGTAGCGCGACGCCTGGTTGCGGAATTTCACATAGGCCGCCTTCTTCGGCAGCGGGAACATCACCCTGGTGATGATCTCGTCCGGCTCCAGCGCGGTCGAGAACAGGCCCTGGAAAAACTCCTCGGCCTTGAGGCGGCGCTTGTTGGTGACGATGGTCGCGCCCAGCGCCAGCACCGCGGCCGGATAGTCGGCGGTCGGATCGTTGTTGGCGAGCGAGCCGCCGATGGTGCCGCGGTGACGCACGGCCGGATCGCCGATCCCGCCGGCGAGCTCGGCGAGCGCCGGGATCGCCTCGCCGACGATCGGCGAGGTCGCGACATCGGCATGCTTGGCGGTGGCGCCGATCACCAGCGAGCGGCCCTTCATCTCGATCGTGTCGAGACCTTCGATGTGCGAGAGGTCGACCAGATGCGGCGGGCTTGCCAGCCGCTGCTTCATGACCGGCACCAGGGTGTGGCCGCCGGCGATCAGCTTGGCGTCCTCGTTCTTCACCAGGAGGTTGGCGGCCTGCCGCACGGTCCCGGGACGATGATATTTGAATTCGTACATTGGAATGTCCTGATCGCGTGTCGCGATAGTTACTGGAGCATGATCTGTTCGGAAAACCGCTTCACGCTTTGCGCTGACGCCGCCCTCCGGGGCCGGATCATGTTTTAGGCGAGGTCCGACTTCGCCATCGCCTTGGCGCCGGCGGCGATCGAAGCGACGATATTCTGATAGCCGGTGCAGCGGCAGAGATTGCCTTCCAGCTCCTCGCGGATCACCTCATCGCTGAGATCGTGGCCCTTGCGATGGACCAGGTCGACCGCGGTCATGATCATGCCGGGCGTGCAGAAGCCGCACTGCAGGCCGTGATGCTCGCGGAAGGCCTCCTGCATCGGATGCAGCGGCGCGCCGTCCGGCGCGAGCCCCTCGATGGTGCGGACCTCATGGCCGTCGGCCATCACCGCCAGCGTGGTGCACGACTTCACCGCCTTGCCGTCCAGATGCACGACGCAGGCGCCGCACTGCGAGGTATCGCAGCCGACATGCGTCCCCGTCAGCCGCAGATTTTCGCGCAGAAACTGAACCAGAAGGGTACGGGGGTCGACGTTCGCGGTAACGGGGTTGCCGTTCACGATCATTGAAATCTTGGCCATCAGCACTCTCTTATCTGCCCTGCCGCACATCGGCAGAACAGGCGGTTTAAAATCATTCCAGACGGCATAATATGGGCGGGCCCTCCAATGAGCAACCTTTCGAGCCACTCATCCAGGGCATGGCCGGACCGGTGTGATCCAGTCTGGCGTCAGGGCTAACCCTGCACCGCCTTGGCAAAATTGGCAAAGAATTCGTCGGCCAGTTTCTTGGCGGCGCCGTTGATCAGGCGTTGGCCGAGCTGGGCGAGCTTGCCGCCGATCTGGGCCTCGACGTTGTAGCTGAGCAGCGTGCCGCCATCCTTGTCGGCCAGCGCGACGGTGGCGCCGCCCTTGGCGAATCCGGCAACTCCGCCCTCGCCCTCGCCTGATATCTTGTAGCCGTTGGGCGGGTCGAGATCGCTCAACGTGACCTTGCCCTTGAAGCGGGCCGAGACCGGTCCGACCTTCATCTTGGCGGTGGCGCGGAAGCCATGCTCGTCGGTCTTCTCGAGCTCCTCGCAACCGGGGATGCAGGCTTTCAACACCTCGGGATCGTTGAGCTTGTCCCACACGGTCTGGCGCGCCGCCGCAAGCTGGACTTCGCCGGTCATCGTCATGGCCATGGGGGACCCTCCTTGTCGCTAGAACCTTCGTCTTTCCAACTAAAGCAGCCGGCGAACAAAGGAAAGGGCACCTTCGGAGGATGAGCGATGCATATTCGCAACCGCAGCAAGATGATCTCGCCATTCACAAAATTGCGCAATCGACGTTGTGGTTGAATAACGCCCGCGAGCCGCGGGCAGGCATTGGCACGGGCGCGCCAGAGTGGTTAGGTCGCACGCCATGAGCACAGCCCTCTCTCCCCTGCTTGCGCCGATGCTGTCGAGCGCCGCGATGCGCGCGATCTGTGACGACGCGGCTTACCTGCAGAACATGCTGGACTTCGAGGCCGCGCTGGCCCGGGCTGAAGCCGCCCGCGGCGTGATCCCCAAGCAAGCCGCGGGGCCGATCGGCGCCGCCTGCCGGGGCGAATCAATCGACTGCGCCGCGCTGGCGGACGCCGCGACGCGATCGGGCAATCTGGCGATTCCCCTGGTCAAGGCGCTGACCGCCAATGTCGCCAAGGCCGATGCCGAGGCGGCCCGCTACGTGCATTGGGGCGCGACCAGCCAGGACGTGATCGACACAGCAACGATGCTGACGCTGCGCGCCGGGATCGACGCGCTGCTCGCCGATCTGGATCGCGCCGTCGCGGGCTTTGCCAAACTGGCACGCACTCATCGCAGCACTGCGGTGGTGGCGCGCACCTGGCTCCAGCACGCGCTGCCGATGCCGTTCGGATTGAAGCTCGCCGAATATGCCGCGGCGTTGCATCGCTCCCGCACGCGGCTGCAGCGCCTGCGCAAGGAGACACTTGCACTGCAATTCGGCGGCGCCGCCGGGACGCTCGCCGCGCTCGGTGACAAGGGGCTTGCCGTCGCCGAGCAGCTTGCGAACGAATTGGACCTGCCGCTGCCCGCCGCGCCCTGGCACACCCATCGCGACCGCATCGCGGAGGCGGCCGCGGTGTTTGCGATAACAGCGGGCACCTGCGGCAAGATCGCGCGCGACGTCTCGCTGATGATGCAGACCGATGTCGCCGAAGCCTTCGAGCCAGCCGGTGTTGGCCGCGGCGGCTCCTCCACCATGCCGCACAAGCGCAATCCGGTGGCCGCGGCGAGCGCGCTCGGCGCCGCCACCATGGCGCCCAACCTCGCCGCGACGATCTTTGTCGCGCAGGTGCAGGACCACGAGCGCAGCGCCGGTCCGTGGCACGCGGAATGGCCGACCCTGCCCGCCTTGATGCTGGTTACCTCGGGCGCGCTTGCCGCGATCGTCGATCTCGCCGAGGGGCTGGAGGTCGACGTGGGACGGATGCGCGCCAATCTCGACGCGACCGGCGGGCTGATCATGGCCGAAGCGGTGGCGATGGCGCTCGCCGAGACAATCGGCAAGAGCGATGCCCATCATCTGATCGAGACCGCCAGCAAGCGGGCTGTCGCAGAGAAGAAGCATTTGCGCGAGGTGCTGAGTGCGGATGCAAAAGTCACCGCGCATCTCGATGCCGCTGCAATCGCAAGATTGTTCGAGCCGATGGCCTATCAGGGCGCTTCGCAGATGCTGATCGACCGCCTGCTGGCCTCGTTGGATGAAAAGTAGCAAGAATGGGATTGCTGGGCTTGACCGAGCAATCCATCGCAAGAGACTCTTCGCTAGATGGATGCGCGGGGAGGAAAGACGCGCTTCGCGCTTTCGCCGCGCATGAAAGGATTAAGCCGATGCCAATGATCGACGCCGATGGATGCCTGCTCAATGTCCAGGTCGACGGCCGCGACGGCGGCCCGACGCTGATGCTGTCGAACTCGCTCGGCTGCACCCTGCAGATGTGGGAGCCGCAGATGAAGGCGCTGACGCAGATGTTCCGCGTCATCCGCTACGACCGCCGCGGCCACGGCAAATCGAGCGTGCCGCCCGGCCCCTACTCGATGGAGCGCTTCGGCCGCGACGTGCTGGCGATCCTCGACGATCTCAACATCGAGAAGGTGCACTGGTGCGGGCTGTCGATGGGCGGCATGGTCGGGCAATGGCTCGGCGCCAACGCGCCCGAACGATTCGGCAAGATCATCCTCTCCAACACCTCCTGCTACTATCCGGATCCGACCAACTGGCTGAACCGCATCAGGGCGGTGAAGGAAGGCGGCATCGCAGCGGTCGCGGACACCGTGATCGCCGGCTGGCTGACCGCGGATTTCCGTGAGCGCGAGTCTGAGACCACGGCGCGCCTGAAGGCGATGCTGCTCGCCTCTCCTGTTGCGGGCTATCTCGCCTGCTGCGAGGCGCTCTCCACACTCGACCAGCGCGCGCTGCTGCCAAAGATCAAGAGCCCGACCCTGGTGATCGCGGGACGGCAGGACGTGGCGACGCCGGTGTCGGCGGCGGAAATGATCCGCAGCGGCATCCCTGGCGCCAGCATGACGCTGCTCGATGCCGCGCATATTTCTAATGTCGAGCAGTCACACGCTTTCACCGAAGCCGTGGTCGGCTTCCTGACGCAACGCTAACAGCCAAGAGCGTCATTGCGAGGAGCGTAGCGACGAAGCAATCCATGCTTCCGCAAGTGGTGAGATGGATTGCTTCGCGGAGCCTGTCATCCGGCGGCGCTCCGCGCCGACCGGGTGGCTCGCAATGACGAAGGAGACAGCCATGGACGACAACCAACGCCGCGATGCCGGCATGACGCAGCGCCGTCAGGTGCTCGGCAACGAATGGGTCGACAAGTCGATCAAGAACCGCAACGCGTTCAACACCGACTTCCAGGACCTGATCACCCGCTATGCATGGGGCGACATCTGGACGCGGCCGCACTTCGATCATCGCACGCGGCGCGTGCTGGTGATCGGCACCATGGTCGCGCTCGGCCAGTGGGACGAATTTCGCCTGCATGTGCGGGCGGCGCTCACCGAGGGCGGCTTCACGCCCGACGATATCAAGGAAATCCTGTTGCAGCAGGCGATCTATTGCGGCGTGCCGGCTGCCAATCACGCCGTCAAGGAGGCCAATGCGATCATCGCCGAATTAAGGCTGCTGAAGGGATAGCTTGCCGGCCGGCGCTGATGCCCTGGCAGCGCCTGCATCGACAGGAGACCTCACCGGCTTCTCGACCAGCATCACGATCGCGGTGCCGAGCAGCATCAGTAGCTCGGCGGCATGCATGCGCAGCGCTTCCAGCTCGCCGACGTTCGAGGCCAGCAGCATGCTGGTGAAGCTGAGCACGCTGCCGAGGCAGAGCGCGACGGCGAGCGCTTCGTCGCAGGCGCCGCTCTTGCGCAGCGATGGGCGGGTCAGCATCACAAGGAAGACCGCGAAGAACGCCACCACCGTGATCCGCGCCAACGCCAGCAGCCAGGCGAGCCGCACGGTCGCCATCTTGGCGAGTTGCAGATGATCACTGGCGTACAGCGCGATCGAGACGCTCGGCCGCTCATAGAGCCCGTGGATCGGCGATGCCATGATATTGAAGGCGATCAGCGTCCAGACCGGGATGAAATAGGCCGCGAGCAGCGCGCCGTTGCATGAACTGATCCGCCAATTGCTGGACATGTCGCTTCCCACGCTTGCGCGGCCCTGTGCGGGCGGCTGACTGGCGAGCTAACGCCGTCGGACGGCTAGCGGCAATTTAAACCCTTTGTTAACCCTAACTCCCTGGGGATTGCCTTGGAGCCCTCTTTTTCCGAAGCAAGGATTTCTGCTGGCCGCGGTTCCAGCCCGACGGCCGGCCGGGGCTGGCCGCTCGCTCCATCTCGGGAAGCATGGGGACGAGCCCTCCAGCCCGATCCGGAGTTTCGATGGAACAGTGGTTCCGACGCGATCATTGTGTGACAACGGAACCGCACCCCCCAAAGTAGTTATGTACAAGCCCCTTCTGCGGCCGCCGGCACTGTTGCCGCGGCTGTAGTTCCGCTGTTAGAAAATGATACGACGCGTCGGCTCAGGCTGCCGGGGCCCTCGCCGCGTCACTCTCGACGTAGCGTTTTCGAGCGAAGTGGAGACCGGTTCGCGTGAAGAAAACGCGTTCAAAGCAAAACGAGAGCCTGTCTGGTTCTCCATCGAACGGGCTCTAGCGGCAGCGCATGGATTATTTCGCTCAGCAACTGATCAACGGCCTCGTACTTGGCTCGATCTACGGCTTGATCGCCATCGGCTATACGATGGTTTACGGCATCGTCGGCATGATCAACTTCGCCCATGGCGACATCTTCATGATCGGCGGCTTCATCGCCCTGATCTCGTTCCTGGTGCTGGTCTCGCTCGGCCTCACCGCGATCCCGGTGATCCTCCTGATCGTGCTCCTGGTCTCGATGGCGATCACCGCGCTCTATGGCTGGACAATCGAGCGGATCGCCTACCGGCCGTTGCGGCATTCGTTCCGCCTCGCGCCGATGCTCTCGGCGATCGGCATGTCATTCGTGCTGACCAATTTCTCGCAGGTGTCGCAGGGCGCGCGAGTGAAGCCGGTGCCGCCGATCATCACCGGCGGCTACACGCTGCATGAAGGTGCGGAGGGCTTCGCGGTACAGCTCTCCAACATCCAGATCCTGGTGGTGCTCGCCACCATCGTGGTGCTTGCGCTGTTCACCTGGCTGGTCTCGCGCACGCGGCTCGGACGCGACATGCGCGCCTGCGAGCAGGATCAGACGATGGCTGCATTGCTCGGCGTCGACGTCGATCGCACGATCTCGATGACCTTCGTGATCGGCGCCGCGCTCGCCGCCGTCGCCGGCATGATGTACCTGCTCTATTACGGCCTGGTCGACTTCTTCATGGGCTTCGTGGCCGGCATCAAGGCGTTTACCGCCGCCGTGCTCGGCGGCATCGGCTCGCTGCCCGGGGCGATGCTCGGCGGGCTCGCTATCGGCCTGATCGAGACGTTCTGGTCAGCCTATTTCTCGGTCGAGTACAAGGACGTTGCCGCATTCTCGATCCTGATCGTGGTATTGATCTTCATGCCCACCGGCCTGCTCGGCCGTCCCGAAGTCGAAAAAGTCTGACGAGGCTGCACTACGTGAGCGCGACACCAGCCCGCCCCCACGCTTCGCAGCCCTCGGGCAGCGCCTTCATCCTCAAGAAAGCCCTGATCAGCGCGGCCGTCGCGCTGGTCCTGTTCTCGCTGATGATCGGCTTGCGCACCGAGGCCGGTCCCGAAGGCAGTCTGATCTATTGGACGCGGTTCGGCGATCTCGCCGCCATCGTCGGAATCGTGTTCGGCGGCAGCATCATCATCGAGCTGCTGCGACAATGGTGGGGCCCGGTCGACACCGACCGGGTTGTTCCCAAGCCGCTGCAAGCCGCGACGTCCTTCGTGGGGCGCTGGCTCGCGCCGGCGCTGCTGGCGTTCACCTTGTTTGTCCCGGTGATCTTCTACAATCAGCGCTACATTCTCGACCTCGCCATCCTGGTCCTGACTTATGTGATGCTGGGCTGGGGCTTGAACGTCGTGGTCGGTCTCGCCGGCCTGCTCGATCTCGGCTACGTCGCCTTTTACGCCGTGGGCGCCTATTCCTACGCGCTGCTCGCCACCAATTTCGACCTGTCGTTCTGGGTGTGCCTACCGCTCGCCGGCATCCTGGCAGCGTTATGGGGCGTGATGCTCGGCTTCCCGGTGCTGCGGCTGCGCGGTGATTATCTCGCCATCGTCACGCTTGCCTTCGGCGAGATCATCCGTCTGGTCATCATCAACTGGCAAAGTCTGACCGGCGGCCCGAACGGCGTGTCGGGAATTCCGCGCCCGACCGTATTCGGTATCCCGCTCGACAACAGCGATGATGGGCTCGCCGCCAAGCTCGGCATCGAGTTCTCGCCGACCCATCGCCTCGTCTTCCTGTTCTACCTGATCCTGGCGATGGCGCTGCTCACCAACTGGGTGACGATCCGGCTGCGGCGGCTGCCGATCGGCCGTGCCTGGGAGGCGCTGCGCGAGGACGAGGTCGCCTGCCGCGCGCTCGGCATCAACACCACGACGACCAAGCTGACCGCGTTTGCGACCGGCGCGATGTTCGGCGGCTTTGCCGGCGCGTTCTTCGCCACGCGCCAGGGCTTCATCAGCCCGGAATCCTTCACCTTCCAGGAATCAGCGCTGGTGCTCGCGATCGTCGTGCTCGGCGGCATGGGCTCCCAGCTCGGCGTCGCGCTGGCCGCGCTTACCATGATCGGCGGCTTCGAGCTGTTCCGTGGCCTCGACCAGTACCGCATGCTGGTGTTCGGCATGGCCATGGTGCTGCTGATGATCTGGCGGCCGCGCGGGCTGATCGGCCATCGCGCCCCGACCGTGTTCCTGGAGCGGCAACAAGCGATCTCGTCCGACCTCGTCAAGGAGGGCCACGGATGAGCGTCGACAACATCCTCACCGTCGACCATCTGATGATGCGCTTTGGCGGCATTGTCGCGGTCAACGACCTCTCCTTCGCCGCCGAACGGCGCAAGATCACCGCGCTGATCGGCCCGAACGGTGCCGGCAAGACCACGGTCTTCAACTGCATCACCGGCTTCTACCGGCCGAGCGGTGGCGCCATTCGTCTGACCCACGACGACGGCCGCGTCATTCAGCTCGAGCGGTTGAACGATTTCCGCATCTCCAGGCAGGCCAAGGTCGCGCGCACCTTCCAGAACATCCGGCTGTTTCCCGGCATGACCGCGCTGGAGAACCTGATGGTCGCCCAGCACAACGCGCTGATGCGCGCCTCCGGGCTGACCTTCCTCGGCCTGATCGGCGCACCGGTCTGGCGCCAGGCCGAGCAGCGCGCCATCGAGCTGGCGCGGACCTGGCTCGGCCGCGTCGGGCTGCTCGCACGCGCCGACGACGCCGCAGGCAACCTGCCCTATGGCGACCAGCGGCGGCTCGAGATCGCACGCGCGATGTGCACCGAGCCCGCGTTGCTCTGCCTCGACGAGCCGGCGGCCGGCCTGAACGCGCGCGAGAGCGGCGCGCTCAACGAGCTCTTGCTGTCGATCCGCGCCGAGCAAGGCACCTCGATCCTGCTGATCGAGCACGACATGTCGGTCGTGATGGAGATCTCCGATCACGTCGTGGTCATGGACTACGGCGTCAAGATCGCCGAGGGCACCCCGCAAGCCGTGCGCGACGACCCCAAGGTGATCGCCGCCTATCTCGGCGCCGACGAAGAGGAAGCGATCGCCGTGATGGAGAGCACCCCGTGAGCGCGGCCGCCGCAACACCCCTGCTCGCGGTCCGCGGCCTGCGCGCCGCCTATGGCAAGATCGAGGCGCTAAAGGGCGTCGACGTCGAGATCAATCCCGGCGAGATCGTGGCGCTGATCGGGGCCAACGGCGCCGGCAAGTCGACGCTGATGATGACGATCTTCGGCAAGCCGCGTGCCCGCGCCGGCCGGATCGAGTTCGACGGCCACGACATCACCGGCGTGCCGACCCACGAGATCGCGCGGCTGCGGATCGCGCAATCGCCGGAAGGACGCCGGATCTTTCCACGCATGAGCGTGGCGGAAAACCTGCAAATGGGCGCCGATGCCACTGACAGCAGCGAGGCCGAACGCGCCGTCGCGCTGGAACGCGTCTTCGCGTTGTTCCCGCGGCTGAGGGAACGCGTCGCGCAGCGCGGCGGCACGCTGTCGGGCGGCGAGCAGCAGATGCTCGCGATTGGCCGCGCTCTGATGAGCCGGCCGCGCCTATTGATGCTGGACGAGCCTTCGCTCGGCCTGGCGCCGCTGATCGCGCGGCAGATCTTCGAGGCCATCCGCACGCTGAACCGGCAGGATGGCCTCACCGTGCTGATCGTCGAGCAGAACGCCAACCATGCGCTGAAGCTCGCCCATCGCGGCTACGTCATGGTCAATGGCCTGATCACGCTGGCCGGAACCGGCCACGAATTGCTGCAGCGCCCAGAAATCCGCGCCGCCTATCTGGAAGGCGGCCGCCGCGGCTAGCCTGCGCCGCAATCTCTTTGCAGCAGGATGTGCTGCGCGCGAAGCATCGAATTGCCTGAAAATTGCCGGTGACTTCGCCGGAAAATCATCCGACAATGGCGCCGGTTATTGAACCCGCCTGCCGGGTTCTTCCCAAGAGGCAACGACCACGAGGACTTGTCATGAAATCATTGAAGCTCATCGGCCTGGCTTTGGGCGCTTCGTTCGCATTGTCGGCGAGCGCGTTCGCGCAGGACATCACCGTCGCAGTGGCAGGCCCGATGACGGGCTCCGAATCCGCGTTCGGCCGACAGATGAAGAACGGCGCCGAGATGGCTGTCGCCGATATCAACGCCGCCGGCGGCGTGCTCGGCAAGAAGCTCGCGCTTGAGACCGATGACGACGCTTGCGATCCCAAGCAGGCGCGCTCGGTGGCGGAGAAGATCGGCGGCTCGAAGATTCCGTTCGTGGCCGGTCATTTCTGCTCATCGTCATCGATTCCGGCGTCGGAAGCTTACGCCGACGGCAACGTGCTGCAGATCACGCCGGCCTCGACCAACCCGCTGTTCACCGAGCGCAAGCTCTGGAACGTGGCGCGCGTCTGCGGCCGCGACGACCAGCAGGGCCTGGTTGCCGCCGACTACATCGTCAAGCACTTCAAGGGCAAGAACGTCGCAATCCTGAACGACAAGACCACCTACGGCAAAGGCCTCGCTGACGAGACCAAGAAGGCGCTGAACAAGGCGGGCTTCCAGGAGAAGATGTTCGAGTCCTACAACAAGGGCGACAAGGACTTCAACTCGATCGTCTCCCGCCTGAAGCGCGAGAACATCGACCTGGTCTATGTCGGCGGCTACCATCAGGAAGCCGGCCTGATCCTGCGCCAGATGCGCGACCAGGGCCTGCAGACTATACTGATGGCGGGCGATGCCATGAACGATAAGGAATTCGCCTCGATCACCGGGCCGGCCGCGGAAGGCACCCTGTTCACCTTCGGCCCCGATCCGCGCAACAAGCCGACCGCGAAGGCGATCGTCGAGAAGTTCAAGAGCAAGAACATCGATCCCGAGGGCTATACGCTCTACACCTACGCCGCGATGCAGGTCTGGACGCAGGCCGTTGCCAAGGCCGGCACCACCGACGCCAAGAAGGTGATGGCGACCATCAAGGCCGGCGACTGGGACACCGTGCTCGGCAAGATGGGCTTCGACGCCAAGGGCGACATCAAAGCGATCGATTACGTCGTCTACAAGTGGGACGCCAAGGGCAACTACGCCGAGATCAACCCCAAGGGGTCCTAGAATCGGTTCTGACCTGAATCGGATGACAGCGCAAAACGCCCCGGCAAGCCGGGGCGTTTCTTAATGAGCACCTGCCATACCCGCCGCGCGTCTGCGCGCATTGCGGTTGATGCATCTACCGCTGCTGCTATATCCGATCCAGGGCAGCAGGCACGAACGGACTGCATCGTGAAAAACCTTCTTACCGACATTGCCGGCGTCAGCGTCGGCCACGCCGACGACGCCACGATCGCCTCGGGTGTTACCGCCATCATCTTCGACAAGCCGGCCGTGGCCTCGATCGATGTCCGCGGCGGCGGTCCCGGCACCCGCGAGGATGCTCTGCTTGCGCCGCAGAGCGTCGTCGAGGCGATCGACGCCATCACGCTGTCCGGCGGCTCCGCGCTCGGGCTCGATGCCGCCGGCGGCGTCCAGGCCTGGCTCGCCGAGCGCGGCCGTGGTTTTCGCATTCGCGATGCGGTGATCCCGATCGTGCCGGGCGCGATCTGCTTCGATCTGCTCAACGGCGGCAACAAGGCCTGGGGACGCTTTCCGCCCTATCGCGATCTCGGCTACGCCGCGGCGAATGCGGCAACAAGCAACTTCCGGCTCGGCAGCGTCGGCGCCGGCATGGGTGCGACCACGGCCGGCCTGAAGGGCGGCCTTGGCTCGGCGTCGGCCACGACCGACGACGGCGTGACGGTCGCGGCGCTCGCGGTGGTCAATGCGGTCGGCAGCGTGACGATCGGCAGCGCGCCGTGGTTCTGGGCGGCGCCGTTCGAGGTCGACAACGAGTTCGGCGGGCGCGGCCTGCCGCCGTCGTTCACGCCGGACATGCTGAAGCTGCGGCTGAAGGGCGGCGCGGATGCCACTGCCGCGGAGAACACCACGCTCGTGGTTGTCGTGACCGACGCGCAACTGACCAAGCCGCAGGCCAAGCGGCTTGCGATGATCGCGCAGACCGGCATGGCGCGGGCGATCTATCCAGTGCACGCGCCGCTCGACGGTGATGTGGTGTTCGCGGCGGCGACCGGCGCAAAACCGATCGACCCGTTGTTCGGCCTGACCAGTCTCGGCGCAGTTGCCGCCAACACGGTGGCACGTGCAATTGCACGCGGCGTTTATTCAGCGACCGCGCTGCCCTTCCCCGGCGCCCTGCCGAGCTGGCAAGACCGGTTCGGCTAGGCGCTGACCGAAACCGACGACGACGCCTGCGCGGAGATCGCCCGGGACTGGCGCTGGATGAGCTGCTCGATGAAATTGTAGGACGAGGTTGCGTTGCTGGAGGCGGACGACGATGCGGCCGGCATTGTCAGCGTCACCTTCGAGCCGTCGGCATAGGTCGTGGTGGTCGTGGTCGAGCCGTCGCTGTTGGTCACCGAGGTGGTGGTGGCGCCATCAAGCGACTGCGTCAGCGGATCGGAGCCCGCGCCACCGGGGCCGCCTGCACCGCCGCTTGAGCCGGCGCCATCGGTCGAGCCGCCGGCCATGTGATGGTGATGATGGCCACCCTTATGGCCCTGCAGCGCTTGCGCCATCTCGTTGACGCTGACGGTGCCGTCGCCGTTGCTATCGAGCTTGGAGAATACGTCGTCGGCCTGCGCGATGTTGGTGCCGCCGGCGCCGAGCGCGCTCTCGAATTCGGACTTGGTGATCTGGCCGTCGCCGTTGGCGTCGATCTGGGAGAACAGATCCTTCAGCGCATCCGACCGGCTGGTCGAGGCCGCGCTGGTCGTGCCTGTGGTCTGGGACTGGCTCTGCGCGGCGAGCAGCGCGCTCATCGTCTGCGGCGAGATCTGCGTCGTGCTGCTGCCGGATCCGACGCTCGCGCTGCTGCTCGAGATCGACGTGGCCGTCGAGGGATCGAACAAGCCGGTGCCCTGGCTAGACCCAGCCGTCTGCGTCTGCGTCGTCGCCTGGGACGACCTCGGCGACATCAGGGAGCTCAAGAGGTCGATTGCGGACGACGCAGCGCCAATGGCAAACAACATGGCAATACTCCAAGCAACGCCGCCCCAGGCGGCTGCAACGCTTGCCGGTTCCCCCGAGCACGATCGCGCCTCGGCCGAGGAAAGCCGGCTCTACTCCTGACCAAATTCCAGCAAGCGCTGTGCCACGGCAAAAGCCCAATCAAATCCGGGCTTTCCGATAACGAAGGAGACACGGCACACCCGGCAAGAGCTGCCGTCACGGCAGATTTTTCCGCCCACAGCGGGCTCCGCCGCTCGCATTGCCCGCCGGGCATCCGCATGTTAGGCGGAAATCGCCCGTACGCTCCCGCAAGTCTTTCGGAACAGCGCATATGACTCAGTCGTTCACTCCGCGTCCCCTCGTCATCGCTCCGTCGATCCTGGCGTCGGATTTCTCCAAGCTCGGCGAGGAAGTCCGTGCCGTCGATCAGGCCGGCGCGGACTGGATCCATCTCGACGTGATGGACGGCCACTTCGTGCCGAACATTTCCTACGGCCCCGACGTCATCAAGGCGATGCGGCCGCACACCAAGAAGGTCTTCGACGCGCATCTGATGATCGCGCCGTGCGATCCCTATCTCGAAGCCTTCGCCAAGGCCGGCTGCGACCACATCACCGTGCATGCCGAGGCAGGCCCGCATCTGCATCGTTCGCTGCAGGCGATCCGCGCGCTCGGCAAGAAGGCCGGCGTCTCCATCAATCCGGGAACTCCGCCGAGCGCGATCGAATACGTGCTCGATCTGATCGACCTGGTGCTGGTGATGTCGGTCAATCCAGGCTTCGGCGGCCAAGCCTTCATCCGTTCGGCGCTGAGCAAGGTCAGCGACATCAAGGCGATGACGGCGGGCCGGCCGATCGATATCGAGGTTGACGGCGGCGTTGCGCCCGACGTCGCCGGCCAACTCGCCGCCGCCGGCGCCAACGCCTTCGTTGCGGGCTCCGCGGTGTTCAAGGGCGGGACAGTCGAGTCCTACAAGACCAACATCTCCGCGATCCGCAACGCGGCAGCCGTGGCGCGCGGCGAAGCGATCTGACCATCGCGATCCGATCATCACGCGTGGTGTGCGCCGATGCCTGCATGTGCGGCGCACACCACGCTGCTGCGTCGCCGCATGCATAATATTCGTGCTGAGTATCGTGGCCGTCAGGGCTTCACAGACTCATACGATCGGATGCACAACTCTCTCTATAAAATAAAAAGGGAGGCGCGCATCATGACGATGACCCTTGTCTGGACCGGCCTGGCGTTCTGGCTTGGCCTGAATGCTGCCTTTGTCGCCCGCCGCGCATATGTGGCATTGCCCGATCAGGCCGCCGCCGCACGCATCGTCTACGTGCATCTGCGCCGGGCCTGAGGGCGATCCCACCGCGCACGCCGAGGCGCGCGATCAGAACATTCCAGGCGGCGTGACCGCAGTCTCATTGGTTGTGCGATCCGTTCCGCTGCTTTCGCCGGTGTTCGACTGTGCTGCGAGCCGCGAGGGCCGCACCACGGTGACCGTGCACGGCGCTTCGGCTGCGACCTTGGCGGAGACGCTGCCGAGCAGCGCTCGCATCATCGAGCTCTGCCGCGCGCCGATAATGATGTGATCGACCAGATTGACCGCCGCGAATTCCAGGATGGCGGCCGCGGGATCGATCGCCTCCAGCACGTGCACGGTGAGCCGGCTCTCGTCGAGCCTGAACGGCCGCGCCCAGTGCTGGAGTGCCACCAGCCGCTCGACATGCTTGTTCTGGCCTTGCTCGTCGAGCGTGCGGTCGATCGACAGGCGATTGAGCTTCAGCACGGTGACGCAGGCGAGCCGCGCCGACGGCAATGTCGACAGCACCTGCTCGGCGGCGACCCGAATGGCCTCGTTCAGCGCCTCCGAACCGTCGGCGGTGTCGAGCGCGACGGCGACGATCGGGCTCGCCGCGAGCTGGGCCGCGACATTGGCCGCCGCGTGCGGCTGCACCGCTCCAAGGTTGAAGCGGCGGTGCCAGACCGCGCCGATCGGATCGCGATTGATCCGCTGCGATCGCGCCGTCAGCTTCACCTGCTCGGGGTGGGCCAGATCGAAGGCGAGCTGCGCCGCGGTCGGATAGCGCGCGGCCGGATCGATCTCCAGGCATCGCAACACGACCTCTTGCAGCCAGGCCGGATAGTCCGGCCTCAGCTTGCGCGGCGGATAAGGATCGCGCCACAGCCGGCGGCGCATGCCGCGCAGGGTTTCGGTCTCGCCGAACGGGCGAATTCCGGTGGTGAAAAAATAGAGCAGCACGCCCAGCGAAAACAGATCGCTGCGCGGATCGTCGCGCACGCCGTTGAGGCACTCCGGCGCCATATAGGGCGCTGTGCCGTAAGGCAGGCGAAACTCCTCCTGCAGGAGGTCGGGCAGATGGTTATGATGGGAGAGACCGAAATCGATCAGCACCGCTTCGCCGTGCTCGCGGAACATGACGCTGCTTGGCTTGATGTCGTGATGGATGACGTTCTGCCGGTGCAGGCTGGCAAGCGCGGACGCAATCTTGTAGGCGATGCCCCTCGCCTCCTCGTACGGCATCGGCAAGTCGCCGAGCCGGCGGTAGAGCGTTTGCCCGGGAATGCGCTCCATCACCAGATAGGCCTGCCGCTCGAAATCGCCGGTGCCGAAGCACGCCGGCACATGCGGCCCCGATAGCCGTGGCAGGATCATTTGCTCCATCTCGAAGCTGACGATCGCCGCTGGATCCTCGCCTTCCGAGATAACCGGCACCTTCATCAGTAGCGGCACGTTGATGTCTGGATGCGTCACGCTCCATAGCATCGCCATGCCGCCGCGATGGACGCATTCGCCGATGATGAAGCCATCGATTGCGGCGCCCGGCTGCATCGCCTGCCTTGCCATGGCCATCACCGGCCAGCGAATAGACGATCGGCGAGCCAGTGCGGCAGCCCGTTCGCCCTGATCCGCGCCGCCGCGGTCTCGACGTCGTAAGCGACGCGCAGATAGGTGATCTCGCGGCTCACGGTGTCGTACATTGCAAATGACGCAGCAGGGTCGCCATCGCGCGGCTGACCGACCGACCCGAGCACCGCGAGCCAGCGCCGTCCCGTCAGCAACTGCACCGCGACACCCGCGGTCGGGACAAAGCTCGTCATCTTCGCGGCCGACGACATCGAATAAAGCCCGGGACGGTGGATGTGGCCGCAGAACGTGATCTGCAAATCGGTCGCCATCATGCTGCGCGCGGCATCGGAGGTGTCGCGGACATAGCGCCATCTCGCCGGATCCGACGCCTCGGAATGGACGTACAGACGGTTATCCTCCTCGCGCATCATTGGCAGGCCGGCGAGGAAGCGCTTCTGCTCCGCGCTAAGCCGGTTGCGGGTCCAGTCGAGCGCGGCCTGCGCCTCGTCATTCATGCGGTCGCTCGGCAAGCCGACCGCATCGTCATGGTTGCCGCGCACGGCGATGGCGCCCTTGCTCACGAGGTCCATCACCGTATCGACAGCCCATTCGGGATCGGCGCCGTAGCCCACGATATCGCCGAGGCAAATCAGCCGCTCGGCGCCGCGCGCCCGCGCGGCTTCGAGGCAGGCGGCGAAGGCCTGTCGGTTGGCATGAATATCGGCAAAGAGTGCGAGCCGCATTGTGATCCGCTGCACTAGACCCGGTGGGGTCGAACCCGATTCCCGGCAACATCAAACACGGGGTGCCTTCAGCCTGCAATCTGCCAAAGGCGCCAGCGGGGATCGCGGGATGTTGGAGAGCTGCCGCTAGTGCTTGCGCGGCGCTTCGAGGCCCCTCAGCAGCAGGGCCATCAGCGCATCGATCCGCGCCGCACATTCGGGTTTGGCCCATTCCTCGGCATGCGCCGGGTGATGGTAGCGGACAGTCGCGTCGAACACGGCTCGCGCGGTTGCCTTGACGTCGTCGATCTGGAACACACCCTGCGCGATGCCATCGGACAGGATCCGCGCGATCAGGTCGACCTGCTTGTCCTTGTACGCTTCCACCACCTCGCGCGCCTCCTGGGCCAGCGCGAGATAGGTCGCGAACATCTCGGGATCGTCGCAGACCTTCTTCTGTTTGATCGCAAAGGCGGTACGGAGCCATTTCTCCAACCGCTCCGGCGCCGGGCCGGAACTTGCCGCAAGCTTGCACAGCGGCTCATTGGCGCGATCGAGCCACCGCTTGGCCACCGCGTCACGCAGCGAAGCCTTGCTGGGGAAATGGCGATAGACGCTGCCGTGGCTGACATCCAGCGCACGGGCGACATCGACGACGGTGGCCTTGGCTAATCCGAAGCGCCGCAAAACATCCTCGGTTGCTTCGAGGATCCGCTCGGGTGTCAAGACCACCGCCTCGTTCATACGTTCACCGTCTGATTATCGCTGTCCTGCCCGCGGGTGAATTTGGCGGCCTGAGCGGCCAAATGGCGGGCGACGCGATGGTTGAGCCACTTCTGAATCTGGGCGGTCAATTGAATGATTTCGATAGTCATGGAGGTAGTCCTTCGAGGTAGTCAATTAAGCTGGGCTCACCGGCCAAGCGCCGGAAAAGCCATCTGGCGCCCCTGCCCTGGCGCAAGTTCAATATAGATCATCTCGCTGACAGATTTCAATATCTGTTATCAAATATTTCTAAGTCGGAACGCGAGGACCTCGACCGCGGCGGCGGTTCCTCTCCTTCGGCTTTGCAGCGGCTGTCGGCTTGGCCCGGGGCCCAGACACGAAAGGGGCCGCTCACGCAGCGGCCCCTTTGCCGGGAAAATATGGGTTACGAAATGAAATCTAGCCCCGGATTGCGCTAAGCTTGCATATTCTGTGGATTGTGGGGATTCCGGACGATTACTGTCCACCCTGCTGACCAATTTCAGCCCCCGCCAGCCCTATTGCTGCTCGTCCTTGGGGGGCATCCGGGGCGGTGGCACCGGCGTGAACACCGATCCCTGCGCACCGGCCGGCGGCGCCTTGAACTCGCCGGTCGAGGAATCCCCGCCCGATGTCTCCAGGATCGCCTTCGGCGTGACGTACTCCCGGACGAAGTCCGTGAGGCTACCCTCGCCGCCGCCGAAATCGGCCGCCCGCCCTCCTTGCGTATGCCCGGCCTTGATCTCGTTCTCTGCCGCGTGGGTCTGCTCGGCCAGCGCGTCGTTGTAGGGCACGCGGAAGGCTCGCGGAATAGCGCTGGGCCGATTGTCCTCATCGAGCTCCTCGACCCACAGGTAGATCGCGCCGGGGTCGCCCTCCAGCGAATGCGGCTCGACGATCCGCGCGGCAAGCAGCTTGAAGGACGCCGGCAGCTTGTCCGTCGTGGCCCAGCCGAGCAGCCCGCGCATGCCACCGAAACTGACAACGTAGAAGGTGCTGGTCACGATGATCGCCAGCGCCTTCAGCGACCAGTGCAGCCGCGCATAGACCAGCACGATCAACAACAATGCGCCGATCACCGCGTAGGCGACCGCAAGCGTGAGGATGATCGACTGCAAGCTAGTCACGGCGCGTCCTCACCCCTGTCTTCGGATCGATATCGGCGCCGTTCGCGTGGACATTGCGGAACGTCTCCAGCAGCGATTTCGGCCGCTGGTCGAGGTTGATCACCTTGCCCTCGGCATCGAGGCGAAAGCGGACCGCGGTCTTCTCGTCGCCGGTGTGATTGAGGGTCACCTTGTCGTCGAAGATCACCTGCGCCGTCGGATTGAGCTTCTGCACCTTCACATTCGCCGCGACCGGCTCGCCGGTCGTGGCCTGAAAATGCGAGACGTTGACGGTGTATTCGCCGGGGACGATGCCCCGCAAGGTGACGATCTCCTCGCGGATCGGCGACGCGATCTTCTTGCCGTTGACCATGATAAAATCGTTGGCGCCGCCGCGATCGTCGCGGTCGAGCGTCAGGAATCCGGCCTCGCGATGCCGGTACCAGGCGATGTTGCCGGCGGGATCCTGCACAAACAGGTCGAGATCGTCGGGATGGTTGTCCGGCCAGTCCATCGTGATGATGAATTCCGCCTTGGAGTCGACCTTGCCTTCCTTGGAATCCGGAGACACCGCAAGCAGCGCCAGGAAGAACAGGAAGGCCACGACCTGCAGCGCCTTGAACAGCATCACGCCGAGCGGGTCGAACTGTTCGTCGCGCGGATAGAGGCCGAACTCATCCATCATGACCGGCGTTCCAGAGCCGGGGTAACGTGCGTCTCGGTCAGCACGACGGCGTCGGAGAACACCCGTTGGGTCGCGGTATCAAGCATGTAGTACTGGATCCGGACCATGATCGACCCGATCAGCCCCGCCAGCGTCGTGTACATGGCGACCGCCATGCCGTCGCTCATCATTCCCATCGACGATTTCATCGCGACCTTGTCGGCGGCATCGAGCGTGGCGATCGGCGCCAGCATGATGATGAAGCCGATAATGGTGCCGAGCAGGCCGAGCTTCATCAGCGTGTCGGAGGCGAAGGCGCCAAAGCCGTTCGAACCGCGCAGGCGGTCCGCGAGCGTCCGCAGCAGCAGGGTCTGGTCGATCGGGCCTTTGGCCTGAACCTCGGCCTTCTGCACCAGGCTCTTGATGTGATCGGTCACCAGCCCGCGCGGCAGGTCGGACGCTTCGTCCGCGAGCGCGCGGGCGCCGTCGGGCCTAGCAAGAATCGCGCGACAGCCGCGCGCTGCCTCGCCCTCCCGCGCGATCGCCCGTGTCCGCCAGAAGCAGTGCACGGACGTCGCGATGTAGAGCACCGCGATGACGCTGGAAATGTAGGTCCGATCGGAGCTGACCATGAGGCGGATCAGCCCGTATCGCCAGAGCAGGAACGCGGCGAACAGCGACAGGCCGGTGAAGATCATCCAGAGCAGGAGGACGCCGCGTTCAGCCGTGTCCTTGCCGCCTGATGGGGTCACGGCACCGACCTTGGCACTCATCTGCATTGGCTCCCCGCTGTTCCCTGGCGGCCCGCCCGCGCGAAGGCCTGCCTGTTGTTAGAGCAGAGGCCGGCCTTGCCGTCCAAAGACATCTGCCCAAACTTTGTTGGGCAAATTTCCCGATCTGCACCACGACGCGCGCTTGCAATTGGTCAGGAATGACGGTGCTGTTACGATGGTTGTGCGGTGGCACACACCCTCGTGGTGAGGAGCGCGACGCGCGTCTCGAACCATGAGGTCCCATCCGCGGCCTACATCCTTCGAGACGCCCGCGTTCCGCGGGCTCCTCAGGGATGAGGGTCCATCGCTGTGACGCAGTAGCTCTGGCTGTGGAGTGATCGCATGCGCCTCGTGCTTCAACTGGTCGGCCGCCTGCTCGTCATCGTCGCGCTGTGCCTCGGCGCGGCCACCGTCTGGGCCACCATCGACGCCTATCGCAGCGTCGATCGCACCACGGCGGCTTCGGCCGAGCGCGTCTCGCAGGCGCTCGGAGCGCTCTACTGGCGCGAATTGCTGCTGCGCAGCAACCGCATGCGCGAGCAACTGCTGCCCGCGCCGGACTGGCGCACCATCGAAACCATGGGGCTGATCTCGCCCGGCATTTGCGTTCAGTTTGAACCGGCCGGTGCATTCGAGAAGCCGCTTTGCGGACAGAGCAAGGGGATCGGCAAGGCACCGCCGCGCTGGTTTGCCGCCGCCGTGCAGACGCTGCTCGGCGATCACCCGACCGTCGCCCGCACGATCAGTGTGCGGGCGGCCACCGCGGGAACCGTGCTCGCCAACCCAGATCCGGACGCCGCGGTCGCGCTCGCCTGGCAGCACATCCTGGACAACATCCATGTCGCGTTGCTGATGGCCTTCGCCATCGCCCTGCTTGCCTCGCTGGCGATCGCGCACACGTTGGCCCCTGCCCGCTCGATTGTCTCGGCGCTGCAACGCATGGCCGATGGCCAATATCGAACCGCGCTGCCTCGCATCCGCTCGATGGAGCTGGCGATGATCGGGCAAGCCGTCAGCGATCTCGGCGAGCGCCTCGCCCAGGCCGAGGAGGAACGCGCCGTCCTGACCCGGCGCCTGCTCGAGATCCGCAGCGACGAACGCCGCACCCTGGCCCGCGAGCTGCACGACGAGTTCGGCCAGAACCTTACGGCCATCCTCGCCTTCACCAGCACGATCGAAGCGAGTGCCGGGGACAAATACGCCGCCGGTACCGAAATCGCGCAGGACGCACGGATGATCTCGCAGGCCACGCGCCGCATCATGGCCTGCCTGCGCGATACCTTGAACCGCCTGCGCCATCCGCCGGCAGAGGAACTCGGACTCGAAGCAAGCCTGGTCGATCTGGTCGACAGTTGGCGATCGCGCGCCGCGACCCAGCCGATGATCCAGCTCGACCTACAGGGCGACCTCGCGGATATCTCCGGCACGGTCGCCGCCACCGCCTATCGCGTCGCGCAGGAATGCCTGACCAATGCGCTGCGCCACAGCGCCGCGCGCGAGATCGTGCTGCGGATCGAGCGGCGCACCGAGCCGGAGAACGCGCTCCTGGTCCGCGTCGAGGACGACGGCGACGGCGACGCAGCCAGGGTGGCGCAGTCAGCGGGCTTCGGCCTCACCGGGGTGAGCGAGCGGGTGGCCGCGCTCGGCGGCTCGCTGTCGATCGCGCGCGCCAGCCGCGGACTGTCCGTCGCCGCCACGATTCCGCTTGCCGCCTGATGACCACGGCAAGGACCACAGGCGTCTCGATCCTGCTGGTCGACGATCATCCCGTCGTCCGCCAGGGCTACCGGCGCGTGCTGGAGCACCAGGACGATTTCCACGTGGTCGCCGAGGCGGACAATGCCGCCAACGCCTACCGCGCGTTCAAATCACACGCGCCCGACGTCGTGGTGATGGACATCTCGATGCCCGGCGCGAGCGGTCTCGAAGCGATCCGCAACATCCGCGCCCGCGATTCCGCCGCCCGTATCCTCGTCTTCAGCATGCACAGCGAGGCGGCCCAGGTGAAGGCGGCGTTCGGCGCCGGCGCCAGCGGCTTCGTCACCAAGGGCAGCGAACCGGCCGAGCTGATCAAGGCGATCCGCTCGGTGGCGCGTGGCGAACCTGCGATGAGCGACGACGTCGCGAGGGTGCTGGCCATTGAAAGCCTGCTGCCGACCAAATCGGCGCTCGACCAGCTCGGCGAACGGGAGATCGAGATCCTCAGACAGTTTGCGGCAGGCAGCACCAAGGAACAGATCGCCGCCAACCTCAACCTCAGCACCAAGACTGTGCAGAACTACCACTACCTCATCAAGGCCAAGACCGGCATGCGGACCGACGCCCAGCTCGTCCGCCTCGCCGTCGAATGCGGACTGGCGAATTTGTAGAGGGATGATCGGTCGATCCACAGTCGCGGCCTCTCCCGCTTGCGGGGGAGGCCGGATCGCATCGGAAGATGCGATCCGGGTGGGGGCTCTCTCCACGGCATGACTCGTGGTGAGAGCGCCCACCCCAGCCCTCCCCCGCAAGCGGGAGAGGGAGCGCGGTCCCTTCGCGGCCACCATTCCGCAGGCCGCCCATTTGGCCCGGTTTTCCCCTCGAAATCCCCCATGTGGGTGGCCTCCCGGGGCCCGATCTGCTAGAGCACGGCGTAAAAACAAATCGGCCGGCTGCGCTGCTTTTTGCGCGCCCCCCGCCCCCTTCGGAGTTTTCGATGATCCCCCGCTATACCCGCCCGGAAATGGCCTCCATCTGGGAGCCGCAGACGCGTTTCAAGATCTGGTTCGAGATCGAGGCGCATGCCGCCGACGCGCTGGCCGAGCTCGGCGTGATCCCCAAGGAGGCCGCGAAGACGATCTGGGCCAAGGCCAAGGACGCCACCTTCAACGTCGAGCGGATCGACGAGATCGAGCGCGAGACCAAGCACGACGTCATCGCCTTCCTGACCCATCTGGCCGAGATCGTCGGCCCCGACGCGCGCTTCGTGCATCAGGGCATGACCTCCTCTGACGTGCTCGACACCTGCCTCAACGTGCAGCTCAAGCGCGCCGCCGACCTGCTGATTGCCGATCTCGACCGGGTGCTGGCGGCGCTGAAGACGCGCGCCTTCGAGCACAAGATGACGCCGACCATCGGCCGCTCGCACGGCATCCACGCCGAGCCCGTCACCTTCGGCCTCAAGCTCGCCTACGCCCATGCCGAATTCAGCCGCGCCCGCGCCCGCCTCGTCGCCGCCCGCGAGGAGATCTCGACCTGCGCGATCTCGGGCGCGGTCGGCACTTTCGCCCAGATCGATCCGCGCGTTGAAGAGCATGTCGCCAAGGCGATGGGCCTGCGGCCGGAGCCGGTCTCGACGCAAGTCATCCCGCGTGACCGCCATGCGATGTATTTTGCGACGCTTGGCGTGATCGCCTCCTCGATCGAGCGCCTGGCGGTAGAGATCCGCCACCTGCAGCGCACCGAGGTGCTGGAAGCCGAGGAGTTCTTCTCGGAGGGCCAGAAAGGCTCGTCCGCGATGCCGCACAAGCGCAACCCGGTACTGTCGGAAAACCTCTCGGGCCTCGCGCGGATGGTGCGCGCCTATGTGACGCCGGCGCTGGAGAACGTCGCACTCTGGCACGAACGCGATATCTCGCATTCGTCCGCCGAGCGCATGATGGGCCCCGACGCGACCGTGACGCTCGACTTCGCCCTGGTCCGCCTCGCCGGACTGATCGAGAAGCTCCTGGTGTACCCTGCGAATATGCAGAAGAACCTCGACCGCCTCGGCGGCCTCGTGCATTCGCAGCGCGTGCTGATCGCGCTGACCCAGAAGGGCGCGAGCCGCGAGGATGCCTACAAGTTCGTGCAGCGCAACGCGATGCCGGTCTGGCGCGGCGAAGGCGACTTCCAGACGCTGCTCAAGAAGGACGCCGACGTGAAGAAATATCTCACCGACGCGGAGATCGAGGAGAAGTTCGACCTCGGCTACCACCTCAAGCACGTCGACACGATCTTCAAGCGGGTGTTCGGGGAAAGCTGATCTCCTTTCCGTCACTTCGGGACGCCCACGGCGCGTGAACCCGGAATCTCGAGATTGTGGCACGGGATTCCGGGTTCGATGCTTCGCAGCGCCCCGGAATGACGGCTCCATTCTGCGTGACAAAGCGGCGGGTTACGCTAGGCTCACCCGGCCCCGCAAAGCGCACAAGAAACGGACTTTTTCCATGCCCATCGTCAATCGCGTCGCCGCCCTCTCGGACGAAATGGCCGCCTGGCGCCATGACTTCCACGAGAATCCTGAACTACTTTACGAAGTCCACCGCACGGCCGGCATCGTCGCCGACCGCTTGCGCGAGTTCGGCTGCGACGAGGTGGTGACCGGGATCGGACGCACCGGCGTGGTCGGGGTGATCCGTGGCCGCAAGAACACGTCAGGCAAGACCATCGGCCTTCGCGCCGACATGGACGCGCTGCCGATCGAGGAGACTTCGGGCGTGCCCTATGCCTCGAAGATTCCTGGCAAGATGCACGCCTGCGGCCATGACGGCCACACCGCGATGCTGCTGGGGGCCGCGAAGTACCTGACCGAAACGCGCAATTTCGACGGCACCGCAATCGTGATCTTCCAGCCCGCCGAGGAAGGCGGCGCAGGCGGCAAGGCGATGGTCGACGACGGGCTGATGACGCGCTGGGGAATCCAGGAGGTCTACGGCCTGCACAACATGCCGGGCCTGCCCGAGGGCCATTTCGCCACCACGCCGGGCCCGATGCTCGCCTCGTCGGACACGGTGCAGATCACGATCCATGGCAAGGGTGGTCACGCCGGCGCCGCCCCGCACGAGGCGATCGACAGCGTCCTGATCGGCGCGCAGGTGATCAATGCGCTGCAGTCGATCGTCGCGCGCAACGTCGATCCGCTGAAGTCGGCGGTGATCTCGATCACCATGTTCCAGGCGGGCACCGCTTTCAACATCATCCCGGAAACCGTCAAGCTCGCCGGCACCGTGCGCACGCTCGACCCTGAAGTGCGCGATCTCGTCGAGCGCCGGATCGCCGAGGTCGCCGACAACACCGCCCGCGCCTATAGCGGGCGCGCCGAGACGAACTATACCCGGCTCTATCCGGTCACGCTGAACCATGCGCGCGAGGCCGGCATCGCTGCGGAGATCGCCCGCGACGTGGTCGGCGCCGACCGCGTCAACGAACGCGTGGTCCCCGTGATGGGCGGCGAGGACTTTGCCTTCATGCTGGAAGCGCGCCCCGGCGCCTTCGTGTTTCTCGGCATGGGCGATGGCCCGATGTGCCACCACCCGGCCTACAAGTTCAACGACAACATCCTCGGCCACGGCGCATCCTATTGGGTGCGGCTGGTCGAGAAGCAGATGCCGGCGGGATAGGACCGCCTGCCCGCGGCTTTCAGCCATCAACCATCAGGCCGCGGTCCCGCTCGCGGCCTGATGCACGAGGGCGTTTGAAATCGTCATCAGTCGCGCGGACGGCTTGTGCCGAACCGATCATGCGCGCTGCGATGCGATCGCGCTTGACGAACTGATGGAACGCCACCGCGGCCAGATGCAGCCCGATCAGCGCCAACAGCACATAGGCGAAGAAGATGTGCCTGCCCTCGTAGGCCTGCGCCGCTGCCTTGTCGGGCGAGGTGATCTGCGGCATGTGGAACAGGCCGAAGAAGCTGGAATAATCAGGCGTATGCGCGCCGGAATGCGCCCAGCCCAGCATCGCCACCAGGATGGTGACGGCATAGAGCGCGATATGGCTGACGCGGGCCGCGATCCGTTGCCAGGCCGGCGTCTCCGCCGGCAGCTCGGGCGTCGGGTTGACGCCGCGCCACAGCAGCCGGAGCACCGTCAGGAGCAGCACCAGGTAGCCGATATCGGCGTGGATCGAACGGTAGAACAAGCGATCCGGCCGCGCCGCGAGGTGGTTCATCCACCAGCCATAGGTCAGCATGCCAATGACGGCGATGCCCAGCACCCAGTGGAACGCGCGGGCGAGTGAGCCCCAGCTCGAGGCGGTGTTGCGGATCATGATCGGTCTGCCCTTCGGCCTGTTCGGATTCTACACGTCAAAGCAATGGCTTGCCTTGATGGTGGCAGATATCGGCCAAGGCTGTATGAAATTCCCTGACTTCACCGCCTTGTGCGGGCCCCAATGGTCGGACAGGCAGAACAACCGAATGGTAACCCTGGATCGGATAATCTGCCGGACGTGTCTACTTCCTCAACCATCCTTGTCTTCGATTCCGGCCTTGGCGGGCTGACGGTGCTGCGCGAGATCGTCCGGGCCCGGCCCGACGCCCGTTACGTTTATGTCGCCGACGATGCCTTTTTTCCGTATGGCCACCACAGCGAGGACGAGATCGTCGCCCGCGTGGTGCCGCTGATCGGCGAACTGATCGAGACCCACGCTCCCGACCTCGTGGTGATCGCCTGCAATACCGCGTCCACGATCGTGATGTCGCATCTGCGCGACGCCTACCGGGTGCCTTTCGTCGGCACGGTGCCGGCGATCAAGCCGGCCTGTGCCGCATCGAAGACCCGGCGCGTCTCGGTGCTCGGCACCAGGGGCACCGTGAAGCGGGAATACACCCGCAAGCTGATCTCGGATTTCGCCCAGGGGTGCGAGGTGACGCTGGTCGGCTCCGGCGAGCTGGCGTCGCTGGCGGAAGCCGCGCTGAGCGGACAGGCGGTGCGCGACGAGGACATCGCAGCCGAGCTCGCGCCCTGCTTCATCGGCGATAACGCCGACGACCCCGCCCGCACCGACACCGTCGTGCTGGCCTGCACGCATTATCCGCTGCTGCTGGACCGGTTGCGACGGCTCGCGCCCTGGCCGGTCGACTGGATCGATCCGGCGCCCGCGATCGCGCGCCGCGTCGTCGACCTGCTCGGCCCGGCCGACGGCACGGGCGATGCGGCGGGCGCCGAGATGATCTTCACATCGAAACGCCCCCACAAGCTCAGCGAAGCGTTGACGCCGTTCTTCGGCGGCCGCATCCCGGCTTGATCCGTCGTCTTCACGGTCCCTCCGTTTTCGCAAGATGCTTGCTGAACAGATCGATTGCGCCCCGAGGTGCGGTATCGTCGAAAAACCGCACGAGGTTTTGTGCGGTTTCTGCCGCAACTCGGGCGCTTCGGGGGTAGAGGTCCTTCTCATACGCGGCGAACGCGGCTTCGATGTCATCGGGAGTCGCGATGAGCGCTTGGGCGAGCTCTGCGCCGTCGTACATGGCAAGGTTGGCCCCCTCACCTGAGAAAGGTGACATCAGATGCGCCGCGTCGCCAAGCAAAGTTACGCCCGGCACGCGCCTCCATCGATGTCCGGACGGGAGCGCATAGATCGGTCGAAGCACGGGGTTGATCTCACCGTCCGTAATGAGGGCAATCAGGTGCGGAGCCCACCCTTTGAATTGCTCGGAAATATGGGCCAAGCCGGCTCTTGCATCGCTGAAGTCGATGGAGTTGATCCAATCTTCCGGCTTGTTCAGGGCCACATAGGTGGTCAGCGCTCCATCTGCATGACGATGCGCCAAGATACCTTTGCCCGGCGCGACAGCCATCAGCGTGCCACCGCCGATCGCATCAGCGCTCGCCTTGTGGCGTGCGTCGCCGTCGAACAGCCTTGCCTCAATGAATGACGTGCCCGTGTAGGCCGGCTTAGAATCTGAAAGAAGCGGTCGGACCTTCGACCACGCACCATCGGCGCCCACGAGCACGTTGGACGTGATCGTCAGGCCGCACGAAAAGCTGACCGCGTGCCGTCCGTCTCCGAGTGCTGCGATGGACGTAACCTTGTGACCCCACTTGATCGTCTCTGGCGGTAGCGAATTGATGAGCATTTGCCGAAGATCGCCCCGGTCTATTTCGGGGCGACGGCTCGTGTGGCTGCCGGGGTGATCGAACAACACATTGCCGTCCTTGTCGACGATACGTTTGGCATCTTCGCCGGGGCGGACGAGACCGAGGAAGGCGTCGAAGAGCCCGGCGGCTCTAAGGGCGATCTGACCGTTATATTCGTGAATATCGAGCAAGCCGCCTTGCGCTCTCGCGCTCACGGAGGCCTCGGCTTCGTAGATCGTTGCTTCGAAGCCATGGAGGTGCAGGACGCGGGCGAGTGTAAGGCCACCAAGTCCCGCGCCGATAATCGTCGTCGTATGTCGCATTGTTGCGCTCCTGTTGTCGCAAGCAAGCAGCGCGCTGAAGCGCTGATGACTGCGATTGCCCGATATCGTCAGGCGGTTGGTTTCGGAGACGCTGGCCGAACCATGCGAGGCGCATGGTTGACGTGCACGCGACGGCCCAAGGGTTGGCTGTCGTTTTTCGCGACAGCCGTAACGGTATATCAGAGGGTCGAACGATACAGGCTTCCTTCGCTTGTCAGGGGGGCTTTCCGCCGTCACGCTGCGCGGCTAGCTTCCTCTGATCGTCCAAGGAGGATTGCAATTGACTTCAGCACCGCTGACGCCGCTCAACCGCCTGCGCAAGCAGTGGCGCGAGAAGCGCCCTACCTTCGGCGCGATCGCGACCATTCCCAGCATCCAGACCGTGCAGATCATGGCGCAGTCGCTGGACTGGATCATCGTCGATCTCGAGCACGGGCCGATCGACCTGACCACCGCGCATGCGATGATCGTCGCCACGTCGGGGACATCATGCGTGCCGATGGTGCGGATCGCAGCCAACGAGCCTCATCTCGCCAAGGCGCCGATGGATCTCGGCGCGCTCGGCATCAATTTTCCGATGATCTGCAACCGGCATGATGCCGAGAAAGCGGTGCGCAGCGTGCGCTATCCGCCGAAGGGCGACCGGCTGTGGGGACCGTTCCACGCGCCGTTCCGCTGGGGCGTCTCGATGGCGGACTACATGGCGACCGCCGATGACGACATGATCTGCATGATCACGATCGAGCATGTCGAGGCGGTGAACCGCATCGACGAGATCGTGGCGACGCCCGGCATCGACCTTGCGGTGATCGGCCCCGGCGACCTCGCAACGTCGATCAACAAGCGCGGCCTGCCCGATGATCCCGAGGTCGTGGCGCTGATGCAGCGCGCCGAGGCAGGCATCATGAAAAGCGGCGTGCCGATCGGCGGGGTCGCGCGCACCGCCGAGCAGGCCAACGCAATGATCGAGCGCGGCTACCTCGCGCTCGCGCTCGGCTTCGACTGGTCGCTGTTCCAGCGCGGCATCGCCGCGGCCTTTGCCGGGATCAAGCGCTGACTGATCATCTCGATCGAAGTCGGCGCACCGCGTCCGCTGGGCGTCAGTAGCGCCGGCTCGCAATTCTCGCCGCAATCCCCCCGAGCTGCGGGCGATCCGGCCGGAGGCCAGTTCCCCGCCCGTCCGGATGGCCGGAACCGGCCGCAAAGCGCCCAAAACGGCCGATTTGGCAGCAAAACGGCCGGAAGATGCGCCGATTTGTTTGACATGGCGGCGCTTTGTCCTTAAGACCACCCCTGCTCGCGGGCCGGTTTCGGCCCGCGAAGCGTTTCGCGACCCGTGGTTCGTCCCCGAGCTTTCGAGGCGGATCTGTCGGCATAGGCCTTCGGGCCGGTGCACAGGAGGGCGCGTCTCCTCAAACCTGAAACTGACAAAACGCCGCCGCACCATGCGACGGCCATGCAAAGAGGACGCGATGACAAAGCGCAGTGAGGCGAAGTACAAGATCGATCGCCGCATGGGCCAGAATATCTGGGGCCGCCCGAAGAGCCCCGTGAACCGCCGCGAATACGGCCCCGGCCAGCACGGCCAACGCCGCAAGGGCAAGCTCTCCGACTTCGGCGTGCAACTCCGCGCCAAGCAGAAGCTCAAGGGCTACTACGCCAATATTTCCGAACGCCAGTTCCACGGCATCTATGTCGAAGCCAGCCGCCTGAAGGGCGACACCGGTGAGAACCTGATCGGCCTCCTGGAGCGCCGCCTCGACACCGTGATCTACCGGGCCAAGTTCGTCTCCACGATGTTCGCCGCGCGCCAGTTCATCAACCACGGCCACGTCAAGGTCAATGGCCGCCGCGTCAACATCAGCAGCTACAAGCTGAAGGTCGGCGACACCATCGAAGTCAAGGAATCCTCCAAGCAGCTCACGCCGGTGCTGGAAGCGATCCAGCTCGCCGAGCGCGACGTGCCTGACTTCATCGAGGTCGATCACTCCAAGATGACCGCGAAGTTCGCGCGCATCCCCGGCCTCTCCGACGTGCCGTTCCCGGTGCAGATGGAGCCGCATCTGATCGTCGAATTCTATTCGCGCTGATCACAGCACGCATGCGAGATACGAAAGGCCCCGGTTTTGCCGGGGCCTTTTTGTTTGGCTAGGATCGGCGCGGTCAAACTCGAATCTGCGAGTCTGTCGAGACGACGTCATTCCGGGGCGCGTCACAGACGCGAACCCGGAATCTCGGGATTCCCCGGCGCGCAATTGCGCCCCTGAGGTCTGGTCCTTCGGACCATCCCGGAATGACACTGGAGAGAATGTGACATGCACTACACCCCTGCCCCGCCCGATCCCAAGGCTCCGCCCGTCCGCATCAACATGCTGTCGGATACGCAGACGAAGCCGACGCCTGCGATGCGCGAGGCAATGGCCAAAGCCGAGGTCGGTGATGAGCAGGTCGGCGACGATCCGACCACCAACGAGCTCTGCGCCCGGGTCGCCGATCTGCTCGGCAAGGAAGCGGCCGTGTTCATGCCGTCGGGCACGATGTGCAATGTCGCGGCGACGCTGGCCTATTGCCGGCCCGGCGACGAAATTTTGGCGCATGCGACCGCCCACATCATCGCGCGCGAAGGCGGCGCGCATGCCGCACTCGGTGGCTTCCAGATCACGCCGCTGCCGGGCGACGACGGCCAGTTCACGGCAGAGGCGCTCCGCGCCGCGCTGCATCCGCGCACCCGCTATCAGCCGCCGCAAGTTCTCGTCAGCGTCGAACAGACCGCCAATATTGGCGGCGGCACGATTTGGAAGAAGGCGGTGCTCGACGAGGTCGTCGGCATTGCGAAGGCCCATGGCCTTGCCACCCACATGGACGGCGCGCGGCTGCTCAATGCCACCGTGGCGTCAGGCATCTCGCCGCGTGACATGACGGCAGGCTGGGATTCGGCCTGGATCGACTTCTCGAAGGGACTGGGCGCCCCGATCGGCGGTGTGATCGCAGGCACGGGCGCCTTCATCGACGATGTCTGGCGCTGGAAGCAGCGGCTCGGCGGCTCGATGCGCCAGTCCGGCGTCTGCGCCGCGGCCTGCGTCTACGCGCTCGACCATCACGTCGACCGCCTCGCTGACGATCACGCCAATGCGCGGGCGCTGGCGCGCGGCCTGTCCCAGATCAACGGCATCGAGGTGCAGGCGCCCGAGACCAACCTCGTGTTCTTCAAGCCCGATGGCGCCGGCGTGCCCGGCGACAGGATGGTCGCCGAGCTGCGCAAGCGCGGCGTGATGCTGGCGATGATGGACGGCCGGATCAGGGCTTGCACGCATCTCGACGTGACCGCCGCGATGATCGAGGAGGCCGTCGGCCACGTCCGCGACATCGTGCGCGCGGCGTAGTTTCCCGTAGCCGGATGGATCACAGCGCAATCCGGGACCGCATGAGCCGCGGGCGCAACTGCCCCGGATTACGCTTCGCTCCATCCGGGCTACCGCCCCATCGCCTGGTAGATCAGCGTCTTCAGCTCAAGCTGGATCCGGCCGCGCTGCGACGGTGTCTGCACCATGAAGATCCCGAACAGGTCATCCTCGGGATCGATGAAGAAGAACGTGCCCCCGACGCCGTCCCAGCGATACTCGCCGAGCGGCCAAGACGTGTTCGCAGGAACCGAGGTGCGAACGGCGAAGCCGAGGCCGAAACCGGAGTTCAGGCCCGGATAATAGTTCTTGTCGCGGACGACCCCGGTTTCGGGACCGATATGATCCGATGCCATCAGCGCGATGGTTTCTGCTTTCAGGTAGCGCCGCCCTTCATAGGTGCCGCCGTTCAACAGCATCTGCGAAAAGCGCGCATAATCGCCGATGGTGCCGACCATGCCGCCGCCGCCGGATTCCCATCGCAGCGGCTTCCTGACATCGCGGATTTCGGCGACCGGACTGATGCTGCGATCTTTCGGCATTGGCTCGGCGATCAGCGGCCATTTCGCCTTATCGGCGACATAGAACGCGGTCTCGGTCATGCCGAGCGGACCGAGCAGCCGCTCCTGCTCGAACTGAAGCAGCGATTTTCCCGTGATGACCTCGATGATGCGGCCGAGCACGTCGGTGGCGTGGCCGTAGTCCCATTGCGTGCCGGGCTGCTCGGCGAGCGGTAGCGCCGTGAGCCGCGCCACCAGGTCGGCATTGGAGGGATCGTTGTCGAACAAGCCGGCATCGGCATAGGCCTTGTTGACGACACCGCCGCCGTAATAGCCGTAAGGCAGCCCTGCGGTATGGCGCATCAGGTCTTCGATGGTGACGGGACGCTTGAGCGGCTCCAGCGTCATCGTCGCCTTGCCGTCCTCGCCGCGCTTCTCCACACCGACCTTCATGTCGGCAAACGCCGGAATATATTTCGAGACGGGATCGTCCAGCCTGAGCTTGCCCTCCTCGACCAGCATCATCGCCGAGACCGAAGTGATCGGCTTCGACATCGAATAGAGACGGAAGATCGTGTCGGCGCTCATCGAGAGCTCGGTTGCGACATCGCGGACGCCGAAATTCCGGTAGTAGACCGGCTTGCCATGCTGCTGCAGCAGGAGGATCGCGCCGGGAATCTTGCCGGTCGCGATCTCGTTTCTGATGTAATCGGAGACCTTGGCCAAACCTTCCGGCGAAAACCTGTGCCCGACGGAGCCCTCCGAGCCCGCCTTCGCACCGGTTGCGCCCAGCAGAAGCACGAGCGCCGCGATTGTCGCGCGGCGCCCGGGCAGGTCAATTCTCCATCGCTTCATAGATCAACTGCTTCAGGGTCCGCTGGATGCGTTGACGCTCGGTCGGCGTTTGCTCGAGCAGGATGAAGAACATGTCCTGCTTGCGGTCAATCACGAAGTAGCAGCCGCTGGCGCCGTCCCATTTCAGCTCGCCGAGGTCGCCAGGGGGCGGCGGCTTTGCATTGCCGGGATCGGTGCGCACCCCGAGGCCCAGCCCGAAGCCGAAGCCGTCACCGGGGAAATAGAAATAGTCGCGCTCGACACCGGAGCCCGGGCCGACACGATCGGTTGTCAACTCCTTGAAGGTCTCGGGCTTCAGGATGGTCTTGCCCTCGAAGGTGCCGCCGTTGAGCAGCATCTGTGCGAAGCGCGAATAGTCGGCCATGGTCGAGACCATGCCGCCGCTCGCGGACTCCCATTTCTTGACCTTGGTCGGATCGTTGATGCGGCCGACCCGGAAATCGCTGTCATTCGGCATCGGCTCTGCCATCAGCTTCTGCTTCTCGGGATCGGTGACGAAGAACGTTGTGTCCTTCATGCCGAGCGGATCGAGCAGTCTCTCGCGCTCGATCGTCGACAGCTTTTGGCCGGTCGCGACCTCCATCACACGCGCCAGGATGTCGGTGGAATGGCCGTACTGCCAGAGCGCGCCGGGCTGGTTGTGCAGCGGCAGCTTGGCGATCCGCTCGGCGAACTCGGCGAGATCGAAATCGCCGGCATAGATGTTGGCCTCGCGATACGCTTTGCGCACCAGACTGTCGCCGTAGAAGCCGTAGGTCACGCCCGACGTATGCGTCATCAAATCGAGGACCGTCATCGGCCGCTTCGGTGGTACCAGATCGAGCGTCTTGGTGCCGTCCTCGTTCTTCCTCTCGACGCCGACCTTCACATTGGCAAAGGAGGGAATGTATTTCGACACGGGATCGTCGAGCTTGTACTTGCCCTCCTGCAAGAGCTGCATCGAGACCACGGCGGTGATCGCCTTGGTCATCGAGAACAGCCGGAAGATCGTCTTGTCGGTGATCGGTGCCTTGCTGACCTCGTCCTGCACGCCGAAGGCCTGGTGGTAGACCGGCTTGCCGTGCTGCTGGATCAGGACGATCGCGCCGGGAATCTTGCCGGTCGCCACTTCATTCGTGAAGAACGCACCGATCTTGGCGAGCTTCTCCTTGTTGAAATGCGCGCCCGCTGGAATTTCGTAGGTGCCTTCGGCATGCGCCAAGGGCGCTGCCAGCAGCACCGCGCCGGCGGCCGCCGCGCGCAACAATCCTGACAAAATCATCTATCTCCCTCCCCGGAAATCACGGGGAAGTGTAGCCAGCACGTCCTCAGGCACAAGGGCTGCCAAAGGGGGACAACGCGGCTTGGTGCAGCTTGCTGCCTTGGGTGGAGAAGCAGCAGAAGATCACGTGCGTGACCTTGGGAGCGGCGGCCAGGGCATCGGCGACCGCCTTGACCGCGATGCCGGCCGCACGATCGGGCGGAAAATGATAGACGCCGGTCGAAATGGCCGGAAATGCCACTGAGGCGAGCCCGTGGGCCTCGCACAGCTCGATGCTGCGGCGATAGCACGACGCGAGCAGCGTATTCTCGTTCTGCGTGCCGCCGTGCCAAATCGGACCGACCGCATGGATCACATGCTTGGCGGGAAGCCGATAGCCCCTGGTGATCTTGGCGTCGCCAGTGCCGCAGCCACCGAGCGCACGGCACTCGGCGAGCAGCTCCGGCCCGGCTGCACGATGGATCGCGCCGTCGACGCCACCGCCGCCCAACAGCGACGAGTTGGCCGCGTTGACGATGGCGTCAACGCGCAGGGTGGTGATGTCTGCGACGATGACTTCAAGCCGCGCCTTGCCGATCAGGCGCGCGGTCAAGATCAGGCCGCCGCGTCGACCGGGATGCCCTTGTCGGCGAAGAGCTGCTGCAACTCACCAGCCTGGAACATCTCGCGCACGATGTCGCAACCGCCGACGAACTCGCCCTTCACATAGAGCTGCGGAATGGTCGGCCAGTTCGAATAGACCTTGATGCCGTTGCGCAGCTCGGCCGACTCGAGAACATTGAGCCCCTTGTAGCCGACACCGATGTGATCGAGGATCTGCACGACCTGCCCGGAAAAGCCGCACTGCGGGAATTGCGGCGTGCCCTTCATGAACAGCACGACGTCGTTTGACTTCACTTCGTTGTCGATGAATTGCTCGATGCTCATTTTCGCTTCCTTAATGGGGCGGCGCTCCGAAGCCTAACGGGCCGGCCCGCTCTGCTTAACCCGTGACATGCCATATATGTAGCCCAAACCATTGTGCATCCAAAGCAAAATGGCGGAAATCTGGCATGCGGCGGAAGCCGGACAGCGCCCCTCGGCGGGCGAAATCATAGTCTGACGGCGCTAATATAATCGACGGGGGAGGCTTTTTTCCTGAACGCCAGCCCCTATCTAGGACGAACTGTCCGCCAGGAACCAGTTCGCCGAAGCAACGTTCTCCCGAAGAACCGGAGACCACCGTGACGAAACCAGCCTCTGCTGCGGCCGCCATAGCCACCGCTTCCCCGTCGCTGTCATCCGAGTCCGGGCCCCTCGCCCAAAGGCTGGTGGACGCCTACCTTGCGGTCCGCGGCGAGACCGAGCGCCGGGCTGCGCCGCTGTCGCCGGAAGACCAGCTCATTCAGTCGATGCCCGACGCCAGTCCCGCCAAGTGGCACCGCGCCCACACGACCTGGTTCTTCGAACAATTTCTGCTTGGCCAACATGTCGACGGTTACACGCCATTCCATCCCGACTACGCCTATCTGTTCAATTCCTATTATGTCAGCGCCGGTCCGCGTCATGCACGTCATCAGCGCGGCCATCTGACCCGACCGACCGCCGATGAGGTCACCGCCTACCGCCGCCATGTCGACGCCGAGGTGGTGAAGTTCTTCCAGACCGCCGAAGAGCCGAAGCTTCAAGCGCTGGTGCCGCTGGTCGAGGTCGGCCTCAATCACGAGCAGCAGCATCAGGAATTGATGTTCACCGACATCCTGCATGCCTTTGCGCAGAACCCGATCCCGCCCGCCTACGATCCGGCATGGCGCTTCCCGGCATCGAGCGGCGCGACTGGGGAGTGGGTGACGCTGAACGAGGGCATCCACACCGTGGGCCACGCTGACGACAGCTTCCACTTCGATAATGAGAAGCCCGCGCACCGCGCCCTCATCGGTCCAGTCAAACTCGCCAAGAACCTCGTCACCAACGCCGAGTGGCTCGCCTTCATCAAGGACGGCGGCTACTCCACCGCCACGCTGTGGCTGATGGATGGTTTCGGCACCGTGAGCAGCGAGGGCTGGCAGGCCCCCGGCCACTGGCGCGAGATCGACGGCGAATGGAAGATCATGACGCTCGGCGGCCTGCAGCCGATCGATCCACAGGCCCCGGTCTGCCACGTCAGCTACTACGAAGCCGACGCCTTCGCCCGCTGGGCCGGCAAGCATCTGCCGACCGAGATGGAATGGGAGGTCGCCGCCCGCGCCGGCCTGCTCGACGACGCCTACGGCATCGTCTGGCAGTGGACCCGCAGCTCCTATTCACCCTACCCGGGCTACCGCGCCATCGACGGCGCGCTCGGCGAGTACAACGGCAAGTTCATGGTCAACCAGCTCGTGCTGCGCGGCTCGTCGCTGGCGACGCCGGCCGGCCACAGCCGCGTCACCTACCGCAACTTCTTCTATCCGCACCATCGCTGGCAATTCACGGGGTTACGCCTCGCAGATTACGCCTGATTGAGTCCTGTCGACATCAATAGCGCGCCGGTAAGCGCGTTCGGGAGAGTATCATGAATGTGCATGCCGCCGCCTTGGCCAAAGCGTATCCGTTCGACGAGGCGACCTCGGTATTTGCCGGTGACGTGATCGGTGACCTCGCCCGTCATCCGAAACGCCTGTCGCCGAAATATTTCTATGACGCCGTCGGCTCCGAGCTGTTCGAACAGATCACGGTGCTGCCGGAATACTACCCGACCCGGACCGAGCTTGGCATCCTGCACGACCGCGGCGAGGAGATCGCCGCGATCATCCCGCGCGGCGCCGCCCTGGTCGAGTTCGGCGCCGGCGCGACCACCAAGGTGCGGCTGCTGCTCGAGCACTGCGAGTTCGGCGCCTATGTGCCGGTCGACATCTCCGGTGACTTCCTCAATGCCCAGGCCGACGGCCTGCGCAAGGATTTCCCCGGCCTCGACATCTATCCGGTCGCCGCCGATTTCACCACGCCTTTCGCCCTGCCCGAAGCCATCGCCGGCATGCCGAAGGTCGGCTTCTTCCCGGGCTCGACGCTCGGCAATTTCGAACCGCATGAGGCCGCAGCCTTCCTGCGCAGCGCGCGCAAGATCCTCGGCCACGGCGCGCAGATGATCATCGGCGTCGACCTCGAGAAGGACGAGCGCGTGCTCTACGACGCCTATAACGACGCGGCCGGCGTCACCGCGCGCTTCAATCTCAATGTGCTGGTGCGCATCAACCGCGAGCTTGGCGGCAACTTCGATCTGTCGGGATTCACGCACCGCTCGATCTACAACCGCGACCGCCATCGCATCGAGATGCACCTGATCAGCCACAAGGCGCAGACGGTGCGCATCCTCGGCAACACCTTTGCGTTCCGCCCGGGCGAGAGCATCCACACCGAGAACAGTTACAAGTACAGCCTCGATCGTTTCACCGCGCTCGCCCGCAGCTCCGGCTGGCAGGTGCGTGAGAGCTGGACCGACGCCAACAAGATGTTCTCGGTGCATGCGCTGGTCGCGGAGTGAACCGCAAATCCTGCCGGCGCGTCGCTACGGTGATCAGCCCGTTTGTTGCTCCGCTGACCCCAGCGAGATCGATTCCCACGCCGCGACCACGATCATGATCGCGGTGGTGACGATCGAGAGCATCAGCGGCGACAGCTCGCTTGCGAAATAGGCGGTGACGGCGAGCGCGACGATGCCGACGCCATGCGAGAGCTGCAGGAAATTGCGGATCACATACTTGAACAGGATGGTCCCGACCAGAAACAGCAACGGACCGCCGACCGAGCTCACGATCGTCTTGATATCGGAATGCCCGCCCGGGTGCTTCAACACCAGCTCGTCGGCAACCGCGGCGAGGATGATGCCGCCGACGATCGGCATGTGCAGGTACGTATAGGCGATCCGCGCCACCCGCCCGGATTCTTCCGATTTGGAGATCATCTCCGAGCCGGCCTCCGCGCCCTTGTGGAAATAGATCCACCACATCGCGATACTGCCGACCAAAGCGGAAACGAAGGCAGCGACATTTTCCGGTGTCCATGTCAGCTCGGCGAAGGTCGCGCCGTCGACGACGATGGCCTCGCCGAGCGCTATGATGATGAAGGCGGAGCAGCGCTCGGCCATGTGGCCGCCTTCGACCGCCCAGGCCTCAATCGAGGAAAAGCCGAGCTTCGGCGTCCAGAACCGCGCGGCCGGCGCGACATACTCGATCAGCAGCGCCGCGATCCACAGAAACAGCCTGATGTCGCCCTCGGACAGCCCGCCTGAGATCCAGAGCACGCCCGAGCAGGAGAGCCAGGTCAGGATGCGGATCGCGTTGTGGCGCACCGCGGTCCGGTGCCGCGGCGTCGCCAGCAGCCAGAACAGGGTCCGCCCGGTCTGCATGACGGCATAGGTGGCGGCAAACCACAGCCCGCGTCCCTCGAAGGCCGTCGGGATCGACGTCGACAGCACGAGCCCTCCCAGCATCATCAGGAAGAGCAGGATGCGAACCGGCGTCAGATCGGGGTTGAGCCAGTTGGTGACCCAGGTGGTGTAGACCCACACCCACCAGACCGCCAGGAACAGCAGAGTGACCTGGACCGCGCCGAGGGGGTCAAAATGGTGCAGCAGCGTGTGCGAGAGCTGCGTGACGGCGAAGACAAAGACAAGGTCGAAGAATAGCTCCGCGTTGGTGACGCGGCCATGCTGGTTCGGCTCGATGACGCGAAACATCGCGCCACGTGGATTGTCCGCCATCGATCAGGCCCCCGCTGGCCGGACCTAGCCCTCCGGCACACCGGTTTGCAGTGCCAGTGCGTGCAGCACCCCGCCCATCTGCCCCTTCAGCGACTGGTAGACGATCTGGTGCTGCTGGACGCGGGACTTGCCGCGGAAGGACTCTGAAATGACAGTGGCCGCGTAATGGTCGCCATCGCCGGCCAGATCGCGGATCGTCACCTCGGCGTCCGGAATCGCGGCCTTGATCAACGATTCGATATCGCGGGCGTCCATCGGCATCCCAGTCCACCTCCATCAGGTCATTCGAATCATGGCCGGCTCAGCCGCCATGCAGATAAAACCTAGCGCCAGTGGTCTTCTAGGTCATCTAGGACGCACTATATTCCCATTCCCAGCGATTGAAACCTGCATCAATCGGTCACAAGCATTCACGCCGAAATGACCAGAAAGGGCGCAGAACCATGAAGCTTCCCGGCCCCGACCACCCGATCACGATCACGCCCAATCCGAAGCGCGTCCGCGTCACGGCCGACGGCGTCGTCGTCGCCGAGACGACCCACGCGCTGACATTGAAGGAAGCAAGCTATCCCGCCGTGCAGTATATTCCGCGCCAGGATGCCAACATGGGCCTGCTCGCCCGCACCGAGCGGACCACGCACTGCCCGTACAAGGGCGACGCGAGCTATTTCAGCATCAAGGCCAACGGCAAGACGCTGGACAACGCGATCTGGACCTATGAGACGCCCTTCCCGGCGATGACCGAGATCGCCGGCCACCTGGCGTTCTACCCGGACAAGGTGAAGATCGAGGAAGTGGCTTAGTTGAATCTCGCCATTCCCGGACGATGCGGAAGCATCGGGCCCGGAATCTCGAGATTCCGGGTTCGCGTCGCGCCCCGGAATGACAGCGTTTGTTGAAGCAGCATCGACCCCCGCTACACTCTGAATATCGTGAGCCCGAGGATCAGAAGCACCAGGAAGATCACGACAAAAACGTAAAACAGGAAGCGCGCGATGTCGGCTGAGGCGGCGGAGATGCCGGTGAAGCCCAACAAGCCCGCGATGATCGACACCACAAGGAAGATCAGCGCCCATTTAAGAATAGTCATTACCAGCTCCTCCAAACCGCGCGGCATGCGCGGCCGCCAGTCACCGCGACAACGTCCGCGGGCGACCACAGTTCCTGAAACGAAACAGATGCACGCAGATGACGGACCTCGACGCCACGGAATCGGGACGAATAGGCCTTGCTCAATCGGATTCCCGGTTGCAACATCCGGTCACGCACCCTGCGGGGGGGACCATGAAATCGATCGCTCACGCCGCTCCGGCCGTTGACGTTCAAGCAGCCCCGAAGGCTCACGCCCGCAACGTCGCGCTGGACCGCGCGCGCACATTCCTGACCCTGGTCGTGCTGCTGCATCATTCGGTGATCCCCTACACCTATTTCGGGCACACTGATCCGACGTCGTGGATCGGCTTCGACTGCGTGGTGCTCGCCACCGACAGCTTCTTCATGGCGATGTTCTTCCTCCTGTCGGGGCTGTTCGTCTGGCCCGGGCTTGGCCACAAGCCGCTGTCCATCTTTCTGCGCGACCGCCTGTTGCGGCTCGGCCTGCCCTTTGTGATCTGCGCCATTACCGTGATGCCGCTCGCCTACTACGCGATTGCGCTGCGCGAGACGCCGGCGCTGACCTTCTCAGAATTCTGGTGGAAGACGGTGACGGTCGGACCATGGCCGAGCGGCCCGATCTGGTTCGTCTGGGTGCTGCTAGCCTTCGACGTGACCGCGAGCCTGCTCTATCGGGTGTCGCCACGCCTGCTGGACCCGATCAACCGGCTGTCGCAGCAAGCATTCGATCGCCCTGCAACGTTCTGGCTGTTCATCGTCGTGGCCAGCATCGTCGTCTACCTGCCGATGCTGGTCTATTACGGCCAGAACCGCTGGTTCGAGTTCGGAGCGTTTTCCGTGCAGGCAAGCCGCGTGCTGCTCTATGCGGCCTATTTCTTCATCGGAGCAGGCATCGGTGCGGCAAACTTCGAACGCGGGGTGCTCAGCGCGAACGGACGGCTGACCACGATGCCCTGGTTCTGGGCGGTCGTCACCCTAATCCCCTACGCCGGAATGTGGGTCATGATCTACATCAAGCGTGCGATCATCGGCAATCCCGATCCACTGCCCGGCTGGTATCTCGTGTTCTACGGCACCTTCTTCGTGCTGTTCAGCGCCTCGATCCTGTTCGCGATCCTCGGCTATTTCCTGCACTCGAAAGCCGCGGGACCGACGCTGCTCGACCGCATGCAGGGCGACGCCTATGGCATGTTCCTGGTGCACTATCCGATCGTGCTGTGGCTGCAATACTGGCTGTTCGACTTCGACCTTCCGGCGATCGCAAAGGCGGCGATCGCATTCTTCGCCACGGTGGCGCTGAGCTGGGCCGCTACGGCAGCGCTGCGCAAGCTGCCGGGCGCCAAGCACGTGCTGTAGCTTAGAGGATTGAGTATTCAACACCGGAACTGCGTCCCAGCGCGAACGGCGCCGCTAGCGCGCCTTCGCTGAACGCATTGTGCGAGTCAGCGCCATCTGCATCGCCGCCGCATCAACGCGAATCAGGCCGCGCGCGGCCCAAACCGAGCGTCACTCTGCCATTCCGGCTTTTCGTCCACTGATTTCGCCGCGCGACACGAGTTCGTCACAAACAGCATTGCACCGGGGATGTCAGCGTGCATCGCCTTGGCGCGATTGGAGTCTTTTCGTCCATCGTTACACCGTTTCGTTGCCGCAGGTGGGCAACAAGGCCTGCGGCACGCGCGCATGCGATTGCGAGTGAATGGTTCTCGGCTATGCTGATCGCATTGGTCGACCGCAACACGGAGGCTAGGATGAACGACCCTCAAATCGGATGGATCGCCGCAATCATCGTCGGGGGACTGGCCGGCTGGCTTGCCGAGATGTTTATGAAGTCCGGAACGGGCATCGTGATGAACATCATTCTCGGCATCGTCGGCGCGGCGCTGGCAAACTGGCTGCTGGGGCTGCTCGGCGTGTCCCTCGGGGCGGGATGGATCAGCTATCTCGTCGCCGGCTTCATCGGCGCCTGCATCATCATCTTTGCCTGGCGTGCGATCCGCGGCGCGACCTAAAGCACGATGGGATTAGATTGACCTGAAAACAGCGTCGGAAGTCACCTCTCCCTTGGGAGAGGTGGGCTGACGCCGCCACGAGTCGATTTGATCCAAACTCATCTTTCGCACCATGCGTAGCGCGTCGCACGCGACGATCAGGCCGCGGCGCCGCGCATGTAGTTCGGCAGCCAGTGCTCAAAGGCACGGGAGAGGCTGTCGACCGCAACCGGCTGCTCGCCGGCGATGGCAACCGCGTCACCGCCGGTGGTGCCGATCCGCGCGCAGGGCACGCCCGCGCCCTTCATCTTGGCGAGCACGCGACCCGCCTCCGCCTCCGGCACGGTGACGATGTAGCGCGCCTGGTCCTCGCCGAACCAATAGGCATGCGGCACGATCGCGCTCGGCGCCGCCAGAAGCTGCGCGCCGATGCCGCTCGCGATGGCCATCTCGGCGAGCGCGATCAAAAGCCCGCCGTCGGAAACGTCATGCACCGCGGTAGCAGTGCCGGCGTGGATCATGCCGCGGACGACGTCGCCGTTGCGCTTCTCGGCGTCCAGATCGACCGGCGGCGGAGCGCCCTCCTCGCGGCCGCAGATATCGCGCAGGTAAACCGACTGGCCGAGCCAGCCATGCGTCTCGCCGACCAGCAGGATCGCCTCGCCGGCGACCTTGAAGGCCAGTGTCGCCGACTTGGTGAAGTCGTCGAGCAGCCCGACGCCGCCGATCGAAGGTGTCGGCAGGATGCCGCGGCCGTTAGTCTCGTTGTAGAGCGAGACGTTGCCGGAGACGACCGGGAAGTCCAGCGCGCGGCAGGCTTCCGAAATGCCTTTCAGACAACCGACGAACTGGCCCATGATCTCGGGCCGCTCCGGATTGCCGAAATTGAGGTTGTCGGTGATCGCGAGCGGGCGGCCACCGACCGCGGTGATGTTGCGCCAGGCTTCGGCCACCGCCTGCTTGCCGCCCTCGAACGGATCAGCCTCGCAATAACGCGGCGTGACGTCGACGGTGAGCGCAAGGCCCTTCGGCCCCTCCTGCACGCGGACGACGGCAGCGTCGCCGCCTGGCCGCTGCACGGTATTGCCGAGAATGACGTGGTCGTACTGCTCCCACACCCAGCGCTTCGAGCAGAGCTCGGGCGTGCCGATCAGCTTTTCCAAAGCCTGTCCAATGCCGAACGGCGGCTTCACGTCCTGTGCGCGGATCAGCGGCAGCACGGTCGAGGCGACGTGCGGACGGTCATAGACCGGTGCCTCGTCGCCGAGCTCCTTGATCGGCAGGTCGGCCATCACGTCGCCGCCATGCTTGACCACGAAGCGCTTGCTCGGCGTCGTGTAGCCGACGATGGCGAAGTCGAGCCCCCATTTGCGGAAGATCGCCTCGGCCTGTTTTTCCTTCTCGGGCTTGAGCACCATGAGCATGCGCTCCTGGCTCTCCGAGAGCATCATCTCATAGGCGCTCATGCCGGTCTCGCGGGTCGGCACCGCGTTGAGATCGAGCTCGATGCCGAGATCGCCCTTGGCGCCCATCTCCACCGCCGAGCAGGTCAAGCCCGCCGCGCCCATGTCCTGGATCGCGATCACGCAGCCCTGCTCCATGATCTCGAGGCAGGCTTCCAGCAGCAGCTTCTCGGCGAAGGGATCGCCGACCTGCACGGTCGGGCGCTTCTCCTCGGAGGCGTCGTCGAATTCGGCCGAGGCCATCGAGGCGCCGTGGATGCCGTCGCGGCCGGTCTTGGAGCCGAGATAGACGATCGGCATGTTCACGCCGGAGGCCGCCGCGTAGAAAATCTTGTCGGCGTCGGCCAGCCCGACCGCCATCGCGTTGACCAAGATGTTGCCGTCATAGCGGGTGTGGAAGCGCACCTGGCCGCCGACCGTCGGCACGCCGAACGAATTGCCGTAGCCGCCGACGCCTGCGACCACGCCGGATACGAGGTGCCGGGTCTTGGGATGCTCGGGCGCGCCGAAGCTCAGCGCGTTCAGGCAGGCGATCGGGCGCGCGCCCATGGTGAAGACATCGCGCAGGATGCCGCCGACCCCGGTGGTCGCGCCCTGATAGGGCTCGATGTAGCTCGGATGGTTGTGGCTCTCCATCTTGAAGACCACCGCCTGGCCGTCGCCGATATCGATCACGCCGGCGTTCTCGCCCGGCCCCTGGATCACCCAGGGCGCCTTGGTCGGCAGCCCGCGCAGATGGATGCGCGAGGACTTGTACGAGCAGTGCTCGTTCCACATCGCCGAGAAGATGCCGAGCTCGGTGAAGGTCGGGACCCGCCCGATCAGCTTCAGGATGCGCTCATACTCGTCCGGCTTCAGCCCGTGGGCGGCCACGAGGTCGGGGGTGATCTTGGGCTCGTTCTTGGGCTCGTTCATGGGTCCCTTAATAGGTAGATCGAACGGGGGCGAAAAGGCCTTTTACGAGGCATTTCCGGCCTGTCCAGAGCTTTGCGGCGGGTGGCCGCGGGTCGCGGGATTTGCACATCGCGGATGGATCGGATTTAAGGACCGAAACCCGATAATTGAAGGTCCGGATTTCGTGAACGAGCTCGCCAAGACCGCAATTGAGACTGCATTCAACCGCCGCCCCGATCTTCACGTCGAAACCGGGGGCGAATTCGCCGGCTGGCGAACCTGGACTCGCGACAATTTCGAGACCCATACCGGCCCCTTCTACCACCGCATGAACGAGGACGGCGTCATCACCTGCGCGTTCCGGGTCGGAAAAAAGCACCTCAACGGCTCCGGGAACGTCCACGGCGGCTGCTTCATGACTTTCGCGGACTACTGCCTGTTCGCGCTCGCCGCCCCGGTGCTCCAGGGTCCCGGCGTCACGGTGTCGTTCTCCTCGGAATTCCTCGACGCGGCCCGCGAGGGAGAGCTGATCGAATGCACCGGCGAAGTCACCCGCGCCGGCGGGTCGCTGATCTTCGTGCGAGGTATGCTGACATCCGCCGAGCGGTCGTTGTTCACCTTCTCGGGCACGATCAAGCGGGTGAAGCGCAAGGCGCCGGCGGAGGCCGTAGCTCCTGCCGAACAATGACTCCGTGAAGCACGCGCGGCCTGATTGAGACCACCGCGCGCACGTCTCGTTCGGAAATGCCGTACCGCAACCTGCTGCCCGTCATTGCGAGTTTGGATTGACGTGAACGTCGACCCGCTTTGAATGAAAGTGGGTGGATGCACTGGACCGAACTTGACCCTTTCTTCCTGGAGGCAGAACGGGATGCAAAGCTCGGACAATTCATGTCGCGAGAACGCGGATGCACATCCTCTCTCAGTCGTCATGGCCCGCCACCGGGTCGCGCGAACGCGCGCCCGATGACAGGCTCCGGCGGGCCATCCAGTACGCCGCGGCCTCTCGGTTCAAGCACCGGTCTCTCTGGAATACTGGATCACCCGCCTGCGCGGGTGATGACACCGCTTGCACTTCCTAGAGGGCGGAATGAGATGCAGACAAATCATGTCGCGAGAATGCCGATGCACATTCTCGCTCAGTCGTCATGGCCCGCGCAGGCGGGCCATCCAGTACGCCGCGGCCTCTCGGTTCAAGCACCAGCCTCTCTGGAATACTGGATCACCCGCATGCGCGGGTGATGACACCGCGCTGTTTGCCCCTGTCATTGCAGGTTCGGACCGGCGTGAAGTCGCCGACCTGAAGCTCACCCACTTTCTTCCTAGGAGCTCGCGACAAAATTGCAAAGCAGTTTTGCGCTGAAGCAACGAATTGTCCGCCGAAGCCTTGGCGAAGGCGGAAGCAATCCATGCTTCCGCGCACGCCATGCGATGGTTTGCTTCGCGGAGCCTGTCATCGCGCGCATTCGCGCGACCCGTTGGCTCGCAATGACGTGGATGGAACAACGCGCAGCAGGACCAGCGAGTGAGCCGAGGCCATTGCCGATCTTCGCGCATCCACGAGAATTCCTTGTCACGGCAAACCGACCTGTCGAGACCTCGGATCTGTGCCGCAATGAGATGACTCTGTAACGCGCGGACGATTATCCGCTGGCCTCGGCCGTGGTCCCGAAGTATCAGTTTTCCCAGCGCGCCAATGCGCGGGGAGCCAATCAAGGTGCCGAAGAGCACAGCTAGAGCGGGTGGCGTAACGGCTCCCGTGCAAATGTCCACAGCATCCACGACAGCACCCTCCGTGCGCGGCTGGCGCGATTACGCGCTGCTGCTGGCGCTCGCCTGTTGCTGGAGCTCGACCTACCCGCTGACCAAGATCGCGCTCGGCTCGATCCCGCCGGTCACTTTCATCTCGGCCCGCTCGCTGATCGCGGCGCTCTTTCTGCTCGTCGTACTGCGGATTCGCGGCATCCGCATCCCGACCGACCTGAAGGCCTGGAAGCTATTCGCCTTCCAGCAGACCATCAACTCCACGATCCCGTTCCTGGTGATCACCTGGGCGCAGCAATTCGTGCAGGCATCACACACCGTCGTGCTGGCGTCGACGACGCCGATCTTCGCCTTCCTCATCACGTGGGCAATCACGCGGCATGAGCCGGCCTCGCTCATCAAGCTGCTTGGGGCGATCCTCGGCCTCGCCGGAACGGTCGCGATCATCGGTCTCGATGCGCTGAGCGGCTTCGGCAGGGAGATCGCCGCCGAGATCGCGATCCTGCTCGCCACCATCTCGTTTGCCTGCGCCACGATCTTTGGCCTGCGCCTGTCAGACTACGATCCGATGGTGGTCGCGGCCGGCTCGCTGCTATTCGGCGGCACGGTGCTGTTGCCGCTCGCCCTGGCCCTCGAACAACCCTGGACGCTGCATCCGACGCCGCAGGCGCTGGTGGCCACCGTCACCATGGGCATCTTCTCGAGTGCGCTCGGCCTGATGCTGTTCTACATGTGCTTGACGCGGCTCGGCACACTCGCCACCAACGCGCAGGCCTATCTGCGCATTCCGATCGGCGTGGCGCTCTCGGTGGTGCTGATTGGGGAATCCGTGCCGTCCAATCTCGCACTTGGCCTCGTGCTCGTGATGGCCGGCGTCGCCGCGATGACCGTGCCGGCCGACACGCTGAAGCGTGCGCTGAGTTGGTTGCGGGGATAAAGCAGGCGACTATTTCTCGTTGCCGGCCGTGAAAAGCGCGGTGACCTTACGCCGCCTTCTCGTGATGCTGGACCAGCCCGGCGAACAGGCCGCGGCCGTCGGTGCAGCCCATGATCTCTTCGACGTGGTTCTCGGGGTGCGGCATCATGCCGAGCACATTGCCGCGCTCGTTGACGATGCCGGCGATCGAATGCGCCGCGCCGTTGAAATTGGAGGCCTCATCGACCACGCCCTCCGGCGAACAATAGCGATAGAGCACCCGCCCCTCGCCTTCGAGACGCTTCAGCGTCTCCTCGTCCGCCTCGTAATTGCCCTCGCCGTGCGCGACCGGCACGCGGATCACCTGGCCGGCATTGTAGCCTCGGGTGAACGGCGTATCGGAGCGCTCGACCCGCATATGCGCGTCGCGACAGACGAACTTCAGTTCGGCATTGCGCATCAGCACGCCCGGGAGCAGGCCGGACTCGCAGAGGATCTGGAAGCCGTTGCAGACGCCGAGCACAAGTCCGCCCTTGGCGGCGAAGTCGCGCACCGCGTCCATCACGGGCGCGCGCGCTGCGATCGCGCCACAGCGCAGGTAATCGCCGTAGGAGAAGCCGCCGGGCACCACCACGAGATCGGTGCCTTTGGGCAGCGAGGTCTCGGCGTGCCAGACCATCGCGGTCTCGTTGCCGGAGGCGAGCTTGAGCGCGCGCGCCATGTCGCGCTCGCGGTTGATGCCGGGGAAGACGAGGACGGCTGATTTCATGAGGTCACCGGGTTTTAGGCGCTAGAGCAAGCATAACTGCGGCCGCAAACTTTGCGTAATTGTCATTGCTGGCCTTCTCGTCGCGTGCCGAGCTGATCAGGCTGGCCGAGGCGCGTGTGCCAAACAGCAAACCATTGACTTGATACTCGCTGGTGCCGTCGGGTGTCACCGTCAGGCGCCGAGCCCGGTACATCCGCGGCACCGCCGTGCCTTTGGCGCCATCGACGCCGAGTAACGTGATCCGCTGTCCTGGCTTCCGCTGCTCCAGTGCCTTGATGATCTGGTCCTGGCTTTCACGGAACTGTTGCAGGGTCATCGGATTTTTGGCGGCATAGAGCCGATAGGTCACCTTGGAGCCCGCACCGCAGCTTGGCTGCTCGCAACGGAAGATGTGCACATCGGAGCCGCCATGCTGATAACTCCACCCGTTGACCGAAACCGGCGGTGCCTGCGATCCCGCCGTTGGCGCAGGCGATGATTGAGCCGCTGCGCCGCCAATTCCACCGGCCGTGAACAGGGCGAGCAACAACGATCGGATCAAAGCGTGGTTGCTGCCGGGAATGGCGGGAGCGGCTGTTGTCATCTGGCTCGCCCGACTAGCTCAGCAATTCGACCCGGTAATTCTCGATCACGGTGTTCGCCAACAGCTTGTCGGCGGCAGCCTTCAACGCGGCCTCGGCCTTGGTCTTGTCGGTCGCCGCGAGCTCGATGTCGAACACCTTGCCCTGGCGTACGCTGGCGACACCATCCACGCCTAGCGATTTGAGCGCACCCTCGATCGCCTTGCCCTGCGGATCGAGGATGCCCGACTTCAACGTCACAGTCACACGTGCCTTCACGATCGCCCCTTTAACTTTTCACCAGCACCGGGCCGGTCCCGGCCGGCCGCTCGTTTTCCATGAGAATACCGAGCCGCTTGGCGACCTCGGTGTAGGCCTCGAGCAGGCCGCCCAAATCGCGACGGAAGCGATCCTTGTCCAACTTCTCGTTCGACTTGATGTCCCATAGCCGGCACGAGTCCGGCGAGATCTCGTCCGCGACGATGATTCGCATCATCTCGTTCTCGAACAGCCGCCCGCATTCCATCTTGAAGTCGACCAGGCGGATGCCGATGCCGAGGAAGAGGCCGGTCAGGAAGTCGTTGACGCGGATGGCGAGCGCCATGATGTCGTCGATCTCCTGCGGCGTGGCCCAGCCGAAGGCGGTGATGTGCTCTTCCGACACCATGGGGTCGTTGAGCTGATCGTTCTTGTAATAGAATTCGATGATCGAGCGTGGGAGCTGGGTGCCCTCCTCGATCCCGAGCCGCTGCGACAGCGAGCCGGCGGCGACGTTCCGCACGACAACCTCGAGCGGCACGATCTCGACCTCGCGAATCAACTGCTCGCGCATATTGAGGCGGCGGATGAAGTGGGTCGGCACCCCGATGTCGTTGAGGTGCTGAAACAGGTACTCCGAGATCCGGTTGTTGAGGACGCCCTTGCCCTCGATCACCTGGTGTTTCTTGGCGTTGAACGCAGTCGCGTCGTCCTTGAAGTGCTGGATCAAGGTTCCCGGCTCGGGGCCTTCATAAAGGACCTTCGCCTTGCCTTCATAGATACGGCGTCGACGGCTCATTGGGATGTACCGTGTTTTGTTGAAATCCATGAATTTGGGTGCTCCGGATGATTTGGGGTTGCGACCCACGACGGAGCTGCCGCGGAGGCCTGGAACCTGGTACTTCAACAGGAAACAGAACAAGAACCATGCCTGTTGGCAACGTACCCGATTGGCCCATGGAGCACAATCGATACGACCCCATCGGGCTGACTTATACCGCCCTATCCTAAAGGGCCGATTCCGCCTGTTTTGCCTGCGGCTTAACGGCTCGTTGTGTTGCCGATTCCTGTTGCATATCTAGGCAGGGATCGGGGCTATCGCAACGAGCTGCGGCCCACCATTGAGCAGGGATTGGAACTTCGGCCATGAGCGAATTCAACAAGCGCGAGGAAGGTTTCGAGAAGAAGTTCGCCCTCGACGAGGAGCAGAAGTTCAAGGCCGAAGCTCGCCGCAACAAGCTGCTCGGCCTGTGGGCCGCAGAAAAGCTGGGCATCACAGGCGATGCCGCCAGCACCTACGCCAAGGAGGTGGTGGCCGCCGATTTCGAGGAAGCCGGCGACCGCGACGTCCTGCACAAGGTGTTGAAGGATCTCACCGCCAAGGGCAATGCCGTCACCGAGGCCGATATCCGGGCCAAGATGGATGAGCTGTTGATCCAGGCGGTGGCCCAGGTGAAGGCGGGAATGTGATATCTCGCGAATAGGACGTAGCGAGTAGCGAAGTGAGCCATTCCATTCGCTATTCGCCGTTCACCATTCGGTTCCTGTTACTTTCGCTTCGTTGAAAATTCCGCGCGGATGATGTCGAGCAGACGGCGCGACGCGGCGCTGAGGAAGCCGCCGTGCCGCGTCACCGCGACAACCTCATGGCTTGCGCTGAGATTGCCGACGCGGATCGTCGCGATCGTCGCCGCGCGCAGCTCCTCCGCCGCATTGCTTTGCGACAATAGCGCGATGCCGAGCCCGGCCTCGACCAGCCGCTTCTGGGCGGTGAGGCTGTCGACCGGCGTCCAGTCGACCTCGCCGAGCCCGTGTGTCAGGAACAGCGCGAACACGTGCGAGGCGGTGATTTCGCGCCGTCCCGGCACCTCGGGGAAGGCGATCCAGCGCTCGTTCCTGAGATCGGCGAGCTTGCTGACACGGCGCCCGGCCAGCGGATGGTCCGGCGCGCAGACCACCTGAAGCGGCTCGGCGAACAACACCTCGCAGTCGAGATCGCGCGAGCGGTCACGATCGTAGCGCAGCCCGATCGTCGCCTCGCCGCGCCGGATCAGATCGCTGACCTCGGCGCTGGTCGCTGTGCGCAACGTCAGCGCGACGTCCGGATGCCGACCGGCAAAGCGCTTCAGCACCTTGGAAAGCCGTTCGCCGGCGAGCGTGCCGGTTACCGCCAGCGCCACGGGGCCGGAATTGTCGCGCAGCAGGGCGCGCACCGCGTTCTCGGCGTCCTGCGCCGCCGCCACCGCGCGCTCGGCATAGGGCACCATCACCCGCCCGGCATCGCTCAGCCGCGTCTTGCCCGCGATCCGCTCGAACAAGGGAACGCCCAGCTCCTGCTCGAGCAGCGCGATGCGCCTTGAGATCGCCGGCTGCGACCGGTGCAGCGCCTTGGCGGCGTTCGAGATCCCGCCGCGCCGATGCACCACCAGGAACGTGTTGAGCGCGTCGCTGTCCATCTGGGCCTCATGCAAAAAGCTGATGATATGGAGAGAAATAACAAATTTGTCTGATGGGCAAAACCGCCCTATCGCTGCTGTCAGTCGCTTTGACAACAGCAGGAGCTCACATGCGCACCCAGGCGGACAAGGCAGCACGGTTTCGCGAGCTGCATCAGCGGCCCGGCGCGTTCATCATTCCAAATCCATGGGACGCCGGCACCGCCAAGCTGCTCGCGGCGATGGGTTTCGAGGCGCTGGCGACCACGAGCCTCGGGCTCACCAACACGCTCGGCCAGTCGACCGTGACCCTCGATGCCATCATTGAGAATTGCCGGACGATCGCGCAGGCTACCGACCTGCCCGTCAGTGTCGATCTCGAAAATTGCGGTGCGGACATGCCGAAGCTCGCGGCCGAGGCAATCCGCTTCGCCTCGGAAGCCGGCGCGGTCGGCGGCTCGATCGAGGATTCGACCGGCGATCCGCAGCGTCCGATCTATGATTTCTCGCTTGCGGTCGAGCGGGTTGAGGCCGCGGTCGAGGCGGCGCGTGCGTTGCCGTTCCCGTTCACGCTGACCGCGCGGGCCGAGAACTTTCTGCACGGCCGCAAGGATCTCGACGATACCATCAAGCGGCTGCAGGCCTTCGAAGCGGCCGGCGCGGACGTCTTGTATTCACCGGGCCTCTACGACCTCGCCACCATCAAGACCGTGGTCTCGGCCCTGAAGAAGCCGTTCAACCTCGTGATGGGCTTCGCCGATCCGACGCTGACCGTCGAGCAGCTTGCCACCGCCGGCGTCAAGCGCATCAGCGTCGGCGGCGCGATGGAGCGCCATGCGCTGGCTGCGTTCCTGCGCTGCGCCCGCGAGATGAAGGACAAGGGCTCGTTCACCTATGTACGCGACATGGCGCCGGTGAAGGACGTTCGCGAGGCCTTCGCCGCCGCGACAAGCGACTAGCGCGCTTTCGAGCGCTTCGGTTCTGATTCAATCAGAAACGAAGGTCTAGGGAGCGGCGAGCAGCGAATAGGCCATTCGCTACTCGCCATTCGCTCCTCAGCCTTCCTTGAACCCATATTCCGGCACGTTGCCGCTGGCTCCGTAATATTTGTAAGGCAGGAACTTGCCGCTCATCGTGATCTTGACGCGGTCGCCTTTCGGGTTCGGCAGCCGCTCCATCACCATGTCGAAGTCGATCGCCGACATGATGCCGTCGCCGAACTCTTCCTCGATCAGCGCCTTCCAGGCCGGGCCGTTGATCATCACGAGTTCGTAGAAGCGATAGATCAGCGGGTCGGTCGGCGGCATCGGAATGCCCTGCCCGCGCATCGGCGTCTCGTTCAGCATCGCCACCTCCGACGGCGACAGCCCGAACAGCTCGCCGGCGTTCGCTGCCTGCGGCTTGGTCAATTTCATCTGGCCGAGGATCGCGCCGGTTATCAGAACCTCGGAATAGCCGCCAATCTTTTCGCAGATGTATTTCCAGCTCCAGCCCTTGTCGCGCTTGATGTCGAGCAGTTTTTCGGTGAGGTCGGATCGTTTCATGGGTCGTCTCCCGCTGCGTTGCACTGGTCCGTCCACGAGCAAGGAGCATGCCAGCAATCGGGGCGCTTGCGCTGGCCAAAGTCGGTAAAGATGCCCGCGACTTTGTCCGGATGAAGCGGCCGGCCGGGATCGATGCCGCTAGAGATCGAAATTCGTCGGCAGCATGACGACGTCGCGGATGGTCATGCCGCGCGGCCGCGTCAGCATGAACATCACGACATCGGCCACCTCGCTGGCCTCCAGCAGGCTTCCTGCCGCTTTGGCCTCCTCCAGCTTCTCCGCCGGCCAGTCGGCGAGCAGCGTGGTAATCACCGGTCCGGGGGAGATCGAGCCGACGCGAATGCCGTGCTTGAACACCTGCCGCCGCACGGTCTGCACGAAGCAGTTGATCGCCCATTTAGACGATGCATAGACCGGCTCCCACGGCGTCGGAAAATGCGCGGCGAGCGAGCTCGTGACGACGATGTCGCCGGTCTTGCGCGCGATCATGTGCGGCAGCACGTCGTGCACGTTCTTCATCACGACGTTGACGTTCAGGTTCAGCATCCGATCGATCGCGGCGGTGTCGGCATCGACCAGGTCGCCGCCGACATAGGTCCCGGCATTGGCATGCAGGATGTCGAGCCGGCCGGCCTTCTCCAGCACGCCTGATAACAACGTCGCGCAGGCTTGCGGGTCGAGCAGGTCGATGACCAGCGGCATAGCGGCCTCGCCGTGCTTGTCGCGCAGCGCTTGCAGCGCAGCCTGGTCGCGGTCGACCATCACCACGCGTGCGCCGGCCGCCAGCATTGCTTCCGCGCTCGCCAGGCCGATGCCCGAGGCGGCCCCGGTCACGGCTGCGACTTTTCCTTCCAGCTCTCTCGCCATCGATCCACCCTGCTGAACCCATCACCCGCGGCGAGTATAACAATCCCGTTCAGGATTGTCGGCGTCGGGTGGCCCGACACCTTGCTTGCGAACCGGACGATCTGCCGCGGGGTAGCGGCTTTGCCCCATCTCAACCTGTCGTCATATTTGCGTTCTAACGTCGCCGCCGATGGAACAGATCGGCGGCTTGGGGGTCATTTGTTGGCATCATCCCGAGGAGATCGGCATGCAGGTGACGACGAACCCTGGCGAGCAAGCCCGCAGCGACGATCTGGAACTGCTCGACCGCTACTGGCGCGCCGCCAACTATCTCTCCGTCGGCCAGATCTATCTGCTCGACAATCCGTTGCTCAAAGAGCCGCTCAAGCCCGAGCACATCAAGCCGCGGCTGCTCGGACATTGGGGCACCACGCCGGGCCTCAACTTCATCTACGCCCACCTCAACCGCGCGATCTGTGCATCCGATCTCAACGTCATCTATATCTGCGGGCCCGGCCATGGCGGACCCGGCATGGTCGCCAACACCTATCTCGAGGGCACCTACACCGAGATCTATCCGGAGGTGACGCGCGATGCGGACGGCCTGCGCAAGCTGTTCCGCCAGTTCTCCTTCCCCGGCGGCATACCGAGCCACGCCGCGCCGGAGACGCCCGGCTCGATCCATGAGGGCGGCGAGCTCGGCTACGCGCTAGTGCATGCCTATGGCGCCGCCTTCGACAACCCCGACCTGATCGTGGCCTGCGTTGTCGGCGACGGCGAGGCCGAGACTGGCCCGCTCGCGGCCTCCTGGCATTCCAACAAGTTCCTCAATCCGGCGCATGACGGCGCGGTGCTGCCGATCCTGCACCTCAACGGCTACAAGATTGCCAACCCCACCGTGCTGGGGCGGATGAGCGACGAGGAGCTGCGCAGCCTCTTCACCGGCTATGGTTACGAGCCGCTGTTCGTCGAAGGCGATGATCCACCCGCGATGCATCGGCTGATGGCTGACACGCTCGACAGCGCACTCGCCGGCATCCGCTCGATCCAGCAGAGTGCCCGCCAGCAGGCCGCGGGCTTCAAGCGGCCGAAATGGCCGATGATCGTGCTGCGCAGCCCGAAGGGCTGGACCGGGCCGAAAGAGGTCGATGGCCAGAAGGTCGAGGGATTCTGGCGCGCCCATCAGGTGCCGATATCGAACGCGCGTAGCAATCCTGAACATCTGAAGCTGCTGGAACAGTGGATGAAGGGCTACGAGCCCGACAAGCTGTTCGAGGTCGACGGCCGGCTGGTGTCGCAATTGCAGGCGCTCGCACCGACCGGCGACCGCCGCATGGGCGCCAATCCGCATGCCAATGGCGGCCTGCTCAAGCGCGAGCTCAAGTTGCCGGATTTCCGCAAGCATGCCGTCGAGGTCCCCCGCCCCGGCGGCGTCGTCGGCGAAGCCACGCGCGAGCTCGGCAAGCTCCTGCGCGAGGTGGTGAAGCTCAATGCGGATACGCGCAATTTCCGCATCATGGGCCCGGACGAGACGTCATCGAACCGGCTCGACGCGGTGTTCGAGGCGACCGACCGCATCTGGATGGAAGGGATCGAGCCCTACGACGTCCACCTCGCCCATGACGGGCGGGTGATGGAGGTGCTGAGCGAGCATCTCTGCCAGGGCTGGCTCGAAGGCTACCTGCTCACCGGCCGCCACGGCTTCTTCTCCTGCTACGAGGCGTTCATCCACATCGTCGATTCGATGTTCAACCAGCATGCCAAATGGCTGAAGGTGTCGCGCGCGCTACCGTGGCGCCGCCCGATCGCATCGCTGAACTATCTGCTGACCTCGCATGTCTGGCGCCAGGATCACAACGGCTTCAGCCACCAGGATCCCGGCTTCATCGATCTCGTCACCAATAAGAAAGCCGATATCGTCCGCGTCTATCTGCCACCCGACGCCAATACGCTGCTCTGGGTCGCCGATCACTGCCTGCGCACCTACAACCGCATCAACGTGATCGTCGCGGGCAAGCAGCCCTCGCCGCAATGGCTTCCGATGCGCGAAGCCATCACCCATTGCGAGGCGGGCATCGGCATCTGGAAATGGGCGGGCACCGAGCCGGCGGATGCCGAGCCCGACGTGGTGATGGCCTGCGCCGGCGACGTCCCGACACTGGAGACGCTCGCCGCCGTCGACCTGCTGCGCAAGGCGCTGCCGGACTTGAAGATCCGCGTCGTCAACGTGGTCGACCTGATGACGTTGCAGCCCAAGGAGCAGCATCCGCATGGCTTGCCCGACCGCGATTTCGACAGCCTGTTCACCCGCGACAAGCCGGTGATCTTCGCCTATCACGGCTATCCCTACCTGATCCACCGTCTGACCTACAACCGCACCAATCACGCGGGCATGCATGTGCGCGGCTTTGCGGAGGAAGGCACCACCACGACGCCGTTCGACATGGTGGTGTTGAATCAGCTCGACCGCTTCCATCTCGCCATCGAGGCGATCGAGCGTGTGCCGGGGCTCGACATCGCCGCCGCCCACGTCAAGCAGAAATTCCGCGACGCCCTGATCGAGCACTCCCGCTACGTGCGCGAGCATGGCGAGGACCTGCCGCAAATCCGCGACTGGGTTTGGCCGAACAGCGCGGCCGGCACGACACCGCGGCAGCCCGGAGACTGACGCGCAGCGAACGCGAAAGAGGCCGCCGATGTCCGATAGCGTCCTGGTGCTCAACGCCGGCTCCTCCAGCGTCAAGTTCGGCCTGTTCGACATCGGGCCGACCGAGCCGGAGCTCAAATGCAAGGGCCTGCTCGACGAGCAGGAACAGGTCCCGCGCGTCGTGGTGAGCGATGCGTCGGGCCATCAGTTGTTCGAGAAGCGCCGTGCGAGCGGCGCCGCAAAGGACAACGATCTGTTCGCGGACATATTTGCCTGGATCGAGGACTACCTTGCGGGCGGCAGGCTCGCCGCGGTGGGCCATCGTATCGTCCATGGCGGGCGCAACTTTGCCGGCCCCGTCGTCGTCACCGAGCAAACTCTCGCCGCACTGGATGCGTTGACGCCGCTCGCGCCGCTGCACCAGCCGCGCTGCCTGGCGCCGATCCGCACCGTGCAATCGCTGCAACCGGAGCTGACGCAGATCGCCTGCTTCGACACGGCCTTCCATCACGGCCTGACGCCACCGGCAAGCCGCTTTGCCATCCCGCGAAATTTTGAGGCGCGCGGTATCCGCCGCTACGGCTTTCACGGCCTGTCCTTCGAATACGTCGCGGGACGCCTCGCCGCGATCGCGCCGCAATGGGCCGACAAGCGCGTCGTGGTGGCGCATCTCGGCAACGGTGCAAGCCTGTGCGCCCTGCGTCGGGGCAAGAGCGTCGACACCACCATGGGCCTGACCCCGCTCGACGGTCTCGTGATGGGCACACGCTGCGGCACGATTGACCCGGGCGTGCTGCTGTATCTGTTGCAGCAAGAGAAGATGTCGGCCGACGAGGTGCAGCATTTGCTGTACGAAAAATCCGGCCTGCTCGGCATATCCGGCATGTCGGCCGACATGCGCGCGCTGCTCGCGAGCCGGGAGGTCGCCGCACGCGAAGCCGTCGATCTCTTCACTTTCCGCATCGCAGCCGAGGTCGCCGTGATGGCGACCACGCTCGCCGGTCTCGATGGCCTGGTGTTCACCGGCGGCATCGGCGAGCATGCCGCCGAGATCAGGCAGCAGGTCTGCGAACGTCTCGCCTGGCTCGGCGTGCGCCTCGATGTCGCAGCCAACGCCAAGGCGCAGCCGCGCGTCGCGGCAGCCGACAGCCGGGTGGACGTGCTCATTATCCCCACCAGCGAAGAGACCAGCATGGCGCGGCACTGCGCGACGCTGCTGCGTTCGCAAGCAACTCCGTAAAGATCCGGTACCGTGAGCGATCGTCAACCGATAGTGGAACGATGCGCCGTTGAACTTGTCTACCCGAATAGACAAGTTAAACTGTCATCGATTCCTTTTAGATTTACTGCAGCAATGGCCAAGTCATCCAAGCTGGTTGCCGCCAAGCGCGGCAAGGTTCTTCTGGTCCGACGCCGATCCGACGGTTTGTGGATGTTCCCCGGCGGGCGCAGGCGCGCTCGCGAATCCGGAAAGGATTGTCTCAAGCGCGAGATCAAGGAGGAGCTGCCAAAGCTCAAGCTTGGCAGGCTCAGCCTCTGGAGGGAGGTGAAGGCAAGGAACAAGCGCTCCGGCCGCAAGATGAGCGACGCGATCTTCATCGCCAAGTACGCCAAGGGCAGGCTCGCCATTGGCGACAAGAAGGAGATCGACCGCGCGGTCTGGCAGAAGCCCCGGGGAGTCCGCCTGACGCCGACCTCACGCTATATCCGCGACCGTCTGTTTCCGAGGAAACGGCGCCGGCGGAGATAAACGGTGGGATATTTAGAGTATGATCAGTTTGGATCGAATTGGTGCAGCCACGGACTCGCTTCACCTCTCCCCGATGGGGAGAGGTCGATTTGCGTCAGCAAATCGGGTGAGGGGCCGCGGCGCTAACGAGAGACCGTAATCCCTCACCCGGCGCTGCGCCGTAGCCGAAGCAGCGCTTCGGCGTTCTCCTAAGGACGGCCGCCGAAGGCGGCCTATGCCTCTCCCAAGGGAGAGGAGAAGCACCGCCGCCGCTCCTGCATACGCTTGTCTCATTCGCTTTAGCGCCGTGGCAGCAGCAAGCTTCTGCATCGCAGATCAACCCGAACGTCGGTCGCTCACCGATCCATCAGCTCGACGAACGCTCACGCGAGGCCAGGCGAATGGCACGGCCTTTCGCGGACTTTGCCTTGGCGTGTGCAACGACGACGCGGCGGCCCTTGCCAAGCCGGGCAGCTTCCGGTGTGGCTTTCTTGACCAGCATCGCGACCCGCTTGCGTACGCGGCTGGCGGCCAGCCTTGCCGCCAGTTCTGCCGACTCGGCCTTGCGGATGATCGTGGTCACGCCGAGCGCTGCCGATGCGGAGACAAAGGCGACGTCCTTCGCCTTGGACAAGCCGCCGACCCCTTCGCACGGCGCTTCGCGTGGCAGGTCGACGCGAATTGCAAGCCTGTCGGCGTCTTCGATCCAGTCTTCCGCCTTGGTTCCGGTGATGATGCGGACATAGTCGCGGGTCTCGCGCGGCAAGTCGCTCTGCTTGGCGAGCCACTTCTGGATGCGGCCGGCGCCTGCGTTGTAGGCGGCAGCCGCAAGACCGAGATTGCCGAAATCGTCGCGCAGCTTGCGCAACAGCTTTGCGGATGCGGGCAACGCCTTGAACGGATCGAAGGGATCGTCGAGGCCGACTTCCGCGGCCGTCTCCGGCATGAACTGCGCAACGCCCTTCGCGCCCGCGTGGCTGACTTCGTTCGAGCGGAAGCGGCTCTCCTGCCAGATCAGACGCGCAAAGAACGCGACGGGAATCTCGCTCGCCTCGGCGGCTTGATTGAGAGCGTCACAGAACGCATCGATCGCGGAAGCCTGAGGCTTGTCCTCGGTTTGCTGCGGCTGGTCCGCAGGTGTCGGCCTGTCAGGCTCGGCCGTCGCACTCGGCTTCTCGCTGGCGGCCGCGCTTTCGATGAAGCGGGCGGCAAACGGGACGACATCGGACACCGAATGTTTTGAGACAGGCGAGGCTTGAGTTGTTGGGGCGTCACTTGGGACGGGGTTTGGCGAACGTTCGAAATCGAACATCAAGGCGAGAAACGCGGCAAGCACCGCGACGATGAATCGCATTTGCTTCGGAGAACCTCGATTGTGCTTGAGTTGCGCGCAAATGCACTTCCGATAACGACTTTTTAACGGGTCGATTGCGGCGAAGCTGCGATCTTGCTTGTTCCATTGCAGGATCTCCGTAGTTGCACGTGATGGAACTTCGAAGCTCTCCGTAGCTTTACGGAAATGATCCACGCGTGGGATGCACGATGTTTCGATCCCTTGCCATTGTCCTCCTGCTCGTGTCGGCCGGGCCAGCGCTTGCAGCGCGGCTCAATGCCGCCTCCATCAATGACGCCGCGCCGCCGGCAAAGCCGCCGAGCCGCGACCAGATCAACGCGCCCGTTGCCAAGCTCGAAATTCTGCTCGATCGCGCGCATTTTTCCCCTGGCGAGATCGATGGCAAGTTTGGCGAGAATGCACAGAAGGCGCTTGTCGCCTTCGCCGAGGCGAATGGATTGTCCTTCGACAAGTCAGTCACGACAGAGCTCTGGGACAAGCTTGCCGGCGCCAGCGATGGTCTTGCGATCGTCAACTACGAGATCGCCGAGGCGGACGTGAAAGGACCATTCCTGAAGAAGCTGCCGGCAAAAATGGAGAACATGAAGAGCTTGCCGGCTCTGAACTATACCAGTCCACGTGAAGCGCTTGCCGAGAAATTCCACATGAGCGAGGCATTGCTTCAGGCAATCAATCCCGGCAAGAAGTTCGACAAGGCCGGCGAAACCATTGCGGTCGCGAACGTTCTCCAAACTGGACAGTCGACGCCGGTCGCACGTGTCGAGGTCGACAAGACGCGGCAGACGGTCAAGGCGTTCGACGCCAAGGGACAACTGCTCGCGTTCTATCCCGCGACGGTCGGCAGCGCGGAGAAGCCGACGCCGAGCGGTACGCTGAAGGTGACGGCGATCAACAAGAATCCGATCTATCGCTACAACCCGAAATACCGCTTCAAGGGCGTGAAAACGCGGAAGCCCTTCACCATCAGGCCCGGTCCGAACAATCCGGTCGGCTCGATGTGGATCAACCTTTCTGCCGAGGGCTATGGCATTCACGGCACGGCCGATCCCGGCAGGATCAGCAAGGCGGCCTCGCATGGCTGCGTGCGACTGACCAATTGGGATGCGCATGCGTTGGCTGCCGTCGTCAAGCGCGGCACGCCCGTGATCTTCCTGGATTAGTTCTGCGTCACAAACGCCATCTCCTCGTGGCAAGGAGGCGGAACGCGCGTATCAGGACGATGCCTCGCCTGGCAACGACGGCTGCGCCAACAACAACGCCGCCCGCTTGAAATACGTGCGAGCGGCGTTGGTTCTAGCCCCAGGAAGGTGATTGCAAAATCCCGGTATCTATAGGTCTACACACCCCTGCCCAAGGTTCATGTCCCAAATGGGCTATTTTCGGGATATTGCGACGCGGGACTGTCAAGCCCCAATCACCGTCACCTTTGCGGCACCCTGGGGCCGGAAAAGCAGCCGATATGGCAGTGCAAGTGACCCGCTCACTCCGGTCACTTCGCTTCCCGCCCCAACGGCCGCTATTTCAACGCGCCAAAGACCAGCCCCGACGCCACAACCGCCCACAACGCAACGACACTCCCGCGCAACAGCTGCTGACGCGAGTCGCGCTGGTCGTGAAATGCCAGCCAGTCGTGAACGAATCCCGGAGGGATATCGAACACCACCGAGCACTCGTCGCGATGGCGCGTTGCATGCTCGCAGTACATCGTCCTGACATTTGGCACGCCCAGCCGCTCGAGCTCGTAGTGCCATTGCCAGCATGCGCGCCATTCGCCCAGCGATTTTGAAAGGGGATGGCATGTGATTTCATGTCATCGCCCGCGGAGCCGGGCGAGAGGCCCAGCGAGACGCCAATTCCGGAGCAGGCCGAACAGTCGGAGCGCGGTCACGGCTGCGAGCAAGGGTGCGACAGATCAACCCGGCAGGCGCCCGTTTTCGCTGCGCCGTCTGATCAAGCGAGGGTGGAGCGAAATAAGCTCGGACAGCTCATGTCGCGAGAACGAGGCGTGCGCTCATAGGTTGTACCGTGTTCATGCCGCCCACAAGTTCACCTAAAAGTGCATACAAACATGGAACACGCAACGCGCGAGTATCTGCCATGCGCATTCGAGGGGCGGGTTCCTTCGCTGCTTGCACATTTCAGGCGCGCTTTCGCGCTAAGGATGCCAACTGAAAAACGACAACCATGATCCGGCGACTCATGGGGATGGATGTGCAGCGAACCAACGACAGGCGACGAGGCGGCCAAGCTGGTTGAACAAACACTGCATGAGGCCAAAGCCAGCCTGTCGATCGAAGCAATCCGACGTACTCCATCCGCCACAGGGGCAGGAGCCGAAAGGAAGGAAAAGGAAGGACAAGCATGACCGCCCCCACCTTCAATGCGACCAACTTCGATCCGGCCGGCGACTCGTTCGAGCCGGGCGCCACCGTCCCGCTGCACTCCAGCGTCATCGGCGCGACCGCCAGCGACACTGCGACCGACGTCATCATCGTGCAGAGCGTTTACCTCGGCGACACGCTGATCGGCGCGCAGCAGGCCTATTACAACCAGAATGTCGCCGGCGCCGGCGGCACCCCGACCGATGTCCAGCGCGGCTTCGCGCTGCCGGCCGACGCGGAGCCTGGCCCCTATTCATTCTTCACCACCGTTGAAAACAGCGACTGGACCGCGTGCGGCAACACCGCGAACTTCAACGCCTCCGGCTCCGGCGGCGCGCACTTCACTGTCGCCGCCGCGACCGTCGCGCCGGTGCTGCTTAGGCCCGCGGTCCCCGGCACTGACCCGCTGGTGACCGGCTTCGTGCCGGATGACGGCACCGTGTTCCAGACCGTGTTCCGCGACGACTTCAACGGGCCCTCGCTCGACCGCAACGCCTGGTGGACCCGATATCACGACTATGGCGGCACTCTCGACCACTACGGCGACGAGTGTCAGCGCTACGACGACAACCATCAGATCGTGGACGGCTGCCTGCGCTTCACTGCGATCCCGCAGCAGCCGATCACGGAGGCGCACACGCCGTCGCCACCTCCGGACAACTACACCTATCCGATCATGTCGTCGCAGATGGTCCGTTCGCGCATGACCTTCAAATTCGGCTACGTTGAGTGGCGGGTCCGCTGTCCGAAAGGACTCGGCATGTTCCCGGCGCTGTGGCTATTGAAGGATGCCTTTATCGAAGGGCAGTGGCCGAACGAGATCGACGTGCTCGAGTCCGCCTATAACGGCGTGACTGAGACCGGCAACATGATCCACACCTGCAATATCCACAACGACTACGTGGCAGACCCGTGCTGGTACTATGAGGACGAATACCTCGACACCGAGTACGGCGGGGTGTGGAAGCCGTGGGACTATGTCGGCTCGGGCGATCCGAACGGCTTCATCAATGACGACTTCCACATCTACAGTCTGTACTGGGTCGACGATCAGCCTAATGGCCAGCCCGGCATGATTACCTGCTATATCGACGGCACCCCGATCGGGTCCCGCGAGTTCAGGAACTTCAATCAGGACGGCTCCGACAGCGGGCCGATGTCCGTGATCATGAACCTCGCCAGCGGCGGCGGCTGGGCTTGCTACAACTTCACCACGCCGATGGATCAGACCGGCCAGGTGATGGACATCGATTACGTGAAGGTGCTGCAGGACGTCGACAACATTCAGACGGATGTGTCGGCGGTCTGATCAACGCTCGCACGTTGCAACAAATCTCGGTGTCGTCCCTGCGAAAGCAGGGACCCATAACCATGTCGATTGTTGCGCGGCGCCGGAACGACGAATCCCAATCAAACGCAAGCCGCGTAGTATGGGTCCCTTGCTTTCGCAGGGACGACGTGTCGAGAAAGCCGCGCCCCGAACGCATTCCTACCAGGCGGGCCGAATGCGGCGAAGCTCACCGCCACTGCCGAACACTTCCCTCCAGCCGCGCCAGCTCGCCGTCGAGATCGCGCTCGACGTCGGCAACCTGCATGTCCACCACCCGATAATCCCGCGCCTCGAGCCACGCACGGCGCTTGGCGCGGTCGGCGGCGATGGCGTCGCTCTCGTTCGGATTGACCAGCTCGATGGCGATCCGGTGCGCGAAGGAGACGAAATCAGGAATATGGCGGCCGACCGGGGTCTGCCGCTTGAACTGACCGGCAAAGCGGCGGTCCCGCGTCAACGCCTGCCACAGGATCCGCTCGGCGTCGGTCGGGTTGCGGCGAAGCAGCCGCGCCAGGCCGCGGACGGTGCTGCTGTTGTCGGCGGTCGCGCCGCCCTGCCCCTGCTCGGCGAGCAGCGCGCGGAGCCGAGTGGCCTGGGCGCCGTCGAGCACGCCGCCTTTGGCCGGGCCCTTGCGCCCCTCGGCGATCGCCATCACGACTCCATGCAGCGTGTGCATGTCCTGCTTGGTCGGGTCCATCCGGGTGAAGATGTTGCGCAGGTTGACCAGCATGGTGTCGCGCTTCTCGGCCGGGCGCAGGAACTCGACCTTGTCGAGCTCGGCGACTAGATTGTCGAAGAAGGCTTGGATCTGGTGCTGGGATGCCGGCTCGGACCGCTCCGGCATCGCGAACGGCAGCGCGCCCCCGATCGAGAGCTTGAACCATTCATAGCCCATCAGCAGCACCGCCTGCGCCAGGTTGAGCGAGGCAAAACCCGGATTGACCGGGAATGTGATGATGCGGTTGGCGAGCGCGACCTCCTCGTTGGTGAGGCCCGATCGCTCGCGCCCGAACAGGATGCCGGCGCCGCCGCCATGGGCGACATGGCCGACGATCTCGCGCGCCGCGCCTTCCGGCCCGACCACCGGCTTGGCCTGGTCGTGGGCTCGCGCTGTGGTCGCGAACACGAGCGTGAGGTCGGCGATCGCCTGCTCGACGGAATCGAACAGCTCGACGTGACCGATGATGTGGTCGGCGCCGGCGGCGGCGCGCTGGGCGGCGATGTTCGGCCAGCCGTCACGCGGCTTGACGAGACGAAGCCTGGTCAGCGCGAAGTTGCCCATCGCGCGCGCGGCCATGCCGATGTTCTCGCCGAGCTGCGGCTCGACCAGGATGACGACGGGACCGGCAAGGTCGTGCCCTGCCTTGGTCTTGTCGGTGCCGGACATCTCACTTCACTTTCTGATTCAACGTCTGAAGATTTTGAATCAGTTTCCGAACAGGCTGATTCAACTCCTTACGTCGAGGCCGCGGACCGGCTTCGCACCGGTTTCGCCCAAGACCGTTTTCTCCAGGGAGATAACAGGGTTAGCGGCGTTTGCGAATCCTCAATCGGAATTCCGCCGCCGCCGCGGGCTGCGCCCTGCGCGCCCTTCGTCCTCGAAGGGGCTATCAACCACAATCAAAGCGAAGCTGTAAAGCCGCGCTTGAGACGCCACTTTAACGGCGTGACGCAAGATGAGAAACGAATGCGGGGCAGATGGACGCCGGCTGGGCGCGCTGACCACCGAGCTGGTCATGACGTGATACGTCGTCGCGGGCATCACCACGCAGGCAGCATTTTAGGCCAAAAGATGGGCTTAAACTGCATAACCGGTCCGCTTCCGCCCGCCCCCGGGCGGTGCTATAGCGCAGGCGTATTCCAACCCGCCGTCAAAAGCGCGCTGTTCCCAAGAGGGCCTCTCCGTCATGGCAAAAATTAAGGTGTCCAACCCCGTCGTCGAACTCGATGGCGACGAGATGACCCGGATCATCTGGCAGTACATCAAGGACAAGCTGATCAACCCGTTCCTGGATGTCGACCTGCTCTATTACGACCTCGGGATGGAACACCGCGACGCCACCAATGACCAGGTGACTATCGATGCCGCCAACGCCATCAAGAAGGTCGGCGTCGGCGTCAAGTGCGCCACCATCACCCCCGACGAGGCACGGGTGAAGGAATTCGGCCTGAAGGAGATGTGGAAGTCGCCGAACGGCACCATCCGCAACATCCTCGGCGGCGTGATCTTCCGCGAGCCGATCATCTGCAAGAACGTGCCGCGCCTGGTTCCGGGCTGGACCAAGCCGATCATCATCGGCCGCCACGCCTACGGCGACCAGTACCGCGCCACCGACATCAAGTTCCCGGGCAAGGGCACGCTGACGCTGAAGTTCGTCGGCGAGGACGGCACCGTGATCGAGAAGGAAGTGTTCAAGACGCCAGGCGCCGGCGTCGCGATGGAGATGTACAATCTCGACGACTCCATCATCGACTTCGCCCGCGCCTCGTTCAACTACGGTCTGATGCGCAACTATCCGGTCTATCTGTCGACCAAAAACACAATCCTGAAGGTCTATGACGGCCGCTTCAAGGACATCTTCCAGGACGTGTTCGACCGCGAGTTCAAGAAGGAATTCGACGCCAAGGGCCTGACCTACGAGCACCGCCTGATCGACGACATGGTGGCCTCGGCGCTGAAGTGGTCCGGCGGCTACGTCTGGGCCTGCAAGAACTACGACGGCGACGTGCAGTCCGATACCGTGGCGCAGGGCTACGGCTCGCTCGGCCTGATGACCTCGGTGCTGCTCACCCCGGACGGCAAGACGGTGGAAGCCGAAGCCGCCCACGGCACGGTGACCCGCCACTACCGCGAGCACCAGAAGGGCAAGGAGACGTCGACCAACTCGATCGCGTCGATCTTCGCCTGGACCCGCGGCCTCGCCCACCGCGCCAAGCTCGACAACAACCCGGAGCTGGCGAAGTTCGCCTCGACCCTGGAGAAGGTCTGCGTCGCGACCGTCGAGGACGGCTACATGACCAAGGACCTCGCGCTGCTGGTCGGCGCCGACCAGCGCTGGCTGTCGACCACCGGCTTCCTCGACAAGGTGTCCGACAACCTCGTGAAGGCGATGGCGGCCTGAGGGCTGCCGTTTCCGGACTGCTCGCGGCGAACGTCATCATGGCCCTCTTCAAAGGCGCGACGCTCGCAACCTTCTTGCTGACCGGGTCGGCGGCGCTCGCCGCCGATCCCCTGCCCACCGCCGTCGCGGCGCCAGGCGAGACCGCGGTGCTCACCGTCCACGCCGAGGGCGTGCAGGTTTACGAGTGCAAGCCGGTCACCGACGGCAAGCTCGCCTGGTCGTTCCGCGAGCCGATCGCGACCCTGATCGCCGACGGCCGCACCGTCGGCCGGCACTTTGCCGGGCCGAACTGGGAGCATGTCGACGGCAGCGCCGTGACCGCGCGCACCGCCGGCGACGCGCCCGGCGCCACCGCGTCCGACATCCCCTGGCTGAAGCTCGAGGTGATTTCCCGCCGCGGCGAAGGCGTGCTCACCGGCGTCACCACCGTGCAGCGGATCCACACGTCTGGCGGCCAGCTCAGCGGCGCCTGCGACAAGGCCGGCGCGCTGAAGAGCGCGCCGTACACCGCGGATTACGTGTTCCTGCGCAAAGGCTGAGCGCGGCCGGGCCCGTCAGGCGCCGGCCATCGCCTGCTCGATTGCGGTCAGCGCGGCGTTCGCCTTGGCGCCGTCGGGACCGCCGGCCTGCGCCATGTCGGGCCGGCCGCCGCCGCCCTTGCCGCCGAGGGCTTCGGAGCCCTTGCGCACCAGCTCGACCGCGTTGAAGCGCGAGGTGAGATCGGCGGTGACGCCGACCACGATACCGGCCTTGCCGTCCTCGGTGACGCCGACGATCGCAACCACGCCGGAGCCGATCTGCTTCTTGCCGTCGTCGACGAGGCTCTTGAGATCCTTGGTCTCAACGCCCTCGATCGCGCGCGCCAGCAGCTTGACGTTGCCGACCTCGCGGACGCCGGCGGCCGCGCCGTTCGACGCCGCGCCGCCGCCCATCGCGAGCTTCTTGCGCGCATCCGACAGGTCGCGCTCGAGCTTCTTGCGCTCCTCCATCAGCGCCGTAATGCGCGCCGGCACGTCCTCGATGGTGGTGCGCAGTTCGAGTGCAGCGGTCTTGGCCAGCGCGATGGTGTCGTTGGCGTGCCTGCGCGCGTGACGGCCGGTCAATGCCTCGATGCGACGCACGCCCGAGGCGACCGCGCTCTCGCTGGTCACCGAGATCAGGCCGATGTCGCCGGTACGACGCACATGGGTGCCGCCGCAGAGCTCGACCGACCAGCCGAGGGCGTTCTGGCCATGCTCGCGGGCGCTCTTGCCCATCGAGACGACACGGACCTCGTCGCCATACTTCTCGCCGAACAGCGCGCGGGCGCCGGCCTCGCGCGCGTCATCGACGGCCATGATGCGGGTGATGACCTCGTCATTCTCCAGCACGACGTCGTTGGCGATGTCCTCGACACGCGCGAGTTCCTCCGCCGTGATCGGCTTCGGATGCACGAAATCGAAGCGCAGCCGGTCGGGCGCAACCAGCGAGCCGCGCTGGGCGATGTGGTCGCCGAGCACCTGGCGCAGCGCCTCGTGCAACAGATGCGTCGCCGAGTGGTTGGCGCGGATCGCCAAACGCCTGGTATGGTCGACCTCGAGCTGCAGCGCAGCGCCGACGTTCAGCGTGCCCTGCTCCACTGTGCCGAGATGCACGAACAGATCGCCGGCCTTCTTCTGCGTGTCGGTGACGCGGAAGGTGACGCCCTCGCCGCTCAGCACGCCGATGTCGCCGACCTGACCGCCGGACTCCGCGTAGAACGGGGTCTGGTTCAGCACGATCGCACCGGTCTCACCCGCCTTGAGGCTGTCGACCTCGGTGCCATCCTTGATGAGCGCGATCACCGCGCCCTCCGCGCTCTCGGTCTCGTAACCAAGGAATTCGGTCGCGCCGAGCCTCTCGCGCAGCGGAAACCAAACGCTCTCGGTCGCCGCCTCGCCCGACCCAGCCCAGGAGGCGCGTGCCTTCTCGCGCTGCCGATTCATCGCATCGTCGAACGCCGCCTGGTCGACGCTGATGCCGCGCGACTTCAGCGCGTCCTGTGTCAGATCCAGCGGGAAACCGTAGGTGTCGTAGAGGGTGAAGGCGGTATCGCCATCGAACATGTCCCCCTTCTTCAACCCCGCGCTCTTCTCGTCGAGGATCGAGAGTCCCCGCGCCAGCGTCTTGCGGAAGCGAGTCTCTTCCAGCCGCAGCGTCTCTTCGATCAGGCTCTCCGCGCGCACCAGATCCGGATAGGCCTGGCCCATCTCGCGGACCAAGGCCCACACCAAACGGTGCATCAGCGGCTCCTGCGCGCCCAAGAGCTGCGCATGCCGCATCGCGCGACGCATGATCCGGCGCAGCACATAGCCGCGGCCCTCGTTCGACGGCAGCACGCCGTCGGCGACCAGGAACGCCGACGAACGCAGATGGTCAGCAATCACCCGGTACGAGGCGACGGTCTGCTCGGTCGGTCCATGCCCGAGCGCGGACGCGGTCGCTTCTATCAGATGGCGGAACAGGTCGGTCTCGAACACGCTGTCGACGCCCTGCAGGATGCAGGCCATGCGCTCCAGCCCCATGCCGGTGTCGATCGAGGGACGCGGCAGCGCCACGCGCTCCTCCTTCGTCACCTGCTCATACTGCATGAACACCAGGTTCCAGAACTCGAGGAAGCGATCGCCATCCTCCTCCGGGCTGCCAGGAGGCCCGCCCCAGATGTGCTCACCGCGATCGATGAAGATCTCGGAGCACGGACCGCACGGGCCGGTATCGCCCATCGCCCAGAAATTATCCGAGGTCGCGATGCGGATGATGCGGTCATCCGAGAAACCCGCGATCTTCTTCCAATGGCCTGCCGCCTCGTCGTCGGTGTGATAGACGGTAACGAGCAGCTTGTCCTTCTTCAGCCCGAAATCCTTAGTGATCAAGTTCCAGGCAAGCTCGATCGCGCGCTCCTTGAAGTAGTCGCCGAACGAGAAGTTGCCGAGCATCTCGAAGAAAGTGAGATGGCGCGCGGTGTAGCCGACGTTGTCGAGGTCGTTGTGCTTGCCGCCGGCGCGCACGCATTTCTGCGAGGTTGTAGCGCGCTGGTAGGACCGCTTCTCGACACCGGTAAAGACGTTCTTGAACTGCACCATGCCGGCATTGGTGAACATCAAGGTCGGGTCGTTGCGCGGAACCAGCGGCGACGACGCCACGATCTCGTGACCGTTCTCCTTGAAGAAATTCAGAAATGTCGACCTGATGTCGTTGACGCTGCTCATGTTCATCCAATCGGAAAATGGGCCGGCCAGGCGCAAAATAACGTCAATTTCCGGCCGAACGCTTTTAGACATTGCCAGCCGCGGTGTCCAGAAACTGTGCAGGCGGATCATGGGCTTGCCGCAGGAGCACAAAGCCCGTTGATAGCAGCTTGGGCCGCGTTGACAGCCTTGGCGAAGGCGTGGTTCTGTCCTACCTATTGTTAAGTCACGTCGGGAGAGACCGGCCTTGCCGGCGCCGAAGGAGCAACCGCCCCGGAAACTCTCAGGCAAAAGGACCGCGTGACGTCTGACATCTGGAAAGAGGCGTTGACGGGCTTGGCCCCGATGCGTCCGCCGACGGGATAATACTCTCAGGCAAAGCGACAGATGGGGCTTTCTGCAGGTTTCTCAAGGGGAATGGGTCCCCGGCGGGAACCGCAAGGGCCCTGTAATGCTTGCAACCGATCATTCCCCGCTGAAGCAGACCCCGTTGCACGCGCTCCACCTCGCGCGTGGGGCCAAGATGGTGCCGTTCGCTGGTTACGACATGCCGGTGCAATACGCGGCCGGCGTCCTGAAAGAACACCTGCACACCCGCGGCCAGGCGGGCCTGTTCGACGTCTCCCATATGGGCCAGCTCGCGCTGAAGCCCAAATCCGGCAAGGTTGCCGACGCGGCGCTGGCGCTGGAGAAGCTGGTGCCGCAGGACATCCTGGGCATTGCGCCCGGACGGCAGCGCTACGCGCAGTTCACCAACGATGACGGCGGCCTGCTCGACGATCTCATGGTCGCGAATTTCGGCGATCATCTGTTCCTGGTGGTCAACGCCGCGTGCAAGACCGAGGACGAGGCACATCTCCGCGCACACCTTTCCGATAGCTGCGAGATCATCTCGCTCGCCGATCGCGCGCTGATTGCGCTGCAGGGCCCGAAAGCCGAATCGGCGCTGGCGAAGTTTTGCGCGGATGTCGGCTCGATGAAGTTCATGGACGCCGGACCGCGTCGCGTCAGTGATATCGACTGCTTTGTCTCACGCTCCGGCTACACCGGCGAAGACGGCTTTGAGATCTCCATGCCCGCCGACAAGGCCGTGGCGCTGGTCGCCGCGCTGCTCGACAATCCCGAGGTGCTGCCGATCGGGCTCGGGGCGCGCGACAGTTTGCGGCTCGAGGCCGGGCTCTGTCTCTATGGTCATGACATCGATACCACGACGACGCCGGTCGAGGGCGCGCTGGAATGGTCGATGCAGAAGGTTCGCCGAAGCGGCGGCGCCCGCGCCGGCGGCTTTCCGGGCGCGGACAACGTCCTCGCGCAGTTCGCGCAGGGCGCATCGCGCCGCCGCGTCGGCCTCAAGCCGGACGGCCGCGCGCCGGTGCGCGAGGGCGCAGCACTGTTTGCCGATGCCGGCTCAAGCGAGCCAATCGGCAAGGTGACCTCGGGCGGCTTCGGCCCGAGTCTCAATGCGCCCGTTGCGATGGGCTATCTGCCCACCGCCCTTTCCGCCATCGGCACCACCGTTTTCGCCGAAGTGCGCGGCCAGCGGCTGCCGCTCAAGGTCGCCGCGACGCCCTTCGTCCCCAACACTTATAAACGCTAGAGGACATCCATGACGACGCTCTACACCTCCGACCACGAGTGGCTCCGCATCGAGGGCGACGTGGCCACCGTCGGCATCACCGACTATGCGCAATCGCAGCTCGGCGACGTCGTATTCGTCGAATTGCCCAAGGTCGGCCGCAGCCTGAAGAAGGCCGAGGCCGCCGCCGTCGTGGAATCGGTCAAGGCCGCATCCGACGTCTACGCGCCGATCACCGGTGAGGTCGTCGAGATCAACGAGGCGCTCGCGGCCGACCCCGCGCTGGTCAATTCGGACGCCGGCGGCAAGGCCTGGTTCTTCAAGCTGAAGATTGCCGACAAGAGCGAGCTCGACGGCCTGATGGACGAGGCCGCCTACGCCGCGCACACCGCCTGAGTGAATGAGTGAATGAACCGATTTTTCGACCACACACTCGCTGTCGTCGCCCGGCCTTGTGCGCAATTGCGCACTGGACCGGGCGACCCAGTACGCCGCAGCGCTTCAGCTTCATCACTGATGTCCTGGCGTACTGGATACCCCCGCTTTCGCGGGGTATGACGGCGAATAATGAGGATCAGCCCATGAACGCGCCCTTCAAGCCGAGCAACGAAGCAGCCACCGATTTCGTGCGCCGTCACATTGGCCCATCGCCCCGCGATATCGACGCGATGCTGGAAACGGTCGGCGCCCGGAGCCTGCAAGCGCTGATGAGCGAGACGCTGCCGCCGTCGATTCGGCAAAAGGCGCCGCTCAATCTTGAGCGCGCGCTGAGCGAGCCCGAGGCGCTGGCGCATATGAGCGAGCTCGCCGCGCAGAACCAGACCTTCACCTCGCTGATCGGCCAAGGCTATTCCGGCACCATTCTGCCCACCGTCATCCAGCGCAACATCCTGGAGAATCCGGCCTGGTATACGGCGTACACGCCGTATCAGCCGGAGATCAGTCAGGGCCGGCTCGAAGCGTTGTTCAACTTCCAGACCATGGTCTGCGATCTTACCGGGCTCGATGTCGCCAACGCCTCGCTGCTCGACGAAGCGACCGCGGCGGCGGAAGCGATGGCGCTCGCCGAGCGCCACTCGCAGGTGAAGGCGAAGGCCTTCTTCGTCGACAAGGATGTGCATCCGCAGACGCTAGCGGTGATGCGCACGCGCGCCGCCCCGTTGGGCTGGGCCCTGATCGTCGGCAATCCCCTGACCGAGCTCGACAAGGCCGACGTCATTGGCGCGCTGCTGCAATATCCCGGCACGTCGGGTGCGGTGCGCGACCTCAGGCCCGCGATCGCATCGCTGCGCGCGAAGGGCGCGCTCTCGATCATCGCAGCCGACCTGCTGTCGCTGAGCTTGCTCGCCTCGCCCGGCGAACTCGGCGCCGACATCGCGGTCGGCTCGGCGCAGCGCTTCGGCGTGCCGATGGGCTATGGCGGACCGCACGCCGCTTACATGGCGGTGCGCGATACGCTGAAGCGCTCGCTGCCCGGCCGTATCGTCGGCCGGTCGGTGGATTCGCGCGGATTGCCTGCCTACCGGCTCGCGCTGCAGACCCGCGAGCAGCATATCCGCCGCGAGAAGGCGACCTCCAACATCTGCACCGCGCAGGTGCTGCTTGCGGTCATCGCCTCGATGTATGCGGTCTATCACGGCCCCGAAGGCCTGATGCACATCGCACGGTCGGTGCATCGCCGCGCCACGGTGCTCGCCGCGGGCCTGCGCAAGCTCGGCTTCGCGCCTGACAGCGAGGGGTTCTTCGATGCCCTTACCGTTGAGGTCGGCGCGAAGCAGAGCGAGCTGGTCGCCCGCGCGCTCGCGGAGCGGATCAATCTGCGCATCGGCGAGACCACGCTCGGCATCGCCGTCGACGAAACCACGACGCCCGAGACCGTCGAAGCCGTGTGGCGCGTGTTCGGCGGCAAGCTCAACTATGCCGATATCGAGGCCGGCGCGCGCGAGGCGCTGCCGAAGGATCTGAAGCGCACCAGTGCCTTCCTCACCCATCCGGTGTTCAACACCCATCGCTCGGAGACCGAGCTCTTGCGCTATATGCGCAAGCTTGCCGACCGTGACCTCGCGCTGGATCGCGCGATGATCCCGCTCGGCTCGTGCACGATGAAGCTCAACGCCACCACGGAGATGATCCCGCTGACCTGGCCGGCATTCGGCAATCTGCATCCGTTCGCGCCGGCGGACCAGGCCAAGGGCTATCACGCGCTGTTCAAGCGGCTGGAAACGTGGCTGTGCGACATCACCGGCTATGATGCGGTCTCGCTGCAGCCGAACTCCGGCGCGCAGGGCGAATATGCCGGACTTCTCGCAATCCGGGGTTATCACCTCGCGCGCGGTGAGCCGCACCGCAAGGTCTGCCTGATCCCCTCCTCGGCGCACGGCACCAATCCGGCGTCGGCGGCGATGGTCGGCATGGATGTCGTGGTGGTCGCGTGCGATGCGCGCGGCGACGTCGATGTCAACGACCTCCGCGCCAAGGCCGAGAAGCACGCGAACAACCTTGCCGCTGTGATGATCACCTATCCCTCGACCCATGGCGTGTTCGAGGAGCATATCAGCGAGATCTGCGACATCGTTCACGCGCATGGCGGACAAGTCTATCTCGACGGCGCCAACATGAACGCTCAGGTCGGGCTCTCCCGGCCCGGCGATTACGGCGCCGATGTCAGCCATCTCAACCTGCACAAGACCTTCTGCATCCCGCATGGCGGCGGCGGGCCCGGCATGGGCCCGATCGGCGTGAAGGCGCATCTGGCGCCCTATCTGCCCGGTCACCCGGCGACCGATGGCGCCGTAACGCATCCGGTCGGCCCGGTCTCGGCCGCGCCGTTCGGCTCGGCGTCGATCCTGACGATCTCCTACATCTACATCCTGATGATGGGCGGCGAAGGCCTGACGCGGGCGACCGAGATCGCGATCCTCAATGCGAACTACATTGCCGCACGGCTGCAGCCCCACTTCCCGGTGCTGTATCGCAATGCGCGCGGCCGCGTCGCGCATGAGTGCATCGTCGACCCGCGGCCGCTGAAGACGAGCGCCGGCGTCACCGTCGACGACATCGCCAAGCGGCTGATCGACTACGGCTTCCATGCGCCGACCATGAGCTTCCCGGTCGCGGGCACGCTGATGATCGAGCCGACGGAATCGGAATCGAAGATCGAGATCGATCGCTTCTGCGACGCCATGATCGCGATCCGCAACGAGATCGCCGAGATCGAGAACGGGCGCTTCAAGGTCGAAGCCTCGCCGTTGCGTAACGCACCGCACACCGTCCACGACATCGCCGACGATGCCTGGAACAGGGCCTACACCCGCGCCGAGGGCTGCTTCCCAGACGGAGTATCGCGATCCGACAAATATTGGAGCCCGGTCGGCCGCGTCGACAACGTCTACGGCGATCGCAACCTGGTGTGCTCGTGCCCGCCGGTCGAGGATTACGCACAGGCCGCGGAATAAAGCGCCCCTGGTGTAGAATGGGTAGAGCGCAGCGAAACCCATCACTGCCAATCAGCGCCGTGAAAGATGGGTTTCGCGGAGTTTATCACCGGGCCGCGCGCTGCGCGGACCCGTTGGCTCTACCCATCCTACGGTCTAGAAGTGTTGCGTCTCTGACGCGTGATTCACTCAGTGTCATTCCGGAGCTCGCGACGCGAGAATCCGGTATCTGGATCCACGACTTCTGGATTCCGGGTTCGCGACTTGGTCGTCCCTGGGAATGACGGAACGGTCCGGCGCAAGGAAGGAGGCTTCATGCGCGAGCAATTCTGGTTTCATTTCCCGTTTCGCGTCCGCTATTCCGAGGTCGACGCGCAGGCCGTGGTGTTCAATGCCCACTATCTGACCTACTTCGACACCGCCATCACCGAATATTTTCGCGCGCTCGGCTACGATTACCTCGGTGAGGTGGCGAGGACCGGCATCGATTTTCACACGGTGCGCTCCGTGGTCGAGTACAAGGCACCGATCCGGTTCGACGAGGACATCGACGTCTGCGTGCGGGTCGCGCGGATCGGCCGCTCCTCGATCAATCTTGCACTCGCGATCTTCGCCAAGGGCTCGGACGATCTTCGCGCCACCGGCGAGATCGTCTGGGTTGCGACCGACCAGAAGACCCATCAATCGGTCGCGGTGACGGAGGATCTGCGGGCGCTGGTTGCAAGCCGGGACAAGACGCTGGCATAGGGACGAGCCACGCCTGCCGGCATCGCCGCAAACAAGCATTACGGTGCGACCAGAGTGCGGCTCTCGGCCTCCCAGCGCCACAGCCGCTCATTAATCAGTTCGGTGCCGTCCCACCAGCGATGGATCGGGTTGTGCTGGCTGAAGTCGCCGGTGCCCGCGACGATTGCCTGGCCGAAGCCGGTCAGCGCGAGCCGGCTTCGCTTGTAGCGGTGATGACGGTCAGGATCTTCGTGCAGGGCGAGATCGAATGGCCCCTCACTGAGGCCCGCGATGGCAGGCATTGGACAACTGGACAGCCCGTCCAGCAGGGCCCCGGTCTCCCAATATCCGAGCGTCCGCCGTGGGATGAGCTTCTCGTGCCGTGGAAACAGGTCGTACGGATGGACATGCCCCGCTGAGCGCAATTCCAGCATCCGCATTTCCGTCGCGCCGAGCCCGGAGCCGCGCGAGGGGAGCTCTTCCAGCAACGCGACGATTGAATTCTGCAATTGCGGAAGCGCGTCGAGATCCTGAGCCAACAAATTGAACCAGGTTTCTGGCGTCGATGCGCGCCAAGCTGTCCACGCGTCGCTGGCGGTCTCGAGATGATCGTCACGGATGAGAGCGAGTTGCAGCGACCACGCGGCCAATTCGGACGGCTGCTGCTCGCCGATGGGCTGATCCGCTTGCAATATCGCAAGCCTGGATATGACGCTCGCATGAGGGCGCAAGTAGTGCAGCAGCCATATCAATTGCAGTTGAGAGTCCGGATCGGGATCGACCCATAGATCAACGGCGTCGAAGCGCTCGCAGAATTCCGTCAATCCAAGACCCTGGCTGCGCGCGTCCTCGACCAACCTGCCGGTGAGATGATCGAGCCAGTGGGCACCCACACGGCGCGAAGCCGCGCGCGGCGACAGCAACGCGTCAAGTTCGCTTGACGACGGCAACCTTCCGCACGCAAACTGCTGCTCGATGCCAATCACGCAATCGGCGAGCCGTGCGGCTTTCAGGCCGCCCGCGCCGCTATCGGTGAATGTGAGGATAAGCCGGGTCATAACCGTCATGCCGCGGTCGGGGGAAATTCATCGGTCCAACTTACTGAACGACACTTTGCGAGCCTCCAGCTTCGATCCAATGAGTAAATCTATGGAGCGACCAGGGCACGGCTCTTGGCGTCCCAGCGCCACAGCCGCTCTTTGATCAACTCCGTGCCGCCCCACCAGCGATTGACGGGGTTGTACTGGCTGAAATCCAACTCGTGCTTCAGCACCTCTTCGCCGAAGTCGGTCATCGTCAGACGACTCTGCAGGAAGCACTCCCAGCGAGCCTTCGCATCGCCAGGCCTTTCCATTTCCGGTGGAAAGCCCGCGACAACCGGCGTCCGACAGTAGGCCAGGCGATCCAGGATCGATTCGGCTTCCTGAGAATCAAACACTCCGCGCTCGTCGCAGACCTCCGAGACAAGTCGAGCCGGCACCTCCCACCCCTCGGACAATAGCTCGAGCATCTGGTACTCGGTCGCGCCGAGGCCGGTCATCTGGTGAGGAAGCTCTTCGAGGAGCGCAATGAGCGCCGGTCGCAGCCGCGGCAACGCCGTCAAATCCTCCATCAGCAGGTCAAAGCACGACTGCGGCGTGGAGGCGCGATAGGCATTCCAGGCGCGGCTGGCTAGCCTCAGACGATCGTCCGTGACCGCAAGCTTCGGCAATCGCCATTGCGCCAGATTCACACCGCCGTGGCTTGCCACGTCGGCGTCGGTCTGGACCAGCACCAGCTTCGACAGAATGTTCTGATGCGGACGCAGGACGTCGAGCAGCCAGATCAGGACAAGCTGGTCGTTCGCCCCAGGATCAGCCCACAGCTCGATGCTGTCACAGCGTTCGCAGAGTTCGAGCAGACCGAGATCCGTGCCGCCCACTGCTGCAACGTATTCCGCACTGATGAAGTCGAGCCAGTGCGCACCAAGGTCGCGATGTTCGGCCGAACGCGCTTGTAGTGACGTCTCAAGCTCGCCCTGAGATGGCAACCGTCCCCAAACGAAGCGCGGCTTGAATCCGATGACGATATCCGCCCGTCCCGCCTGGCGGAGCAGAGTGCCCGCAAGATCGCTCGTCGCCAGGATCAGACGTGTCATCCTCGAAGCTCCGTGACGTGCTAGGTCTTCGTCAAGGCCGGGCTCCAGCGCCACAGGTTGTCGTTGGTGAGGTGCGTGCCGCCCCACCAGCGATCGATCGGGTTGTGACTACTGAAGTCTTCCTTGTGAGCGAGGACAGCCTTGCCAAATTCTGTCAGCGACACTCGGCTTCGCCGGTAGGCCTCCATCCGATCTCGCAAATTCTCCGGGTCGATGACACGCAGCTCATCGTCGAGCCCTGCTATCGCCGGCTGAGGCCCGTGCGCGAGTCCTTGGAGCAGCGTGCCGACCTCCATGTCAGTGAGCACGCCGCGCTGGCGAAAGCCACGAAGATAGAACAACGCATTTGTGCGCGTAAGACCTGCCGCGATCAGTTCAAGCAGCCGCATCTCGGTCGCGCCAAGTCCAGATGTGCTCCACGGCAGCTCCTGGAGCAGGTCCAGTAGTGCCGGCCTCAGCAAAGGAAACGCACTCAGGTCGCGATGCACCACATCGAAACAGGCCTCCGGAGTTGTCATCCGGTACGCCTGCCAGCTCATGCTTGCCGTCTCGATATCCGCTGGTCGGACGTTGACAAGCGGCACCTTGTCCCATTCACCCCATGTCTCGTGCGTCGTCATCAGGCCGAAAGCGACCAAACGCAATTTCAGCTTGGCCGCCGTCGCTGGATAAGCCCGGAAATGGTCGAGCAACCAAATCAGTTGCAGTTGATCGTTTGGATCCGGATCGAACCAAAGCTCGATCGTCTCATAAGGATCGCAAAACTCGATCAATGCGAGGTCCCTACGGGCCTTGGCTTCCTGAGGCCACTGGCCTCGCAGGCTCCAGTGCGACCAATGTTCGACCGGATCCTGGTCCGAGCGCGATCCGAAGTAGACCTCAAGCTCTTTCGGTGACGGCAGAGGCCCGCCAACGAACCGAAAGAACGATATAATGCCAACCTCGGCAAGCCCCGCACGTGTGAGGCTGCTGCCGGACGAACTGGTTATGATCAAGCGCTTCATCGGCCATTCACTCAGCACAAAACGAAACGGGCGCCGAAGACGTCGGCAACTCAACGTCCTCAGCGCCCGCTTGCAGCGAAATCATTCCAGTCTTTGCCGCTTACTCTCCCGGCTCTTCGCCGTCGGCGTCGCGCTCGGGCGTGCCGGCGAGGATCTGCTCGGCGATCAGGCCGGAGTTCTGACGGATTGCGGTTTCGATCTTGGCGGTGATGTCCGGGTTGGAGCGCAGGAAGGCCTTGGCGTTCTCGCGTCCCTGCCCGAGCCGCTGGCTGTCATAGGAGAACCAGGCGCCGGATTTTTCGACCAGGCCGGCCTTGACGCCGAGATCGAGGATCTCGCCCATCTTGGAGACGCCCTCGCCGTACATGATGTCGAACTCGACCTGCTTGAAGGGCGGCGCCAGCTTGTTCTTCACCACCTTGACGCGGGTGGTGTTGCCGACGACCTCGTCGCGCTCCTTGATCGCGCCAATGCGGCGGATGTCGAGGCGGACCGAGGCGTAAAACTTCAGCGCATTGCCGCCCGTGGTGGTCTCGGGCGAGCCGTACATCACACCGATCTTCATGCGGATCTGGTTGATGAAGATCACCATGGTATTGGACTTGTTGATCGAGGCGGTGAGCTTGCGCAGCGCCTGGCTCATCAGACGGGCCTGCAGGCCCGGCAGCGCATCGCCCATCTCGCCCTCGAGCTCGGCCTTCGGCACCAGGGCCGCGACTGAATCGATCACCAGCACGTCGACCGCACCGGAGCGTACCAACGTGTCGGCGATCTCCAGCGCCTGCTCACCGGTGTCCGGCTGCGAGATCAGGAGCTCGTCGATGTTGACGCCGAGCTTGCGCGCATAGACCGGATCGAGCGCGTGTTCGGCGTCGATGAAGGCGCAGATGCCGCCCTTCTTCTGGCCTTCCGCTACCGTATGCAGCGCCAGCGTGGTCTTGCCCGATGATTCCGGCCCGTAGATCTCGACGATGCGGCCCTTCGGCAAACCGCCCACGCCGAGCGCGATATCGAGCCCGAGCGACCCCGACGACACCGTCTCGACATCCATCGAGCGGTCGTTCTTGCCGAGCTTCATCACCGAGCCCTTGCCGAACTGGCGCTCGATCTGGGAGAGCGCGGCTGAGAGGGCCTTGGACTTGTCCATGGAGGATCCTTCGACGATACGCAGTGCAGTGGCGGACATTTGGGATGTGCTCCTTATGGCGGGGATTCGCTAGCGGGACAAACGGGCGACGAGATCAGACAGAACGCGTTGTTGATGGTTCCGTACCACGTTTGTTCTATGTTCGCAATATGTTCTTTCCGATGCGCGGGTGCTGGCCCATTCTAGCTGCGGCGGCCGAGGCGATTCTGCCAATGGTCTTAATTGCTTAGACTGCGATCTCAGCAGGACTACCGAGATATCAATGCGGGTTCCAGGCAGACTAATTTTATGTGGCGAAAAGTGTCCGCATCGCGCCCGGCGGCCCCAGCCGCCTCGATTAACGATTCGAATGGACAAAAGAGTAAGGGCTGCTTCCGTAGTTCTCCGGCCGTGAACAAGGTTCCAAGACCGACCTGAACATTTCGGCGAGCATGTGAAGGCCGCGACCGGGCCCTTCGATCCCCGCAATCATACGGGGTCCAAACACATGAACCTTTATAGCGGTTCGTACAGACCCATGTGGGCCAGGATTTTGCAGCAACCTTCCTGGGGCTAGAGCCGACGCCGCTCGCATGCATTTCAAGCGGGCGGCGTTGCGTTTCGCGAGGCGCGCAGTTGTCCCGGCGCATGTGGCGGCGGCACAAAGCTCCCACACCGCGGGCAGCGCATCAGCCGGCAGGAGGACGACATCGCGGCTCGTTGTTCTCCAGGAAGAAAGTTTCTTGCCACAAATCGGGCCTGCCTTCCATTATTTGAATCAGACGTTTAGGGGAGCTATTCGCCCCTCCTCGGACCTCTGATCGAAGCACCTGAACCGTATTTGCACGTACTACCTTGGTACTCTCCTGAGTGCCGAAAAAAGTCCGTAGCCTTCGGGCGAGCGCGCCGGTTCCGTCGATCTTCCTCCGCAACAAGAAACCAAATACGACTTGGGGACGACATCTCACTGCCGCTTAAAGAGCTTTGTTTATTGATACAACTTTTAGTTTATCACGCCTTCGATTTCCGCAGAGCTCATCAATGATCCACAAGGGCATCGAATTCAGCGTCACCGAGGTCGCGGCCGGCGTCTGGACATGGCGATTCCAGCTCGGCGACCGGATCTTCACCGGCAGGACCGAGACAAATCTGGACTTATTGGCGATCCGCCGCGTGCAGTTGCGGATTGATCGCGAGCTGAAGAAGGCCGGGCAGGATCAGCCGCCGCGCGGACGCGACAATGCGGATTGAACCATGATTGTCACGGCGTCTTCAGAGCTAGCGATCCAGCGCGCCCGCACATTTTCGATTCTCGGTGAATCGCTGCCGAAGCTGCAGATTCCTATCTCGACGCGTGTTCGCACCAACCGGCGTCCACATCGCTTGAGAACGTCCTAGTCCGCGCTCGCAAGCCGCCGCATCGTGAACTCGATGTCGCCACCGGGCAGTTCACGCCAGCTTTCGACGGCGCTCATATAGGCGGCCTTCGGGTAGCGCGCGAGGAAGTCGCGCGCCCGCAACCGAGCCTCATCGCGTGGCAGGGTGAAGGTCTCGCGCACATAGCCGTCATGCGCCTTCCGCCGTTCGGCCATTCGGCTGGCGAGATCGCGCGGGCGAAAAGCCATCGTCGTAACTCCGAACCATCTAACGACCCTCCCAATATAAGGACGGCGCCGATGGAATCCGAGTCCGCGAGACGATTGCGGCAGAGGGGTCGTAGGCTACTGGCTGCGCTGCGCCGCGCTGCCGGTCTTGGCCTTCGGCTTGGCGGGATGGGCGGCCGCCTTGGGTGCATCGCTGCGCACCGCACCCCACGGATCGGATGACGTCTTGGCGTCTGGAATCTTGCTGAGCGAGTCCCTGTAGGCCTTCTCGTTGACCGCGTCCTGGTCCTTCTCTTCCTGGGTCTTGCTCTTGAGCTCGGGCATCAGGTTGATGTTCGGCATCTGCGCATAGGCCGGCGCCGACAGCAGCACCGCGACCGCAACCGCGCACAAAACTCGCATAAGAACGCTCCCTCGCATTGTCGCCAGCGGTATATCACCGCGAAAAAGGCGCCGCCAAGCGCGCCTGCGGCGGACCTCTCATGAGCTTAGAGATTGTCCGACTTGCAGGATTTCGGTGACTGCGCCCAGTCATCCCAGATCGGTCCGCACTTGGTGCAGCCGTTAAGCGCAAGCCCGATCGCAATCACGCTGCCAAGCATCACCAATCTGCGGAACATGAGCGGCCCCATCCCCTGACGGCAGCAATAGGCCTCAAAACTGGGGCATTTTCAAGCCACGGGACGTCGCGCCCTGCCCTGCGCCGCCGCCACACCGGACGGACGGTTTGACGCGGCGCACGCTCAATTTACAGTGCGAAACAAAGCAGAATAAGGAATCGACAGCATGACTTTGGCGATGAGCTGGGACGAATGGGCGCAGCACGATGGAACGGCGCTCGCGGCCTGCGTCAGGACAGGCACGCTGTCGCCCCGCGAATTGGCCGCCCAGGCTGCTGCCGCCGTCGCCAAGGTCGATCCCGCGCTCAGCGGCGTGGTCGAGCTGTTCGAGGACGCGATCGCCGATCCCGCGCGCGACGGCACCGATCTCGATGGCCCGTTCGCCGGCCTGCCCTTCCTGATGAAGGATCTCGGCCCGACGCTGAAGGGCCGCCTGCAGGAAATGGGCTCGCTGATGATGCGCGGCAATCGCGCCACAGAGGACACCTTCCTGACGTCGAAGCTGCGCGAGGCCGGCCTCAACCTGATCGGCCGCACCACCACGCCGGAGTTCGGCGTGTGCAGCTCGGCCGAGAACCCCGCGGTCTATGTCACGCGCAATCCCTGGAACACCGATTACACCACCTGCGGCTCGTCGGCCGGCAGCGCGGCGATGGTGGCGGCCGGCGCCGTCCCGATCGCACATGCGACCGACGGCGGCGGATCGATCCGGATTCCGGCCGGCGTGAACGGCAATATCGGCCTGAAGGTCTCGCGCGGCGTGTTCTCGCTGGCGCCGCATCTGTCCGATCTCACCGGGCTGGTCTCGATCCAGGGCTGCCAGTCGCGCTCGGTGCGCGACACCGCGGCCTTTGTCGATGCCTGCCGCGGCCCTGGCCCGGGCGAGTTCATGCCGTTCTGGACGCCGCCCGAGCCCTACACCACCACCATCACCCGCGATCCGGCACGGCTCAAGATCGCGCTGTCGCATCAATGGGGCGACTTTCGCGCCACGCCGCATATCGCGGCCGAGCTCGAGCGGGTCGGACGCTTTCTCGAAGGCCTCGGCCATCACGTCGACCACGCCTTGCCGTCGGTCGATTACCGGGAGGCCTTCGCCGCGCAGACGACCTGCTACATCAGTAATTTCGCCGTCGTGATCAGCAACATGCTCGCTGCGCGCGGCCTGCAGCGGCCGCCGGCGGACCTGATCGAGCCGATCAACATCCGGATCTGGGAGCACGGCCGGCACACCAATTTTGCCGATCGCGCCCGGATGCAAGCCGTCTTCAACACGACGTCGCGCGGCTTCGGCGCGTTCTTCGAGGATTGGGACATCATCCTGACGCCGGTCACGGCACTGCCGACGCCCAAAATCGGTACGACCGAATATCTCACGATCAGCAACAATCCGTCGGTGCTGGACTGGTTCGGCAATCTCTGGCGCAACTTCGCCTTCACGCCGCTCGCCAATCTCTGCGGCATCCCCGCGATCTCGCTGCCGCTCGCCACCAACGAGCATGGCCTGCCGCTCGGCATCCAGGCGATCGCGAAGCAGGCCAATGACGGGCTGTTGTTGCAGCTCGCCGCCCAGATCGAACGGGCGATCGACGGCAAGTGGAATCGCGGCGAGACCCCGCGCGTGCATGTGACGCGCGACTAGAACGAGACAATCATTCGGGAGAGGAAACGGATCATCATGCAGCAGCAAGCCGGAGAGTTCGGGATCGACGATGCGCGGCGCGTGCTCGGCGACGTGTTTGCGCCGTGGGTGCAGAATCTCAACCTGTCGATCGAGCAATTCGACTTCGCGCCGCCTTCGGCCAATGCCGCCGACTGGCAGCCCGGCGCGGTGCTGCGCATGCCGTTCTCCGAACGGCTCTGCCGCAGCGGCGGCATAGTCTGCGGTCAGGCGCTGATGGCGTTTGCCGACACCGCGATGGTGCTGGCCAACCTCGCCGCCAACAAGGCCTACCGCCCGATGACGACGGTCGACCAGACCACCCATTTCATGCGCGCGGTGACCGCGTCCGACGTGCTCGCCGACGCGCGCGTGGTCAGGCTCGGCCGTACCATGAGCTTCGGCCGCGTCACGCTGCTCTCGGCCACCGACAACAAGCCAGTGGCCATGGTGTCGAGCGCATTCGCAATGCTGCCGGGCTAGCGGAGCGGCCCGCGAGGAGGTCATGCGCCCGACCCCGGCTGCGCGGCGCTCGCGCGACGCCTTCGCCGCCAGCGCCACGCCAGCGTGACGAGTACGATCAGCGCGACAACGGCCGCGGCCGCATTCGCCGCAAATCGCCCGCCCGGACGATCGATCATCCGCGACCACAACGAAGGCCCTTCGCCCTGGCGCGGCAGACGGAACGCCACCACGCTGTCGCCGATCGAGGTGCCCCCTTCGGAATGGCCGCCGGCGCCGATCACGACATATTGCTCGCCCTTCCACAGATAGGTCATGGGATTGGCGACACCGGGCACCGGGAGACGACCCTGCCACAGCTCCTGGCCTGACCTCGCATCGAACGCGCGCAGATAGGCGTCCATCGCGCCGGTGAAGACCAGCCCGCCCGCAGTGATCACGACACCGCTCACCAGCGGCGTGCCCCAGTGGAATGCGAGGCCGAGCGGCGCGAGATCCTCGCTGGTGCCGACCGTCGAATGCCACAGGATCTTGCCGGCCTTGAGGTCGACCGCCACCATCTCGCCCAATGGCGGCTTGTTGCAGAGCAGGCCGAGCGGCGACATCGCAACCGCCCGCGACATTGCAAACGGCGTCCCTTCCTGCCGGCCGAAGTCATGGCCCGGCGGCGGATTGAAGCCCTTGGCCTCTTCGCGCGGGATCAGCTTGACGATTTGCACCGCATGGCTGGTGTTGGCGTACAGAATTTGATGGATGGGATCGAACGCCGCGCCGCCCCAGTTCACGCCGCCGCCGGTCATCGGATAGACCACGGTGCCTTGCGTCGATGGCGGGGTGTAGAGGCCCTCGTTGCGAGATTCGGCGAGCAGCTTCTCGCAGGCGCCGCCAACACCCGGCACCAGGCTGAAGGCATCGGCGGCGGAGATGTGCTGAGACAGCAGCGGCGGCACGTGGGTCGGAAACGGCTGCGTCGGCGACAGCCGCTCGCCCTCCGCGCCGCCTTGCGGCACCGCGCGCTCCTCGACCGGCCAGACCGGCTTGCCGGTGTCGCGGTCGAGCACGAACACAAAGCCCTGCTTGGTCGGCTCGATCACGACATCGCGCATCCCTTCGCCGGTATCGATCCGCGCCAGCGTCGGCTGCGCCGGCAGGTCGTAGTCCCAGACGTCGTGATGAACGGTTTGGAACGCCCATGCCAGCTCACCGGTCTCGATCTTCAGCGCCACCACGGAGTCGGCGTGCTCGTCGTTGCCCGGACGCTTGCCGCCCCAGAAATCGGGACTAGGCGACGTCGTCGGCAGGAAGACGAGGCCGCGCGCCTCGTCCACCGACATCGGCGCCCAGACATTGCTGTGGCCGGCGGCAATCCCGTCATGCACTAGCGGATCGAAGCTCCAGCGCGGCCGTCCGGTGCGCGCGTCGTAGGCACGGACCGCGCCGACCGGCGCATCGACCCTTCGGTTGTCCGCGATCGCCGATCCCACCACGACCACGCCGCGTCCGGTCACTGGGGCCGATGTGATCTGGAATTCGCCGGGCCATTGCAGCTTCATCCCGGCGTCAATGGCAATCTCGCCGCCGTTCCCGAAATCGGCGCACGGCTTGCCGGTCCTGGCGTCGAGCGCGATCAGGCGCACGTCGTTGGTGCCGGCGAAGATCCGCGACCGGCAGGCGGCGCCCTCAGGTGCACGGTCGTCGACCCAATAAGCGACGCCGCGGCAGACGAAACGGTTGGCCGGCCGCTGCGCGATGCTGATCTTGGGATCGAAGCGCCATTTCTGCGCCCCCGTGCCGGGATCGAGCGCAATCACTTCGTTGAACGGCGTGCAGAAGATCATACTGTCCTCGACGAACAGCGGCGTCGCCTCGAACTTGGTGCGCTTCATGACATCGCGCGGCCGGGTCTCGAGATCGCCGGTGCGAAACTCCCAGGCACGCACGAGGCCGCCGACATTGTCAGGCGTGACCTGCGCCAGCGGCGAGAACCGCGTGCCGCCGGCGTCGCCGCCCCAATGCTCCCAGCCCAGCGCGGGTGGCGCAACGAGCAGCAGCAGCGCTGCAAGCAGGCGAAACAGCGATCGCATCGCACCCAGGGGCCGACGGCGGAGCCGGAACGGAATCACTTCGGCTTCTTGCTTGCATCGGCCGGCTTGGTGATCCCCCACGGATCGTATTTCTCCTTGGGCTCGGGAATCCGATCGAGCGCGGCCTTGTAGGCCTTCTCGTCGATCTGCGGCTTCTTTTCGGTCGCCTTGTCCGGCTGCTGTCCCCGCCGGCCCTGGGCCAACGCGGGCGTCGCGATCAGCGCAACAATAACGGCAGCCATCGTGAAACTCTTCATGTCAACCCCTCCCCCTCCGCCGCAGAAACATCCGGCAACACCGGGACCGCAAGAATAGCTTGCCCATCGACATTTGTTGATCGACAAAGCGCGCCTTGTGGCACGATTCAGCGCCTTCAGGGGGGCGCAATCTGAGCAGCCGCACATTAAGTGACTTGGCATGGGACAGGGACGACTTTCCATTGCGGCGCTGCTGGCCGGCGCCGCCTTGATCTTGAGCGGCTGCGGACTGGCGGACAGCCACGCGGTGTGGCCCGATTTCCTGAAGGCCAAGGCCTCCGATCCGCCGCCGCTCGAAGCGCCGCCGGATATCAAACAATTGGTCGGCGCGAAGCTCGATTCGGTGTTCGCCGCAGGCTCGCAGCCGACTCATGTCCGGGTCTCGGCGCCGCTTCACGATCCGCGCGGTCCCGGCTGGACCGCCTGTGTGCGCGCCGAGCTGACCTCGGTGATCGGCAAGCCACTCGGCACCCAGACCTACCGTATCTTCGTCGATGGCGGCACAATCCAGGATCGCCGGCTCGTGGACGCCGATGACAACTGCGTCGTCGAAAATTACGAACCGATCAAGGACTCCGCCCCGATGGAAGCGCGAAATCCCAAATCCTAGGCGCGACTGCGGCCGCTGGCTGCGGATGACGGCAAACATAAATTCCGCGGTCTCGCGACGTGATTTGTCCGAGCTTTGCATCTCGTTTCGCCCTCTCGTGAACAAGGGCGCAGGGAAAGCCGGGTGCCGATCGCACCCATGGGTCCCGCGTAGTAAAAACGCGGGAGGTAGGACCACAGGTGAGACCGAAGTACACTCCGGCTTTCCCTGCTTCGGGACGATCGGACGCCATCCAGCTTGGGCATCATCCCAAGGAAACCGCGAAGCTCGGATTTTGGGGTGTTCCGCACCTTGGACGCACGATAGTCTGTCGGCCCGCTCCGAGGGCGTATCGAGACGCAAATGGCTGAGACCGAGCGCAGGCTGATCGCGATTTTTGCGGCTGATGTCGAGGGATATAGCCGCCTGATGGGAGCTGACGAGGTCGGCACTCTCAGGGATTTGACAGAGCGGCGCGCCGTTCTCGACCAGTTGATTGCTTCCCATCGCGGCAGAATCGCCAACACCGCTGGCGACAGCGTGCTCGCGGCGTTCGGCAGCGCCGTCGATGCCGTCCAATGTGCGGTCGAGGCGCAGGCCGCGCTGGCCAAGGCCAATGCTGGCCTGTCGCCTCAACGTCAGATCAATTTCCGGATCGGAATCCACGTCGGCGATGTCATGATCAAGGGAGGCGACCTCTTTGGCGATAGCGTCAACATCGCTGCACGATTACAAGCCCTCGCCAGCGCCGGCGGCTGCTGTATCTCCAGCGTTGCCTACGATCAGGTCAAAAAAATTCTTCCCCTGGAATTTACTGACCTTGGCGCCCAACAGGTCAAGAACATCGAGGAGCCGATCAGGGCTTATGCAGTCACCTCAAAGGGTGCGGCGACAGCGGACATAGCCGGTTTCGCGACACCCGCCAGCGGCCAGTTATCCCTGCCGGACAAACCATCCATCGCCGTGCTCCCGTTTCAGAACATGAGCGGCGATCCCGAGCAGGAATATTTCGCGGACGGAATCGTCGAAGACATCATCACTGCTCTGTCGCGCTTCAAGTCGCTGTTTGTCATCGCCCGCAACTCGAGCTTCACGTTCAAGGGCAAGGCGGTCGACATCAAGAAAGTCGGTCGTGAGCTGGGCGTTCGTTATGTGCTCGAAGGCAGCATCCGCAAGGCCGGAGAAAGGCTCAGGCTAACCGGGCAGTTGATCGACGCCGCGAGCGGCGCGCATCTGTGGGCTGACAAGTTCGACGGATCGCTTCAAGATGTATTCGATCTTCAGGACAGGATCACCATGAGCGTGGTTGCCGCGATTGCACCCAGGCTCGACCAGGCCGAGATCGAGCGCTCCAGGCGAAAGCCGACCGAAAGGCTGGATGCCTATGATTACTATCTTCGTGGGTTGGCCGTCGTCGAAGGCGCAACCAAGGATGAGAACGAGGAAGCGCTCAGGCTGTTCTATAAGGCGATCGAGATCGACGCCAATTTTGCGCTGGCACACGCGATGCTGGCGCGGTGCTTCACCTTACGAAAAGCAAACGGCTGGATGACCGATGTCACAAAAGAATCGGCAGAGACAACCAAGCTGGCTCGGCGGGCCGTGGAACTGGGAAGAGACGACGCAGCAGTTCTGTCACGGGCCGGTTACGCTCTCGCGCGGGTCGCTTTCGAATCGGAGGAAGGCGCTGACCTGATCGAACGGGCACTTGCGCTCAATCCGCATCTCTCCTCCGCGTGGCAATTCGGCGGTCTGCTCAAGGCATTCCGCGGAGAGCCGGAAACGGCAATTGAGCATTTGGCTCATGCCATGCGGTTGAGCCCGCTTGATCCAAGTCTCTACTCGATGCAGACGGCCACGGCGCTCGCCCATTTTGTTGCCGGCCGATACGACGAGTCGGTCTTGTGGGCTGAGAAAGCCTCGCGGGAAGATCCAAACTTCTTGCCCGCCATTAGAATTATCGCGACCAGCGCCGGAAATTCCGGCCAACTGGAGCGAGCCCGTAAAGCGGCGAAGCGAATGCTGGAAATCGATCCTACATTCAGAGTGTCCGAGCTGTCGGATCACGTGCCAATGCGGCGGCCCGAGGATCTTGCAAGATATGCGGAAGGCCTGCGACGCGCCGGATTACCGGAATAGTTCCCTGGCAAGCTCAGTTATTGAGCATCCCGCCGTCGTTACGACGACAGGCGAGGCCTTCCGCTGATGGCCCGTAGCTGACTCTCAGTTTGACCATCGGTCCGTCAGCTCGTCGGGGTGGAGCGGACATCACTCAATTCGAGCGTCGCTGACCGCACAGATCCAGAGCAAACATGGCGTCGCTGCCGGCAAAATCGGCTCGGGGCCACGGCCACATAAAACCAACGATCAGGCTGGCCTGCACTCATCGTTTCGGATCGCGCCCGCGGATATTGTCGAAGCCTTGCTTGATTGCGGCGAAGCGCGCTTCGATCATCGGCTCAAATTCGAGGTCGGTGAAGATATAGGGCCAGTTCTTTTCGACGCCTTCGCGGACGAGTTCACCGACATAGATGGGATCGATGCCCTGAGAGACGCGTTCCCGGATCAGATTAATCTGCTCGGCAACTGGGCCCGAAGTCGGCAAGGCACGGACCGCCCCCTCGAAGCGCTTGGGAAGGTTGCGCCTTGAGTTCACGATTTGAGTGCGGATGAACCCGGGGCACAGCACCGATACGCCAATCCCGCGGGGCTCGAGTTCGCGCCGCAGGCCCTCGGACAGCGCGACAACGCCATACTTCGAAACGTTGTATGCCGTGCTCGTCCCTGAAATAAGGCCAGCGATCGAGGCTGTGGAGACGATGTGTCCACCCTCCCCATGCTGCTCTATCAACGGCCCGAAAATCTCGATCCCCCAAATGGTCGCCATCAGGTTGACGCCTAGGGTCCAATTCCACGACGCTTCGGTCCAGGTGCCATAGGGCCCACCGCCACTGACGCCCGCGTTGTTGACGAGGATATGCACCTTACCGTAACGCGCAGTCGTGGCTTCGGCGGCCGCCACGAGTTCGGCTTTGAGTGAGACATCCGCTTTCACGCCGTCGACATCGACGTTGGTGAGCCTCAGTTGCTTGAGCGCCGCGGACAGAGCCTCTTCTTCAATATCGCAAAGCATGACTTTCGCGCCCGCCTGGGCGAAAGCGGTCGCGATCCCCAGACCAATGCCTGACGCTGCACCGGTTACGAACGCGGTCTTTCCAGCGAGTTCTTTCACGCGCATTCTCCTCCCGCAAGCCGAGACCCCCGTCCCAAAACGAGAGCGTCCCTGGACGGTATATGACCGCACTTTCGAGCGATTGGGAAGCGCGCGGTGTCTGATCCCTGAGGAAGGAAAGGCAAAATGGCGGTTACCTATGGAAAGGTCCCTACCCGCCTTCGCCGTGTCGCTTGCCTCGATGCTTATGACCCTTATGAGACCTCCGGCGCACGACTGAAGTCGAGCACCATGAGTGTTTCGTCGTAATATTTCTCGCCGTACTTGGAGGCTTTCGTCTCCCTACCAAATTCCAGAAATCCAACGCTTTGATATAACCTCAAGGCAGGTCGGTTTTCGCTGACCACACTCAACTGGACCAGTTCAACGCTTTCGCGAGCAACGTCCAGTATGGCGTTCACCAGCAGCCGTCCGACGCCAAGGTTTCTTGAGCTTGGCCGAACGTACACACCCCACAACCTGCCCTTATGGGCATTCTTCTCTCCTTGCTGGATAGAGAAGCCGGCTGTTCCGATGAGTTCGTCATCTCGAAACGCCCCCAATGCGTGCGTGTCTTCAAGTCGGCGCGCGAACCACGCTACGTCCATTCTGTCCTCAAGATCGAAAGTGCTCCCTATCAGTTGCGGGTTTTCTTTTAGCGCGTCCAAGCGGATTTCCTTAAAGTGCGCCGCATCGTCCGACATCAGGCGTCGTATTCTGATATCAACGCTCATGACAAGCTCACTATCCAACGCACGCGGCGTTCCATGCGTCACCCGTCGCGAGGAAGTCGGGCGAAGACACAACTGTCTCGAAGAGCTCCCTGCGGAGTACGGCAATCGTTCTTGAGGACGCCCTCCAAGGCGAAGCCAGCCCGCTCTGCCACCGCCCGCGATCGCAGGTTCTTGGCATCACAGCGGATTTCGACCCGCACAAGACCTAGAGACCAAGCAAGCTCGGTCAGTGCCAATACAGCTTCAGTGATGTAGCCGTGCCCGACCTTATTGGTGGCACACCAGTAGCCGATCTCGCCTCGTGGCACCGTCCAGTCAAACCGGAACAGCGAGCAATTCCCGATGAAAGTGTTGGTGCGCTTGTCAAAAAGCGAAAAAGTAAAATCGGAGCGATCCTCGAAGCCGGTCTCGTTCCGGTCGATCCGCTCCATGGTCTCTTCGATGGTGGGCTGTACTCCTTGCGCCCAATCCATCCAACGTGACAGTTCGGTCCAGCTCGCAACGACGGCGGCATTCACCGCCCGCGCATCGTCAGCTCCGGCTCGACGAAGATACAGGCGCTCGGTTGTCAAACTGCGCGAAACAGGGAATTTCACATCCGAGCTCAAATTTGTAGGCCTTCCCGAAGAGTGCGAGCTTCGCAATGCTACTGGTGAGCCGCCAAACCACAAGGGCATTGCTCGCCGAACGAGCATGTCCCATAGCTGACCTCCTTTGACCATCGGCACGTCGATTAGCCGGCGATGACCGGAGTTCGGCCGCCATCGGCAGCCTTGCCCCGAAACGGTCGCCGGCCATGCCGGACAGCGGCTCGACATACTGCTATAAGCGTTGAGCTTCCTAAGACGCTGTCAGGCAACTTGCCTGAGCGCAGCCGAGCCTGCGGTCGATTGCCCGACGTTGTACGTGTATTCTTGCCCTTCGATGTCTTTGATGGTTCTGGGAAATGACTTCAACAGTGCACGATACGGAGCGACATTGACGTAGGGGGCGGCGTTGTCGAATATTGTCAAGGAGTTGCAGAACGGTATCGCACGCAAGAGCGTCAGCAGACGCCCCTTTCCGTGCATTCGCGATCTCCTCGCCGCCCACGCGGAAAATGCGCCGGAGCGCCACGCCATTCTGGCTCCCGCACGCCTCCCGATGACGTATGGCGCGCTGTGGACGCAGGCCAACGAAGTGGTTTTCGGCTTGCGGACCATCGGCGTGCGCCGAACCGACAGGGTCGCGGTAGTGTTATCGGACGGGCCCGAGGCTGCGGTGGCGATGATCGCCGTTGCAGCGGGCGCGGTTTGTGTGCCGCTCAACCCGGGCTTCACCTGTGATGAATACCAGCGTTATTTCGGCGAATTGCACCTCGCCGCGCTCCTGACGCACGCCGGCCTGAATTCGGCCTGCCGACGCGCCGCCCGCATCCAGGGCATACCCGTGATCGATGTGTCGATGCGACCCAACGAAGGGGCCGGCGCGTTCAGAGTTGTCGATGTGTCGTCGCAGCGCCTTGCCGACGACACGTTTGCCTCCAGCGCGGACGACGCGTTCATCCTGATGACATCAGGCAGCACGTCGCGGCCCAAGACGGTGCCCCTGACCCATGCGAGCGTCTGTCTGTCGGCCGACAATGTCGGCGCCGCCCTGGAGCTTGCGGCTCGCGACCGACTGCTGAACGTGCTGCCACTCTTTCATGGGCATGGCTTGATCTCGGGACTTCTGGCCGCGCTGGCAGCAGGCTCCAGCGTCGTCTGTCCACCCGGCTTCGATGCAACGGCGTTCTTCGGCTGGCTGACCGAGTTTCGACCAACCTGGTACACGGCGGTACCGGCCATCCATCGCGCGATATTGGCGGCGGCGGATCCCAACAGGCAGGCTGCGCGGCGGTCGTCCTTGCGGCTCGTTCGGTCGGCTTCGACGTCTCTGTCGTCGGACGTGCTCGACGGACTGGAAGCGTTGTTTGCCGTTCCCGTTATCGACACCTACGGCATGACCGAGGCCGCCACCCAGATCGCTGCAAATCCCCTGCAACGGCAAAAGCGCGGTTCAGTCGGCCGTCCTGCCGGCCCCGAGATCGCGATACTGGACCGTGGCGGTCGACGCTTGCCATCCGGGAAACGTGGCGAGATCGCGCTGCGGGGTCCGACCATAACCAGGGGATACGACAATGATGCGGTCGCTACCGCGTCCGCATTTCAGAATGGCTGGTTCCGGACCGGCGACCTCGGATACATGGACGCCGACGGCTATCTCTTCATCGTCGGTCGTATCAAAGAGATCATCCACAAGGGCGGGCAGAAGGTTGCGCCCGCCGAAGTCGAGGGTGCCTTGCTGAGCCACCCGGCGGTGATCGAAGCCGCTGTTTTCCCTGTCCCTCACGAGCGACTGGGCGCGGATGTCGCCGCCGCGATCGTGCTGCGTCAGGACGCAAAGCTGAGTGCACAAACTCTGCGAGACTTTGCTCGGGAGCGCCTGGCCGGCTTCAAGGTCCCCGGCCTCATCCTGATTGTGCCGGAGATCCCGAAAGGGGCCGGAGGGAAGATCAAGCGCAGCGAACTTGCGGCCGGCTTTTCAAAGCATCGACCACTCCAGGACGGCGGCAAGGCAGTTGCGCCCCGCTCAGAGTTGGAGCGTGAACTGGCAGGTCTCTGGAAGGACATCCTGAATGTCGACCAAGTCAGCGTTGACCGGGACGTCTTCGCGCTCGGGGTCGATTCACTTGCCATGACCCAGATGATTTTGCGTGTGGAAGAGCGCCTCGGCATCACCCTATCGTTCGAGGATATCTTCAATGCGCCGACCGTTGCGGCTCTCGCGCTTCGCGTTGAATCAGCCCAAGCGAGCGCCGGCTCGTTGGCGCGCCCGCACGATCCGCCAACGGAGATCACGCGCGCTGACGGAGATAACACACAGGCGTTGTCCATCGTGCAGGAGCGCATGCTGCGCATCGAGCGAAAGCTGCCCGGCCTGCCCCAGTTCAACCTGCCGTTCGCCTATCGACTGCAGGGCCCGCTCAACATCCCCGTGCTCGAGCGGAGCCTTGCCGAGGTCGTGCGTCGGCACGACATGCTGCGCACGGTATTTGTCTGGCAGGATGAGGTTGCCCACGTTCGCGTCGTGCCGGACGTCGATGTCAGGTCAATCCTGATCGTGAAGGACTATGCAGCCCCAGCGCATACCGGTGATGCCCGGGCCAAGGAGCTCCTGCTGGCGAAGGCGAAGTTGGAAGCCGAGCGCTGCTCCCTGGCGCCGATTGACATGAACCGGGCGCCACTGTTGCGGGCCTATATCTTCCGGCTCGATACCAGCGACCATGTCTTCCTTCTGGTCATGCACGATATCATCATCGATGGCTGGTCGATGGCGATCTTCCTGCAGGAGCTTTTGCAGATCTATGCCGCTTCGCTTGCCGGTGTGCCGGCGGAGCTGCCCGAACCATCGCTTCAGTTTGCCGACTTCGCCCGCTGGCAGCGAGTGTGGTCCGGCACCGAGGACGCAAACAGACAGTTCGCTTACTGGAAGCAGCGCCTCGACAAGGCGTCACCTCCGTTTGCTGCGCCAAAAAGCAGCATTGGTCGCGAATTGAGCTCGCGCGTGACCCAGGAGCCATTTCAAATATCGAACCATCTGGTGACTCAGCTCAGCGCCATGAGCCGTGACCGGGGCGCAACTCTGTTCATGAGCTTACTCGCCGGCTTCAAAAGCCTGCTGCTGCTCCGGAGCGAGAGCAGCGACATTTGTGTAGCGACCTTGATGGCCAATCGGTCTCGCCGCAGGACAGAGCGCGTGATCGGTCCGTTCGCGAACACAACGATCATCCGCACCCAACTTGATGCGGACCTGACCTTCAGCGAAGCGCTGAACCGCGTGCGCAAGTCCGTCTTAGAGGCTTACGCCAGACAAGACCTTCCGTTCGATATCATTGCCAGCCGGCTGGCGGACGAAACCGGCTTGTGCCCGGCATCGCTCGTGCAGGTTTATTTCGTTCTCCAGATTGCGTTCCGCCGAGCGCTCCAACTAGCTGATCTGACGGTTCGGCCGTTCGGCTACCAGGAAGAACGCTCTGCCATGCCGGTCGATCGCGGCTGGCTGTCGATCACCCTCAAGGACACCCCGTCGGGGATGACCGGCATATGCGGGCGCAAGGATGAGTTGTTCGAGCCCAACACTGTCCAGAATTGGGTTGCCGATTACACGGCAATCCTGGCCAACGCGGCCGCAAACCCCAACGCGCAGCTCGGCCGATTGATTGATCCTTGAAACGGTCAGATCAGTCGAACGAGACCGGTGAAAAGAAGTGCAACGCCTTGTGCCGGTGCCCTGCCATGCGCGAGGTCGCCCAAATTTCGTCCGATCCGAGTATCATCCAGCTTGATTATCCACCAGAAATTGCGGACAATTCAGCGGCGTATTGGACAAGGGATTGATCAAATCTAGTTTTTGCCACGTGGAGGCGGCGATGTGTAGATTTGCAGTGGATCTCATTGACTTCGAAGAATTGACCGCGGCGCAAAAGAAAGCGCTGCTGAAGGATTTGCAGAAGCGCAGGGATGCTCTGCAAGCGCAGCTTGAGGATGTCAATGAATCGCTGAAGGGCGTCAACCAGGCGCTCAAGACGGTTCAAAAAGTATCAAAGGGCCGTTAGCGCCCGAGCCGCCAGCGCCCGGCCAGGCTGCAATCTGATCTTCGTGCTTCATCCATGCACGGGCTCCGTGATCGGAGCTCGAGGCGGCCTCCAAACGTGGGCGTGCCGAATGCGGAAGACGGCGGAGCGCCCGACTTAAGGGTACGCAAAGTCGGCGCTGCTCCGCGCCGCAGGGTGTGGAAGCCGTTGGTCACGTGATGGCCGGCCACCGCTGCGGGCGGTCTCAGGGTTGAATTCCGAGTGTCTTGAGGATTGGCACCCACTGGGCGTAATCCTTCTCGTGCATCGCGCGTGCCTCAGCACCGGATCGCCATGCATGCTTGAATCCGACATTTTGCAGTTTCTCCTGAGAACGTTGCGACGCTTGCCGGAAAATCTCGGAGAGTCGGGCAACGTCCTCCACTGACGTTCCCGGCGGCGCGAAGATGCCGATCCATCCTTCCGTCTCGATCCCGCTGCCGGTCTGCGCAAGAACGCGAAGCGAATCCTGGAACGGGAGAAAGTCCGGAAAAGGAACGATCGCGACCGCGACGTGCCCGCCAAGGACACTGAGGATCGCCGGCGCCGACCCTTGATAGGGCACGTGCACCATCGGCACACCGTAGTCGTTGAAAAGCTTTGTACCGATGAGATGGGGAATGCTCCCGGCGCCTGCGGTGGCGACCGTGCGATATTTCTCCTCGCGCGAGGCTTGCTCCATGTATTCCGCAAGATGCGCGGCAGCGTCCTTTCGGGTGACAGCAACGTATGAGAAGGTCGCCAAAATCCCGATGGGCACGAGCCCGCTTTGTGGGGACGTCTTGAGCGACGACGTGGAGGACATGAACAGGAGCGTCTGAGTCCCCTTTTGCCGAAGCACCCAATCCGCCACGATCGCCCCTCCCGCGCCCGGTCGATTTTCCACGATCGTCGGGCTTCGCGTCACCTGCTCTGCTGCGTCAGCAATGATTCTGGCTGCGGTTGAAGAGGTCCCCCCTGCCGCAAACCCCACGACCAAGGTCATTTGTCCATCGTTCGGCCGTGCGGGACTGGAGAGCATCACAAGCGCGGCGAGAAATAGCGGCGTGAATCTCGTCATGCAATGGCCCCTTTTCGACGAGTATCGCAATCCCCAAAGACAACTGGACCATGCGCCCTTCAACGGTACAACCTCCGAACGACCGCCATCTGACCGGCTACGTGCTTTCCGTCACACTGCGGAAGCGCCCGTCTATGCGACAATTGCACGCGGTTCGCCGTCAAAACAGGCAGAATTCGATACCGAGACCGATCTCGCCGCTCGGATGCGGGCTGGCGCAACCCGAAGGACAGCAGTGTTAGGGGCCCGATAGACACCTCCAGCGTCTGACAATAGACTTTGATTAAAGATCGGATCGGATCAGGGCGAGCTTTTATGGCCCGTGTGGAACGGCGACTAAGTGCTATTTTCGTAGCGGATGTGGCTGGCTACAGCCGCCTCATGGGTGCTGACGAGGAGGATACGCACGCCCGGCTCAACGAACATCTGTCCGCGCTGCTCCATCCCGAAATCAAAAAGCACGGCGGGCGGCTGATCAGAAGCGCCGGAGACGGAATGCTGGTGGAGTTTGCCAGCGTGGTCAGCGCGATGCGATGCGCCGTCGCGATACAGCGTGGCATGATCATCCGAAACGCCGACGTACGAATTGAGAAGCGAATCGAGTTCCGCATCGGCATCAATGCCGGCGACATCATTATCGAAGGCGGCGATATCTTCGGGGACGGAGTCAATGTTGCGGCTCGGCTCGAAGCGCTTTGCGAGCCGGGCGGCATCTGCGTGTCGCAACGCGTGCGAGAAGATACGCATGACAAGGTTGACGTCGAATTCGAAGATAGCGGCGAGCATCAACTGAAGAATATTGCGCGGCCGGTGCGGGTCTATCGCGTGTCGTTCGGCAATGCTGCGGCGCGACCGACGCTTGCGCTTCCCGACAAGCCATCAGTCGCGGTCATGCCTTTCGAGAACATGAGTCGTGACCCGGAGCAGGAATACTTTGCGGATGGGATATCGGAAGACATCATCACCGAATTGTCCCGCTTCTCCGACCTGTTCGTGATCGCCCGCAATTCGAGCTTTCGATACAAGGGCAGAGCGGTCGATTTGCGTCAGGTGGGTCGAGAACTCGGCGTGCGCTATGTTCTGGAGGGCAGCGTTCGTCGGGGCAATGACCGCGTTCGGATCACGGCGCTGCTGATCGATGCTGCAAGCGGCGTCCACCGCTGGGCCGAGCGCTATGATCAGAAGTTGAAGGACGTATTTACGATCCAGGACGACGTTGCGCGGACGATCGCAGCAATTCTGGTCGCGCATGTCAACATGGCGGAAGCCGAACGCACCTTGCTCAAGCCGCCCGCAACCTGGCAGGCCTACGATCACTACATGCGCGCGGCTGCTGCCTGGATATCGTTCCAGTCCTCGTGGCAAATGTCGGAATTGTTGAGGACACGGGGGCATCTTGCAGATTCGCTGGCTATCGATGCGAAATATGCCCGTTGCTATGCAATGCTGGCCAGCACTCACCGGGTGGCCTGGCTCAATCCGCTGAACGACGAATATTTGAGCCCGACGATCCTTGATCTCGCCATCAAATTGTCGCGCACGGCCATTGCGCTCAATCCGACCCTGCCCGAGGCCTATGCCGAATTGGGCTATAACATCATCCGGAAGCGTGACTTCGACGCGGCGACGGCCGCCGCCGAACGAGCGCTTGCGCTAAATCCCAATTTCGCGGACTACCGCCTAGCGCAGATATTCTACTCGGTGGGAGAGCCGGCCAGAGCCATTGCCATCGCCAAGCTGCAAATGCGTCTTGATCCATTCCATCCGCATTTTGCGCCATTGATGGCCGGCGTAGCCCACTACCACCTCAAAGAGTACCACGACGCCCAACATTGGTTGACTGAGGCGATTGGCCGCGCACCCAATCATCAGTATGGCCACGCCTTCCTGGCCGCGACATACGCTCAACTCGGACGAATGGAAGATGCGCGTGCAGAGGCAAGCGAGGTTCTGCGCCTGAATCCAAGATACAGCATCAACGGCACGCAGACGCACGTATCCATTCTCAAACGCGCCGAAGACCTGGAGCATCTGGTTGACGGGCTGCGAAAAGCCGGCCTTCCGCCATAGCCCTGGCGCATTCGCGAGACAGCAGTCCGCCATCTCCACGTCCAAGCCCGGATCGACATGCTGAATGCCCCGTTAAACTGACCGCTCAAATTGCCCGGCGGCCCCAACTGCATTGTCCATCTCTTTCCGCTAGCGTTGCCCCTGACGACCGCCGGCCGACCGGGAGAGGCCTTGCGCACGGGGAAACAGGGACATGGCCGATATCGCGCATCAGGCAGTGAGCCGCGGCGCATCACGCAAGCGCGCTGCCAATGGGCATAGCCTGCCGCCACTGTCCGCTGCTCCGATCGGCCAGTGGCGCGCCCTCGCCGACCGCGCGATCGAGGCCAACGGGTATTACCAACCTGACTGGGAATTGGCGGTCGATGCCTCCGCGCGCGGCCGCACCGGCGCCAAGGTGCTCGGCGCCTTCAGCGACGCCGGCCGGTTGATCGGCCTCCTGCCGGTCATGCCGATGCGGCGGGTCTATCGAATTCCCGTGCCCGCCCTCGTCGGCGCCGAGCCTTACGGTACGCTCTGCACACCGCTGCTCGATCGCGATGCCGCGGAAGATGCCGCGACTAAATTGCTGGGCCAGGCCCGCAGCGCGGGCGCGCATGCGCTGATCCTGCGCACGATGTCGCTGGAGGGGCCGGCCATGGCGGCGATCCGCGCGGCGCTGGCGAGCGATGGGCTGCATCCGCGCCTGCTCAGCGGCTATCAGCGCGCAGCGCTCGATGCGACACGCGATGCTGACGAATTGCTGCGCGATGCGCTGGGCGCCAAGAAGCTGAAGGAGCTGCGGCGCCAACGCAACCGCCTCGCCGAGCACGGCGCGGTGCGCTTCGATGTCGCACGCACGCCGCGCGCCGTCGCGGCCGCGCTCGAGACGTTTCTCACGCTGGAGGCCGGCGGCTGGAAGGGCAAGCGCGGCACCGCGCTCGGCCAGCATGCCGGCGACGCCGCATTCATCCGCCGCGCCGCATCGGCGATGGCCGAAATCGGGCGCTGCGAGATCGTCACACTGCACGCGGGCGGCACGCCCGTCGCTGCTGGCATCGTGCTGCGCCATCAGGACCGCGCCTTCTTCTTCAAGATCGGCATCGATGAGCGCTTTGCGAAATGGTCGCCCGGCACGCAATTGACGCTCGACCTGACCCGGCACCTCTGCGCCGATCCCGCGATCTCCTCGGCCGACTCCACCGCCGCACCCGGCCATCCCATGATCGATCCGATCTGGCGCGCGCGCTTCGCGATCGGCGATGTCCTCATTCCCTTGCGACGCCGCGATCCGTTGGTCCCCGCCATCCACGCCGCGTTGACCGTGAACAACCTCGCCTACGCCGCCGCGCGCGGCGCCATTCGCTTGATCCGCAACCGGCACAGCAAGTCCGGATAGACGTGCCCGACGACAGGCGCTGCGAAGCCACCCATCGCACGGCGGCGCGGAAGCAGGGATTGCTGGATAAACTCACAGCCTGTCGGATGCTCGAGCCGGCCGGTCACACCATCAGATCGTGCAGCACGTGGGTCACGTAGGCGCCTTGGCCCGCGACGTCGTTGAAATGGTCGCCCGGGTGCTGCTCGTGCGCAGAGAGGCCGACGACCTGTGCTCCGCCTGATCCCGGGGGCACGTTGCTGCCTTTGAGACTGAGCTCTGCAACGTCGGCGGCGACCCAACTTTTGGGGTTGGGCTCTCCGCCCTTGAAGTGAAAGGTGTCGCCAGACCAAGCGAACGTCTCGCCTCCCCCCGGAGCCGCCTGCGATGCTTGGGTCATCGCAGCGTCGTCGTGATGGCTCTTCGGCGGATGATCGTTGGAGTTTGCGGTGTCATTGATGCCCGCCGCATCGGCCTCCGACATCCCATCCTTGAAATGAAATGCCTGTCCGGGCGTCCCGGCACCGCCCTCAGACTTGGCCTGCCCGGGGGAGGATGACCCGACGTCATGCGCATGAACCTCATGCACTGCGCTCGAGTGAGTGCCGTTAGTCGGCGCTTTCAGGGCTTCGTTGTCGGACACTGCATCCGGGTCGCTACCGCTGCCATGGGGATGACCGCTGCCGTCATTCGTGGCGTCGGCGTCCTTCACTGGCGCGCTCCCTTGGCTCTTCGTGCCCGCTTCTGAATTGTCCTTCGAATTGGTCTCGGATGGTGCGAGCTCGTTACTGCTCCCCTGTGCCACATCAAGCGGCGCGGCTCCGTGGTTGATCGTCATCGCGTTGGCGCCTTCGAACGCCGGCGCCTGATCAAACACGAAGCTCGACCCCGGCTGGGCGGTGGCGTCAACGACGGCAGGCGCACTGACCGTTGCGCCGACAATCGAAGTGGGACTAACGTCGCTGTGGATCGATGGCTCCGGCCCGTCCACGATCAGCGCTTCCGAATGCAGTCCGACAGATATTGCCGTCTCCGCGGTCGCTGGTGTCGGGTAGGTGTTGCTGCCGTCGATCGATGTGACGGAGACCTCCAGCCTGTCGCATCCAGTGAAACACGCGTCGGGCGTATAGATCAAGCTCGCCAACACGGCGTTGACGTCGGCCGCCGCCCCCGACAGCGTCACACATCCGGGGGCGCTCACGATCTCCGTGACCCCACCGACCGGGCACACCGCCAATGTGCCGTGCGCGACGCTTAGCGATACCTTGACCGTATCGTCTGCATCTTCCGCCGGCGGCCCCACGACGACACCGCAAATCTCGACCGCTTTGTTCTCGCAAGTGCTCGCAGTCTGCGGCGCGCATGCCGTGGGTGGCTCCGCAACCGGATTCACCGTGATCGCGGTCGAAGCCGTGGCCGCCGCCGGATAAGTATCGGAGCCGTCGCTCGATGTGACCGACAGCCGAAGCGTGTCGCAGCCTTCATACTCTGTGGTCGGCGTATAGGTCAGCCCGGCCAGCAACGAGTTCACGGCCGCCGCGCTGCCCGACAGCGTCAGCGTCGCACTATCGTCGCCGGTCACGGTCACGCCGCTGAGGCCTGCGACATGCAGCATCCCATGTGAGACCGTCAGCGTCGCGCTCACCGTGTCGTCAGCGTCCTGCGCAAGAGGCCCGACCTTCAGCCCGGCAACCGTCACGCAAATGGCGTTCTCGTCGAGCGTCAGCGTCGGCGGCGCACATGCCGTCGGCGGCTCGGCAACCGGATTCACCGTGATCGCGGTCGAAGCGGTGGCCGCCGCCGGGTAGGTGTTGGAGCCGTCGCTCGACGTAACCGACAACCGTAGCGTGTCGCAGCCTTCATAGTCTGCGGTCGGCGTATAGGTCAGCCCTGCCAGCAGCGTATTCACGGCTGCCGCGCTGCCCGATAGCTTCAGCGTCCCACTGTCGTCGCCGGTCACGGTCACGCCGCTGAGGCCGGCGACATGCAGCGTTCCATGGGAGACCGTCAGCGTCGCGCTCACCGTGTCGTCGGCGTCCTCCGCAAGAGGCCCGACCTTCAGCCCGGCAACCGCCACGCAAATGGCGTCCTCGTCGAGCGTCAGCGTCGGCGGCGCACATGCCGTCGGCGGCTCGGCGACCGGGTTCACCGTTACGCACTCGGTTGCCGTCACCGTCGCGCTAACGTCACCTTCCGAATCGCGCTCGCTCGCCGCAATCTTCAGCGTGAAGCTTCCCTCGAATTCGGTCGGCGGCGTGATCGTCAGGCTCGACAGGTTCCAACCGGCCACGTCCTGCGAGGTATGGCCTGCGGTTGCCGTAAAGCTGTGACCGCCGGTGCCGTCGCTCAGCGTGGCGCCCACCGGGATGTCGCTCACGACAAGCGCAGCGAGGCTGTTCGGCGACGCGTCGCCGTTGGCGCCGGAGAGGCTTCTGGCAGTCGCGCCGAGATCCAGGGCAATCGCCGCGTTCTCATTGCCTTGTGCCGCGACCGGATTGAGGGCGGGCGCGAGGGGAGAGACCGTCACCAGCTCGCTTGCGCTCGCCGTGTTGGCATCCTGGTCGGTGGCCGTGACGGTCAGAGTGAAGTTGACGTCGTTCGGCGGAGTGATCTTCAGGCTTGCGAGATTCCAGCCCTTCACATCGATCGAGGTGTCGCCGCTCGTCGCAACGAAGCTGTTCGCGCCGTCGGTGAGCACCGCCCCGACCGGGATGCCGCTCAGCAGAAGCGACTGCACGCTGTTGCTGTGACCCGGCTGACCGTTCGCTGTCGCCGCGATCGTCCCCAATGTGATCGCCATGCCCTCAATGCCACGCTCGGCCGGCGGCAACCAGGTCACGGTTGGTGGCGTCCGGTCGACCGTGAGTGTTTGTGCGGCTTCCGGCGCCGGATTGCCGGCCGCATCCGAAACGTCGGCGATCACCGTGTAGCTACCGTCGTGCAGCAACTTGGCTTCGGCCGAGGTGACGTTGACCGACCAGCCGTTGTTCGTCAGCGTGGTGACAAATATGTCGACGACCTGGCCGGAGCTGTCCACGATCTTGACCGTCACCGGCTGGCCGTTCTCGGCGTCCGTCGTCGTTCCGGCGACGACGAACCCGTTATTCGCCGCCGCGGCGTTGACGACGTTGCTCCTCGCAATGAGATCGATTGCGATCGTTGGCGGAGTCTCGTCCACCCTGATCGCCTGCGAGGCCTCGGCCACCTGGCCGCCCGCATTCGACACAGTCGCTGTCAGCGTGTAGACGCCGTCGGCCAGCGCCTTGGCATTCGCCGGACCGAGATTGATCAGCCAAGCCCCGTTGGAAACTGCTGCGGTGCCGCTGTAAACGACGCGGTCGGACGCATCGATGATGGCGACCGTTACGATCTCTCCGTCCTCCACGCCCGACGTCGCGCCCGCGATCTCGACCCCGGCATTGGCCTTGCTGGCATTGATGAGGTTATCGCCGCCTACGCTGATCTGCCCCCCAATGCTGGTGATCGCCAGTGTCGGCTGAATCGGGAAGAAGACCTGCTGGATCGTGAAGACCGCCGTTTCTAACACGGGGAGCTGATTTTGCGGTTCGGTGGGATCAGGCTGAATGAAATTGATCGGCTGCAGCAACTCCCGTGCATTGGGGAACGGCGACGTGCCGGAGCCACTGTCTGCCCATCCTTTCGCATAGTTGGCCAGCACGTCCTGTTGGGCCGTCTGCAACTCCTGCATTTGCGCAGGCGTATTGGCGACGGTGCTCACGCCGACCGAAGACCCGGTCCTGTTCAAAACCACCGTCTCACCGGGATCTTCGACGATGATGTGTCGCGGGGTTGCCTCCTTGGTGACGAGCTCGAAGACACCGTGATGCAGGTCCTTGTAGGTGACGCTGTCGTCGTCCAGGAATGTGACGTCCGGGTCCGCGGCGTGGGCTTCCCTTGCGAACGAGAAGATCAATGCGGCGAGCGACAGCAAGCCGAAACCACTGGCCTGGCTCCGGCTGCGGATACTGCCAACGGCCGTGTCCACGATCAGCGGGCCCGCTTTGACCAGTTGGCCCGCAGCGAAAGCAAAGGCGCCTCTGGTCACTGTGAGCAGGGCCGACCGCAAGCTACCGTTGGTGTCGCGCGTGAAGTCGCCCAGCACCACGCCTGCGTCGTGAGACAGATTGAATACGGTGCCGTCGATGAAGCGGATTTCGATCTGTCCGTCCGCCGCGGTCTCGATGACGTCTCCCGGACGAACCGGATCGCCAAACCTGGCTTGAAAATGATTGCCGCCTGCGCGACTGATGGTGGCGCGGCCGATCGCCGTCTGAATATTGCCGATGATATTGTCCAATGCCGGGGAAAGCTGGCCCAATACGGCCGTGCTCGCGTCCCCCGACTCTACGCCGGACGCAACTGACATAAGCTTCGACCTCGCCTGCCGAGTAACTCAAGCCCAGCGCGCTGCCGCAGTCTTCTTGCTCTGACGTGCCCTCGCCACGAGGTCAAAATATCTTGGCGCTGGGCAGCCTGGGCTCGCCCGCCGAAAAGTCCTCGTTAAATTCAATTTCAGTCGTGAATTAATTCACAGCAATCAGGGACGCCCTCGCCAATCCGACAGTATTGCTGTCGTTCTGCCGCGGGTGCATCTCATAAAATTATAGTATAATTTAGGAACGAAATGTCCACTTGTTAAATGCGCGATGCCTGGCTCTCGACGAGCCCGGCTGAAGCGCCTTTTTGATGTGAAAGTTATTTGGCTCGGGGGTCCGATCCTATCGAGCGCCACACCATAAGGTCTTCTCGAGAAGGAGGGGATCATGCGCATGCATTCGACGAGCGTATTGGCCGTAAGTTTCGTTTTGGCGCTGGCAAGCCTGGCGCCCGCTTCAGCGCAAGCACAAGCCGATTCAGCCCGCCCCGCCGCTCAGGACGCTTCGTCGACGCCGATTGGGAAAGTGGTCACCCTCGCCGGTTCGGTCACGATCGAACATGTGAATGCCGTCGTCGTTCAGGCAAATGTGTCCGGTCAGGCGTCCGAGACCAAAGTTGGCGATCTCGTTTATTTGGGCGACGTGGTCCAGACCGGAGCCGATGGCCGGGTCGGAATCAACTTTGCCGATGGCACCTCGTTCAACCTGTCGCGCAACGCCCGCATGGCTTTGACCGAATACGTCTACGCGCCGCACGGAAAGTCGAATTCGAGCTTGCTCACCCTGACCAAGGGAACGTTCACGTTTGTTGCCGGCAACATCGCAAAGACCGGCGACATGAAGATCGACACCCCAGTCGCGACGATGGGAATTCGCGGCACCACACCGCACATCGAGATTTCGGATGACGGGACAGTGAAATTCGCAACGCTCATCGAAGAGGGCAAGGCCAGGATCGTGAAAAAGCTCAAGGCACCCGCGACGCAGCCTGCTGAGCAAAAGCTCGACCACACGCTCAATCCCCGCATCTGCCGAGGGTGCTGAAGATTGGGGCTTCAGATGGCCGATTTGCGGGCCCCAGCGGCCGCACATTCCAGAATCGGGAAGCCTGATATGGGCGTTCGTGTAGGCACCGGGACCATCGAAGGTCTGGCGTCGCTTCTCGTCGTGCTGCTGCTCGCCTCACCGGTGCCGGCCCAAGACGCGAAAAAAGACGGCTATCTCCGCAATATTGAGCTCTGCAACGGGCTCAACCGCACGCCATTCGAAGCTCGCATCACCGGTTGCACGGCGCTCATCGATGCCGGCGCGGACATGACGACGACCGGCTTGGCTATCGCATATAACAATCGTGGCAACGCCTATGCCGCGGAGCGCGACTATGATCGCGCCATCCTGGATTTTGATAGCTCGATCAAGCTCAATCCAAAATACGTCAAGCCGTTCAACAATCGCGGCGTGGCGTTCCTGAAGAAGGGCGAATACGATCTCGCAATCGGCGCGTTCGATCAGGCAATCAAGCTCAATCCCAACTACGGGGAAGCCTTCGCCAACCGCGCAGAAGCTCACTTGAAAAAGCACGAATACGATCGCGCCGGGCGGGACTATGATGAAGCCATTCGCCTCGCGCCCGATCTGGCGGGCGTGTCGAACGGACGCTGCTGGACCCGAGCCGTGCTTGGCGCGTTGAACGCGGCGCTGAAGGATTGCGAAAAGGCGATTCAGTCGGATTCCGGCAACGCCGCGATCTATGACTCGCGCGGCCTGGTCCATCTGAAAATGGGCCAGATCTCGGCGGCGATCGATGATTACAATACCGCGCTCCGGTTGGACCCGAAGCTGGCGAGCGCGCTCTATGGACGCGGGCTTGCCGAGCTCAAACAGGGCAACAAGGCCGGGGGCAATGCAGACATCTCGGCGGCAAAGGCAATCCGCGGCACCATAGCCAACGAGTTCAAGCGGTATGGCGTGCGATAGAAGGCAAAACGGCGCGGACGGCTAGCCTTCTTGCCGCTGCCGACGGTTTACCCTTTCGTAGCCATGCAGACACAGCACGAAACAAACAGGTTCCGCCGTAAGGTCAGTGTCAGCCGGGCCAACTAGCATTGCAACGCGCCGGTTCTCAGCACGGCGCAGCCCTTGGAAGCCTCATCCGATGGAAGCATCGGATGAGGCTTTTTGGCTGTCCTAATTTTTTGGCTGTCCTAATTTTCTCCTAGTGCGTGTCCCGTGTGTCGGGACCGGTGGTCTCAGGTGCAAATCTAATGCAGACGGCCACCGCCCCAGCTCACTGCAACGGCGAATGCGGCGCGGGCAGCATGATGGTGGAGTGCATCTCTTCCAGGAGCAGTGTGCCCTTGCTCAGGAATTCCAGCCAGGCCGGATCCTTCATCGCGTTGGCCCGCGCCTCAGCGCGGGCGTTAAGGCTGGGATAGGCCCAGATGTGGCAGACTTCGTTGGGCTGCCCGGTTTCGGTCTGCCAGAGGCCGACGACCTTTGAGTATTTCTCGCGCGCCGGCAGCACGTCCTTGACCAGGTCGAGCCATTGCTTGGCGGCGCCGAGCGGCTTGGCGCGATAGTTGCGGAATTCGTAGACATTGCCCGACGCGGCCGGTGCGATCGGCGCAATGATCGCATTGAGCAGGCGAACCTCCTGGCGCATCAAGAGCGGACGGATCGCTGGAATGTACTCGCCGGTCCAACGGGAATTCTTGGCGAGCTCGCCGCGCAGCCGGGTCCGTTCGTTGAGGTCGGCATAGCTCCACATGTGCATGACCTGATTGAGCGGGCCGATCTCGGTGATCCAGTAGCCTTCGAGCTTGCCGAAATTGTCGGCGCGGATGTCACGCGACAGCGTGCTCGCGAACTTGACCATGTCGCCGACGCCGCCCGGGCGCACCGTGTAGGTCCGCAGCTCATAGATCATGCTGGTCTCCCTGATTGTCTTTGATTGATCTTGGCGCAAACGAAAAGCCCGGCGTGAACCGGGCTTCGAGCATGGATGGCGAGCTATTCGGCCGCCTCGGCGTTGATCTCGGCCGAAACCTGGCGGATGGCGCGGGCGAGTTGCTCGGCCGGCTGCGCGCCTGAGACCGCGTATTTCTGCGCGAACACGAAGGTCGGAACGCCCGAGATGCCCTTGTCGGAGGCTTCCTGGGCCTGTGCCGTGACGAGGTCTGTGTCCTCGTCGGTGGCAAGGCGCTTGCGGATGTCATCGGCATCGAGTCCGACATCTTTCGCCGCCTGCACCAGCACATCGGTGTCAGTGAGATCGCCGCCGTCGCGGAAATACAATTCCATCAGACGCTGCTTCATCTCGGCGGCCTTGCCGCTGGCCTCGGCCCAATGGATCAGGCGGTGGCAGTCGATCGTGTTGGGCTGGCGCTTGACGAGCTCGGGGTGATAGCTCAGCCCCTCCTCGCCCGCGGCCGCGACCACCCGGCCGGCAATGCCCTTGTACGCCTCGACCGAGCCGAACTTGGCGGTGAGATAGTCCTCGCGGCTGATGCCCTCGCGCGGCACCCAGTTGTTGAGGAAGAACGGCCGCCAATGCACCTCGACCGGCACATCGGGCACCAGTTTGAGCGCATCCTCGATGCGGTGCTTGCCGATGTAGCACCAGGGGCACACGACATCGGAGACGATGTCGAGGCGAAGCGGCTTCAGGTCGCTCATGGCAGGGCTCCTCGCGAAGTGGAGCCCCAAAGGTAAGGCGAAAGCGCCCCGAGACAAGCCGCTATTTCATACTGGCTGCCATCTGCCGCATCCGCTCCGCGGTCAGCTCGTCGGCCGGAAAGAAGGTTTCCAGCGCCAGTTCCTGCAACGTGACGTCAACAGGCGTGCCGAACACCATGGTGGTCGAGATGAAGCTCAGCACCTCGCCATTGTGGCGCAGCTTGAACGGGATCGCGACGTTGTTGTCCGGCGTAATCGGCGCCGAGCGCGCCGGGATCGGATAGGATTTCAGGTCCTGGTAAAGCTTCAGCAGCTCCGGATCGGCGGTCGCCTCGCACTGCCGGTGCAACCGCTCCAGCAGATGCGCGGCCCACTCCGGCAGATTGACGGTGCGCGGCGCCAGCCCCTCGGGATGGAAGGCGAGCTTGAGGATGTTGAAGGGCTGCCCGAGCAGGCGCTGCGGCACGCCGTCGAGCAGCGGCGCCACCATGCGGTTGGCCGAGACCAGATTCCAGTGCCGATCATAGGCGAGCGCCGGATTAGGTTCATGCGCCTTCAGCACCAGGTTGATCGCCTCGCGTGCCGATTTCAGCGCCGGATCGTCCAGCGAGCGTTGCGGGAATGCGGGCGCGAAGCCTGCGGAGACAAGGAGCACATTGCGTTCGCGTAGGGGCACGTCCAACCGCTCCGCCAGTTTGAGGACCATTTCGCGCGACGGTGCCGAGCGGCCGGTCTCGACGAAGCTCAAATGCCGCGCCGAGATCTCGGCGTCGACGGCAAGATCGAGCTGGCTGAGATGGCGGCGCTGCCGCCACTCGCGCAGGTGTTCGCCGATATGGATGGGTCTTGCGGGCTCGGCCCGTACCGTGGATGCATGTGCGTTCATGGTGCAAAACCTATCACGCGGATTTCGCTCCTTCCATTACGCCTGAGGTAAGCAAACACGTGCTCGCGATCATGCCCGGAAGCGCCCCTGTCGCTCGGCCTGTTAGCGTGGTTCATCGCCTTGGCGGCAACAAACCCGGCAGCCAATGAAGACCGCCGGGCGAGCTATCCGGGTGACCACGTTCGGGAAGCTTTAGGTATGGCTTGGGTCCAATCGGTCGACGGCCTGGCTGGCAGCGGCCGCGAGACACCCACCATCGGTCGCTAACGTTGCAGCAGACCCGACAACAGCAGGATCATCAAGAGCGCCAAGGCAAAATCCAAGGCTACTGCGAAGCTCACGCCGTCGGCCAAGCTCGCCAAGGCTCTGACCATGACTGACGCCCTTGGCTGATTTGCCGATGATGGCCGATCAGCGTCAATGTTGGTCTGTGAAGGATCGGGCAGAGGCTCGAAATAGGTCGCATACGCGAGAACTTCAGCGCGTCGTCTACGCGAGACGACGCCTCGGGTCCCGTAGCCTGCCAAGAAGCCCAATACGAGCGCAGCGAGCAGAATTGCCAATCCGAGCATGTCTATAACCCCTGCTTAAGCGCCACAAAGTCGTGGCACGCGAAGATGAGTTGCGGAGATGGGAACGGCCGGGCCACGGAGACCAGCGCGGTCGACGTGGGCCATGAACAAGCCGGAGACGGATTGGTCGTTCCTGCGGAACTATGCCGCGGCGGCGCGGAGCTGATCCATTTGTTCTTATCGCCGCAAGCCATTGTTGGACTCCGGCCGGCCACCGCAAACAGAAGCTACGCTAAGTCAAATGGTTAAGGGCCAGTCTCCATTACGCCGGAGGTAATCGAATTGGCGCGCGTGGTGGATCATCTTCGCAACCACAGGAGATGACCATGCTGATGCTGTCCCTTATCCGCACCACTGCCATTCTCGTCCCTTGGCTGGTTCATCTGGCCACTTGGCTGGTGGCGCGAACCCTCAACGTGCCCCAGCCGCTCGTGCACGACACCGGCGTGTTCGTGGTCGCGCAGGTGCAGGCGGCGGAGATGAGGGTCGGCCGGGCACTCTGCCCGCTCCGCCGCTGGCGTCAGCTCAGTCCTGGTTCGGCTGACAACCCAATCCCCAACGAGAGGAGACTGCCATGATCCATTTGTCCCAGTTCCTGCGCCGCGCGCTGCTCGCGGACGCCGTCTTCAGCGGCGTGTCCGCAGTCGCGATGACGCTCGATGCCGGCGTGCTGGCGCCGTTCCTGAACTTGCCGGAGACGCTGCTGCGCGAGACCGGCCTGTTCCTGATCGCCTACACTTTGCTCGTCGGCTGGCTCGGCACGCGGAGCTCGGTGCCGAAGGTGCTGGTGATGCTCGTGATCATTGGCAATGCTGCCTGGACGCTCGCCAGCATCGCATTGCTGTTTTCGGGCACGCTGTCGCCAAACCTGCTCGGGACACTCGTAATCGTGGCGCAGGCGATCGCCACCGGCCTGTTCGCCGAGCTGCAATATATCGGCTTGCGCCGGAGCGGCGGGACAGTCGCGGCGTAAGCCGAATGCGGGACCTGATAGCGGCCGACGCAGCACACGCGGCGGCCGTTTCGCTCGTCAGCTCAGCGCCACTGCAACGATCATGCCTGCAAAGGTCAGCACCAGGCCGAGGATCAGCATCGGCACGAGGCTGCTGCCGGAAAACGGATTGGCCTGGTCCTGTTGAGCCACCATGCTGTCGATTGCACGCGCGATCGCTTTTGCTCCGTCCCTCATTGCGCTGCCCCTGCTCCGCTCCGCCTGTAACGCTCGCCGACCGCCAGCATGACGCCCTGCCCGCTGGCGACGCCCATCTCCAGGCTCGCGGCGATGCGCCGGGCGCGGTCGACGAAATGCGCGGCCGCCACGGGCGTGCACAATTCCGCTGCGGTCGCCTCGAACAGTTCGAGCCAGCGATCGAAATGCGCGGCATCGATCGGCAGCGGCATATGCTTCACCATCGGCGTGCCGTGATAGCGACCGGTCATCAGCGCAACCGAAGACCAGAACGCGCACATCTGCGCCAGATGCGGTTCCCAGTTGGTAATCCGGGCGTCGAACACCGGCCCGATCATCGGGTCCCTGCGGACCTTTGCGTAGAAGGCGTGCACCAGCCGCTCGATGACAGCCTCGGTGATCCCAGTGCGCGCGATGATCTCGACGGTGATCTGCTCGCGGCGCTCAGCTCCTGTCATGCCTCACATCCTAAATAGGTATTTCAAATGCCTATTTAGACTGCTATAGCTGATCCGCCAAGTGCTGATTTTCGAAGGGCTTCCATGCGCCTGACATCGTTCACGGATTTCGCGCTTCGCGCCTTGATGCGGCTGGCCGGCGAGCCGGACCGGTCGTTTGCGACGAGCGAGATCGCGGCCGAATTCGGCATCTCCCGCAATCATCTCGCAAAGGTGGTGCGCGACCTCGCCGAGGCCGGTTTCATCACCACGCAGCGTGGCGCGGGCGGCGGATTTTTGCTGGCGCGGCCGGCGGAGGCCATCACGCTCGGCCAGGTGGTGCGCACGCTCGAAGGCGGCGGCGCGCTGGTCGAATGTTTCAGGGACGATGGTGGAGGTTGCGTGCTGCTGCCGCGCTGTCGGCTGAAGGCGAAGCTCGCGGCCGCGCGCGAGGCCTTCCTGCGTGAGCTCGATGGAACGACGCTCGCGGAATGCGCCTACCTGCCGGCCGCCGCCCGCCATCCTGCGAGGGCATCATGACGAGGATCGCATTCGCGGATGGCGCGTTCGAGGTCGACGCCGCGATCGTCGCCGAAGGGCTCGGCATCGCGGTTCCGCTGCTGCAATCCGGCATGCGCGAGGGCAGGATCACGACACTGTCGGAGCGTGGGATCGAGGCCGATCAGGGACGGCATCGGCTGACATTCTTCTCGGAGACCAAGCGTTTCCGTCTCGTCATCGACGAGCACGGCACGATCATCCAGCGCTCGACGCTGGATTTCGGCAACACCCCGATCCCGCGCTCGGCGCACCGGCCCGGCTAAAGCCGGATGATCCTGGGTCGAATCGACTTGCGGCGGCTTCGGTCCACCTCTCCCCGTCGGGGAGAGGCCGGATTGCGCTCGGCGATGCGAAGCATCGTCGGGTGCAATCCGGGTGAGGGGTCTTGCCTCTCGATAGACCGTAACCCCTCACCCGATTTGCTGCGCAAATCGACCTCTCCCAAGGGAGAGGTGAACTCCGACGCTGGTTCAGGTCAACCTAGTCCCATCATGCTTTAGGCCCGTTCTGGAGATCAGGCTTGCAGCGCCCGCGCGGCGCCGCGCTTTGAGGCGGCCACCTTCTTGTCCGCCGCCTTGGTCAGGCTGTGACCATTCAGTTGCTTGCCGTTTAGTGTCTTGCCGTTGGCCCTGGCATTATTCGCCTTCGCCCGCGTTTTGGCGTTCTCCTTGGCGACCTTCTCGGCCTTGCGCTTCGCTTTCCGCTCGGCCTTTTCCTTGAGACGGAGCCGCTCCGCCCTCGCCTCGGCGCGCTTCTTCTTGCGCTTCTTCTCGCAGGCATCGCACTTGCAGCCGATCGGCTTCAGATAGGCTTTGAAATAGTCGGTGCCGTAGTCGTAGTTGATCTCTTCACCCGGCTCGATGTTCTTGATGGCACGGATGAACACCTTGCGCTTGCGCGGCTTGACGTCGGATTCCGCGTTCGGCCTGCAGGCGTGGTTGATGTAGCGGGCGATGTTCTCGCGGATCGATCCGTCGATGGTCCAGCGATTGGTCAGCTCGAACAGATATTTGTTCTCGATTGCGTCCTCATCCTTCTTTTTCGAGTCCAGCAGTGGTCCGAAATAGCGGATGATCTTGGTGCCCTTCTTGATCGGCTTGGTGGCGAAGAGGCCAAGTCCGGTGCGGGACCGGCCGACGCGATAGGGCTTGTTCGGTGATATCGTGGGCATGATGATCGAGGCTACGGCACGCAAGGCGCAGGCGACGGAACTGGCGAAGCCGCCCTTCTAGGACGATTCCGCGCCCCTGTCAGGCCTTTCCCGCGTGTCTCTTGAACCTTCCCCAGATTGTACATGTCAGACACACAAGTAGGTCCGGATCGCAGCGTTTCCCGATGAAATACCTCACATTTGCAACAGCCGTTGTGGCGCTCGTCAGCATCAATGCTGACCAGGCTGGCGCCGAAACGATCGATAGCGTCTATACCTCGACCGCGCCGAAGGACTGCCGCGTGACCGGCAAGCCCAACGACGAGGACGGCAGTGCGAGCCGGGTCTGTCCGGGAAAGTCCGGGTTTGTAGTGCTGATCAATGAGGGCGATCTGCGCGAAGTGGTCTCGGTCGGCCGGAACCGCGAGGCGGCGGCCAAGGAACCGGCCGCGCAAGCTTGGTTCGGCCCATTCAGCTCGACCCGCGATACCGTCGAGTGGCGCGCGGCTGACGGCAAGCCGTTCGCCATCATCCAGCGCTGGCTGATCGCCGACAACGGCGAACAGGACAGGGGCGGCAGCCCCAAAAACCGGGCGATGATCGCCGTGACGCGGCTGCCGCCCGGCGCGGTCTGTCACGTCGCCTATGTCGATGTCGCGGCCAATCCCGATGCCAACGAGCTGGCGCGGCGGGCCGCCGATGAGTTCGCCCGCGGTTTCAAGTGCGGCGAGGATGAGGTGAAGACGATCGGCCAGAGCGGCCGGAGCACCGCGCTGATCAGGCGCTAGAAGCGCTCCGCTAACAGCCAGGCGCCTTGTTGACAGATCCCTTCAGCATCGCCTCGAACAACATGTCGAGCGTGCTGCCCGGCGGCATCCGGCTGAGCACGTCGGTCAACCGTCCGTCGAGCAACAGCATCGTGAAGCCATGGACCAGCGACCAGGCCCGCACGATCGCCGCGGCCTGTTCGAGCGACAGCGCCGTTTCCTGGATCTGCTCGTGACGGCTTTCGCCGATCGAGCCGGCGAGCCCGGCGAACGAGGCATTGGCTGCCTCATGCAGCGACGGCCGCTTCATGTCGAGCCGCTCGGTGCGGAACATCAGCCCGTACATGCCGGGATGCGCCTGCGCATAGGCGATGTAAGCCTTGGCGCGTGCCAGCCCCTTCTCGTTCGGCGTTGAGCCGGTCGCGCCGGCGGCGACCATCGCCTCGTTGAACTGGCGGAAGCCGATCGCGGCTAGCTCACTGACGAGCCCGGTGAGATCGCCGAAGTGATGTGTCGGCGCGGCGTGAGATACGCCGGCTTCGCGCGCCACCGCGCGCAGCGTAAGGCCTGCCAGCCCGTCGCGCTCGAGCACCAGCTCGGCGGCCTTCAACAGCGCCTCGTGCAGATCGCCGTGATGATAGGGCGTGTCGCCCGCACGTCGCCGTGGGGCGGGACGATCGGCCGCAACGCGGGCGGCCCGCCGCGCAACGCTCGGCGCCGGTCGGCTCGCCTTGTTTTCCTTGGAGAATCTAGCCATGGCGCTCTTATATGACGCGATTTTGACAGTGTAAAGATTTTGCTTGACGCTCGCGGGGCTCACTTCTATCAATATCTTTACGGTGTAAAGATAAAATGGAGGAGGCGTGAGATGCTTGACCAGGTGACGTCAAATGCGGCGCGAACCAATCTGGCGCCGATCCCCTTTGAAGCTGACGCACCGTTCCTGAAGATCACGGGCGACCTGCCGCGCGAGTTGAACGGCACGCTCTATCGCAACGGCCCCAACCCGCAGTTCGATGCGCCGGGTGCGCACTGGTTCGTCGGCGACGGCATGCTGCATGCCTTCCATCTCGAGAACGGCCGCGCCAGCTACCGCAACCGCTGGGTTCGCACGCCGAAATGGCAGGCCGAGCACGACGCCGGCCGTGCGCTATTCGGCGGCTTCGGCCGCAAGCTCGCCGACGCGCCCGCCACCACCACGACCGACGGCGGCGTCGCCAACACCAACATCATCTTCCACGCAGGCCGCCTGCTCGCGCTCGAGGAAGGCCATCTGCCGACCGAGATCGAGCCGGGTTCGCTCAATCGCCTGGGCTATTGCGACTACAAGGGCGCGATCTCGGGTCCCTTCACCGCGCATCCCAAGATCGATCCCGCAACCGGCGAACTGGTGTTCTTCGGTTACAACGCCGCGGGCCCGCTAACGCCGGCGCTGTCGTACGGCGCGGTCAATTCATCCGGTGTGGTGACGCGGTTCGAGCGCTTTGAGGCGCCCTATGCCAGCATGGTGCACGACTTCATCGTTACCGCGAACCACGTGCTGTTTCCGATCCTGCCGATCACCGGCAGCATGCAACGCGCCATGCGTGGACAGGCGGCTTACGCCTGGGAGCCGGAGAAAGGCGCCTATGTCGGCGTGATGAAGCGCAGCGGCGCGTCGAAGGACATCGTCTGGTTCCGTGCCGAGACCTGCTACGTCTTTCACGTCATGAATGCGTGGGAAGAGGGAAATCGCATCATCGCCGACGTGATGCAGTTCGAGGAGGCGCCGCTGTTCAATCATCCGGACGGCTCGCCGACCGATCCGAAGAAGAACCGAGCGCGCTATTGCCGCTGGACCTTCGATCTCGATGGCAACACCGACCGCTTCACGCAGACCTATCTCGACGACCTCACCGGCGAATTCCCCCGCGTCGACGACCGCCGTGCCGGCATGACGAGCCATCACGGCTGGTACGCCTGTGCCAATCCCGATCTGCCGATGTTCGGCGCGCTGTCGGGCATCGTCCATGTCGACGGCAAAGGCAAGCGGCGCGGCCACTATCTCCTGCCGGCCGGCGACACGATCTCCGAGCCGGTGTTCGTCGAACGCGGCCCTGACGCCGCCGAGGGCGACGGCTGGCTGCTCGCCGTGGTCTGGCGCGCGCGCGAAAACCGCAGCGACCTCGCCGTGTTCAACGCGACCGATGTCGAAGCCGGACCCGCGGCGCTGGTGCATCTCGGCCACCGCGTGCCGGATGGATTCCACGGCAACTGGGTCGGGGCGGAGTAACACTTTGGACGGTCGCGACATCGAACATCAGGGCGGCGTCCTCGACGCCGTCCGGCTTATTGCCGCCACGCCGCTGATCCCCGGCCCTTCTGCACATCCCTTCACGATTTTGACACTGTAAAGATTTCGCTTGACGACCTCGCGATCCACCCATAGGCTATCTTTACGGTGTAAAGATTGGCCTTCGAGGCGGCTCATGACGATCTTCCTGATCCTGGCTCCCTACGGCGTCCTCGCCGTGCTGTCGCTGCTGACGTCGGCCACCCTGAGCCTATTCTGCGCCGCCCTGATCTGCCTTGCCGTGATCGCCTTCGACATAGCGCGCGGCCGCACGATCAAGATCCTCACCGTCGGCTCGGTCGCCGTGTTCACCGCGATCGGCTGCTATCTCACCTTCATCGATGCGACACTCAGCATCAACGCGGTGAGCTTTGCCGTGAACGCCGGCCTGCTCTCGGTGGCGTTGCTGTCGATCGCATTCCGCCAGCCCTTCACGCTGCAATATGCGCGGGAAATGGTCGACCCAGAGACCATGCAGCATCCCGGCTTCGTGCCCACCAACTACCTGCTCACCTGGACCTGGACCGGCGCATTCCTGCTGATGGCGATCGGCAACATGGCCGTGCTCTACGTGCCCGGCTTGCCGCTGTGGTCCGGCCTGTTGATCGCTTTCGCCGTGCGCAACAGCGCAATCTACTTCACCAAATGGTATCCGGAATATCGCAAGGCCAGGGACCGCGCGCAGCCGGCCAACGCCCTGCCCTCACCATAACATTTCGGTTCTGAGTGAACCAGAACTGACGCCACACGACGCGACGAGCGCACCACCACAACGATCAAGCGCTAGAGGAAACGGAAGGCACGACGATGAAGAGCGTATTGACTAAGCTCGCGAGCGATTTTCTCTCCACCATCGTGTTCCTGGTGGTCTACCTCGCCACCGACAATGTGCTGCTCGCCACCGGCGTTGCGATCGCTGGCGCGATCGCACAGGCGGTCTATTCGCGAATCAAGGGTGAGACGCTCGGCTTCATGACCTGGGCGAGCCTCGCGCTTGTCATCGTGCTCGGGACGGCGACGCTGCTGACCAGCGATCCCCGCTTCGTGCTCGCCAAGCCCGCCATCGCGCATGTCGCGATCGGGGCCATCATGCTCAAGCGCGGCTGGATGCTGCGTTACATGCCGCCGCGGGTCGTCGAGGTGATCCCGGAATATGTCACCGCCGCAGGCTACGCCTGGGCCGTACTGATGTTCGCCCTCGGCGCTGGCACCATCACCGTCGCGGCGACCGGCGACATGAAGCTATGGGCGACTTATGTGACCGTGGTTGCGGCCGGCGCCAAGATCGCTGCCTTCGCGATCCAGTATCTCACCTTCCGCGTCCTGATCACGAACCGGCTGCGCGCCGCCGCCCGCGCCTGATCGCCGCAGGCTCAAAGCGTTAGGCTTGCGCGGCGAGATGGGTTATACCGCCCCGCACGCTTTCATCTCGAGGGGAGACATCAATGGCGGTGGACGGAAACTGGAATCTCACCATGACGACGCCGATGGGCGAGCGCAAGGCGACGCTGTCGCTGAAGGCCGCTGGCGCTACGCTCACGGGCACGCAGGGCGCCGAAGGCAATTCCACCGACATCTTCGACGGCACCGTGAACGGTGACGACGTCGCCTGGAAGGTTTCGATCACCAATCCGATGCCGCTGACGCTCGACTTCAGCGGCAAGATCACCGGCGACAGCATCTCCGGCGAGATGGGCATCGGCCCGATGGGCAACTTCCCGTTCACCGGCACCCGCGCCTGAGTCATCGGACACTCCGTCACACGTGAGGGCCGCGCCGATCACCGGCGCGGCCCTCATTGTATCGGGCGCATACTCGGCTGGATTGTTGCGAAGGTTGCCCTAGCTAGAACCAAATCTGCATCGGCAGGCCGCAGGCGTCGCTGAGCGGCGTCCCCTCGGGAACGCAGCCGTGAGGCTCATGTGCGGCAAGCGCAACGGCGCACGCATCCAACACGTCATCGCGCTTTGCGCCGCTGCCGATCCGCCCGTCGCCGAGCCACTGATCGATCTCGCGAAAGCCCTCCTGCTTGAGCAGCTTGCGGCGAAGGGCATCGCCCTCTTCCGACTTCTTGCGCGGCAGCGGCTTGCCGCCATTCAACCGCAGGAACACCAGCTCGGGATGAACCTCGCGGATGTCGCGCGTGCGATTTGCGCGCATGAAGGCGTCGACCTCCATGATCTTGATCCCGATGTGCCAAAGCTGCCGCGAGATGCGCGTCTCGCCACGGCGCAGCGCGTCCTCGTTCGCCTTGTCGGGATCGCGAAACTCCTGCCAGAGCCAGCGCCGCGCTCCGGTGAAGACGCGCGAGCCGTGCGGCCGCAGCCTCTCGCGCGCCAGCCGATCGCAAGCGCGCGCGCCGTCGTCGGTCATGCCGATCGGAATATCGATGCCGGCACGATCGAACGGAGCCGCCAGCGCGTCCGCGACATCAGCGTGGAATGAAAGACTCCGCCGGTCGCCGTCGATCGTGACGGCGACCCAACCTCTGGAGAACCCGTCGAGGCCTGTGACCCTCAACCCAGGTTCAGCTCCTTGAAGAAGTCGTTGCCCTTGTCATCGATGATGATGAAGGCCGGGAAGTCAACCACCTCGATGCGCCAGATCGCCTCCATGCCGAGCTCGGGATATTCGACCACCTCGACCTTCTTGATGCAGTGCTCGGCGAGATTCGCCGCGGCGCCGCCGATCGAGCCGAGATAGAAGCCGCCGTGCTTCTTGCAGGCCTCGCGTACCGCGACCGCGCGGTTGCCCTTGGCGACCATCACCATCGATCCGCCCGCGGCCTGGAATTGGTCGACGAAGGAGTCCATGCGCCCTGCCGTGGTCGGGCCGAACGCGCCGGACGCATAACCGTCAGGCGTCTTGGCGGGACCAGCGTAGTACACCGGATGGTTCTTGAAATAATCCGGCAACGGCTCGCCCTTCTCCAGCCGCTCGCGCAGCTTGGCATGCGCGGAGTCGCGCGCCACGATCATGGTTCCGGTCATCGAGACCCGGGTCTTGATCGGATACTGCGACAGCGTCGCCAAGATCTCCTTCATCGGCTTGTTGAGATCGATCTTCACCACTTCGCCGCCGAGCGACTGCTCGACCGCGGGCAGATACTGCGCCGGGTTGTGCTCGAGCTCCTCGAGATAGACGCCGTCTTTGGTGATCTTGCCGAGCACCTGGCGGTCGGCCGAGCAGGAGACGCCAAGCCCGATCGGCAGCGAGGCGCCGTGACGCGGCATCCGGATCACGCGCACGTCGTGGCAGAAATACTTGCCGCCGAACTGCGCGCCGACGCCCAGCGACTGCGTCATCTTGAGGATTTCCTGCTCCATCTCGAGATCACGGAACGCGTTGCCATCGGCCGAGCCGTGGGTCGGCAGCGCATCGAGATAGCGCGCAGAGGCTAGCTTCACCGTCTTCATGCAGAGTTCGGCCGAGGTGCCGCCGATCACGATGGCAAGGTGATAGGGCGGGCACGCCGCGGTGCCGAGCGTCAGCACCTTCTCCTTCAGGAACGCCAGCAGGCGATCCTTGGTCAGCACCGAGGGCGTCGCCTGGAACAGGAAGCTCTTGTTGGCGCTTCCGCCACCTTTGGCCATGAACATGAACTTGTAGGCGTCGTCGCCCTCGGCGTAGATCTCGCACTGCGCCGGCATGTTGTTGGCGGTGTTCTTCTCCTCATACATCGACAAGGGAGCGACCTGCGAATAGCGCAGATTGCGACGCAGATAGGCGTCGCGCGCGCCTTCGGAGAGCGCGGCCTCGTCGTCGCCGTCGGTAATGACATTGCAGCCCTTCTTGCCCATGATGATCGCGGTGCCGGTGTCCTGGCACATCGGCAGCACGCCGCCGGCCGCGATATTGGCGTTCTTCAGAAAATCGAAGGCGACGAACTTGTCATTGTCGCTGGCTTCCTTGTCCTCGAGGATCGAGCGGAGCTGCTTCAGGTGACCGGGGCGCAGGTAATGGTTGATCTCGCCGAACGCGGCTTCCGAGAGCGCCCGCAGCGCCTCGCGCGACACCACCAGCATGTCCTTGCCGAGCACCTTCTCGACCCGAACGCCGTCGCTCGTGACCTTCTTGTAGGGCGTGGTATCCGCGCCGAGCGGGAACAGCGGCGTGTGCTTGTAAGGCGGAACAGGCTTCTGCTGGTCGGGAAAGGCGGTGGGGGCGTTCATGGGCTGCTCTTTGGGCTGCAAGTCTGCTCGAAAGTCCGCATCGGCCAGGGCGGCCGCGGGCGACATAGAGCCGTTCTAAGCATTTTTCGGACAAAGGAAAGGGAAGCCGGCTGCCCCCAGCCATGCGCAGGGAACGGCAATCGCTGTGCTATCCTTCGCGGCCATGTAATCTCTGGTTGCCGGCCGCGAGCACGCCAGAATTCGGAAGGAGGCCATCATGAAGGCAGGGCTTTTCGCCTCATTCGCAGCGCTGGCATTGCTAATCGCGGTGTCGACGGGCTCCAGCGCCGCCATCCTCGGCCAACGCTGCGGCGGCATCGCGGGCCTCCAATGTCGCTCCGATCAGTTCTGCCAGTTCAGGTCCGGGACATGCGGCCGCGCCGATCGGTCCGGCATCTGCACGCGCAAACCGAGGTTCTGCAACAAGATCTTCAAGCCCGTGTGCGGCTGCGACGGCAAGACCTATGGCAATGATTGCGAGCGCATGACGGCCGGGACCTCCAAGGCGCACGAGGGCAAGTGCACCTCGTAATGTGCTGGTCCGCCACATTACCTGAGGTTGACGGCGTATTGACGCGCCGCGCGCGAGCCTGCATGAACCTTCGCGCATTTCATACCGCGGGGGTATTCATGACCGGACGATCGCCGTTCAATATTCGCTCCACCCTGTCAGGTGCGCTGCTGGCGCTAGCCGCAGCCTTTGCTGCCGCGCCGGCGCATGCCGACCCCTGCGCGGATATCGCAAAGCAGCTCGCCGGCCAGATCGAAGGGCTGAAGATCAATTTCTCCGCCGGCAACATCACGTACCTGACGCATCCGGCGGCGAAGGAATTGTCGCTCGGCTGCCGCGGCAAGGACTACTCGATCGAGCTCTACGCCAAGACCGACCGCAAGATGAAGCCGGAATTCTTCAACTTGGTCGGCTCCGCCACGGCGCTGGTGTTCACCGTGCCGAAGGACGACACAATGACCGGCACCTCCCGCTGCCTGAAGCGCATGGGCATCCTGCGCGGCAACACCATCACGATGCGCTATCGCCGCCTCAATCTGGAATGCACGCGCACCAGGACCGAAGCCTCGATCACGGTCCGGCGCAGCAAGGGCGAGTGAATACCGCGGCCCTGATTCAATCAGAACCCGAAGCTGTCCTAATCGTACTGCCTCACAAACGTCGTAACCCTCATGGTCCGCTCCACCCGTCATTGCGAGCGAAGCGAAGCAATCCATCGTGCGGCATACGCGGAAGCATGGATTGCTTCGTCGCTATCGCTCCTCGCAATAACGGCCGCATAGTATGTCCGCAGCCGCCCAAAGGCGGCATATGCGATAGCCCTAGCTCTGGATGGGAAGACACAACATCTAGGCTGCGGCTTCGGCGGTGACGCGCGCGATGCCATCGAGCACCCTGCCCCAGCCCGGGCTCATCATGTCGAAGGCGATCTGGTTGCCCGGGAAGACGAAGCCGTCATGCACCATGCGCAGGTGGGTGCCGCCCTCGACCGGCGTCAGCGTCCAGGTCACGACCGAGTCGAGCTTCGATCCGTAGGCGGGATTGCTGTCGGCGCCACCCTTCCAGGAATAGCGCAACAGGCGCGGCGGATCGCAGTCGAGCACCTCGCAATGCACGACGCCGTCCCAGTCACCCATCGGCGCGGTGCGGAAATTGAACTTGTGACCGACGGCGGCAACGAAATCGTTCGGCATCAGCCACTTCGCGATCCGTTCGCTGGTCGTCAGCGTCCGCCAGATTGTCTCGGGTGCATAGGGCAGCACCTTCTCGACCGTGATCGCATGTTTCGCACTCATCACTCGGTCTCCTTCAACAGTTTCTCGAGGTTCTCGAACCGCTCGGCCCAGAACGTCTGGTAGTGACCAAGCCAGTCGATCAGCGGGCCGAGCCCCTTCGGCGCAACGCGATAGTGGATGCGCCGACCATCGCGCCGCTCGACGACGAGACCGGCATCGCGCAGCGCGCGCAGATGCTGCGACACGGCCGGTTGCGACACCTTGGAGCCGCGCACCAGCCCGGTCGCGGCCACCTCTCCTTCCTGCGCGATTCGCTCGAACACCGCGCGCCGCGTTGGGTCCGCGAGGGTCTTCAGGACATTGGTGAGCTGCATCGCGCCGGTCATGAAAATATATAAGTACGTACTTATATTTTTGTCAACAGAGGAACATCTCCGATGATCGGAAAGTTGATGGCAGCGGTCGTATGGTTCGCGGGAAAGCGTGCGATGATCAGGTCGCCGAGAGACGCTCGGAGCCGTCCATGATCACCAAGGTCCTCCTGCAAAACATCTTCTTCGTCGTCGGCATGGGCGCATTGCTGTTCGCCTCCGCCGGGACGCTGCGTTGGCCCGGCGCGTGGACCTATCTCGTCGTCTCGGCCGTGCTCGGCCCGGCCTGCGGCCTGTGGCTTGCCAAAGTCGATCCCGGGCTACTTGCCGAACGCATGCGCTTGGCGGCGCGCGAGGAGCAGCCCGCCGCCGACAAGTACTTCATGCTGGTGCTGATGGCCCTTGTCGTAATCTGGCTGGTCGCGATGGGGCTCGATCGACGGTTCGACGGCGCCAATGCCGGCGTTACGCTGATGCTGCTTGGCATCGTGCTCTATCTCGTCTCGATGATGCTGATCCTGTGGGTGTTCCGGACCAACTCCTTTGCCGCGCCGGTGGTGAAGGTGCAGCCCGAGCGCGATCATCGCGTGATCTCGACCGGTCCCTATGCCGTGGTGCGGCATCCCATGTATGCGAGCGTCATGCTGTTCTTCATCGGCGTGCCGCTGATGCTCGGAACATGGTGGGGCCTTGCCTTCGTACCGGTGTTCTTCCTGATGTTCGCGGTGCGCACCCGGATCGAGGAGCGTACGCTGGTGGCAGGATTGCCCGGCTACGCCGACTACGCGACGCGGGTGCGTTATCGCCTGATCCCCGGGCTCTGGTGAGGACACATCATGCCTGACAGCAAAACCTATACGGGCGGCTGCCATTGTGGCCAGGTCCGCTTCGAATGCACCACCGACATGGCTGTTGTCACCGCGTGCAACTGCTCGATCTGCACCAAGAAGGGCCTACACTTCGCCTTCCTGCCGCCGCCAAGCTTCCAGCTCCGCGCCGGCGAGGAGAACCTGAAGGAATATCTCTTCAACCGCCACGCGATCCGTCACCAGTTCTGCATCGATTGCGGCGTCGAGGTGTTTGCCCGCGGCAAGAAACCCGACGGGTCGGACATGGTGGCGGTGAATGTGAGCTGCATCGACGGCATCGATCTAGCGAAGATAGAGATGACGCCGGTGGACGGGCGGAGCAAATAGCGGGCTTCTCACTTCGTCATGCCCGGGCTTGACCTAGGAGAATTGCATTTGGGAGAAAAGCGCACCTTGGCCATCCTTCGAGACGCCCGCCTTCGGCGGGCTCCTCAGGATGAGGTCTTGCTTTGCGGCACAATAGTAGACCCTCATGGTGAGGAGCGCCGCTTGCGGCGCGTCTCGAACCACAAGGCCGAGGACGTGCGCAGCCGCCCAAGGCGGCATATGCGATAGCCCTGGGGCTTGACTCGAGGCATCTATCTTCGCGGCGACAAAGACGTGGATGGCCGGGTCAAGCCCGGGCCACGACGATGGATCGGAGACCGCGCGCTGCCGCTCACAAATCCAGCGGCCTGTAGCGGCGGAAGATGCCGTCCTCGTTGAATGGAATCCGGCGCTTGCTCGCAAGATACGCCTTGATATTCGGCCGCTCGGCAACACGGTCATGCAGCGCAACGAGGCGCGGAACCTTCTTCTCGAATCCCGCCATACGCTTTGGGAACGCGTAGCGGAGCCCTGCCACGATCTGGAACAGTGACAGGTCGGCATAAGTCGCACGACGGCCGGTGACGAAGGCACCGCCATTGGCCTGCACCAGATCCTCGAAGTAGCCGAGATATTTCGGCACGCGCGATGTCCAGAACTCGTCGGTGCGCTTCTTCGCCGGCGCCTTCTGGTCCTCGTAGTAGAGCGACGGACCGAGCGGATGATGCGTGTCGTGAATCTCGACCACGAAATCGGCAATGGTGAGCTGGAGCTGGTGCACCCAGAGCTTTCCCGTCTCGGCCTTCGGCGCCAGGCCGTGGCGCGCGCCGAGATAGAGCAGGATGTTGGCGGTCTGCCCGAGCACGAGACGGCCGGCCTTGAGGAACGGCGGCGCAAACGGCGGCGTGCCCTTCTGCCCCTCCATCATCTTCATCATCGCGCCCGTGCCGCCCCTGCCGCGCGCAACGTCGGTATAACCGGCGCCAACATCTTCCAGCGCGAGCCTTACATATTCGCCGCGGCCCTGGATGGAGGGCCAGTAGTAGAGTTGATAATGCATGGACGATCCTTGGGAGCGATCCTTGGGAGTGATCCTTGGGAGTGATCCTTGGGAGTGATCCTTGGAGAGGATCACTGAGCGCGTGAACGGAAGCCTCGAATTGCGGTAGCGCCCGCAACCTGCGGCGCGCTATCGCAGGCGTCAACGCGCCAATCCGGGATCAGTTCGCCGCAAAGCAGTACAACAGGCCGTCGCCGCCAGTGCTCTTCAGATCGGCCTGCGAGCAGCCGCCGTCGGGACCGCGCGAGGGATGCGACGTGTTCCAAGATCTTGACGGCTCGTCGTCGCGAAGGCCCTTGCGATCGAAATGCCCGACCATGGCGGCGCCCTGCGTGCTGCTTGTCCAGTTCTTGCAGGTGCGGTCCTCACCGGCGGGAAACGCGGTGCCGTCCGCCTGCGATCCCGTCAGCACGTCATGGCGGTTCGGCGTATCACCGGCACCATTGAGGACCTCGCCCTTCTCGGACAGGGCAGTCTGCTTGGTGAGATTGCTGTTGGCGCTGTGCAGGTCGGCGACATCCTTCGCAATCACGATACCCTTGACGTTCTTCCACGGCCCCTTGCCGATGCGGTCGCGGGCATTCACCACAGGCTGACCGTCGGCCGCCTGCGTCGAGAGATAAGCGTGCCAGGTTTTCGGCGCTCCGAATCCCGCCGCCTGCGCCAGCGTCTGGCAGTGATTGTCGGCGCCGGCCAATCCACCGAGATTTCCGCCATTGCCGACGCCCTGGCTGGTCACAAAGAAGCTCGTGTCGGCGGTCTGCGCCAGCGCCGGCGGTGCAACCACGGCAAGCGCAAGACAAGCGGGAACGGCGATCCGGGCAACGACGTTCATGTTATCCTCCAATGGTTGTTGTGGTTCGCTGACATCAACCCGCAGCGGCGCGGGATATTCCAATCGAGCGATGAGCTCGTGAAGTGCGCAAAGCAAAGCGCCGCGGGGCGAGCCGCGGCGCTTGCGTCGTCATTGCCAGGCAATCGATCAGTTGGTCTGCTGGATTGCCGAGAGCTCCCAGGGGCCGCCGCGCTGGCGCACGAAGGTCCAGACCTCCGTCACCTCCTCCGGCTGCTCGCTGCCGTCGACGAGGCGCCCGGTGCCGCGATCCCGCATGGTGTCGACCAGCGAGTAGCGCATCGCGACCGTCGCGTACTCGCTGTCGCCTTCGCGCCAGGCTTCCGCAAGGTCGCCCTGCAGCAGCTTCACATTGGTCACCTTGTTGGTGACGTTGCGGGCCTTGTTCTCCTCGAGATCCTTCGAGAAGTACGACACCATCTCCGGCGTCGCGAGCGTGTGCAGCTTCGCGATGTCCTCGTTCGACCACGCGGTCTGGATCTCGCCGAGCAGCCGCTCGAACGTCTCGTAGTCGGCCGGCGCGATCTCGACCGGCGCACTCGAGGCGCCGCCGAGGCCGAAGCCGAAACCGGAGCGGGAACTCGGCTGCGGGCCAACGCCTGCGGCAGGACCGCTGGCATAGGCCGGAGCGTTGCGGCGCTGCCACCACGACATCACCAGCCGCGCCACCAGCACGATCAGACCGATCTGCAGCAACAGGCCGAGGATCGAGGACAGGCCGCCGAGACCGGAGAACAGGCCGCCGCCGAACAGCATGCCGAACAGGCCGGCGCCGAGGAAGCCTGCGGCCAATCCGCCGAGCAGGCCGCGGCCCATGCCGGGACGGCCGAACAGGCCGCCCGAATTGGCCGCCGGCGCGCCGACGTTGGGGCTGCCAGGCTGGCTGAAGGTGCGGTTCATCGGTGCGACCGAGCCGGGCGCGGTGTTGGTGCTCGGCGGTGCCGAGAAGGTGCGCGAACCGCGCGAGCCCCCGCCGCCGACGCGGGCGTCGGCCGCCGAAACGGTCATTACGACGGGCAGCGCCAGCGCCATCGCGACGGCGATCGCCCGTACAATTCCACGCGTGCGTTGCGAGAAATTCATGTTGGGTTCCTCAGAGAATTCCCCAGCATGGGGAAGCGCCCTTAACATGGGCAGGGCCGAGTAAAAGTGAAGCGGGAAACGAGACCCGCGGCTGCGGCCCTCAGTCGCGGAGATGTGACACTATGGTCCTTGTGGATGCGAGCGCGCATCCTATTGCAGCGTCATGGTTTCCTTCACCGCGGCGACCAACTGGGTCAGCGTGAACGGCTTCGGCAGGAAGGCGAATTGCTGGTTCTCGGGCAGGCTCTTCTCGAACGCGTCCTCGGCATAGCCCGAGACGAAGATGATCTTCAGGCTTGGATTGCGGCTGCGCATCTCCTTGAGCAGCGTCGGCCCGTCCATCTCCGGCATCACCACGTCGGAGACGACAAGATCGACCTCGCCGTTCTTCTCGTCGAAAGCCTCCATCGCCTCGACGCCGTTCGCGGCCTCGATCACGCTGTAGCCGCGTGACCGCAGGCCGCGCGCGTTCAGCGAACGCAGGCCGTCTTCGTCCTCCACGAGCAGGATGGTGCCCTGCCCGGTGAGATCGGGCTTCGGCTTGGCGGCTTCTGCTGCGACGGCGGTGTCCTTCGCCGCGCCGTTGCCGGCATGGGCTTCGGGCACGACCTCCTGCTCGGGCCGGTGCCGCGGCAGGTAGATGCGGAATGTGGTGCCCTCGCCCGGCCTGGAATCCACATAGATGAAACCGCCGGTCTGCTTGACGATGCCGTAGACCGTGGACAGGCCGAGGCCGGTGCCCTTGCCGACTTCCTTGGTGGAGAAGAACGGCTCGAAGATCTTGTCGATGATCTCGGCCGGAATGCCGGTGCCGGTGTCCGAAATCTCGATCTTCACATAGTCGGCGGCCGGCATGCCCTTGTTGGCGAGCTGCGCGGCCTCCTCGGTCGGCACGTTGGCGGTGCGGACGATCAGCTTGCCGCCGTCGGGCATCGCGTCGCGTGCGTTGACCGCGAGGTTGACGATCACCTGCTCGAACTGGGAGACGTCGACCTTGACCGGCCACAGGTCGCGGCCGTGCACCAGGTCGAGCTTGACCTTCTCGCCGATCAGCCGGCGCAGCAGCATGGTGAGGTCAGAGAGCGCATCGCCGAGATCGAGCACCTGCGGCCGCAGCGTCTGGCGGCGCGAGAACGCCAGCAGTTGCCGCACCAGCGTCGCGGCGCGCGTGGCATTCTGCTTGATCTGCATGATGTCCTGGAACGACGGGTCGGTCGGCTTGTGCGCGTTCAGCAGGAAGTCGTTCGCCATCATGATGGCCGACAGCACGTTGTTGAAGTCGTGCGCGATGCCGCCGGCGAGCTGGCCGACCATCTCCATCTTCTGCGACTGGTTGATCTGGTTTTCCAGGGTGCGCCGCTCGGTGGTCTCGAGCATGTAGACGATCGCGGTCTCGGCGTCGCGCTCGTCTTTCTTCTCGACTGACGTGACGAAGAACTGCGCGAAGCGCTCCTTGGGCCCGTCGAGCATCACTTCGACCGGCGGGATATCGCCCTGCCCCTCGGCCGCCTGGTTGATCGCCGCGATCAGCAGACCGCGGTCGCGCGGATTGACCGCGCGGAAGATCGACTTGGCCGCACCGCCCTCGCCATTCAGGCCCTGCGCGAGCTTGGCGTAGCGGGCATTGGCGCCGACCACGTTGCCGCCGCGATCGACGGTCGCGATCGCCATCGGCGTGTGGTCGAAGAAGCGCATGAACCGCACCTCGGCGGCGCGCTCCGGATCGGAATGCTCGTCGCGGGCGCGGCTAATCACCAGCGTGCGCGAGGCGCCCGGCGCGCCATCGGCGCCAAAAGCGAGCTTGTGATAGAGCCGCACCGGCACGGTCTTGCCGCCGCGCATCCGCAGGTCGATATCGAACACCTCGGTCTTGACCTCGCCCGGCACCGGCACGATCGCGGTCAACAGCGCCGCGCCGTCGCCGGAGACGATGTCGGTCAGCTTCAGGCCGCCCGAGCCGATCTCGGCGAGGTCGTAGTCGAGCCAGTTGGCCAGCGTCGCGTTGACGTAGGCGATCTCGCCGGCTGGATTGACCGAGAAGAAGCCGCAGGGCGCGTGATCGAGATACTCGATCGCATGGCGCAGCTCCTGGAACACGTCCTCCTGGCGCTCGCGGTCGCGCGTGATGTCGGCGATCGACCACACCGCATATTTCGCGTCGCGCTTGCCCTGGCCGAGCGGGCGCACCCGCAACCGCAGCCAGCGGCCCTGGCTGCCGTCATGGCCGGCGATCCGCACCTCCTCCTGCTGCCGCTTGCCTTCGCGCGCCGCCTTCAGCAGGCGGAACACCGCTTCGGAGACGTCAGGATTGCCGATGAAGACGCGCTCGACCGGACGGACATCCTGCGGCCCGGCCGCGCCGGTCAGCACGAGATACGCCGCGTTGGAATAGACCACGTGACCGCGGGAGTCGGTGACGACCAGCCCCTCCTGCGCGTGGTCGGCGATGCGCCCCATCACGGGATCGTCGGTGGCGCGGTCGGAGAAGCGGATGATGCCGGCGGCAAACGCGAACAGGTTGAACAGCCCGAAGGTCGCGAGCAGCGCCAGCAGGCCGAGAATATAGGGCTGCGCCTGACTGCGGCCGATGGTCATGAGCCAGACCGCGACCGCGACGATACCAGCGGCGATCAGGAGCACCAGCAGGATGCTGCCGCCCCGCCGCACCGGTCCATGGGCCACGAACGGCTCGGTCGCGGGATGATCGTTGGAATCGGCAGTCATCTGGAGAGACATGGCTCGGCTGCATCGAGAAGGCGTCCGGACCCGGCCGCCTGCTCCTGAGTGCCTGAATCGGACCCGAAAACCAAGTCCATCAGGCGGCAATTTCGCAAGTTACGCGCATTTCACGCGGATAACCGGCGGTTTCTACGACCGCAGGCCGGACAATCCGCGCCTCAGCCGCATCACGTAGCCGATGATTTCGGCGACCGCGTGATAGTGCTCGACCGGGATCTCCTGGTCGACCTCGACGGTGGCGTAGAGCGCGCGGGCGAGCGGCACGTTCTCCACGATCGGAATGTCGTGCTCCTTGGCGATCTCCCTGATCCTGAAAGCCAGATTATCGATGCCCTTGGCGACGCAGACCGGCGCCGACATGCTGCGGTCGTAGGCCAGCGCCACCGAGAAGTGGGTCGGGTTGGTGATGATCACCGAGGCCTTGGGAACCTGGGCCATCATGCGCTTCTTGGCGCGCTGGACCCGCAACTGCTTGATCTTGCCCTTGACGTGCGGGTCGCCTTCCGACTGCTTGAACTCCTCCTTCATCTCCTGCAGCGACATCTTCTGACGCTCGTACCAGGTCCGGTACTGGAAGAAGTAGTCGCCGATCGCGACCGCCGCGAGGATCGCAACCACCGCCGCCATCAGGTGCACCGTTGTGCCGACGACAGCGGGCAACAGCTCGGCCGGGTCGACGTGCAGGAGCGCTTCCATCCGGAAACGATCGGGCCACAGCACCGCGACCATGACGGCGCCGAGCGCGACCAGCTTGAGCAGGCCCTTGAGGAAGTTCGCGACCGCCTGCTTGCCAAACAGCCGCTTCAATCCGGCGCCCGGCGATATCTTGGAAAGCTTGGGCTTGAGGTTCTCGCCCGACCATACGAGGCGATGCTGGATCATGTTGCCCGCGATCGCCGCCAGCGCCAGCATCAGGAACGGCACGCCGAACGCCGCAATCACGGCGTAGCCGAGCGATTGGGTGAGCTGGATCAGGCCGGCGCCATCGGCGCGGATCATCCATGAATTGGCGATCAGGTTGCGCAGCGGCATCAGGATGCCGCCGCCGATCGAGCCCGAAAACGTCGACAGCACCAGCGTCGCGCCTGCGATCACGAACCAGGTGTTGACCTCCTGGCTCTTGACGACGTCGCCCTTCTCCAGCGCCTCATCGAGACGTTTTTGCGTCGGGTCTTCTGTTTTGTCTTCGGTATCCTCGGCCATCCCGGCTCCTAGTTCATCGGAGCGAGCTGGCGCATGACGCCGACGAAGTAGTCGAGATAGGTGCCCATCATCGCCGCGAGCACGAGGCCGAAGATCAGGAAGCCGACGATGATCGAGAGCGGTACGCCGACGAAATAGACTTGCATCTGCGGCATCAGCCGCGCCAGCACGCCAAGGCCGATGTTGAACACCAGGCCGAACACCAGGAACGGCGCCGACAATTGCAGGCCGATCTTGAAGGCGGCGGCAAACGCGCTGGTCGCGAGCGAGGCGACATCGCCGGTCGGCATCACCTCGCCCGGCGAGAAGATGCGGTAGCTCTCGCTCAGCGCCGCGATGACGAGGTAGTGGGTGTCGGTGGCAAACAGCAGCGTGATGCCGAGGATGGTGAGGAAATTGCCGATGATCTGACCCTGCTGTCCCTGGGTCGGATCGACGGCCGTGACGAAGCCGAGGCCGAGCTGCTGGGCGATGATGGAGCCCGCGACATTGAGCGCCGACAGCGTCACCCGCGCGGTCGCGCCGAGCACGATGCCGATGATGAGCTCATGCACCATCAGGACTCCGATCGAGGCGATCGACGTGACGTCGACATGATAGGCATTGCGATGCAGCGGCAGGATGATCAGCGTCAGCAACAGCGCGATCGACAGCTTCACCCGCGCCGGGATGTTGGTCTCGCCAAAGCCAGGCAGCAGCATCACCATCGCGCCCACGCGGGCGAACACCAGCACGAAGGTTGCGGCCAGCGCCGGCAGGAGCGAGATGTCGATGCGCATGACCGGAGCATTACTGCCTCATCCGCCGATGATTCGCGACGAAATCCGCATCATGTGGGCGTGCAGCGAGTCGGCCATGAATGGCAGCGCGAGCAGTAGTGTGACGAAGATCGCGAGGATCTTCGGCACGAACACCAAAGTCTGCTCCTGGATCTGCGTCAGCGCCTGGAACAGCGACACCACCACGCCGACCACGAGGCCGACCACCATCAATGGTGACGACACCACCACGATGGTCCAGATCGCATCGCGCGCCACGTCGAGGGTTTCGGGTCCGGTCATTTGGAGTTCTCGCTGTTGCACCTTGTTTTGTCGTTCCGGGGCGACGCGAAGCATCGAACCCGGAACCTCGAGATTCCGGGTTCGCTTCGCGCCCCGGAATGACGGTGAATCAAATCGGCATCTTCATGATGTCTTCATAGGCCTGGATCACCCGGTCGCGGACCGAGACCAGTGTCGACACCGCAACGTCGGTGTCCGCAACCGCGGTCACCACGTCCATCACATTCGCCTTGCCCGAGGCCATCGCCATGGTCTGGGCATCGGATTTCCGGCCGACCTCCATCACGCTGCCGACGGCGTCCTTGACGAGCTCGCCGAATGACGGCCCGGCGACGGGATTGCCGGCCTTCTCAAGCCCACCCCGCTCCATCATCTTGGCGAAGTTGGCGTAGGCGTTGGCGGCGATTGTCGGTGAAGCCATGATCTACGATCCCTGCTGTTCTTGTTGTGTCAGGACTTGAGGATGTCGAGCGTGCGCTGGATCATCCGCCGCGTCGCGCTGATGATGTTGAGGTTCGCCTCGTAGGAGCGCTGGGCGTCCCGCATGTCGGTCATTTCGACCAGCGCGTTGACGTTGGGATATTTGACGTTGCCGGAAGCGTCCGCCGCCGGATTGCCCGGCTCATGCTTGATGCGGAACGCCGAGCGGTCGGGGCGCACCCGTCCGAGCGACACCACCTGGGCATCGAGCGTGCGGTCGAGCGCGGAGGAGAATGTCGGCACCTTGCGGCGGTAGGGATCGCCGCCCGCGGTCTGCGCAGTCGAATCGGCGTTGGCGATATTTTCCGAGATCACCCGCATCCGTCCGGCCTGTGCGCGCAGGCCCGAGGTCGCGATGCTCATCGAACGGGCGAAATCGCTGATCTCATCTGCCATGACATCCTCCCGCCGCCCTCAGGCGGCCTAGCCCTTGCCGATCGCCGTCTTCAACAGATGCAGGCTCTTGCTGTAGAGCGAGGTGACGGCTGCGTAGTCCATCTGATTGGCCGATACCTTCAGCATCTGGTCTTCGAGATTGACCGCGTTGCCGGCCGGGCGGGTCTGGAAGCCGCTCTTGCCGCGATCATTGTCGAACGTGTCGGGTGCGCCCGACGCCGCCATATGGGCGGCCGTGGTCTGTGTCATCGCCAGCGTCCCTATGCCGCCGCCGATTGTGGAACCGGTCCGGTCGAACTTCGGCTCCACTAGGTCGCGGGGCCGGAAGCTCGGCGTGTCCGAATTGGCGATGTTCTCGGCGAGCACGCGCTGGCGTTCCTGATGCCACTGCATCTTGGTGCGCAACGCCGACAGGATCGGGAGGTCGTTCATGGACATTGGCGCGGTTCCGTTAACCTCTGGGCCTCCAGAAGTAGGCAGAATTTGCCCGGTGTATGGTTAACGGAGGGTTAAAAGAGCCGATGGATCCGTGGAGAACGCCCCAATTGCGGCCGCCGAGCGCATTTTCGCCACGAAAGCTGCGTTAACCAGCCCGGACCAAGCCAGCTCGGCGCGCTGAGAAGTCGTTTTGGGACAAACGATTCTTGGTCTATTAATAGAACAGTCGGCTGCAAGCCGCGGGGAATTAAGGAATAAGGCGGATCTCGGGCGCGATTCGCCACGCAAACCGCAGTGTCAGTTCGCGCTCGCTGATAGCGGTAGCTGAGGATGGCCACCATGGCCGGGGACTCCAGTATGCAGGCACTTACATTCGTCTTCGCATTTGTCGCCGTGCTGGCGCTGATCGGCGTCGCCGCGTGGCTCGTCCGCCGCTTCGGAGGAAACCGTCTCGGCGCCAATGCCAATCGCGGGCGAATGCCGCGACTGGCTGTGATCGATGCCGCCGCGGTGGATGGCCGCCGCCGCTTGGTGCTGGTTCGCCGTGACAATGTCGAGCATCTCCTGATGATCGGCGGTCCGAGCGATATCGTCGTGGAGCCGAACATCGTGCGGGCGAGTCCGGGACGCGATCAGATGTCGACGCGCCCGGCAGTCGCAGCCGATTCCGCCCCGCCGCGGGTCGCGCCGTTGCCGGATGCCGCCTGGAACGAGAGCGAGATCGCCCGCACCGATTTCGATCACGTGGAGCCGCAACTGCCCGAGCTGCCGTCGCGTCCGGCCCGCCCGTCCTTTGCCGACGAGGTCCGCCGCTCCGCGCCGGCCTCCGAGCGCCGCACTGACCCGCTGGCGGGTCTCGCGCCCGAGCGGACCGAGCCGATGCCGCCGCGGCTGCCGCGCTCCGAACCGGTGATCCCGCGTCCGCCGCGCGCCGCCGAGCCGCCCAAGGCACCGCCGCTGCGCACGCCCGATCGCGCGGCGGCACCACCGACGCCACCTGCACCGGCCGCGACGCCAGCACCTCCGGCTCCGCCGCCGAACGCCGACGCCAATCTCGCCGAGATGGCGCAACGGCTTGAAGCGGCGCTACGCCGACCATCCGGCAGCGGCGAAGCCGCCGCGCCGCCAGTTGCGCCCGACGCCCCGCCAGCGCGTCCGCAGCGCAGCGAGCCGCCCGCATCTCCGGCGCCGCAAAAGAGCGGGTTCGAGAACCTCGAGGACGAGATGGCATCGCTGCTCGGCCGCCCGAAGAATCCTTCGTGAGGCCCGCGAGCCTCCCGCGTAGAGTTTTTTTCATCGCTGTCCTGATCGCCGCCGGATCGTTCGCCGACCCGGCGATGGCGCAGGACATCAGCATCAATCTCGGTGGCGGCAATGGCGGCGTCACCGAGCGCGCGATCCAGCTCATCGCGCTGCTCACGGTGCTGTCAATCGCACCGTCGATCCTGATCATGATGACGTCGTTCACGCGCATCGTGGTCGTGCTGTCGCTGCTGCGCACCGCGCTCGGCACCGCGACCGCGCCGCCGAACTCGGTGATGATCGCGCTCGCCATGTTCCTCACCGCCTTCGTGATGGGGCCGGTGCTGCAGAAATCCTACGACGACGGCATCAAGCCACTGGTCGCCAACCAGATCGGCGTCGAGGACGCGTTGCAGCGCGCCTCGGTGCCGCTGCGCGGCTTCATGCAGAAGAACGTGCGCGAGAAGGACCTCAAGCTGTTCATGGACCTCTCCGGCGAACCGCCCCCGGCGACACCGGACGAGATGTCGCTGCGCATCCTGGTGCCGGCCTTCATGATTTCCGAGCTGAAGCGCGCCTTCGAGATCGGCTTCCTCCTGTTCCTGCCGTTCCTGATCATCGACCTCGTGGTCGCATCGGTGCTGATGTCGATGGGCATGATGATGCTGCCGCCGGTCGTGGTCTCGCTGCCGTTCAAGCTGATCTTCTTCGTGCTGGTCGACGGCTGGTCGCTGGTCGCCGGCAGCTTAGTGCAGAGTTACGGGGGGTAGCCCCGCGAAACATTCATGGCCTGCTCGCTGGATCGGCCGCCGCGTTGCACTATCATGTGCGGCGTCGCATCCGGAGAGCCGCATCCATGCAACAGTCGTTCGACCGCGCCGCAGAAGACCTCGGCAACGCCATCCATCTCGAACATGTCAACGTGCAGGTGCCGGACCAGCGCCTGGCCACGCTGTTCTACGTCGCCGCGATCGGCCTGACCCGCGATCCCTATCTGATGGTCTCCGACAGCAATATGTGGGTGAACGTCGGCCGCAGCCAGTTTCATCTGCCGAGCGGCAAGCCGCAGGTGCTGCGCGGCCATACCGCACTGGTGATCGCCGGGCGGCAGGCACTGCTCGACCGGCTTGCCTCCGTCGCGCCGAAGCTCGAAGGCACCGCCTTCAGCTATCGCGCGCACAATGACCATGTCGAGGCGACCTGCCCCTGGGGCAATCGGCTGCGCTGCTATGAGCCGGACGCAAGCCGCTTCGGGCGCATCGCGCTCGGGATGCCCTATGTCGAGTTCGAGGTGCCGCAGGGCACCGCCGAGGCGATCGGCCGGTTCTATCCTGAGATCATGGGCATCCCCGCCAGCGTCACGAACGGCGACGGCACTGTTGCGCGCGCAAAGGTCGGCAAGGATCAGTATCTGCAATTCCGCGAGAGCGACCGGGCGCAGCCAGAGTTCGACGGCCATCACATCCAGATCTATATCACCGATTTCTCAGGCCCTTACAGGCGGCTGCTGGAGCGCAACCTGATCTCGCGCGAGGACAATCAGTACCAGTACCGCTTCTGCGATATCGTCGATCCCAAAGATGGCAGGCACCTGTTCACCGTCGAGCACGAGGTGCGCAGCGCCACCCACCCGATGTATTTGCGGCCGCTGATCAACCGCAATCCCGCGCAGACCAACCGGACCTTCGCCCATGGCCACGACCAGGCACTCTGGGCGATGGGACCGGATCAGTACGACGCATGACGGCCAGCGCCTCCCGATTCAAACATCATCCGAAAAACGCCAGCAACGAACCGCCATGCTTCCCTCGCAGCGCCATCTGTTCGATGTTCCGCAAGACATTTGCTACCTGAACTCGGCCTCCTACAGTCCGCTGCCGCGGACGACGCTCGACGCCGGCCGCATCGCGGTGGCGCGCAAGGGCCAGCCCTGGACGCTGGATGTGGACTTCGCCCACCGCCAGCACGAGCGCGCCCGCGCCGCCGCCGCACGCCTGATCCATGCCGATGCTGACGACATCGCGCTGATCCCTGCGGTCAGCTACGGCGTCGCGACGATGGCGAAAGTGCTGACCGTTCCGCGCGGCACGCGCGTCATCGTGCTAGAGAACGATCATTCCTCGCCGGTGCTGGAATGGCACGCCCGCGCCCAGGCGCAGGGCTTTACCGTCGAAATCGTCGACGAGCCCGCCGACGGTGACTGGACCTCGGCGGTGCTCGCGGCGATCGAGCGGACAGGTGCGCCGCCGGTCGGCCTTGCCTCGATCTCCTCGGTGCACTGGTCGGACGGCGGCTTGATCGATGTCGAGAAGGTGCAGGCCGCGCTGCGGCGGCAGGGCGCCATGTTCGTGATCGACGCGACGCAGGGCGCGGGCGTCGTGGCGATGGATGTGAAGCAGCTCGATCCCGACGCCGTGATCTTCCCGACCTACAAGTGGCTGATCGGTCCCTACGGCCGGGCGTTCCTTTATGTCGCCAAGCGCCATCAGAGCGGGGTGCCGCTGGAGCAGACCTCGGCCGGCCGCCGCAACGTCAATTCCGAGAACCCGGTCTATTTCGGCGATCTCGCCTATGTCGACAACGCGCGGCGCTACGACATGGGCGAACGCGACCATTTCATCTCGCTGGAAATGGCGTCCATCGGCATGGAGATGCTGGCGGATTGGGGCGCGGCCGCCGTCAGCGCGCGGCTTGCGATGCTGACGCGGCGGATTGCCGACGGCGTGCGCGACCTCGGCGTCAGCGCGCTCGACCAGCGGCTGCGCGCACCGCACATCGTCAGCCTCGGCATGGCGGGCGGCGTGCCGAGAGACCTGATTGCGCGCCTCGCCGCAGAGAACGTCCATGTCGCGTTGCGGCTCGGCCGGATGCGCGTGTCGCCGCATGTCTTCAACGACGAAGCCGACACCGACCGGTTCATTGCCGTGCTCGCGCGGGCGCTGCGCAGCTAGCGGCCTGACTTTGCCGCAAGAGCGCTCACGAGCTCGAGTGCCAGCGCCAGAGTGACCGCGGCTGCGCCGATCACGAACAGCAGCGCATAATTGCCGCCGCTCTGCGCGAACAGGAACGACATCCCGTAGGCGCCCGCCGCCTGGAACAGCGCGAATGTCGTGGTGGCCCGCGCCCACGCGGTGCGCTGGCCGGCAGCGGAATGCGGGATCAATTCGTGGATGCGGCCGATGACGAGCGGCACGATGCCGGGCGTGAAGCCGCCGACGATGAGGCTCGACACGATCAGCGCGACCGCGGACGTGCTCGCGGCCGGCAGCGCGACCGCCACGCCCTCGATCAGGAACGCTGCACGAAGCGCTATTGCAAATCCGGCGCGATCGGCGAGATGCCCGGTCAAGAGCGGACCAATAACGGCGCCCAGCCCGTACAGCACCCAGTAATGCGATCCGGCCGAAATCCCGTGCCCGAGCCCACGAGCCACGAAGTCGACCAGGAACACCATGTGCGGCACCAGCGCCAGCGCGTTGAGGCCGTATTCCAGGCTCAACATCAGTGCCAGCGGCGATCGTGCGCCGTGCGCCGCGGCATGATGCTCGACGGCAGCATGCGCCACCGATGTCTCCGCCGGCCACGCCTTCCAGCTCATCAACGTCAGCAGCGCCGACAGCGCGCCAAGACCATACCACGCCTCGCTGAGCCCCTGCCGCAGCAAAAGCGGAACGAGTGTGCCCGAGGCCGCGACCCCAAGCCCGACCCCGGCAAAGATCACGCCACCGACCAAGCCACGCTTGCTCGGCGCGGTGTGCGGCAGGATCGCCGTTGCCGCCAGCACCATGATCACGCCGCCGGTCACGCCTGCGAGGAAGCGGAAACCGAAGAACCAGATGAACGAGATCGGCACGGCGCAGGCAAAGCAGCAGAGCGCCGCCAGCACCATCATGCCGCGCAGCACGCGCACCGAGCCGATCCGTGTCCCGAGATCGCGGGCGATCAGCGCACCTGCAAGGTAGCCGGCAAGGTTGGCGGCGCCGAGATAGACGGCCTCAGCCGGGGTGAACCATTTGGCCGCGATCAGCGCCGGGATCAGCGGCGTATAGGCGAAGCGCGCAAGCCCGAGCCCGACCAGCGAGGCGCAGAGCCCGGCAGCCGCAGACAGCCACACCGGCCCGCCCGTATCCCGATGTGGCGCGGCGTGGCGATGCCGGTGATGACGATCGGCGTTCGTGCTTAGCATTCCCACGACATAGGCCGCGGGAGGGTTCATGAAAAATGATTAGTTCCGATCGCTGCGATCGTCCGTGGCGATTGCAAGCAACAGCGCGGCAATGACGTCGTGCGCGGCTTGAAGGAGACAGGCATCACGCAAAGATTCCGCCTTTGCTCCCGGAGCGCAATGGTCCGGTTCAGGCGCAATCGTTGGCCTCTAGACTTTCACGTCATACTGCTTGCTGAGGTGGTCGCCGATCTGCACCAACATCGCTACGCATTCGGGATAGCCGGGCTTGGCGACCGTCGCAGCGTCGGCACTGGCGCGAAATTCCCAGCTCTCGCCGTCGCGGAGGATCGAGATGTCGATGCCATCAGGGCGGTCGGCATGCACCTTGAGCTCGGCCCGCGCCATCGCGATGAGTTCGGCTTCGGTCTTGGTCGGCTTGCTCATGGCGACGACGTCTCCCCCAGCAGAAACGGCGCTGTTGCCAGCGCCGCTTCGGTGCACCTCACGCGTGGAATCGGCCCACTTTGACTGGCGCTGGCGGGAGCGACCCGCTCTGGCTCGGCTGGCGTGGGAGGCCTGCTCGCGATCCGCCAACGAGGCTACGCCGCCTCCAAGCAGAGTCAATCGGACCGACGACTATTTTAGGTCAACGCCAATCTCGATCACGGCATCGCAGCATGCGCGCGTCATCGATGACAGCCAAGTCAGACTCGGTTCCTCAATGCCCAATTGTGACGTCTGCCTAGCGCGACGCGCTGGCGCTCCGCTCGCTCTTGATGGCCGGCAGCGTGCTGACCGGTGCACCTTTCGCCTTGTCCGGCAGCGATCCCGTTGCGACCGGGTCCGGCAGCGGCGCACGGGCGGTCGCGTCGGGGAAGCGGGTCTTCATCTCGCGGATGAAACCGTCCAGCGTATCGACGCTCGCCGCCATCCTGGCGATCGCGGCAAACTCCGCGCTCGAGGTCGCAACCGGCTTGCTGGCGGTGTCGAACGCCAGCTTGTCGGCATCGCCGGACATCAGCGGCGCGTATTTCTCGCGGAATCGCGCCAGGCCGATGGCGTCCTCGGCCAACGCATAGCCGACCACGGCACGGATGATGTCGGCCTTCTCGGCGGCATTGAGCGGCGTGAAGTCGCGCCAGTGATCGCCGTAATACAGCTCGATCTGCTCGGACGCCTCGCGCCAGCGCCGCGCCGCCCAGTAGATATCGGAGCGCAGCCGGATCGCCTCGCGGCCGGTGATGTTCGAGATGATGTCGAGCGCGAGATCGTGGCGGCCGACGTCGCTCTGCGCCCTTGCCTCGAGCAGCAGCCGCTGCTGCCGCAATTCGCCGGACAGGTCGGCGAGGCGCGTCGAGCGCAGCGCGGCGATGGCGCGATCCGGCTTGCGGTTGGTCAGATACACCATGGCCAGGCGCGCGGCGACCTGGGCGCGCGCCGCGCCTTCCAGCCGCTTGTCGACCTGGTATTGCAGGAGGTCGGCGGCCTGGTCCAGCAGGTCGACGCCGGCGAGACGGTCGGCCAACCTGCGGATCATCTCGTCGCCGCGGCGGCCGATCGGAGTCAGCTCGCGGTATTCGTAGAAGGTGCTGAGCGCGTCGATCGGCGACATCTCGTCGCCCTTTGGCCCGAGGAAGAGCTGCACGAACAACGCCGACGCCGCATCCTGCGCCTGCCGGGACTCCGGTGCATTGGGTTGCAGCCGTGTCGCGGCGCGGCTCACGGCAAAGGCATCGGCGTAACGTCCGGTGTCGGCATAGATCTTCGACAACACGAACAGCGTCTTCAACTCGATGCTGTCGCCGCGCCACATCATCGACAGTAGCTCGAGCTTCTTCAGCACCTCATCACGGCCGATCTCGCCGCGCTTCTGCCGCAGCAGGGTTTCGAGCAGCTCGCCTTCAGCCGCTGCCTGGCGATCGGCCGAGATCGCGGCGACGTGATAGGCGTCGAGCGCATCCTTCTCCTGGCCAAGGGCTTCCGCCAGCCGGCCCTTCAGCACAGCCGCTGCTGGCTTGAGATCGTCGGGGATGCCGACGACGTCGAGGTCGCTCTTGCGCCGTGCAGCGCCGGCATAATCCTTGACCTCAAGCGAGGCCTTCATCGCGTTCATGGTGATGATGCGCTGCAGCTCCGACGGCAGCGTGGCCACCGAGAACTCGACGTTCTTGAACTTCTCGCGCGCTTCCACCCATTTGCCCTCGCGCGCGAAGGCGAGTCCCTTCCACAATTGGGAATCGTAACCGTTGCCGATCGCCGGGCTGGCGAGGTCCTTCAGACCCTGCGCCGGGTGGCCGATCAGGATGCTCGCGATGGCGTGCACCATCACCATCGCCGGCGTCTCGCTGCCGCGCTTGCTTTCGGAGAGCATCAGATTGGTGACGGCATGGGCTTCCTCATACATGCCGTGCGCCATGTAGAAGTCGGCGAGATCGAGCCGCGCCTGCGGAAGCTGGTCGGGGTTGGCCGCCGCCGCGGCGGCAATCAGGCTATCGAGCCGATTGAGGAAATTCTCCGATCGGTTCTTCTGCCATTCGTCGATGTCGAACAGCGGCTTGACCGCGGCGGTGGCGCGCTCGGCGGCGACGTCGGCCGACGACAGCGTCAACCCACCGGGACGTCCAAGCGTTACCTTGTCGTCGCCGACTTCCGCCTTCACGTCGTCGGCATTCGGACGCACCACGAGGCCATGGATCGATTCCAGCAGCGACAGTTCGACGAAATCCTGCCGCTTCAGGATGCCGCGAGTCGGCGGCGGCGCGGTTACGACCCAGAGCGCGTCGCCGGCATCGGGATCGACCAGTCGGTGGAATTGGCCGGGATTGGCGAGCGGCACGCTGACATTGGCGAGCGCGGGCTCGGTGATGTTGCGCACCACGGTGAGCGGCAGCGGCGGCTTCTGCACGCGGTCGGCAAAGGTCAGCGTCCAACTGACGCCGCGCGAGCGGTCATCGCTCTCGAGCGACGGCATCTGCGGCCGGTTGAGGCGGAAGCGCACTGCCTGGCCCTTGTCCACGGCCGTGCGGGTGACATCGGCGATGATGGACCCGCCCTTGGTGCGGATCGGATCGACGTCGATCGCCTCAGCCGTGTCGAACACCATCCACACGGCGTCGGCACGGCGGAACAGCGCGGCCGGAGTGGCGGTGGGAAACGAGAACGTCACGCGCAGCCCGTCGCTGTCGCGCTGGGCCTCGACCGAGGCCTTGCCGCTCGCACGAGCCTCCGAGGATGGCGACGGTGCCGCGGCCGCCTTCGGTGTCTCCACTACCGGCACCTCCGCGGCAGGAGCCGCCGGCTTCGGCGCTTCGGTCACTGCCGCAGGCTTCACGTCTTCCTGAAGTCCAACCGCGCCATCATGCGGCGCGGCCGCGGCGCTTGGCAGATCCGACTTGGATGGCTCCGACTTGGACGGCTCCGACTTGGGCAGATCCGATTTGGGCAGATCCGACTTCAACAAGTTCGGCTTGGGCAAATCCGCCTTGGGCGGCTCCGATTGGGCCGGCGGGGATATCGGCTGCTCGGCGTTGCCCTGCTCCGGGCTCGCCCGTTCGCCCTGCGGCTGCTCGGATGTCTCGGGCTTGATCTCGATCTTGGCTTGTTGCGCGATGCCTTCCGAGGTCATAGACGGGAGCGCGGCCGGCTCTCGCGACATCGCGGCTTTCGGCTTGCCGCGCGGTGCAGGGATCAGCGCGGTGAGCGCAGGCTTTGCTTGCGCCTGCTGGTCGCCCTGCTGGAAAGCGACATCGACGATATAGTTCTTCTCGTCGCGGAACGAATGCACGTCGACGTCGCCCACCAATGTCATGTCGACCGCCGACGTATCGGTATCGGCGCGCGCGCCGATCGACGCGACGTTGGGAGGCGCGGCGACCTTGGCATCGGCGAGATCGAAGGTCAGCACCGCGTTGAAGGACAGCGTCAGCTTCTGCTCGTTCAGCACCGAGGAAACGCCGACACCGTCAGGAACCTCGAAGACGAAGCGGACGAAGGTGGGCTGCAGCAGCGCGCGGACGCGCACCGGCGGCCGCTTCTTCGCGGCATCGGCTGCGCGCTGCAGGCGAAGCAGGCGCTCGGCATTGCGGGCGCGCTCGGCGAGCTCACGGATCACCTCCTGCGGCAGCGGCGGCGGCGGGCCGGTCCAGCCGTCGGGCAGGAAGTCGACGAAGATGCGCTCGCCCGCGGTCATGGTGTTGATGGTGACGCGGCGCGCCAACGACAGGCGGATCGCCGAACCATCCGGATCGCGGCGCGCCGAGCCGACATAGTCGGGCACCGCATCCGACAGTTGCTCAACGGGGATATCGACCGGGCGCTTAAAGCGGATCACGATGATGGAGCCCGCCGTCGTCACCTCGGAATCGACATCTTCCTTCAGCTTGAGCACCAGCCGGGCGAACCCGTTCGCGGCGGAGAATGTCGCCTCACCCGGCACTGGATCGTCCGCGCGGGCGGCGCCGGGCGATGCGATGACTGCAACCGCGAAGCCGGCCGCCAACAGGCATAGGCGCGCAGCCCGGGTCCAGGCGCGGCCCAGCGACCATGTTCCAGCGGCAGCCGTTCGCGCCATCTCGAAACGTCTTCTTAATGCCTCAACGATGCCAGCGCGAAGCGCCCTCGCCCACGCGTCCCGATTTTGGATGGGCGGCGTTAAGGAGCTGTTAACGACGGCGCGCCGCGAACAGCGTACCGCACACCGCGAAAAAAAGGGCAAGCTGAAAGTCGCCTCTCCGTTAGCTACCAGTGTGTATTTATGCGTTGACGCGCGTCGGGTTGATTGTGTGTATAAATCCACACATGAAATCGATCGACGGACATCATCAAAGCCCTGCTCGCCGATGGTTGGAGACAGGTCGCCCAGAAGGGCAGCCACGTTCAGTTCAAGCACCCAAGCAAGCCGGGCCGCGTGACAGTTCCTCACCCAAAACGGGATGTCCCCGTCGGAACGTTCAAAAGCATCGAGAAGCAGTCCGGCTTGAAACTGAAATGACATCGCATAGAGAGGGCCAACGGCCCGCCCCAAGGAGGGAAGCCATGCGACACTACATTGCCCTGATCCATAAGGACGCCGACAGCGATTACGGCGTCTCGTTTCCCGATCTACCTGGGGTCATCACTGCGGGTACCGATCTGGACGACGCGCGTATGATGGCCGCGGAAGCCTTGGCCCTCCATCTCGAAGGTTTGGTCGAAGACGGCGAGGCCGTGCCTGAGCCTTCCTCTCTTGAAGAGATCATGGCCAATATCGAAAATCGAGACGGTGTAGCCGTGCTCATTCCAGCCCCGTCGGAGGGTGTGAAGAGTGTTCGTGTCAACATCACTCTTCCGTCCGACATACTCAACGAGATCGATCGTCGTGCCGAACAAGAAGGCTTCACGCGCTCGGGCTTTCTGGCTCAGGCCGCTAGGAAAGCCTTGGCAGCTTGAACCAGCGCAACGAGGTGATCGTGGCTCGCGCGGCACACAAACTTGTCCACACAGGCCACTGCCGATAGACGGAGGAGCTACACCGCCCGTCAATTCGTCTTCGGCGCCAGCAACTTGCCCTCGATCTTGGGGAGATCGTCGGCGGCCGCCGACGTGTCGCCGCTGGCGCGGCGGGCGAGTTCGACCGTGAGGCGCTCGGCGGCCTCCGGCTGCATCTGGCCGAGGATGTCGGACATCTTGCGCGGCTGGATCTGCGAGGCGATCTGATAGAGCACGCCGATGTCCAGGCGGTCGAACACCTTGGCGGCGTCCTTCGGTTTCATGTTTTCATACATGGTGACGATGCTCTTGAAGCGAGCCGCCTCCGCTGCGGCCTTCGCCGCCGCATCGGCGCTCGCCTTGGCGTCGTTGGCCTTGGCCTCCTCGACCTTGGCCTCGATGCGCTTCTCGGCCGCCTTCAACAGGCTTTCGCGGATCTCGACCTCGCGCGCGCGCTGATCAAGCTCCTGGCGGCGCGACTGCAGCCGTTCCAGGATCGCGCGCTCCGTCGCCGACACCGGCGCGGGTTGATCCATATTGACCGCCACGCCGTCCGGCTTGGGCGGCGCCGCCGCGGGAGCAGCGGGTTTCGGCGGCTCGTCCTTCTTCTCCTTGTTCTCGACCGATCCCGTGATGTCGGAGGGATCGCCCTTGACCTTGTTGTCGGCGGCGACCTTGTTGCCGCCGGGGAAATTGAAATTCTCCTGTGCCCACGACGGCCCGGCCGGTTGCGCAGCGTAGTCGAACACATAGCCGCCATCGAGCACGAGGCCGGCGATCTTCAGCACCATCAGGCCGAAGACCGCGGCCAGCACCACGGGCATTACTCGGATGTCGCGGAACGACTTCATGCAGCGAGGCCGCCGGCCCTCCTGCGCTCGGTGAAGGCCTCCGCGGCCGCTGCGACGGCACGCGCGGCGGAGACCCGCGGCGCTGGCGCCACCGGTGCGGGCGCCGCCTGCATGGGTGCGGCCGGCGCGGGCGCCGACGGCCGCGCGGCAAGCGCGATCTTGGACAGGCGGCGCACCACGTGATCACCTTCGGCGATCTGGTTCTTGAGCTGGATCGACATCTGCGTCGCCGCGTCGAGTTGGTTGCCGAGATTCTCGTTGACGTCGCGCACCGCGTGCTTGAGCCCGCCGATCGCCCGCTCGGCGATCTCGGTCGCCGTGATCAGTTCGGCGATCGTCGCTTTCAGCGAATGCTCGTCCGCCTTCAACCGCTGCAGGCGCTTGTTGAGCAACCAGCAATAGCCGATTGTCAACATCAGAAGCACCGTCACCAGGCTCTCGATTGCTAATCCAAGCACATGACTCATGGTGCCTCCATCATCTTGGTCTGCTCGTCCGCCTTCTCGAACATCGCGAAGGTGGTCTGCGGCTTGCGCAAATTCTTGGTGACGCGGATCGCGACGCGATCGCCGACGCGGCCCATCCGTCCTTCCGTCAGTGTGACGTTGCCGCAGCGCACCGATACCAGCGAGTCGGCGCGGATCTCGAGCGGCAGCGTGTCGCCGACCTTCAGCCGCATCAATTGCTTCAGCGGAATATCTGCCTCGTAGAGCACGGCATCGACCGAGATCTCGGCCTGCGCCACCTCGGTGGCGAAATGGCCTTCCCAGATCGGGTCGCGGCCGAACTTTTCGCCCATGAACATCTGCAACAGCACGTTGCGGATCGGTTCGATGGTCGCATAAGGCAGCAGCAACTCGATGTTGCCGCCGCGGTCTTCCATGTCGATGCGCAGCCGCACCAGGATCGCGGCGTTGGCGGGCCGGCTGATCGCGGCGAAGCGCGGGTTGGTCTCGAGCCGGTCGATCGAAAAGGTCACCGGCGACAGCGGCCGGAACGCCTGCTCGGCATCGGCCAGCACCACCTCGACCAGCCGCTTGACCAGGTTGGTCTCGATCGTGGTGTAGGGCCGGCCCTCGATCCGCAGTTGGGTTTGGCCGCGGCGGCCGCCGAGCAGCACGTCGATCATCGAATAGATCAGGCTGGAATCGACGGTGGCGAGGCCGAAATTCTCCCACTCCTCCGCCTTGAACACCGAGAGCACCGCGGGCAGCGGGATCGAGTTCATGTAGTCGCCGAAGCGCACCGAGGTGATGCGGTCGAGCGAGACCTCGACGTTGTCGGAGGTGAAGTTGCGCAAGGATGTCGTCATCAGCCGCACCAGGCGGTCGAACACGATCTCGAGCATCGGCAGGCGCTCGTACGACACCATCGCGGAATCGATGATGGCGCGAATGCCGGAGTGATCGTCGAGATTGACGTCGCCGACGGTGAAGCCGAGGAGATTGTCGATCTCCTCCTGCGACAGGACACGTTCGCCGTTGGTGTTCTTGCCGCCGAAGTCACGGCTGCCGTCCTCGACCATGGCCGCCCATTGCAGCGCCATGCTCTCGGTGAGTTCGTTCTTGGCCGCCTCCGCGGCGGCGGCCGCGGGATCCTCGGAATCGAGCGAGGCTTCCCACTGCGCCGCAATGGCGTCCTGATCCATCTGGTCGGTGCCGGCCATGGCTTTATATCCGCCCTGTCACTGGATCACGACTTCCTTGAACAGCACCGCGTTCACCTGGTTGGGTGCGAGCGCCAGATTGACCCGCTTGGTCAGCTCTTCCTTGAGGCGAAACAGGCCGGCGGAGCCGTTGAGGTCGCTCGGGCGCAGCTCGCGCATATAGGTCTGGAACAGGTCGGTGACGCGCGGCAGCGACGGCTTGATGGCCTCGGCCTGCTTTTCTTCCTTCACCTCGAGTACGAGCTTCAGCTTCAGATATTGCACGCGCTCGCCGGGCGCGCCGACCAGGTTGACCAGCATGTCGGGAACATCGACGAAGGATGGCGGCTTCGGCGGCGGCGCCTCGGCGTGCTGCTCGTCGCCGTGGCCGCGCATGAAGAAGAACCATCCGGCCGCGCCGGCACCGACAATGGCGAGGAAGCCGACCGCGGCAATGATCAGCTTGAGCTTGCCTTTCTTCGGAGCGGCCGCGCCATCGCCGCCTTCCGTCTTGTCATCATCCGCCATCGTCCGCCCGCTTCAATTGAAGGATGCGAACGCGATTGCCACCAGCCTTGGCTTAGAGACGCGATACAAATGCCGCCGGCGCACACGCGCCCCAATAATGGCGACGCTAGGGTCATAATGGTTAACGGAAGCTTAGGATTACCCCTCAACTAGGAAAAAACTGCCGGGCAAATATGGTCAACAAGACCTTTCTGCCGCCCCGCGGAAGACTTGACAGGACACCTAACCCTTTCAAACATCGTCACATTTCGACTTGGCACAGCTTTCGCTGAGGGATCGTAACCCGCGGGTTTGGGAGAACCCCAGGGTTAACGACGGTCCGGGGTGAAGGCTTGGGAGAGCCCCTGCATCGGATCAACTCACAGGGGAGAACCGCCGATGCAGAACACGCTTCTGATCGGATTGTCGAAGCAGATGGTGCTGGAACGGCAGATAGATGTCGTTGCCAACAACATCGCGAACATGAACACCAATGGCTACAAGGCCGATCGGTCCTTGTTCCAGGAATACCTGTCGTCGAGCGCGCACGAGGACAATTTCGCCGGCAACGACCGCCGCGTCTCCTTCGTGCAGGACCGCGCGACGTTCCACGATTTCTCACAGGGCTCGACCGAGCAGACCAAGAATCCGCTCGACGTCGCAATCGACGGCAGCGCGTTCCTTGTGGTGCAGACGCCCGGCGGCGAGCGCTACACCCGCGACGGCAATCTGCAGATCAACAACCAGGGGCAGCTCGTCACCGCCGACGGCTACCAGGTGCTGGGCAGCTCCGGCCCGATCACCTTCCAGCAGACCGACCACGACATCAGCATCGCGCCCGACGGCAACGTCACCGTGGTCGAGGGCACCTCCACGCTCGACTCGGTGCGCGGCCGGCTGCGCCTGGTGTCGTTCCCGGACGCCCAGCGCCTGCTGAAGGAAGGCTCCAACCTCTACGCGCCGGGCGAAGGCGCCGTGCCGGTGGTCGATACCCAATCGGTGCTTCGCCAGGGCTTCATCGAGAAGTCCAACGTCAATTCCGTCACCGAGATGAGCCGCATGATCGAGATCACGCGGACCTACACCCAAATCGCCTCGCTGCTGCAGCAGCAGAGCGACCTGCACAAGTCGGCGATCGAAAAGCTCGCCGACGTCCCGACCTGATCGGAGGCTGATCCATGCGCGCACTCTATACCGCTGCGACCGGGATGGCCGCCCAGGAGCTCAACGTCCAGGTGATCTCCAACAACATCGCGAACCTGCAAACCACCGGCTACAAGAAGCAGCGCGCCGCGTTCCAGGACTTGATCTACGACCATGTACGCCGGGTCGGCGCGCAGGCCTCGCAGCAGAACACCATCCTGCCTGTCGGGATCGACCTCGGCGGCGGCGTCAAGACCGTCGGCACGCCGCGGATGATGACCCAGGGCACGCTGTCGCCGACCGGCAACGATCTCGACATCGCGATCCGCGGCGAAGGCTTCTTCAAGATCCTGATGCCGGACGGCACCTTCACCTATTCCCGCGACGGCTCGTTTCAGATGGACAACCAGGGCCGCATCGTCAACGCCCAGGGCAACCCGGTGCAGCCGACGATCACGATCCCGCAGAACGCCTCCGGCATCACCATCAACACGCAGGGCCAGGTCTCGGTGACGCTGCCCGGCCAGACCGCCTCGACCACGATCGGCCAGATCGGCCTGACCCGCTTCATCAACAAGGCCGGGCTGAACCCGATCGGCGACAACCTGTTCACGGAGACCCCGGCGTCCGGCCAGCCGCAGGATGGCACCGCCAACACCGATGGCTACGGCGACATGCAACAGGGCAACCTCGAGCAGGCCAACGTCGAAGTGGTCTCGGAAATCTCCAATCTGATCGCCGCGCAGCGCGCTTACGAGATGAACTCCAAGGTGATCTCCGCGGCTGACCAGATGATGCAGTCGACCGCCAACCTGTTCCGCTGAGGATGATGTCGATGATCGCCCGCCCGCTCCTCGTCGCCGCCCTGCTCGCCGTCACCGCGACCGCGTCAATCGCGCAAAGCCAAAGCGAAAGCATCGCGGTGCCGACGCTGCGCGCCAGCGTCACGGTCGCGGACGACATCGTGCGGGTCGGCGACCTCGTCGACAATGCCGGCAGCGCCGCCTCGATCGCAATCTATCGCGCACCCGATCTCGGCACCACCGGCACGCTGCCGGTGGCCCAGGTGCTGACCACGCTGCGCGCGCGCCAGATCATCGGCGTCGACGCCCGCGACCTCAAGGAGGTCACCGTCACGCGGCTGGCGCGCACCATCGACACCAAGGAGATCGAGCAGCAGGTCGCGCGCGCGCTCGAGCGCCGCCACGGCCTCGGCAATGCCGCCGACATCGCCCTGACCTTCGACCGCGATCCCGGCGATGTCAGGCTCGAAGCCACCAGCACCGGGGCATTGCAGCCGATCGCCGTGCGCTACGATCCACGCAGCACGCGCTTCGACGTCAGCTTCGAGATCGGCAACGACGCGGGCAGCGCGCCGGTCAAGCTGCGCTTCACCGGCACCGCAATCGAAACCGTCGAGGCCGCCATCCTGACTCGTAGCGTCGAGCGCGGCGATGTGCTGAAGGGCTCGGACGTTGTGATCGAGCGCCGTCCGAAGGCCGACGTCGGCAGCGATGCGGCAGTGCGCGACAGCGCGGTCGGCATGCAGGTCCGCCGCCAGCTCGGCGCCGGCCGCGCCCTGCGCGTCGCCGATCTCGCCAAACCCGATCTCGTCACCCGCGACCAGAACGTCACGTTGGCCTACCAGAACGGCGGCCTCTACCTGACGATCCGCGGCAAGGCGATGGACAACGGCGCCGAGGGCGACGTCGTCAGCGTGATGAATTTGCAGTCCAAGCGCGTCATCTCCGGCGTCGTCACCGGCCGCGGCGAGGTCTCGATCGCGGTTGCGACCCCTCGCCCTGTGCCGGTCGCCGACACCGACGCATCAACGTCAGCTCCCGTCAAGTTCAGTTCAGTCGCTCCAAACGCCGAGTAAAGTTCATGTCCTGGTATCGTATCAACCGTCTTGTCCTGACCGGTGCCCTGCTCGCGCTCGGCACAATCGCCAGCGGTTGTTCGTCGATCGACCGGCTCTCCCAGATCGGCGAGCAGCCGAAGCTTTCGGCGATCGACAATCCGACCACGCAGCCCGGCTACAAGCCGGTGCAGATGCCGATGCCGAAGCCCGAGGTCGCCTCCTACAGCCCCAACTCGCTGTGGCGAAGCGGTTCCAGGGCCTTCTTCAAGGACCAGCGCGCCGCGCGCGTCGGCGACATCCTGACGGTCACCGTGAACTTCACCGACAAGGCTGCGATCGCCAACGAGACGCAGCGCAGCCGCACCAGCACGGAAGATTCCGGTATCACCAACTTCCTGGGCTCGCAGACCATCACGCAGGCGAACAAGATCCTGCCCGGCCGCATCCTCACCACCGATTCGACCTCCAACAGCGACGGCAAGGGTTCGGTGAACAGGCAGGAAGCCTTGCAGACCAACGTCGCCGCTGTCGTCACCCAGGTGCTGCCGAATGGCAATCTCGTGGTCGAAGGCAAGCAGGAGATCCGCGTCAATTACGAAATTCGCGAGCTGATCGTGGCCGGCATCGTCCGTCCGGAGGACATCCAGAGCGACAACACCATCGATTCCTCGAAGATCGCGCAGGCCCGCATCGCCTATGGCGGCCGCGGCCAGATCACCGACGTGCAACAGCCGCGCTACGGCCAACAGGTGATGGACGTCCTGCTACCGTTCTAACCTTTTACGAGCTCCCACATCACGTCGCGAACCTAGGCGCGGCGCGGTGTACCGACGCGGCCCTCGCTAGCTCCCCTGGCGAGGGCCGCGGCTTTTCCTGCATTGCGAACAAGTTGCACGGCTGCCTTCTTGGTTGGTTAACCCTCGCGGCAGAGCGCAGTGGCGATTCGCACGATTGCAAAGTAGCTAGACGATCACGCAGGGGTTGCAGTTCAACGGCCATGCTCAGAGACGGTCAATATGCGGCGTGGTTCCGGACGCCGCGCGGCGAAGGCACCGGAATAGTCCATCTCTCAAACGGCAGGATCAGCGGCGGCGACGCCGTGTTCGTCTATGGCGGCTCCTATCAGCTTGATAACGACCATTTCACCGCAACGTTGACGACGCGCAGATATGCCGACGGCCCGACCACCGTGTTCGGTTGCGACGAGGTCGAGGCGCAGCTCACCGGCTGCTTCAACGGCAACCGCGCGGTCTGCTCCGGGACGGCGAGGCAGGCGCCCGGCGTCGTGTTCGAAGCCACGCTATTCCTGCAGCAGCAGGAGCAACCTCCCGCGCCTGGCCCGAAACCCACACTGTCGCAGACGGATGTGGCAAGACTGCCGAAACTGCCGTCCGACCGCCGCGCGGCAAACCCGTTCGCAAGCAAGCGCTTCGGCTGATCCCCGCCCCGATGCCGATGGCGTCTCCGCCCGGGCCGGCGTACGATCGCGCATGCGCGAAGCGCAGCCCGATCGATGCAGCCGGAAGGAGGATTCCATGTATGCCGCCATCCGTCAGGCCAAGGCGAAGGCCGGCACCGCCGAAGAACTCGCGCGCCGGATCAAGGAAGGCGCGATCCCGATCATCAGCGACGTCGAAGGCTTCATGGCCTATTACGTGGTCTATGCCGGCGACGACACGGTCACCGCGATCAGCGTCTTCAACAACCACGCCGGCGCCGAGGAGGCCAACCGTCGCGCGCTGGCCTGGATTGACGACAATCTCGGTCCGCTGCTGGTCGGCCAAGCCAGCGCGGTCGCAGGTCCGGTGATCGTGCATACGATGGCGTGAGGGCCGGCAACGGCAGCACCGTGGGCCTGGTCGTCTTCACAGACTTGAATCCGCTGTGGATGCTGGCCGGCGCTTCCCTCGCAGGCCTCGCCGGCGTTCATACGGGCTGGGCCATTTAAGGATGCGCGGCTTGTCGAGCCAAGACGACGAGCGTCACGCCTTCTTGCTCTTCCGCGCCGGCGCGCCTGCCGCCGCAGCCGCCTTCTTCGCCGGCTTCTTCGCCTTCGCCTGGTTGAACGCGATTGCGGCGCGGATCAAATTCTTCAACGCGCGGTCATTGATCTTGTCACCCTCGAGCCAATCAATCGCGCGCCGCGCGTTGCCTTCGAGCCCGGCGTTAAAGAGCTTGTCGGGATCGGGAAGGCTCGCGCCGTACATGAAGGTCAGCTTCACCTTGCCCTTATGGGCGTTGGCGACCGCGATGATGCCGTCACGATACCACACCGGGCTTCCCATCCACTTCCATTCCTCCGTGATCTCCGGGTCGGCGGCGAGGATGGCCTTGCGCATGCTGGCAAACGTCTTGCCGCGCCAGTCCGTGAGCTCCGCGATCATCTGGTCGATGCGTTCCGATGGGGTCATTAATGCCTCGCGGTGTGGTCCCGCGTCATGAAACCACGACCGTGATAGCGGGTTCGAGGCAAAAGTCGAGAGCGGCGACATGTCTCGTGTGATCTTCGCCGCCCTCTATTCGTGCGGCTATTCGGTGCGCACCGCTCCATTCACGGCATATCCGCTGCGCCACCTCGCGGCATAGGGCAGCGCGAACATGTAGAGGCCGGTGAACAACAGCAAGATGAGCGGGAACAGCGCCAGCAAGCCGATCCAGAGCGCTTGCTGCTGTTGGATCATGGCGACGATGTTGACGATGACGGCCAAGGTAAAGGCGATCGACAGCCAGCGATGAAACTGCCGGATCCAGTTATTCCAGTTCAATGTGACCTCCTGCTGAGACGAATTGATGGGGATCGGTGAGCCGCCACGCGGCGGCCCACCCTGTGCGCGGCGAACGTCAGTCTCCCCGCGCCAGCAGCTCATCGAGCTTGCCAAGGAACTGCTTCCATCCGGCGTGAGCGCCGCCAAAGGCCTGCTTGTGATGCGGCTGGAAGCCGGCCTGCTCGACGCGCAGGTGAGTGCCGCCGGCGGTGGGCGTGAGCGTGAAGGTCACCACGCTCTCCAGATTGTAAGCGGGATCCTCATGCGCAAAATTCCAGGTGTAGGCCAACGTCCGGTTCGGCTCGACGGTCAGCACCTTGCAATCCAGCACGCCGCCCCACTCGCCGCGCAGATTGAAGCTATGTCCGACGACGGGCTTGAAGTCGTTCTTCATCAGCCATTCCTCGATCAGATGCGGTTGCGTCAACGCGCGCCAGAGCTTTTCCGGCGGGTGAGGAAACTCACGTTCGACGATCGCGGAGCGCGTTTCGGTCGCTTGCATGGTCATTGGTCCATCCTTTTGAGCAGATCTTCGAGGTGGTCGAACCGGTTCTGCCAGAAGCCGGCCATCTGGCTGGTCCAGTCGATCAGCGGAGCCAGCGCACCAAGCTGCGCGCTGTAGTGGGTCTGCCGGCCTTCGTGGCGATCCCTCACCAGCCCGGCCTGCTTCAGCACACCGAGATGCTTCGAGACGGCGGGTTGCGAGATGCCGGCATGCAAGGTCAGGGCTCCGACCGTCTGCTCTCCGTTGCGGCACAGCCGCTCGAAAATGGCCCGCCTTGTTGGATCGGCGAGTGTCCTGAACAGCACGTCGTGAGCTTTAGACATCAATCCATAACCCGATGGCTATGGATAAATCTATAACTATGCAGCTATGGATGAGTCAACCCGAAAATATCGCTATCAGAATAGTAAGGTGGCGAAGGCGCGCAGCGCTGTGCCCGTCATTCCAGGCCGTCCTCGGTTTGTCCATCGACGGGCAACTCAGTCAGAAACCTGTCAAGCCTCGCGACGAAAATATTAATGACATGCAAGACTCGGACTAATGTCGCAAGAATGCGAGCCCACATCCTCCGTCGTCATGCCCGCGCAGGCGGGCATCCAGTACGCCGCGGCCCCTCGGCTCAAGCACCAGCGTCTCTGGAATACTGGGTCACCCGCCTTCGCGGGTGACGACACCGCGCTGTTTGACAGACGAATCCGAAGCCTCATGCCGTCATTGCGAGCGAAGCGAAGCAATCCATCCCGCCGCAAGCGGAGCAATGGATTGCTTCGTCGCGGAGCCTGTCATCGGACGCGCGTTCGCGCGACCCGTTGGCTCCTCGCAATGACGGCGTTGAGACATCGAGCACGAACTTTCCCCAGCGTCGGCGCACGCCGGGACCCATTACCCCGAATGTCAGTTGTCGCAAGACGCTGTGGCTACCATCCCGTTCATCGGCAACGGGATCGCGATAGGTCCTGGCCTTCGCCAGGACGATGATCGGGCAGCCCGTTGAGACACAACAGCATCCAATATTTTCAGAGGCAGCAGTGAAAGACCACAGCGTACCGGACCCCGTGTATGCGCAGGTATGACGGTGGTACGCAGATTGCCTCGCTTCGCCCGCAATGACATAAGTTCATCAGCGATGTCGCCGTCGCCATGGAGAACCTTCATGTGCCAAGTCTGCGATGCCTCTGCTCTCACCCGAACTTCGCGGCGCCGCTTCATCGCCGCAGCCGGCGGGATCGCGGCCAGCCTTGCCTTCGCGCCGCCCGTGTTCGGCAAGGAGGCCAAGCCGCCGCCGAAGCCGCAGAACGTGTTGTCGCCGGATGCGGCGCTGGACCGGCTGATGAAGGGAAACGCCCGATATGTTGAGGGCGTGTCGCGCCGCCACGATTTCAAGCATGAGCGCGAGGCGCTGGCCGGCGGTCAAAACCCCTTTGCCGGCATCCTGAGTTGCGCCGACTCGCGCATCGCGCCGGAATATGCGTTCGACAGCGGCCGCGGTGACTTGTTCGTCTGCCGCGTCGCCGGCAATTTTGCCAGCGACGAGGGGGTCGCGAGCCTGGAATATGCTGTGTCTGCGCTCAACGTGCCGCTGTTCATGGTGCTCGGCCATGACAGATGCGGCGCGGTGGACGCCACCATCAAATCGCTGAAGGACAACAGCACCCTGCCTGGCCATCTGCCGTCGCTGGTCAAGGCCATCGCGCCCGCGGTGAAGGCGAGCGAAGGCAAGCCCGGCGACCTCCTGGCGAACGCGACCCGGCAGAACGTGATCGACAACATCAGCAAGCTGAAGTCGGCGACGCCGATCCTCAGCGCCGCGGTCGATCAGGGCAAGCTCAAGGTCGTCGGGGGCATCTATCGGCTCCGCGACGGCAAGGTCGAATTGTTGGTGTGATGCGTGTTCGCGGAATGGGGCAACAAACTCACTGTCGTCCCTGCGAAAGCAGTGGCCCATACCCCGCAGCGGGCATTATTAACGGGACTTGTCATTCCAGCGACGCGCATGAATGACCATCGGTGGTTATGGGTTGCTGCTTTCGCAGGGACGACAGCGCGTATGTGGATACGGAGATGCGCTGCTTCACGTGAACGTCGCTTCCACCCTGCCGAGCCCATCGAGCTCCATCACGACGCTGTCGCCGGCCTTCAGCCAGACCGTCTTGACCAGGCTGCCGGTCAGCACGATCTGGCCTGCGTGCAGGCCCTTGCCTTCGGCGGCAAGATGATTGGCGAGCCAGGCCAGCGCGTTGTGGGGATGGCCGAGCACATCGGCGCCGGACCCGCGTCCCGCCTCTTCGCCGTTGACGATCGCGCGTCCGGTGACGCGCAGCAGATCGAGCCCCGAGATGCGCGGCACCGCCTCCCCGAGCACGCAGCCAGCGGCGAAGAAATCGTCGGCGATCAGCGTTGGCGCGCCGAGCGTCTCCCACTTCACATAGCGGTCGTCGACGATCTCGATCGCCGGACAATAGGCCTCGATCGCCTCGGCCACCCATTCGGCGGTGAACGGCGCTTCGCTCGCCGCGAGATTGCGCGCCAGCCTCACCGCGATCTCGCACTCGACGCCGACATGGACATAGTCGGTCATCTGCAATCGCACGCCGCTGTCATGCACGACCTTCTCGAACACGCCACCGCCGCAGGGATGCGAGATGTTGAGATAGTCCTGCATCACCGCGCTGGTGCAGCCGATCTTGTAGCCGACAAGGCTGCCGGCCTGTCCACGCAACAGATCGTGCACCGCCCGCTGCACGCGATAGCCTTCAGCTTCGTCGCGCGGCACGACGTCTTTCGGCAACGCCTTCAGCGGCGCGCGGCTGCGGCGGGCGGTAGCGATCGCTTTTGCGGCCGCGAGGATCCTGTCCATCGCGCAGCCTCCCTGAGGTTCTGTCTGCTCGTGGCAATTCAGCACTCAGCGAGAGGTCTGGCAAGCGCGCCGGCCGTGCGGACCGTCACGTCCTGACCAGGCCGAGCCTGATCAGGCTTTCGGCAGTCGCGACGATCATGTCCTCGTTGCCACGCGGGCGCCAGCCGAGCAGGTCTTGCGCCTTCGCACTGGTCGCCTGTCTGACCTTGCCGAGCAGCGGCAGGGCCGCGCGGGCAAGCGGATTGCGCTGCGCCGCAAGCCGCATCAGCCAGTCCGGCGCCTGGAACCGCGGCACCCGCCGCGCCCGGCTGCCCAGCTTTTGGCGCAGCACGCCGGCAATCTGCAGCACCGACATGGTCTCGCCGGCGACGGCAAGGAAGCGCTCGCCCCTGGCCTTGGGCGAAGTCATGGCACACAGATGCAGGTCAGCGACGTCGCGCACGTCGACCAGACCGAAATAGATGCGCGGCACCGCCGGCATCGCGCCGTCGAGCAGCGCCTTGACGATACCGATCGAGCTGGAGAAGTCGGGGCCGAGCACCGGCCCGAACACGGCGGTCGGATTGACGACGGCGAGCTCGAGGCCGCCGCCTTCGCGGGCGATGAAATCCCAGGCCGCGCGCTCGGCCAGCGTCTTGGATTTCGGATAGGCCTGCACGTCGTCGCCTTCGAGATTGGTCCAGACCGTCTCGTTGAATGGCGCCGATCGCGGCGGGTGACCGTAACCGATCGCGGCAAACGACGACGTCACGACGACGCGCTTGACACCGGCGTCGCGCGCGGCACGCAGCGTCCGCAGCGTCCCTTCGCGCGCCGGAACGATCAATTCGTTCTCGTCATCGGGCACGTGGGTCAACAGCGGCGAGGCCACGTGCATCACGTAGTCGCAACCGGCCACAGCCTGCTGCCAGCCGTCGTCGCGCAGCAGATCGGCGGTGACGAAGCCGACCCTGTCTGGCGCGGACGCACCGCCCGCGCGCAGCATCTCGAGCACATCCTTGTTGCGATCCGGCCTGCGTACGGTGGTCCGCACCTCATGGCCGGCGGCAAGAAGCTGCAGGATGACATAGGTGCCGATGAATCCCGATCCGCCCGTGACCAACACCGTGCTCATGTCTCTGCCCTTTCCCAGGGTTCGACGGCGGCGCGGCATCGTACCACCGGCAACAGTAAGGATATCACGACGAGTCATGTCGGGGAGAGAGCCCCCACCCGGATCACATCTGGCGATGTGATCCAGCCTCCCCCGCAAGCGGGAGAGGCCGACCTCGTTTGCGGAATGACCGCTTCAATCAAACACCATCCTGCCTCACCCCATCCCGAGCGCGCGCCGGATCGCGATCTCGACCGGCGAATAGGCGCCATCGTCGCGCTCGAGCCGGTATGGCTCGCCCGCACCCAGCGACGGCTGGGCCATGAAGCGCGGCGTTCGCCCCCGATGCTTCTGCGCCGCGTGCACGAGGAAGGGATGACACAGATAGACCGTGCCCGCCTCACCCGTCGCCAGCGCGATCTCGCAATCGGCGCCGACCTTGTCGAGCCTCATGCGCGCCCGTCCGGCTGCGCCCGCTGGCGCCAGATAGCGGGCCATCGGGAGGTGCGAGCCGACCCTGATCCGCGTCGGCGCGTCGTCCTCACTGACATCGGAGAACAGGAACAGCATCAACAGAGCCCGGCCGCGCGAGACAATGTTGACCTGCCAGGCGGAGAAGTCACTCCGCTCATTCGGATCGCAATCGTCGCCGGGAAAGCTGACATCGACATGCCAGCCGGTGTCGCCGGGATCATCCGGATGCGGGAAGCGCACCGGGAACGTTCCGATGTTGTTGCGCGGACTCCAGCGGCCGGGACCTGCGATCTGGTCGAAGGCCCGATGCAGCACCGGCGTATTGATCGCCTGCCGAAACGGCTCGCCGGCATACCCGGGAAGCCGGATCACCGGCTGGGTCCAGGTCGACGGATCATGCGCGCTGCAAGGCAGGTCACGCCACATGATGGCTTGACCCTGCTCCGCAAGTTCCCGCGGGAAGGCATTGTCAATCCTGACAAAACCTTGGTCGATGAATTGCGCGATTTGCGCGTCGCCAAGCGCCCGCGCGTCGTCCCGATCGTTCATGATTGTCTCTCAATTTGTCGCCAGCCATCGACGCGCCGCGATGCGCGGAATGCGGACGGCTCATTCGGTTCGCTGGAGTCCCGCCAGGCAAGGCCTGCGGGGCTGATCAACGCTTCGCGGTGGAAGCGAACTCCCTCGCGGGAGCGCGATCAGCGGGCCAGGAAGAAGGCCGAAACGATATTGAGAGTGCGTGTCATCATAGCGGCGCGAACCTACAACCGGTGCGCGCCGGAAGCAATGCGTGGCGATCCGCCGCCACTACTCGTCGCGATAGACCTTCTCGCGCTTCTCGTGGCGTTCCTGCGCCTCCACCGACAGCGTTGCGATCGGGCGGGCTTCGAGCCGCTTCAACGAGATCGGCTCGCCGGTCTCTTCGCAATAGCCGTAGGTGTTGTCTTCGATGCGCTGGAGCGCCGCGTCGATCTTGGAGATCAGCTTGCGCTGACGGTCGCGGGCGCGGAGCTCGATCGCACGGTCGGTTTCCGAGGACGCGCGGTCGGCCAGGTCGGGATGATTGACGTTCTCTTCCTGGAGCGTTTGCAGCGTGATCTTCGATTCGCGGAGGATCTCGTCCTTCCAGGCCAGCAGCTTGGCGCGGAAATATTCGCGCTGCCGCTCATTCATGAAAGGCTCTTTTTCAGTCGGCCGGTAGTTCTTCAGCTTTTCCAAAGGCAGCCATGTCCCTGTCAGGCGGAGGGAACAGCTCCCCTCCGCGCGGCGCCTTATATAGCCACGACATGTGACAGACAATATCTGCCACCGCCAAACCGGGGCCTCCCCCAAGGCCTTGCACAGGCAACCTTATCCGGCCCCCGCGTGGCGCACCCTGCGCCCTCAATAACCGACCGTGAAACGGCTCCTGACGTGCGCGGGGCGCTCGATCTCGTCGGCGAGTGCAACTGCGAAATCCTCGAAGGAGATCCAGCTTTTCCCGTCGGCGGCGGTCAAAAGCTGGTCGGTCCCGAGGCGGAACTTGCCGGTCCGCTCACCGTCCACGAACAGCGCCGAGGGCGACAGGAAGGTCCAGTTGAGTTCCCTCTCCTGCCGCAGCAAGTCGAGGAATTCGGCGCCTTTTTGCGCCTCGGCCTTGTACTGGGCCGGGAAGTTCGGGGTCGTCACCAGCCGGACGCCGGGCGCCACTTCGAGGCTGCCAGCCCCACCGACCACCAGATAGCGGCCGACCCCGGATTGCTTGGCCGCCCCGATCAGCTTGACCGGATCGCTCGCCAGGAAGTGCACCGAACTGATCGCGGCGTCGTGGCGGGCCCACAGCGCGGCGAGCCCAGCCTGGTCGTGGACGTCGCCCTTCTTGGCGGTGACGTTGGGCAGCGCGGCGATCTTCTCGGGATTGCGAGCGATGGCGGTGACGGTGTGGCCGCGACGGGAAAGTTCCGCGGTGATGCGCGAGCCGGCCCGGCCGGATGCGCCAGCAATGGCGATCTTCATCAGAGTCTCCAATTATGTGGTTTCCGATGGTGACTAGATAGCCAATTGGATGTAGGTGTGAAGAACGCACTTACGCGTCACCTGATTACGCCGGAGTAACCGCGATGAAAGCCGCGAGCCTGAAACCGGATGCTTATTCCGCCAATTGCCCGACCCGCCAGATCCTCGACCGGGTCGGCGACAAATGGGCGGTGCTGATCCTGCTGCTGCTGCGCGACGAGCCGATGCGGTTCAACCAGTTGCGCCGCGCGATTGAAGGCATTTCGCAGAAGATGCTGTCGCAGGTGCTGAAGAGCCTCGAGCGCGACGGGCTGCTGCGCCGCCATGCGATCGCAACCGTTCCGGTCACGGTGGAATATTCGATCACGCCGCTCGGGCTGACGCTGGCCGGTGCAGTCGATCCGCTGCGCGACTGGGCCGAGCAGAATTTGAAGGAGGTGCTGGCGGCGCAGCGCCGCTACGACGCGCAGCGCAAGGCGCTCGCAGCGTAAGCGGCGGCGGCGCGAGACAGGTTGGATGGCGGAGGGATCTAGTGCTGGCCGGCCTTGGCGAGTTCGACCTCGACGCGCAGCTCGATCTCGCCCAGCACGGCGTCGAGGCCGGGATCGCCGGAGGATTCCTTCAGGCTCGCCGCCGCACTGCGCAGCCGGCTCACAGTCGAGGCATCGAAGTTGCCGGAGAGCAGCCCGAGCTTGAGGTCGTCGAGCACATCGAGCGCGCCCTTACCACGAGCGACCGAGCGCTTGCGGCGTTCGGTCGGGTCTTCCACGCCTTGCAACGCCAGCAGCGCATCGAGACTGGCCGCGGCCTTCGGCGCAGCCGTGGAACGGACCTCCTCCGGAACCGAGGCAGCGTCCGGCAGCGCGAAGCCGCTCGACGAGGTACGGCGCGTCGAGTTGGTGGACGTGCCAAGCGTGGTGCCGTTCGGTCCATAGATGCGCATCGTGATGATCCCGCGGGCTTGAGTGGGCCGAGCATCACAGCCTTATGGTTAACGGCGCGTAAACGGCCCGGCAATTTCTGCCGCCGCAAGGCAGTTTCGCTCGGGTTACCAAATCCAGCGAGAACATCAGGCCTGGTCATTTCGACAAATATATCAACGGATTACGCCTAGAAAACAAGATGGCACGGAGCTCGCATAGTTAATGGCGGATCGCCGTCATGGGAGTGTCGCGTGGTCCAGTAGTAAGTTTGTGGGGAGCACCGGGATGCCTGGCATCCGCAACGTGAAACTATTGGGGTTGGCCTGCGCCGCGTTGCTGGCGCTGGCGGGCTCGGTGATGCCTGCCGCCGCGACGTCGCGGATCAAGGACCTCGCCAACATCGAAGGCGTGCGCCAGAATCAGTTGATCGGCTACGGCCTCGTGGTCGGCCTCAACGGCACCGGCGACACCCTCAACAACATCCCCTTCACCAAGCAGTCGCTGCAGGCGATGCTCGAACGCATGGGCGTCAACATCCGTGGCGCCACCATCCGCACCGGCAACGTCGCGGCCGTGATGGTGACCGGCAACCTGCCGGCCTTCGGTACCCAGGGCACGCGCATGGACGTCACCGTCTCCGCGCTCGGCGACGCCAAGGATCTGCGCGGCGGCACCCTGCTCGTCACCCCCCTGCTCGGCGCTGACGGCAACGTCTACGCAGTGGCGCAGGGCACGCTGGCGATCTCCGGCTTCCAGGCCGAGGGCGAGGCTGCCAAGGTGGTGCGTGGCGTGCCGACGGTCGGCCGCATCGCCAACGGCGCGATCATCGAGCGCGAGATCGAGTTTGCGTTGAACCGGCTTCCCAATGTGCGCCTCGCGTTACGCAACGCCGACTTCACCACCGCCAAGCGGATCGCCGCCGCGGTCAACGATTATCTCGGCGTCAAGACCGCCGAACCGCTCGATCCCTCCACGGTGCAGCTCTCGATCCCGCCTGAGTTCAAGGGCAACGTCGTCGCCTTCCTGACCGAGATCGAGCAGTTGCAAGTCGAACCGGATCTCGCCGCCAAGATCGTGATCGACGAACGCTCCGGCATCATCGTGATGGGCCGCGATGTCCGCGTCGCCACCGTCGCGGTCGCGCAAGGCAACCTCACCGTCACGATCTCGGAAAGTCCGCAGGTCAGCCAGCCCAACCCGCTGTCGCGCGGACGAACCGTGGTGACGCCGCGCAGCAATGTCCAGGTCACCGAGGACGGCAAGAAGTTTGCGGTCGTGAAGAACGGGGTGTCACTGCAGCAACTCGTCGATGGCCTCAACGGCCTTGGCATCGGACCGCGCGACCTGATCAGCATCCTGCAGGCGATCAAGGCCGCCGGCGCGATCGAAGCCGACATCGAGGTGATGTGATGGGCAGCCTGATCAACAGCGCAACCGGCAGCAAGCCGGCGCAGGCGACGATGCCGCTGTACAAGGGGCGCCCCGATCCGGTGCTCCAGGAAGCGCTGACCAAGGTGTCCCCGCAGGCCCAGGCCAAGGCGAAAGCCACCGCGACCGATTTCGAATCGATGTTCCTGAGCTCGATGTTCTCGCAGATGACAGCAGGCCTAAAGGGCGATGGCCCGTTCGGCGACACGGTCGGCACCGGCGTGTGGCGATCGATGCTGACCGATCAATACGCCAAGAACTTCGCCAAGTCCGGCGGTGTCGGCATTTCAAGCGAAGTGTACCGCTCGCTGATCCTGCAGCAAGCCAACCACAGCTAATTCTGCCTCAAGGAGACCTGCGATGAACCAGCGTCCACAGCAGCGGCCCGCGACCGCCCCCGCCGCACGGCCCGCAACGACGACGCCGCCCGATGTCGCGAGGCTAGCCGAGGAACTGACCAGTGTGATGAGCGAGTTGCTTGTCGTCGTCGAGCAGGAGACCGAGCTGGTGCGCGCCGGCAAGGTGCGCGAGGGCATGCGGCTCGAGGCGCAGAAGTCGGAACTGTCGCGGCGTTACGTGATGGCCGTCGAGCATCTGAAATCCATGCAGAAGATGCTGTCGCACACCGAGCCCGAGCTGCTGGCGACATTGCGGCGTCATCACGAGACGTTCCGCGCTATGCTGCAGGTGAACTTGACCGTGCTTGCGACGGCGCACGCAGTGTCCGAAGGCATTGTGCGCGGTGTCAACGCCGAAGTGCAGCGGCGCAATATCCCCAACACCTATACCGCGGCCGGACGGCGCGCGGTGCCCGGCCCGCGCAACATGACGCCGATCGCCGTCAGCCGTTCGCTGTGATCGGTATCGCTAGAGTTTTATTCAATTCGATCCACCCGGCTCAGCGCCCCGTTCAGCCTGTTCTCTAACAGCCTATTGAGAGGTTCCCCATAGAGTTGCGGATCGTGAGGGGTTGGGATTTGACTCGAGCAAACTAGTGCCTGCGCACTAAGAGGCTGCCATGAGTGCGGATTTCAACATCAAGCCGGTGGGTGCACCGGTTGCGGCGCCGATCGTGTCTCCCGCGAGCGAGACGGCGCAGAAGGCCGTTGCAACCGAATTGCCGCCGAGTCAGAGCGTGACCGCTCCGGAGCCGACCATACGCGTCACGATCGATCCGAATGCCGCCAATGCGCGCGGCTCGAGCCAGACAGCCACGTTCACGAACCAGGTCATCATCGACCGCGATGCCGCCGCCGTGGTCTATCAGGTGGTCGACAATCGCACCAACCTGGTGGTGAGACAGTATCCGGAAGAAGCGGTGCTGCGCCGCCGCGCCTATTTCCACACCCTCGATCTCAGCAAGGACGCGCCGACCCGCGCGCGCTCAACCGATCGTCAGGTCTAAGCAGGCAACGCTCAGGTCGCCTGCGTAGCGTAGGCCTGGTCGAGATAGGTTGATCCGGTCGCTGGGTCGGTCACCACGTTCTTGATCAGCGCGGTGCCCGACTGCACCAGCGTGAATTTGGTGTCGCCGATCCGAAATCCGCCGTCCTTGATCAGCACGTCCTGATATTTGCTGGTGCCGTCGCTCTGATAGTGAACCTTGGCACGGAAGCCCGAGATGTTCGAGATCGTGATGTTGAACGACTTGTTGTTGGCGTACTTCCCGCTCCAGCTACCCTGATAGAGCTTCGGATCAACCGCGACATAGGGCGTGTTCGACGGAACAGTCAGCCCGACCGCCTTGTAGTTGGCCGACAGGATGCTCATCAAATCGGCCATGCCGAAACTCCGCCGCGGACTGCCGATCAGCCGCGGCCGGACAGGCCGGCGGCGAGATTGCAGTTGATGTCGATCAGCGACTTCAGCTTCGCCGGATCGGGATTCATCTGCATCTCGACGGTCTGCTTCATCACGAACACGCCGATGTTGGCGATGTTCTGCCGGATCTCGAGCGGTTGCGGATTGTCGTTGCCCTCCGCCGCGCTCATGAAGATCGACCACAGACGGCGGTTGAACAGCAGGGCCTGCTCCATTTCCTTGCCGGGTCCGGTCCAGTTGGTCTGCACTTCCTGCAACTGCCGAGCGGCCTTCAACAGCGCCTGCGCTTCGATTTCACGTGGAGACGCAGTCGTGACGGACGTGCGCGCGTAGGCCTGGGCTGCATTCGACATTCAATGACCTCGATGGATGCGGATTTCTTGGGCCGCAGAGACTGCAAAAGATTGCTCATTTTCTATGCCGGAAACGCCTTTAAATATGGTTAGCAGCCGTTACCAAATGCGCCTTTCTCGCGGCACGGCGAGACTCCGAAATGCCCGCGAACAAAAAGAAACGGCGGGGCTTTCCCCGCCGTTTCAGAATAGTCTGTGGCTGCGCTTAGCGGAGCAACTGGAGCACGCTCTGCTGGCTCTGGTTGGCGAGCGCCAGCGCGGACACCGCGATCGACTGGCGGGTCGACAGCGCCTGGCTGTTGGCCGCTTCCTCGTTGGTGTCGGCCAGCGTCAGGTTGGACGAGCCGGTCTGCAGCACGTTGATCAGGTTCTTAGAGAAGTCCTGGCGGATCTGCACGATCGACAGGTTCGAGCCGAGGGTCGAGGCCTGGGTCCGCAGCAGCCCGCTCGCGGTGTTGAGCGTCTTCAGCGTGGCGTTGGCCGAGGCGTTGTCCAGGAAGTCGGTTCCCTCGGTCAGCTTGGTGAGGTTGAGACCGGCGGCATTGAAGGTCACGCCCTGGATCTTCAGCGTCGAGGACCCGGTCTCGTTGAAGGTCAGCTTGAGCTGATCGCCGTTGAGCAGGTTGATGCCGTTGTACGAGGCGTCCTGGGCGGTCGTGGTGATCTGATCCAGGATGTTGTTGTACTGGTCGACCAGGTTGGCGCGGTTGGCGAGCGCGGTCGGATCCTGCACCGGGGCGCTGCCGGCGAGGCCGTTGAACAGCTTGCCGGCGCCGGCCG
>Ga0209589_1000019_pt1 | contig 191251 bp, 77 predicted proteins | sample CowpeawhiteBW_FD_187525 | JGI IMG/M metagenome (GOLD analysis project Ga0209589, IMG submission 187525) | Root nodule microbial communities of legume samples collected from California USA - Cow pea white BW (SPAdes) (version 2) | ecosystem: Host-associated > Plants > Roots > Nodule | place...
TCGTATTTCTTAAAACAGGTTCAGATCAATCTTGCAACACAGCATATGTTGATTTTACTAAGTAGACTCTTATACTATTTTTTTCTCATGTCCACATGTCTCAGCGGCACATTACTTTTTTTTTTTTAATGTTGTTTTTAGAATGTTAGCTTTCATCTTATTGTTTTTCTTTTTATATTTATATTATTTATAAAATTACACTTCGCAATCTTTTATGTACAAGTTAAGATTTTATTATACATTATTTTTTTTCTTAATTATATTTCTTATTCCTCATAAATTTAGATATTTTCAGTTGAGATCATATTAATTTGTTTTTCTATTGAATATTTAAAAGTTTTATATTTTTTATTTGAATCATTATTATTTTATTTCTCGTTGAGTGTTACTGTGTCTCGTTTACTGCTCACCTGTCTCTACAAATTAAAAACAATGTGAAGTTTGTTAAAATAAGATATATCGTAGTTAATATAGAACAACAATGGATTTATATTGCTTTTAATTAAGTCCATTTTTTATTTCTCTTCTTTCACTTACATAATATTTTTTTTCACTTTTATTAATAATTATAAATATCATTTTTTATTTTATTATTATTTTTATGATATACTTTTATATCACCCTACTTTATAACCATTACATTAATTAACATATTGAAAATATGATGTTCACTTAAATATATTTATTTTATTGTAAATATGGTCATAAATATTTAAAGATATTGCCTAAAATGAGTCATAGAATACACCATGAAGTATAATAACAAAATAAAAAATTGCAATTGAAATGACCGATGTGTACATGAATATTAATAAGGGTAATATAGTTTAAAAACTAATTAAAAATTAAAATTTTCTAGCAATTAAAGATATATACATTTCTCTTGTTTTCAAACATTATTTTAATATTAAAATGTGCATTTAATATAAATAAACATTTTTTATGATTTTTTTGCAAGGAAAATCTTCGGTATTTGTTTTAGTTAAGGGTGGTAAAAATGAATCTATTTTATCTTGTGTCATTAGTACCCCACTAAAAATTGGTTGGTCTAGCCCCATTTTTCATAAATATTGTCTTAATTTTCATTTGATTATTTTAACATGATATTAAAATTATTCATTCAGAATTTATCCCAAATAATATTTAATTTTTTTTTCTTTATTGACTTTTATTAATTAAATTTAGCCCTAAATTAATTTTATATATTTAGTTAAAAAATGTAAGATTTCTAATATATTTTATTACATATTAATGTGATTCTACCCGTGCGTAAGATAACCTCACAAATCTTTTATAAGAAGTTTGATCAAGTTTATGAAGAGTTAATTATTTTTCTTTGCTTCCCCTTAATAATAATGTTATATAGTATATATTGATATAGTTTATTAACTTTTAAAAGGACAAGAAAAGCAACATATATGTTAGTTCCTTGTTGGTTAAATAGTTGATAAATCGAAGGGTCGCATTGTGTTGATAGAAAAGTGGATTGAACATGTTAGTCCGTTAGGTTTTGTTTTATAACTTTTTTACAAATTTGGTATGTTGACACTTATGATAAAGAGATTTACTTGTCACTTTTAAACAAAAATAAAAGAATATAATCACAAATGTACATAAAAGTAATAACGCTATAAGATAAGATACTTAAAATGCTTAGGTCGCTCAACTTTGTAAAATTCTTTTTGAAAGTTTATGTTAAAAATCTTATATAAATCTTATTATTTTTTATAAATTGGTTGTGTAAGATTTAATTAAATTTAAAGTCTACTTTTTATCCTGTTTAACGAAATTTATTATTTATTTGACTTATTATATCACTGGTCATCAAATCACTAATATATTAATATTTAATTTTACGTTTAATATGAAAAAATGTGTTAAAAATTTTATATTGATTAAAAATAAAATATTTAGATATTGTTAAATTTTAGATAAAATTGAATTATACTTCAAATATTAAAATATATGCTTCAACCTGATTGAAACATATGTATGAGTTTCTCCTTAACACTTGACTATATTTAGGAATTGAAAGATGTTATGAAGCAAGAGATGTTTGGTTAAGGGTAGATGAGATAGAGAAAGTAGTAGAATAATGGGATCGTAGCTCCAAACGTGGCCTATGTCATTATGTTTTAGTTTTTCGGGATGCGAGTAACGCAAATAATTTATGTTAGATTCCCTTCTCTTCATCTATCACATGACATGACATCATATATTTATATATATTTATACTCTCAAACTCCTCAAATGTGAATTGTCACCACAATCACTCACTAATGCCTCCATCATACTACACTGTCAACACTGATAAAACAAACATCTGAACCATGCATGCATAAGTGTCAGTTTGTTTTACTTTAATAATCACATTAAGATATTCAACATTTACTTGGAACCTATTAACCTTGTCTGCATATATAGATAATTACCTTTTCTGATACACCAAATTGATTCTCAGAAAATATGGATTTGAACTTTGTTGTAGGTGATACATAAAACTCTTCCGATGAAATCAACTATCGAATTATATAAATAAAATAAACTTCGATTCTATAAAATTAAAGTTTATTTTTTAATACAATATTTATGAATTAAAATTTATCCTAATAAATTTGTTATTTATTAGATTTATTATCTCATCAATGTAGAGAGTGTATTAAATATCTATATCTATTAAAAATAAAATAATTTTTTATAATATTTAAATATATTCGTACTTTATCTTATAAATTAATTTTATAAAATTAAATTAGACTTAAATTTTACCTTTCAACATAAATTACGAGAAAATGACAATAGTATAAAATATAAATACGTAATCAACAAACTATCCTAGCGAAGAAAAAAATACCACATAGCATTATAATCAATTACAAATAACCACCAGAAAGTATACCTTAAATAAAATTGTATAATTTAAAAATTTAGTGGAGAGGATATTATAATAAATTAATCTAATGAGTCGGAGGATAAAATATATTCGTAACAAGAAAATAATTTATTTAAATAGGTGTAAAATATTGGGGTTAAGTTTGAGAGTATTATAATTATAAAAAAGAAAATCATTTAAAATTATTGATTAATTTGCAACGACATTTAACACCATATTTTAGCAAAAAAGTTTAAAGTGTCGTGGCCTATAAACTACTGTTGTAAATATAATTCGGAGGCTTTCACATTTGTCATAAAAATAAATTCATATATTTTTAAAATTTTTGTCAAATGATACATTTTTTTAATTTCTATTTAACTTTTTTTTTATTCTTCTAAATTTGAAATCACACACCTTTATTCCTTATAAAATAAGTATATTTTAATTGTAGTCTCGGTAAATTTGTATTTTATTTTTTATAAAAAACTTAAAATCACAATTTTTGTCTCTAATATTTATTTTAAGATAAATAGAAACAGTTTATTTTAGAAATTTTGAAAACTTTGACGAATATCACATATTAGCATTTTATGAGATACACTAATAATGTTATTTGTTATAGTGAGTTGGCCTTCTGTTAACGTATAAATGAATATCAACTCATTTTGAAATAATTATTTTTATTTTTGAGTTTGAAAATAATGTCCTTATTGGTATAAAAATTACAAAATTACAAATTTTATAATTATTAATATATATATATATATATATTTATCTTTTTTTGTCCATATTTATTTTTCAAATTTATCTTTTCAATATACCATTTTTTTATCAATTTTGTCCATAATGATAAAAAATTATTATTTTATCAATTTTATCATTTTTTAAATATATTTTTTTTAATTTGAATTTTTTTAAAATTAATCATTTTTTTAATTATAAACCATCTATAAAAATAAATAAAAATATCCACAATAAATTTATAAAAATATTTGTTTAATTTCATAATTATAATAACAAAAATAATAATTTTATTATATTTTATTATGATAAAAATAAGTGAACACAATATGTTGACTGGTTTAAGTAATAAAAATGTATGTGATGTTAACAAATATTCAATATTTATTTTCATGTAATTTTAAATAACTAAGACTGTGTATTTAATCTCGTTAACTTATATCACAACTGTAAAAAAATATTAAAAAGTATATTTTTATTTCACATAATCAACTGTTAGTGATAGTCAAAATTATGTCTTTAGTTTAATGTAATGCTCACCTGCTTTGCAATTTGAACACTCAAATATGATTTTATTTCACTATTTATACTTCTAAGTGATATCTCAGCTCTGATTACTTTTAAACATATTTACTTAAATAAATATAAATGGACGTGAGAGTTAGTTACATTTAAATATTCAAAATTTAACATCTTTATTCATTAAAATTAAGTTGCACTGATTGGAAAACTCAACCTTTCTTAAATATTTAAAATAAAATCATCCATCATGTACTATATTATTTTATGTGACGAAGTGGGTATTTGAATATAAATAAATATTTTTTATTTCTAATTATTTAAATAAGACTGTACTTTGTGGTTTGTTAAATGATAAATTTTTGTTACATTTTCTTTTGCATTTATTTGAATAGTATATATAACTTGACAAAGAAGGAAAAAATAGAAATGATAAATAATAATAGGTAATATATTAAATACAAAAGAAAATAAAAATAATGATCTGATAAAAACTAATTTTGAGAATTTAAAAATACATATAAAATAATAAAAACCTGTGTGACTCAATGGAGTAAAAGTTCACATGATGTATAAGAATTTACATGATAAAATTATGTATAAAAGTTATTCATAAAAGTGGCTAGAATAATTTTAATCAATGTTCTTAAAATATTAGAACATCTTATATATATATATATATATATATATATATATATATATATATATATATATATATATATATACCACTTGATTTCTTATTTAGATTTTTCTTATCATAATTAGTACCTTCAAAAATAACATTTACTCGAATATCTTTGACTCTCCTTTAAATTTTTAATTCACTTATAACATGAAAAAGATAAAAACAACTAAGATAAAATAGAAGAATTCAAAAAATTATAAAAGATTTTCTTCTTACAAAAGAAGATAGTACAAAAAAGAATACATGAATTTGGAACTATATTTCATTTCAAATTTTCAGTATTTTAGTTTTTTTTATGTATTTTTTATGAATATATAAGAATTTGTAAGATTAAGACCTATATTATGACTAATTAGAGATGTTGTTTAAACAACTAAAAGATGATTTTATTGAAATTTGAGTGTATTTCCTATTTTTAATATCTTTGTCAATACATTAGGAAACTAGTTGGTAATTATGATCGCATTTATAATCAATTTTGTTAACTGAGCACCTTTAATTTTCAGAGAAATGCAAGAATTGGAAGGAAAAATACACATTTCCAAATGAAAACTGTTTTGAGGTGGTTAGTTTTAAGAAGAAAAGATCTTTTCACATCACTGTTTTGATACCGTAAATAATAATAACAATAATATTAATAATATATTAAATTAAATTATTTAATTAAAATACAAATGAAATTATTGAATATAAAAGTAATAAAATAGATTGTACAGTGAGAGTGAAAAATGTATGGGAGGTGAACAAATAACGATCCTTTTAAGAAGTATATATAGAATTGTATTGATTATTAACGCGAATGATTTGATAGTTCTTGTGGAAAAATGGTTACCTTAATTACCATTAAAAAATTATGATCTTAAATCCGTGAACATTATAGTATTAAAAAATTACTAAAATTCTTCAGTCATCGTATAATTGACCAAAAATAAAATAAGCAACTCTAATATATATAATTGTAGAATTAGAAGCAGTGGTATATATTATTAGCAAAGGAAGAAAGGAAGAGTGAGACTTGACACAGTAAAGTGAATGGTATATGATGATAATTAGGCATTAATGGTGACGACAAAAAGTACTTCACATCTTCTTCACTTTGACCATTCTTTGTTTTACTTTATCATTTGCTGACACGTCATTGTGAGCTTCATTACCATTTAAACATTCTCCATTCTCCATTGTTGTCACCATTACTATTCTATATAAACATGCGTTCCTTCATGCTGTCACCGCTTCTACCAACATTTCAGCACCCCCCAAAAACACAATAACACTGCTTGCTTCCCACTTTCACAAATGGAGCCAAAGTGCACCATAAACTGTCGCCGCTCGGAGTTCGTTCCGACCCCTCTGCCGGAGAGTCCTCGAGTGCCTATGGAGTTTCTGTCACGCTCATGGAGTGCCTCTGCTCTTGAGGTCTCCAAAGCTCTTTCACATCACCACTCCTCTCTCTCCTCTTCTTGCATGCCTAATTCAAACAACACTTCCATTCCGGAAGAAACTGTTCCCAACCACACCAACACCAACGCCTTTCTCTCTGAAGATTTCTCCACCATGTCCAAGAATCAGTTCTCTTTTGCTTCCTCTGCCACCTCTCAGCTCGTCCTTGAACGCATTATGTCCCAGTCCACAAGAGAGGTGCTGTAAAATGTTTTAGGACACTTTCTACGTTGTTCTGAATATATACATTGTTTTTAATGTTGCTGTCGGTTTTCTCATGTCACAGGAAGTGTCTCCGTTAACCTCGGGTAGGTTATCTCACAGCAGCGAGCCTTTGAATGGAGGTGGTTCCTTAACCGGAACAGATAGCCCTCCGATTTCACCTTCAGATGAGTTTGATGACGTTGTTAAGGTATTGTCTAACTCAACTCTCTTTCGTTTTCAAGTGGGGTGGGTGGGCCCTGAGGACCGAGTTGCTTCAACTCTCACAGCTGCAATACTTTTTTGTTTGATTTAACTTTGAGGGGTTTATCCATTTTTGTTTTTAGTATTTTAGTTTGTTTTTGAAATAGGGAGAATACAGCATTTGTCTTGTCTTCTCTGATTAGTCTTAGAATACAAGACATGGGAGAAGATTCTCTTCTCGTCTTAAAAGCCACCCAAAGGGAATAATAAAAAATGTAAAAGATTTTGCAAAAACAGAATTGAGGGACCCATCTGTGTCCCTATAGGTGGTGATTCCGTGCCGCTTATAGGTTATGTAGCTCCTACTGTATGTGTGTGTGGATGCATGGAATGGAAGAAAGCTAGGCCTCTGTTCACAAAAATAATTCGTTGGAACTTGGTGCTTGCTGCTTGAGGGAGAGTTTAATGACTTTGGATCAACTTTATTTTCCCACACTCTGCACGGGAAATGGAGTGGAAAGAAAAGGAAAAAAAGTGGGAACTAGAGCTGTGAAGATGAATTAATGAGGGTCAAGACTCAATGACCTTTAACATTTTGAAACCGGCAAAATGCTTAGTGCCGAAGTATCAGATGAGGAAAATCACTGATTAAAGGGTGTGTGGTGTGTAAATGATGTTATTTTTTCAAGTCAACTTGCCGGATGTTTGCCTCGTGAAAGGACAAGAAATTGCAGCACAGTGATCCTTTCTCCACACATTCACGCAAACAATTTTCACCTTTTAGCCTTAGAAGGCAAACTGGTTTTTGATTTGGCCAGAATAAAGGAAGGGTCTTGTTCTGCTTATACTTAAGTTGGAGATACTACTATACAGGATGTATTATCGTACCTGTGATTTTGTTTTGTTTTTCTGTACTTCTGAAACTAATCCATGAAAACTAACATAATGTGGAGAGGAAAAGACGTGCGCCAGTGACTCTAGATCTAGGGACAGCCGTGAATGTTGTCGGGCAGTCCTATGATATGTAACTTCGAAATGAAAGAGGAAACATCTCTATAATGTTATATCAATACAAGTCCAACATGACATGTTTTTTTCATTCTTAAAAGGAAAAGTAAAAAACAAGTTGTGTTTGAGTTAGTCATAGGTATCGTGTTCTTACCTTGTAAAGCACCGAGTAACGCTAATGGTTATCCTTCTCAATTATGCAGTTCTTTCGGGCAAATAATTCCATTCACCCTTTGTTCAATGGTGGACGAGCCAGTGCAACTATTGGCAACGGCACGGCAAGCTCAGGACCAAAAACTGTTGGAAGATGGTTAAAGGACCGAAGAGAGAAGAAGAAAGAAGAAAACAGAACCCATACTGCTCAGCTGCATGCCACTATTTCAGTGGCTGCAGTGGCTGCTGCCGTTGCAGCTATTGCGGCTGCAACAGCAGGCTCGTCTGCTCCCAGCAAGGATGAGAAGATGGCAAAGACTGACATGGCTGTTGCTTCTGCCGCCACATTAGTTGCTGCACAGTGTGTAGAGGCTGCAGAAGCTATGGGGGCCGACCGTGACCACCTTGCTTCTGTCATCAGCTCTGCTGTCAATGTCCGTTCTCATGATGATATTACTACTCTTACAGCTGCAGCTGCCACAGGTAGAGCTTTTGCATTCATTAACCATCTATTTCTTAATAATGGATACTTTTTCAGAACAACAAATTATTAAGACCAAAATGCTTTTGAAAGATCTTAGCAATATGTTGTGGGGGCTTAACCATAAAAAAATGACTTATGTTCATGTTTGGCTTTTGTCTTTCATGTGCAGCTCTACGAGGAGCGGCAACCTTGAAAGCAAGAGCTTTGAAGGAGGTATGGAATATAGCCACAGTAACACCACTGGAGCGAGGTATAGGGGGGATTGGACTATGTGGTAAAAGTATTAACAGTAACACTAGCAACACCAGCACCAGTGATAGCGGGGAAGTTTTCAATGGAGAAAATTTTCTAGGTGCCTGCAGCCAAGAGCTTATTGCTAAGGGCAGTGAATTACTCAAGCGCACCCGTAAAGGTAGCATCATCAATCACCAATATGCTGCTAGCACTAACTCATTCTTTCTCTCATTTGCAAAAAAAAGAGTAAACTCCATTTTGGTGACAAATGCAGGTGATCTTCACTGGAAAATAGTGTCTGTCTATATACATCGAACCGGCCAGGTAATTTTCCTTTCGAGAATTTGCAGTATAAAGTTGGCTTAAAGTCCATTCAATCACAATTCACAAGGCTTGCAAACATTTCAGGTAATGCTGAAAATGAAGAGCAGACATGTGGCAGGAACAATTACCAAAAAGAAAAAGAGTAAGCACAGAGCAGCCATTAGATTAGAACTTTGTTTTTGCTGGCACAGAGGCAGCCATAAACAATACCTCATAACTTGTCCTCTATAAATTATGCAGATGTTGTGTTAGATATCTGCACGGATTTACCAGCATGGCCAGGGAGACATCTGTTTGATGATGGTGAAAAGCGACGCTACTTTGGATTGAAGACAGACCAAAGGGGGATTGTGGAGTTTGAGTGTCGAAATCAACGAGAATATGACATCTGGACGCAAGGGGTTTCGAGACTACTCTCCATTGTAGCACAGAGGCAAAACAGATATGGGAATTGAACCTGTCATCTTTAATACTTACCAACAGAGTCGCTAGCTATCACTGACTACTGAACTCGATTCAAACTAGATATGTATTGAGATGTAATATGCATGTGTTTAGCCTCAAACAATCATCATCGGCAAGACTCAAATGGACTAGGTGATTTCCGAAAAAAAAATATTTTTTACTGTCTAGAAATGTAGAATCCTAGGAATTGTTTTTTCCACCCAGCGATAATGCATGTGCCAAGTCCCTAGAATCAAGAATCGCTCCAATGTTGTCATACGTTGTCATGGATAACTTATAAATATAAAAAGATTCACGTATTTCCATTCAACATAAGCTTTTGAGAATTGTTTCCTGAATAGATATCTGATATGTTTAAGAGTTTGATCTCCTTCTTACCTTATTTTTCTCAAAAGGTAGGTGGATTTCGGCTTTGGATAATTAGTTCACAACAATAAAATGTGTGTGAACTTTGGGTTTAATGCATAATACAATAGAGTATACAGCCAACAGTGAAGAAAATTGCTAGCATTTCTACACTCTTTATCTTAATTGCATCTGAAGTAGAACTGATCTGAGCTTTTAGATAGTTTGTCAACATTCAATACAGTTTCACACTACATTACAAGGCAAAGTATTTGCACAAGAAAACAAAACTACTGTACTACTTATTAGTTATCCCCTACTTGTCACAATAAAGTTTGGATAAATCTTTAAAGCCTGTTAATTTCGAGTATCAAGATGGTAAATGTATATTTACATTTCAGTGTAAAATTTCATGTTTTAATGAAGAGGTTACGAGCAGCGTGATACTCACATGGAATTCTTCATAAGAACTATCTTTTGGCATAATTAACGTTCCTTAAAGCAAACACATGTACCTAGGCAAGGAATATAAAGCTTCTAGAATAATCTCCTTAGCTAGCAGCAGCTCTAAAGATAGTAAGCAGAGAAAGGAAGAGGTTGATGACGTCTAAATACAAGGAGACCGAAGCCCATATATACTGATCGTAGGAGAACCTCTTTATGAGGTTGTCTGTGTCATATATGATGTAGCCACAAAATATAAGTGATGCCAGGCCCCCATACACCATCAATGAAAACTTACCCAATGGAAACAGAATCTGCAAGGAAAGGAACAACACATTATATCTGAAACCCTTAGCAATTGTTGATATATACATGCATATCAAGCACAAGACTTTTTCTTTCTCTGCCTTTATAAGTTTTTTGGACACCTCCATCTCATTCTGGAACATATTTTCCGGTATGATATGGACTTTTGCGACAGAAAGCACATTTCAGGAAGAAACACCCCAGACATAAAAACTTCATGACCAAAAATACCTGTATCAGGGCAAAGGCAATAAGAACTAGAAATGCTCCAAACAAGAATGGGCCCAAAAAGTTGAAATCGTGGCCTCTCCTTGCGGCAATAAAGGTGTAGATAGTCAGGCTGAACACCACCACTGTAGTCAATATCACAGACTCCAGAATAATTTTCCCTGTATCCAGTTTCCAGTCTCGTTAGAAAATAATTGGAAGTTGTCACTGAAAATGTTCATTCTAATAGACATAAGGAAATGCTAACGTGTCACTGTCAGATGAAATAATAATATTAATCTTCTTTTATCTTCATTTAAAAGGATAACATGTGATCACTGAAGTAATATTGTTATGAAAGTTTGTCATTTTGATAACATATTCAACTATTGAAATGCTTGCTTCTATATGGGAAATCAATTGCTGTGCCTGCACAATTTCTCAATAGTGGAAACTGATTCTCGAATGGTTGTTAATTGAGTGCTAAAAGATGGAGGGAATCCAGAATTAAACCTTGTTGTCAAGGACTAAAGAAATTTAACACTAGCTTCCAAATTTTCACTTTGCTGCATACTTATGGACGTTAATCGACCTGCAACTTCTTAGTATTTCTGCTTTTTCTTTGTGTAATTAAGTTCTAGTTTTTTGATGCTAAACGAATGATGTTCTAGCTATTTTATCTTAATAAAGTTTCCATCTTAATAAAAATGGAGAATACATTATTTTTTGTATGCCTAAATTATGAAATGCTGTTAGAATTCAGTAAGTAGAATAATACAAATAAATACCAAGTAACTAGGACATGTAACCAAAGCGGATCACACAGAGTTTGAACGGTTCTAAATCTTAAATTAAAACAAAGGCTGAATACTCGCACTTTCCAATGAAAACACGCATTTTACTATAAATACGCTCAATCAAACTCAAACTCAAACTCTAAGCGCTTCCATCGATTCGTGATCAATTTTATTATCCCAATAAAAAAAGTCAACATTTTAGGTAACACACTACTGCATAATTATTTTTACCTCTTTCTTATATTGTAATATATCTTTCGGCATCCAAACATTTCAACTATTACACCCAACATCAAAAGGTTACAAAAGAAACAACCTTTTCGCCATTCCATTTTAACGTTTAATTGACAGAACATTACGAACGCACCCACAGTGAAACCAAACAATATAACAGAAATCATAAATGACAAAAGCAAATAAGCAACATTGGTAAAAAGAATTTAAAACGAGAGAGAATTCGGTGACATTACCGCTAGTAAAAGCGCAAGTGAGTCCAACGGCAAAGGCCAAGGTGACGGTAAAAATGAAGAGGAGGAAGTAATTGAGAGGGTGTTTCTGGTGGTAATAGTAGAGAGGGCACAACGCTGCAACATATGTTAATCATTTGTCTGTGAGAAATAAAAGAAAAGATTGAAGACATGCATGGAGGAATAGGTAGAATAGAAGGAGACGCACTGATAAAAGGAATGATGATGAGGAGAATGTAGATAGCAAGGCCTGGGGCGGTGGAAACGATGAAGTGGGGAATGGGGCGGAAGAAGACAACGACGGCGGCGACGGCGACGGTGAGAAGCAATTGGAAGGTGAGGATGCAGTAAACCTTGCGTATGAAGGACCAACGCAGTTGAGGATTCTCGAGCATGGTGGGGTAGAGGGGTCTGTCACCTCCACCTCCACCACCGCTCTCAACGTCGTCTCTTTTCATGAACATATTTCTTTCTTTCTTTCTTTCTTTGTTTCTCTGCAACCAAGGCTTTGTAGACGTGTGCGTGTTGGTTATGTTTTCGGTTTTATACTATGAAGAAACAGATTCTTACCCTTTAAGTGAGGAAAAGATGACACGTGTCTGTGTGTCTGTCGTATGGTGCATGCACCTTCTAGCCGTTTCTCCTACTCCACTCTACCACCTTCACACGCATTCTTCCCAACTACGTTTATTTTCACCACTTTTATGCACTCTTACACTATGCAACTTTTCATAGTGTTGGACAGTTTCTTTTTCTCTGTTGTTACTGGTTCGAAAACAAAGCTTCTGTGTCTTGTCCGTGTGTTTAGGTTCTCTGTTTTTCAGTTCTATGGTGTTTGTTTGTTAATCATTCGCTTAACAAAAAATGGTTAAAGTATTATTATTAACATTATTAAAAATCTTAAAAATACATTTACAACTTTAAATAAACGGTCATGATTTTCATTTTTCTAATACACTTATCTCACATCTTCATAATAATATTTCTTAAATAAAAGTATCATGTTAGTTCTTAACAATTACTTAAGAGAATTGCTTAGCATTTGTCTCTATATAATTGTATGTTTAGTTGTTGCTTTTTCTATAAAAATAATTTAACAAAGGTTTTTATACAAACATAAAAGTGGTTAAGAAATGTAAATAGCTCTCGTGATAAGAGTTATTATTATGATTGAAGCGTGATTTGTGTAATTAATTCATTGATTGAAAAAAACAACAACGTGAACTATAATTAATATATATATATATATATATATATATATATTATATTTTTTTTTTGTATTTATTACCATATACACTTCTTGTGTTTCATATATATATTCTTTCTTTCCATTTGTCCTCCTTAACTTTATGAAAGTTTTGAACTCAAATCATAATTTTATAACAAGTAGGCATTTCATAATTTTAAAACTCAAATCATTTTTCCACTTTCAATTCAACTCCAAAATTTCAAATACAATTCAATACCTAAATAATCCTTAATAAACCAAAGTTGTTGACATCTCTTATCATAAAAAGATTAAAAATAAAAAAAAAATTTGAGAAATCCTAACTTTACTAAAAAAAATTGGTTTGTACATAAAACATACCAGCATTAAAATAACATATATTAATTCATATTATCTTAATCTGTATCATATACTAAAACGTGATTTCTGATAAAAGAAAATATGATGGATGATTTTAAAATCTTGAATAAAAAATATAAAAAATTTAGAGAAATATTTTTTAGAAAGATAGTGATGTTTATTACTAAAGTTAAACAATTAAAATTTTATAATATATATATATATATATTAAACATAACTTACAATTTTAATTTATATTATTTTAAATCCATCCGATAAACTTTCTATTTGTTATAGTATTAATTTTTAAAATTATGATTTTTAATTGGTTAATATTATAAAGAAAATGTTACTCAACCCAATTGAAGTTAAACTCTTAATAAACCTGTCTATTTTGATGACGCATTCTAGAGTATAGCTAAGGCTTCAAGGAGTAAGAAGAACATTAAAGCTCCAAATTTTAATTCCCCTCAGCGAATATATCCTTTCAAACTACTCTATAATGCATACGAAGAGTCAACAAAAAAATAAGGCGCGCCCCAAAGGCCCAACAATCATATTAGTACAAAATTTACTTCCATAAATAAAAATAGTTATTTTATTAATATTATCTTTTAAATCATTATTTGTTTAATTTAACTATTTTTTATTAAATTATTGTTTTAAATTTAATCATCATAAATAAAAATTAATTATAGTAAAATTATAAAAATTATTTATGTTTAATTTTATAATTATAACAATAACTTAGTTATAATTTTATTATTTCTTATTATTATGAAAGAAGTAAATATAATGTTTTTACTACTTTATATAAAAGATTTAAAATTACAGTTTTGATTTATGTTTTCGTTTAAAAATATTAAGTTGATTTTCCAGCTTTTATAGTATAATTTGGTTCCGATTTTTGTTAAAGTTATGCATTTTTGTCGTTTTTTCTATACTTTCTTGAATTGGGTCAAGATTTTTTCATAAAAAATGAAGTTGTGAATAATGATAGTTTGCTTTGTTGATGTAATTGACATAATCCTCAAGTCAATTTTGATGAAAAATTCTTACTCCACTTCAAGAAATTGAATGAAAAATATAAAATTGCATCAATTTTCAAAAATTCGAGACCAATTTGAAACTAAAAAACCCTAGATGACCATTTTGACATTTTTAGAAAAAAAAATGGATCAAAAAGTAATTCAACCAAAATTTTGGCACACCCAAAATATTGGTTGAAGATCTACCAGTATAAATAATTGTAGTTAACTAAGTAACTTATCGGCGTATGCAAATTATGGAAAATAAGTTTCTAGCAACTACAAACAAGTCAAGAAAACATACATATCTTGTAAAAGTCAACTATGACATACTTAATTTCATTTGTCTCTCAATCCACATTAAGTAATTTTGTGGCATTTTGCGTCTTGGCCACATGAATGAGAAAGGAGATGAAGATATTGTTTAAAAGGAGATTTATTTGATAACCATAAGATGGAAACTCTCTACTCTTATGAGCATTACATGTGTGGTATAAATTTTTGGAACGTAATGAACACAACCAAAAATTCATTGGACAATGCCTCATTGACTTACATTCATTCTTATTGTTGGGATCTTTAAGAGTTTTGTGATTCAAAAATGTACAATATTTCATCTCGGTTAATTGAATTTGGATTTTTGTTGGATTTTGTGTGTGTTGTTCTTCTAATGTGTCTTTATAATACACTGAATATACAAATTTTGAATTTTTAAAATTAAAAAGATATTTAAAATATCAACATATTTTTATTGCTCAACAGAGAACAAAAAAAACCAGTAAAAAATTTGGACTCTCATTAATTAATATAGTTTAAGCAAATAATTCATTACTCAAGTCGATATTAATTAACCAGAGAAAAAGTATATCTATATCAAGAATTTCTTGCTCATGGTAAAAATATGATAAAACTCAAATGACACATGATGTTGAGACAAAAAATACTAGAAAATATCATTCAAGTTAGAATTTTTTACTTAAAAAAGATTGCAACAAATAAATATAGTGTTTAATTTGAAACATAAGTGAATAATTTATTTATATTAAATTTAAAATGCACAAATATATATATATATATATATATATATATATATATATATATAAACATAAATTATCTTATAACTAATATATTTAATTTAATTAAAAATATATATTTATCATAATTTAATTTACAATTTTTTAATTATCATTTTAATAATTATTTAAAAATATTTGAGTTTAATTATATATTTGAGTGTAAAAAGGAAGAAACAATTAAAAATGTCATAATGTCTTTTAATCTATATTTCTATAATATTATATAAATAAATCTCTCTTTGTGTCCACATTTTTTTCCAATTTTATCTTTAAATTCTTTTTTCTTCAATTTTAAATTTCAAGTAACAGTTTTTTTTTTAAATTTAGTTACTTTTTTATTTAACATTTTCTTTTAAATTTAACCACTTTCTTTAAAGTAATAAATAAAAATTATCTACAAAATAAATAAAAGCTATCTATTATCAAACTATCAAATTTATTTCTATAAACATGATAGAAAAATAGTAGTTTTTTTTTAAATTGTTAACAGAGTGAAAATTAAAATAAGTTAATGGTTAATCAACACCTTATTATGTCATCAGCGGAATCAAACAACGTGTAATCATTCTAACTTAAATGATGATTTTAACTTTAAGTTTTAAATATAAAATTGTGTTTAATATTGAATAGAATTATTTCACAGTTATTTATAGTTTATCGAATAAGTCTTACCTCAATATTGCTGAAGGAAAAAAAGCGTAAAAGTGCAAATAAATAGTATCCCTGAAATATAAACTTATAACTAATATAATAAAATAATGAAAAAAGCAATTTATTCTTACCAGCGTGAATATAGGTTAATTTGTCGAAAAAGTGTCAATCCCGAATGAATATATCACATTTTTGTTATTTTTTATCTGATGGACTAATTATGTGGTTGGTGTTCATCTTTTGCACGTTATCACTTTCTATCCTTCTTGATTGAGATAATGCTATATATATAAAAAAAATAACAACATATTTTGTACTTACAAATATACCGAAACGAAACCATAAAATAAGACGAATAATTAATGAAAATGAAAATAAAATATAAAAATATTTCATGAATGAAATACTATGATTTCCAACCAAAGTATAAATTTTACATAAAAAAGAAGATAGTGAACTATTTTTGCAATAATAATTAATTTTCTTTTATAAAAGGAGAATGATTAATTATATGCATTTGTCATACGCAATTATGCAATTATGCATTTCCAAGTTCCAACCCACATATAAAGTCTTATCCTAACAAATTATTCTGTAGGCAGGCACTCTATTTACATTATTTGAGTATAACCGAAAGTAGCAAATATTTACAGAATTTTTTTAATATTATTTATAGATTAGACTAAAAATTTTAGCATAAAATGAAGATAATAAACTATTTTCACAATAATAATTAGTTTTCTTTTTATAAAAGGACAATGATTAATTATATTCATATGCAATTATGCATATCCAACCCACATCTAAACTTTTATCCTATAAAAAATTATTCTGTAGACACTCTGTTCACATTCTTTGAGTAGACGAAAGTGTCCAATATTTATAGAAAAGTTTTAATATTATTTATAGATTAGACTAAAACATTGTAATTTTTCACATGCGTTTGTCTATTTGATGTTTTAAAATAAAAAAAAAAAATGTTTTGGTTCCAATGTTACTGTTTCTTTGACTTAATTTATAAAAATACGTTGAAATTCAAAACTTCATGAAATCTGTTCAAAAGGGTAAAGTTATTACTATTTGAAAGAAAATCAAGTCTGGTGTAGCAGTTTCAACTTTCAACTTCCAATTTAAAAGAAAAACTTAATTTGTATGGTCTGTCTCCAGGAGAAGGAAAGTGAGATACTTTCCCTATCACCAAAAAGCAAAGGCACAAAAAAAAGAAGTTAGTTGAAGTCCCAAATTTTCAATTTGATTTTTCTCTGCAGATTCAGTTCATAGTCGAGTTCTCTCTATCCATTCATTTGTTGCATTTTCCGAACTGATTCGGTGAGTTACATTTTTCTGCTTGAGATCTTTCCCAGCCATTTACCATGGGGGCATGCTTTGTTTTATGCCGAACTCAATAGAATAAGCATATTATAATAATCAAATTAACTCAATTTAAATTTCCTTTTAGCTTTTGTTTTATATTATAGCTAGTTGGTTGGGTGCACCAAATCCTTAGCTTGAGATTGATTGCTGTGTTTGTTGGCAATGGAATGTGCCCCCAATTCGTAAAGTTTGGTTTTTGAAGTGGTGCTGGTGTGGTGCTGTTGTGGAGATCCGGGAGTTGTTTCGTCTCTTATGCCCCATGAGGAGTTTCTTCCCTGCAGAATCCTGTAAAGAGACGCACCCAAATGCTTTGAATCCTCAGTCTTGGCTTCAAATTGAAAGAGGGAAACTTCCCAAGTTGTCATCGTACCCTTCCTCTGCCTCAATGTGAGTTTTTCTCTCTGAACGGACCCTTTATTTCCATTGAAGTTTTGCCTTTCTGCCAATTTAATTAGGTGTTTTTTGTTTTTTGGTGGGGTTGGGATGTGGTTTTGTTTGCTTTTATCTGCTTTAGAGAATCTCTGGTCAAGGTTCCTCAGCCAGCTGTACTGCCTTTCTATAAGCCTGCTGATTATGTGGAAGTTTTAGCACAAATCCATGAAGAGCTTGAGTCTTGTCCACCACAAGAGCGGTCGAATCTGTTTTTGTTACAATACCAGGTCTTTAGGGGCCTTGGGGAAGTTAAACTGATGCGTAGAAGCCTTCAGGGAGCCTGGCAGAGAGCCAACACTGTTCATGAGAAGATTATATATGGGGCATGGTTGAAATATGAGAAGCAAGAGGAAGAACTAATAGCGGACTTGCTTGCCAATTGTGGTAAATGTGCGAAGGAGTTTGCACCTGTAGATATAGCATCTCATCTTCCATTTGATGTAAATGTAAGTTCTGTGGGGAGAATGACCAATGAGAACCGCATTTCTCAAAATGTTACTTTTACAATTGGCGATGAAGAGATAGTTTGTGATAGACAAAAAATTTCTGAACTTTCGGCACCATTTAATGCTATGCTAAAGGGGTATTTCAGCGAATCACGTGCTGAGACTATAGATTTGTCTGAAAATAATATCTCTCCATTAGGTATGAGGGCAATAAGTATTTTCAGCTTGACTGGCAGTTTAATTGAGGTCCCTCCAAATCTTTTATTGGAGATATTAGCTTTTGCAAATAAGTATTGTTGTGAAAGACTTAAAGATGCTTGTGATAGAAGACTTGCATACTTGGTTTCCTCCAAAGAAGATGCTGTAGAGCTCATGGAATATGCTCTTGATGAGAATTCAACTGTACTTGCTGCATCCTGTTTACAAGTCCTTTTGCGTGATCTTCCAAACTGTTTGAATGACAGTCGGGTAGTGGAGATATTTGTTCATGCTAATAAGCAGCAGCTAGCAGTAATGGTTGGACCAGGTATATTTGCACTTTTCTGTTTCTTAAGTGAAGTTTCTATGAACCTTAATTCTAGTTCGGACGAAACAATTCATATCCTGGAACGTTTAGTTGAGTTTGCTGAGAATGACAAACAGAGAATCCTGGCTTTACATCAATTGGGATGTGTAAGACTCTTAAGGAAAGAATATGATGAGGCACGTCTTCTTTTTGAAGGGGCCGTAAACGCAGGCCATATATATTCTGTGGCAGGTTTAGCTAGGCTGGACGTTATAAAGGGCGACAAGATTTTATCTTATGAGCGGTTGAGCTCGGTCATTTCATCTGTTACTCCACTTGGATGGATGTATCAGGAAAGGTCATTATACTGCGATAGTGACAAAAGGTGGGATGACCTTGAGAAAGCAAGTAATTTGGATCCTACACTTGCATATCCTTACATGTACAGGGCTGCCTCTTTGATGAGTACGCAGAATGCTCAAGCTGCACTAGCAGAAATCAATAGGATTCTTGGGTTCAAACTTTCACTAGAATGCTTAGAAATACGATTTTTTATCCATCTGACTCTTGAGGACTACAAAGCAGCTCTATGTGATGTTCAAACAATTCTTACTTTACGTTCAGATTATAGAATGTTTGAGGGACGTGTTGCTGCATCTCAACTCTGCACACTTGTGCGTGAGCATGTTGAACGTTGGACAACTGCTGATTGTTGGGCTCGGTTATACGACTGTTGGTCTGCAGTTGATGATATTGGGTCCTTGTCTGTTATATACCAGATGCTTGAATCTGATGCGGCAAAAGGTATTCTGTACTTCAGACAGTCATTGCTTCTCCTAAGGTATGTTATGAACTTTTTGAAGCCTCTAGGAATGAGTCAGTGGTCAGGGACTTAGTTTTGCTAGAAATCATAGTAGGTCCAAACCTCCATATAACCCCCTCCCCCGTTCCCTAACAAAATGCTTTGATATTTGGTATCTGTCATTAGTTTTTCCAGCCTTGAACTTAACTTACTGTCATGTGTATTAGGAACCTAACATGATACTTGGTGTTTTATGCTTAAAATGTTGAATCATATTGTAAATTTCATGACTAATAACATGTCGATGGTAGCTACTCTTTATCTGCTGGTTACTTGCACATGGAAATCTGTTTTTCTGAAGTTGTACATCAGTGATAATAAACTCAACCACTAAGGAGGAAGTATCCATAAAACATTATATTTTACTTTGAAATACAAGTTATCCCTGTGAAATTGTGTCTGGAAAGGAAGATTCTCTAGCTTCGGGGTCTTTATCTGTCTAAATACTGACTTTGATATGATGCCTCTATAAATCTGATGTATTTATTTGACTTAGGTTGAACTGTCCTGAGGCTGCTATGCGGAGTTTACAGTTAGCTCGGCAACATGCATCAAGTGAGCATGAACGACTTGTATATGAGGGGTGGATCTTATATGACACAGGTCATTATGAGGAAGGGCTCCAGAAAGCAGAGGAGTCTATTAGTATCAAAAGATCTTTTGAGGCATTTTTCCTGAAGGCCTATGCATTGGCTGACTCTAGCATAGATCCATCATGTTCACCGATTGTTATCTCACTTCTTGAAGATGCCTTGAAGTGTCCTTCAGATAATCTGCGCAAAGGTCAGGTATGGTTCTATTGTACCACTTCTACAAAATTATTTCACTAGTTAGAAACTAAGAAAATAAATGGAAAATTAATAGAAACGAATGAGAAAAATGAACAATTTTGTTGAGTCACTGAGAACAGGAGACAGGTGGTCTCTTGGAGGTTTTTCCCTTCATAAACGATTTCTCCTTTAACACACAAATTATCATATTTACTTGACGAATCCCCCTAATCTGATTTTTCCTGTTTAGCAACCAACCCCTTGTAACTAACTAATGGACTAATTGGCTCTCAGCTGCCCGTATGCAGTCCTCTTTACATTCTAGCAATACCTCTTTTTCATCCCAATTTACATTTATTTGCCAAAAGACTTCCAATGGACTTAACTATCAACTGAATCCCACTTTGGTTATGTATTAACACTCCTTTGTTTGAATTTTGTGTTGGGGCCAGATGTGTCATGGCTGGCCTCAACAAGGGGTGACCTTGAATTGAGCTGGGTGAAGCTGGCCAACCAAGTGTAGCATGAAACCTGATATTGTAGTCTGAAAAAAATATACATTTTTTGCCCTTTTTGGTCTTTGATTGGAGTAGCCTTTCAAACAACCAGCTTGTCCTTGATTTTAGTGGCTTTGACACTGATAAAGGAGGAAGTCTACACTGAGATTCCACTTTGTTTTAAGGAATAAAATATGTAGGCTGAAGAAAGCCTTGTGTAGACTCAAGTAGCTCCGCATGCTTGGTTTATGAGACATATTCAGGCTATGATTTCATTGGGGGTTTTAGTAGATTCAAGGTGACTATACTCTATTTAACAAACATTTCTTAGAAGGGAAACTTATATTTTGGTCTATTTAGTTGAATATGATTTTTGTGGGATGATGAACATGAAAAATTGATCTTCAAAGAAAAGCTTGTTTCTCAGTTAGAGATGAAGGATCTTGAAAAATTAAGGTACTTCCTCTGGATACAAGCCATCTAGTGCAAAACTAAAGTTGATTGCATGGCGACTATAGTTCTATAGAACAAAACCATATAAGTATGAGTGATGAAGATAGCTTTGTAGTAAATAAAGGTCAATATCATAGGCTTGTACGGAAGCTCATTTACTTAGCTCACATCTAACCAATGGTCAGTTAGTTTATGCATCATCCGAGAGAGTGACACTTATGGACTGTGAATAGAGTCCTTCAATATCTAAAGCCAGGTCTAAGGAAGGGATTGTTGTTCAAGAAAGATGGAAAACTAAATATGGAAATGTATTCATTGAGGCAGACTATGCAGGCTCTGGTACCTATAAGAGATTCACCTCAATATATTGCATGTTCTTGGTGAAAATTTGGTGACTTGGAGAAGTAAAAACAAAATGTAGTTACAAGGTCGAGTGTGGAAACTAAATTCAGGGCTATGGCACAAAGGGTGCAAATTAATTTGGTTGAAAATTATTTTGAATGATCTTAAATCTTTATTGTAATAATAAACCAACTATTCGTATTGCTCATAATACAATTCAACATGAAAGGATAAAACGCATCGAGATTGATTGACACTTCATCAAAGAAAAACCGGATAATTGTCTTATCATTAATTCCTACATCCCATCCAAATTTTGGCTTGCAAAAAGGCCTTCCCACACAATGGTTTCTTAATCTCGTATGCAAGTTGGGTATCCCTCTGCAACAGATTCAGGTGATTATTTTATGTAAACCTCCTCTTTTAAGTCACAATGCAGAAAGGGATCCTATTGTTCTCATGATATAATATAAATATGTGAGATTAATAATACAAAATGAGAAGGAAGTTAATTAGGGTGTTACACATGATACAAGTAAGATGCTAAAATGGAGAAAGACATCGAAAGTTTTTATTTGTAATCACAACATGCTTACCAAGCTCAGTTATAAGTTTTGTGGCTGTACATTTGGTTGTAGTCTATGGTTACGAATGTTGGGCTTTAAAGGGACAAGAGAAAAATGCGGGAGTAGAAAAAATTGAGAATGTCAAGATGGATGCGTGGCCATAAGATAGGATAAGATTTGAACGATTGTATGCAAAGAGACATTGTTGTGACACCAACTGAGGTAAATATAATAGGAAATTACTTATGGTGGTTTGAAAATGTACATTGAAGACCACTGTAAGCACCAATTAAGAGAGTAGATTGTGTGGTTTTTAATCTGTGAAAAAGGGAGAAATAGACTGAGAAGGATATTAGAGGAAATTGTTACAAAGAATTTCGTTGTGAAAAATGTCTCTGGAGATTTGGTCATCACAGAGCCAAATGACATCATTTGATGTATGTAACCAGACTACTTCCTGGGGTAAGGCTTTTGTTGTTACTGCTGTTGTAGTTTCTCATGTGTTATAATTGGGGTGCCTGAGAAAGCAAAGTAGATGAGCTTATCTTGGAACAGTCATATGCAATCGAATTTCTGCACTAGATCAATCGACCATGGGAGGTGGTAAATGTTCTGAGGCTGCATATGGAGGTGCAAGGTGGAATCTAGCAAGAGGGCTCAGAGGGATGGCAGGTTGGGACTTTCATAGACACTTTGCTTCTTCACTTTGATAAGAACTTGTTTCAACAGGAGATCCAAACTTGATGGTGACTGGAAGTACAAGATATTCTCAGGCCCAAAACTTGCAAGCTTTATTATTGATTTAAATCAGAGTTTTCCTATGTGAATTACAAGAGAGAAATATTTTCTAATCCTCACGAATTATTATTACAATTTACACAATTTAATTAGTTTTAGGGATTGACTCGCCACACCCAATATAGTAAAGCATATAATCTCTTTCCTAATCTATATACAGAATGTATGAGCTATATACTAGGAACCACCCTCTAAACATTAAATTGATGAACTATTTATCAGGCTTAAATGAAAATGCTTATTTACCCCAATCACTCTGCATTCTAATTTCTGGATTTATATATTCTTGTATTACGTGGTTGTAAGTTTTGGCTAGTCTTTAAAAGTCCAGAATAAGAACTAACTATGAAGCTCTGTTGTTTTAGCTGAACTCGTAAAAGTTTTCTGCTGTTATACTCTTACAACTTGAAATATCAATATGTTTCTCCAACTTTGAGCATAATTAATCAGTTGTTTAACGACTTAAACATTTCCATTTAATTTTTCAGGCACTGAACAATCTTGGAAGTGTTTATGTTGACTGCGGTAAATTGGACTTGGCTGCTGATTGTTATATCAATGCCCTTAAAATCCGACACACCCGAGCTCATCACGGTCTTGCGCGTGTTCATTGCCTCAAAAATGACAAGGCTGCAGCTTATATGGAAATGACCGAACTTATCAAGAAGGCAAAAAACAATGCATCGGCTTATGAGAAGAGGTCTGAGTATTGTGATCGTGAACAAGCAAAGGCAGATTTGGAGATGGTCACTAGATTAGATCCTCTTCGGGTGTATCCTTACAGATATCGTGCTGCAGGTTAGTGTTTTACCTAAGGATACTAAATATTCCTTTAATAATTATCTTAAAGTTTCCAAATATTAGATATTGTCCATAATTGTTGTCATTCTTTTGGCTGCCATGTTTTGATGTTTCAATAGTTAGATTACTGAAGTGTTTTGGTATATCTGTGGTTGCAGTATTGATGGACAACCACAAGGAAGAGGAAGCCATAGCCGAACTCTCGAGAGCAATTGCATTTAAAGCTGATTTACACCTCTTGCATCTACGTGCAGCATTTCATGAACACAAAGAGGACGTGTTAGGTGCGCTAAGAGATTGTCGTGCTGCGCTCTCAGTGGACCCAAACCACCAAGAAATGTTGGAACTTCATAGTCGAGTCAATAGACACGAGCCGTGAGTCCAAAACATTATCACATGGTAGATGGAATCAAATGCACATTCAAAACATGGCTGCGCTGAAAAAGTTAACAGTCATGCCTTCAGGAATGGACAGTGATGACCACCATTTGATGAGCTGAGTCATGAAAATCAAATTTGTAACATAGAAAATATAGTTAAATTATTGTTATTATCTTGTCTATAGTAATGAATGTGTCAACTATTACCATTTTTTAGCCCCAGGGGAGTAGTCCCAATTTTGTAATTGTTAATCTTGATTTTTTTGTGAGTTGTTTATCTCCCATTTGTTTCTTGGTTAAAGTGGTGTGCAAGCAATATATTAAAATATTTATTTACTGCATTATCACATGGTCTTTAACCAGTGACGGTAGTAACATGCATGAAATATTCTTAATTCATAAACTTAGGAAACTTAGGAAAGAAAAAATGCAAATAAAGCTATGGGATTTACTAGCAAGCTTGACCTATGTGAGTCGCAGGTTTTTTTTGGTTGATTTTCTTACCTTTCAAAATTCAAGATACTGTAAGTTATTTCTACTTTTCAAGGATATATTTCATACTCATCGTTCTGCCTTTATGAAAAGTCTAGAACTTATGTTCTCTCTTTAGCTATTTAATATTATTTCCATTTACTTACATTCCATTCCATCGTTTTTCCTCTTTGTTTATTGCCATTACACTACGCCCCTCTACTCTTCCTTTACAATAAATCAAATTTCAATGACTGCTGTGAAGGATGAGGATGAACAAACTTTAATTGGTGTTCAAATTAATGATTTAAGTAAATGAGAAAAATATTTTGGTTGTCTCTTAACTGTTTGATCAATTATTTTAATGACTTCAATAGATTAGCTCAAGTCTTACTGTGATTAGCATCCAAAACTCTAAAAAGTTGTCATACATGTAACTTTTCTAAATGTGATCATAATTGGAGTTATATATATATATATATATATATATATATATATATATATATATATATATATATATATATATATATATATATATATTTTATATTTAAATATTTATATATATATATGTTGTAGGTTAATATTGATTAATATATATAGAATATAATTATTAGGGTAATACAAATACTTTATTATAGTAACTCTTTTGTTCAGCTTATTGGTTTTGTCTTTGTCCAAACCGCTGCTAACTTGACTCAACTTCAATTATATCTTGTAAGGTAATCACTTCTTGCACCCCCATCATTTTCTTCTTGCACTCCATCAATTTTGGAATTTATTTTTTTGAACATGATAAACAATTTTTTTGGAAAATAAATATTCTCTCCTTTATAGAAAACATTTTTCGAAGCTTTTTGATGAGATGGGAAAAGAAATTGATGACGTGCAGGAAGTAATTGCGATTTTGTGATTAGAAGTACAAAACAATTATACAAAAGCTAATGCAATCCAGAAACAACAACAAACTGCTCTTACAACTAATGACGGCTTCTGAGGAAAACTTTAGAGGGAACAACACATTAGTTTTTATTCATAAATAAAATGCGTAATTGTATTATACGTACTTAAAATTGAAGTTGCACTGTAAACATAAAATTGATCAAAATATTGTATATTATATTCAATAATAAATTATTTTGTTTGAATAATGATTTGTATGTGCAATATGGATTAATGTTAATAATATGTTGTACTTGCTATCTCAAAAATGAGTAGCGATACAATCGAAACAATAATTTTGTTATAGAATGTAAAAGTGAAGCTGATTGAGAATACATATGCTTGTAAAATGATTGAACTCAAAGATAAGATTAAAAGAACATCCAAGAGTGTATAATTAATAGCGTTTTTCTTTTTAAAAATATTTCCTTTATTTTTCTAACATAACAATATATAAAATAACAAATTTAAATCCAGCAATGTAATAGACTATATTATATTTTAACAATGTAAGAATAAAGTTATATATATATATATATATATATATATATATATATATATATATTTTATATTTTTATATTTACTAAGAGTAATATATATATATATATTGCATAAAAAAGTGATGATAACGTAGATACTAATAAATAGTTATGGATAGAATATGATAATTTTCATCCTCATCTTTAAAATTAAGTTTCCTATCCATTTCTATTTATAGAGATAGACATTTAAATCGGTATCATATTTATTGTATATAAAAAAACAAATGTTAACTTTAGGAAATAGAGATTAAATAAATCTTAAAAAATGTTTTGAAATTATTTTACAAACTAATTCTATAAATGTTTATGAGATTATTTATGAACACTACAAGAAAAAGAAAAACCAGGTTTATTAATGAATAAAATTCGACGATAATTACAAAAGTATGTTGATAAAATAAAATTATTGAGAACTTGCCAACAATAAAATTTGTCAGTAAAATATTTTTTGATAAATTTTATCGATATTAATAATTACCGACAACAAAATTGATAAATTTTACCGATATTAATAATGCGGAGCATGTATATTTCTATGCAATAATTCATTAGGTGATTTTGTATGTAGAAGTTTTGTTTTATAGATGTTCTTAATCAATTTCTCGAAGTTTACATATTGTGGTTTATTCTAGTTTTCGAATATTTTCAGAACACGATTGATCTCGAAGGACTCCTACTAAAAGTGTTGTGGTAAGAATAACTTTTTGTTTTAAAATTTCTTCTATTATTTTCACAACACCATATTAAACATACGATCTTAGATATATGGTATTATGCCTCTGAATAATTATTAAGATAAATTTCGTTTAAACTTTTTATAGCTTATATACCGATAAAGATATTATATATTTTTTATTATTATTTATATGAATAAGAATATTATATATTTGATTTTTTTTATTATTATCAAATATTCTATTTGATTAAGTTTTACTTTTTTTGATAAAAAATTATAATTTATCTATTGAACAGGATTTTAATAAATCAATAAAAAAACTCTTATCGAATTGTTTTCATCAAAAAATGAATCAAAGATTTAGAATATTTTGTGATCTTCAATTCAATTATATTGTATTTTGTGGAAGACTTTGGTATCTAAATATATTAATGTTTAGATTTAAGAATTACATTTTAACTTTTTATAGTTTATTGTTTTAAAACTTTCTTTTTAAAAATTTGCAACTAAATGTCTCACGCCAAAACTGTATAATACTGTATAATATCTACTTTTTAACTAAATTATTAAACACGTTTATGCATTATTAAGTATGATATTTGACTGAGTTAAGGAATTATTCCGATATAAACAACCTTATAGTCATACCTTTATAAAAAAATTCAAAAGTATTTTAATATAAAAAATGGACCTTACAACAGTTAGGGGTTCTTGAACAGGAAAATACCAATTATAAGAACTTAAATGTTTCCTAATTTATATCGACCATTACTTTTGAAAACGCAAAAAGTTCAAATAATTCATCATGCGGGGAGTGGTTGTAGTAGTTTATCAATTTTGGTTGTCATAGAACTGTGGTTCATTGATAATTAATTATAAATAATATATAACATATTTAATAATAATTATATTATTTATTTCATAAGTAAAAAAATATTTCAACTAAATAAATCAATACAAGTAGTAAATATAATTTAAACGTAATGTAAAAGGTAAGAGTTTACCTTAATTTTGAAAAAAAAAAAAAAAATCCGTGATAAATGAATGTCTTAAAATAAATATAGAAATATTAATTTGGTAATTGGTGAGACCGACCGACCCAATTTACAAAATAATTTAATTTGTAAAAAAATGTGGGTGTAATTTGTTTATATATCAACATACTTTGATGTGATATTTTTTCACTGAAAAGAATGATGTAATAATATGATATTACCAATGGAGTAAAGAAAAACTAAATATTTTTTTATTATAAATTTAATTAAAATTTATTGTGGTGACTTTATTAACTTTTAATTCCATGATATAAGCAACTTGTCTCCATTAGGTTGGGAACATGTTGGGAAAGTGAAAATAAAAAATAAAATAAAAAGAAAAAGAAACCATCCTTTCAAAGGACAGAGAGAAAAGACCACTAATAATGTACCAAACATAAAAGAGCCACTAATTATAAGTGTACCAATTAAAAATAAGTCTAGAGATACAAAATCTAGTAGCTTCGAGAAGTTTCATCATATTTTATTTCCATAATATTGAATAGATTTTTCTAGTTAGGTGTCGTGAGGATATTTTGTCCACATGAAGTTCACAGTATAATAATAGTGGCACAGTTGAAGAACAAGAACTAAGAACCACGGCTTCTTATTTTTTTAATTGTCCAAGAAGGTGTGGTTGCATAATATAATAATGTGTTAAAAGGGGTGATATTCTGAGTGAGTGGCTTAATATGATTAAAAAAAAAACATGCAAGTTGGAGTTATGATTGTGGGAACTGGATTTTCTGCATGGCTGAGTCACTCTCTCACATTCCAAGGATATAGATAGGAGTAGAGTGTTGGTGGTGTGTCACACAACAGACACATCTTAGTTCCATGTTTTTCCTATGTTATTTTTTCTTAATTATATTATATATATCATTCTTTCATAAATACTTTCATAGATACAAAACACGGTTAATTATATTTTTTCTTTACTTACAACATTTAAACCCCAAAATAGTAGGTAAAGCTGTTGAATCTAATTGCACATATATTTGTGTATATTTTTCGTCTTTTAAGATATCTGGATATTAATTTTTCTTTTTTCATATTATTGTAAATTTGGTCGGATCTTTAAGCACAAATAATATGATTAATACAGAAAACAACAATTTAATTTGGATTCATCCGACTTTTGTAGTTCAAATTGATTATTCAGTTTTATGTTTATACATAATAATAATTTAAAATAATTTAACTTTAATAGGCAAAATACTGTATCATATGGTGTGTAGTTAGTAATTGTGGGAGAAATTTAGAACTATAGGAATAGAGTAATATTCAAACAAAGAAAAATTGACAGTGAAAAAATATTTGATATTACTCAAGTAACAATTTGGATATAGATGAAACATCAAATTTCTTCAATAAATTTTTCATCTAATGACTTATATATATTTTTCTTTGTGTACGGTAACTGCTCTGTGCTGTGTATTTTAAGTGTGTCAAACAAACAGGTGGATTTTTTTTAGAGGAAGAGACCAAAGCTTATGAAAAATGGAAGACTTTTTGCTGAACATCTAATATTCTTCTCTGTTGTACGGAAACATGGAGTGAATTGGTAACTAGTGTGCACAGAACAACTATTTTCTTGTGAATTGTGGATCACAAAGCCGCACTTGAGGTTTGTTATGTTTTGTCTTAAGGAGGTGTATGCTTATGTTCACTTGATATATAGGTTTTTGTTTTGTTGGGGTCATGATGTAAGTTTTTGCATTTATTTGTACATGTTTTGTTTTGTAAAAGAGTTAGAATATTCTATAAGTGCTCTTTTTTAATTTTTTTATTTTTTACTAATAAAAAATAATAATAATTTAAAATGTTTAGAATATTATTACATATATAAATTTTTAGAATATTTTAATCATATGCTAAATAAAGTATTACCAAGTCTTAATGTTTTAAATGTATAAATTTATATAATATAAATAAGTGGTGAGAGAAATGAAAAAAAAAAATGTTTTATAAAATAACATAAGTTTTATTAAAAGGTTGGCATTCATGGATGGACAACTAACTGGTTATGATAGGGTGATATTTTTCCGACCAAGGACTGATTTTTTTGGGGTGAAATTGAAAACCTAGGATTGGTTGGATCCACACTTTAAAATAATGGATTGAACAGGGTATTTCTTACAGGAGAGGTCGAAGTCCCATGTTTAGAAAAATTTCAACAACAAAATATCCTTGTAAGAATTTGAGTGTAACCATAAAGATTGAGAACTTCATTTAAAAAAAAATAAAAATAAAGAAAAGAACAGAAACTATCGTTTCAAGGTTGGAGGAAGACACCAATAATTCATCTGCGAAAAACTTAAAAAAATGAAGAAGTGTCTTTACGATACAAAAATCGTAGATTCGAGAACATTGTAGAAGATTCATTGGGTTGATTTGAAAATATTAATAAATTTATATGCTACATGGCAATAGGATATTCTGTCCACACAGAGCACCCCAAGAATATAAAAATATCACGTAAGAAGAGAGAAGCAATGCGGTCTAAACGATACAAGTTCATTTTTTAATGGGTGTGGATAATATTATTATAGTGAAGAAGGTGACGATGTAGAATTATATATGTATATAAAAATACAGGTTGGAAATATGAGTGGTGAAGAAGCTTCTGGATTTGTGGTGTGGAAGAAAGTATGGATCTGCATGGCTGATTCACTCACTCACTCATCCACTCAGATAGAGGAAATTGATATGGAGTATGTGTGAGTAAGTGTGTATCACACACTACTTTACTTCTCAATAACTTCATTAATTAACTAATTTAATATTTTATCTTTACCTTTCTTCTTCTTAATCTGCTTACAACTGTGTCTTCTGCTTTCCAATTGTGCGAATATTTTGCTTTTACAATTTTATATACTTATCCATCTAAACATTCTGTGGCTTTTCATTCTAACTTTCTGTTTTTTTTTTCTTTATCTCTACAACATCTGTCACACCACTTGGTTTGATCCTATTAGATATAATAGAAACTAATACAAAATTTGTTATAACATAACATGAACTACAAACAATTTGTTTTTTCTCTTTTTATATTTACATTAATTAAAAACTAGACCCTTTGAAAATTTTATGGCTGAATAATCATATTTTTTGGGTTTCTTAATATTTAATATTCTTTGTACATATTTGTATAAATATATTGAAGTGCAATATTGAAGTGCAACAATAGGGATGACAATGAGTCACCTATGTATAGTATCTATTTGTAACTCAATTCGCAAAAAAAAAAATATATTCATTATCCATGATTTACTCATTAGGTATTTATTTAAAAAATATTTGTAAGTATTATTGTATACCACGAATATTTCAAAAAATATTTTTTTAATTTTTTAAAATAAATTTTAAATGAAATTACAAAAAAAACTATATAAATCATATTAAATATAATTTAAATTAAATTTAATCTAATTTTATATAAATTAAATTTTATTTTTAATTAAATTTAACTTAATAAAACATAAATTAAATTTTATTTTAATTTTTTTGTCGATAACAAGTACTCGCGAATAAAGATATAGTATGATATCCGCATCCAATCCGTTTATAAATCGATATTAAAATACCCGTAAGTAATTAATACCCACGAGTATTAATTATTTGTCGTGAATTTATTCGCAAATAGGTGCATACATAGGTATATTTGTCATCCCTGATCATCACTTGTATTTTTGTAAGTATATAAAGTTTAAAGTTTCTTATAATTTTTGGGAGGAAAATCAAAATGGCTGATAAGTTAGAAATTTTAGCTTTCATTCATAAAGAATATAAATAGTTTAATGTTTTATCTCTGTTTTTAAAATATTTTTAAAATGCTATACTTAAAAAATAATGAAGAGAGTAAAAAATTATAATTAGTTTATGAGCTGTTATGAATAATGATTAGATCAGCATTGGTGAAGTCTTGGTCTCTTGTTTGTAATTAACAAAATTGATAATGTATGTGTTGATCAAAAGGTCAACTTTTAATATAAGGGTTAAATATGTTTTTGGTCCCTCAAGTTTTAGCGAAATTTGGAATTAGTCCCTCATCAAAACTTTTGACCAATTTAGTCCTTCATCTTTCAAAATGCGTGAATTTAGTCCTTTTAACCAAAATTTGTTAAGTTTATCTGACGTTTCGAGTGCATTTCATGATAGTATTTAAGTTAACATTGAAGCAAAAATGTGTCAAACAGTATAAATAATTTAAATACTATCATGAAATGCGCTTGAAATGTGAGATAAACTTAACAAAATTTGGTTAAAAGGACTAAATTCACGTATTTTGGAAGATGAAAGACTAAATTGGTCAAAAGTTTTGATGAGGGACTAAACCCAAATTTCGCTCAAACTTGAGGGACCAAAAATATATTTAACCCTTAATATAATGACCAAACAAACCAGTGTCCTTTTTCTAATCCAAACCTGGTAACTCCATCATAAACCACACACCACCATCCACCATGACAACTAACAACCTCAGAACCCTAAATCATCGTGTGATAGAAAAAAAAAATTAAAAGATGAAATAAGTGCATTTCACAAAAAAGAAAAGCAACAAGAGCAAAAAAAAAACATTATTTTGATGAAAATCAAACCTTAACACGCTTATAACAATAGAAAAACTGTAAAAATCAAGTTGAAGAAAAAAAAAACATTAGAAAGAATGAAAAAAGTATTAATAATGAAATTAGTTATAGTCAAAATACAAATTCACAATGCATATTATAAATATATATTTCTCAAAAGATAGGTTGTATTTAAGTTATTATAAGCACTATTGTTATCACTAGAATGTGGAGAGTCTTGAGACAAATTTGTATATATATTAAAAGGAAAATATTTTTGCTAAGTTGCGGATTTTTTAGGAATGAACTTTAGTAATGACATCTAAATATTACATATATTAGAGAAGTCTCAATAATACAAAAAGAAAAAAAAAACTACAAAAAATATAAATTTAGAATAATACAAGAGTGAAAAGGAAAAAAAGATACTTCCTTCAGTAAAATATATATTTATAAATCTGCGAACTTTACCTGTAAGATTGAGTAACAATAAAATCTCCCTATTTCTTATTAAAGTCCTTAAACTTCATTTGTTAACAATTATATGTTAATTAATATACATGTTCCATAGTTTTTATTTTTTATTTTTTATATAATCATACCATACCATTTACTTTTAAATTCGGTGAAAGAATAATGTAACTTATTACACTAATAGGGATAAAAAAAAAGCTCATATCAGTTGTCACAAGTGGATAACTTAAAAGATAAAAAAAAAAGTCAAGGGATTTTATTAAAAACAAATAAATTTTATATATTTTTAAAGTGGTATTTTTTAAAAGTAAAAAGGGAGTTTTTTTTTTTTTATGTAATGAACATTAAGCATAAATTTTAATACTGAGAAAAATGTACTAAAATTAAGTAGTTTTTTGGTAGAAGAAAAATATAGTTAAAAAATATAAAAAAAATGTAAGTTTGGAAAAAGAAGAACCAAAGAGAGGATAAATAAAAAAAACTATCTACTTTTGAATGGATTTATATTATATATGAAAAAGTCAATCTCTGCATAGAAATCCTCTCATAATGATATATATATTTTTTCTAAAACCAAATATATTTATTATTGAAATGTAAAAATGGATATATACACAATTATCTATTTTCTATTTTATAAATCAACATATTTTAAAATTGATTGATAAACAAGTAAACAAATTTTTATTGTTAAGAAAATAATTTTGCCACACAAAAGTAAGCAGTGAGGTGACACAAGATTTTTGTGTACGGACATCCTAAACAGAGGTTTTTTGTCGGATTTAGTGGCAGAGTTAAGCTTACCTCCTTCGACCAATCAAAATTTTTAACACTAAAATTTAGTTCTGACAACAAACAAATAGGGTTTTTCTTCATCCATCTGCTTCCCAAAATCCTTCCCATAAATTTGTTTGTGGTTTTGAACCTTATTCTTTTAATGAACCAACCAAGTGGCTTCTCACATTTGTTACGATGGGATTTGCCAGCGTTTGGGATCAGATATTATACAAATATCAATTTATCAATATTTATCAAGATTCCAATCAAAACCGCTCTTCCAAGTCCAACAACATGTGAATCCCGCAGCATTAAAAAACCAGACATCCCCACCACCACGCCCTTCTGTTTCCCTCTGTAACTTCCAGAACTTTCCCACCCACTTTCTCTCTCTCTCATCCAGTTGCTATTTGCGGAAAATAGTTAAATAAAACAAATCATATTGCTTCCAACAAGTCTAGAATCTTCTAATTAACTCTTTTTTATTTTTTTTATTTTATGCATAATAATTTCATTTTTCTGATATACTCCACTGTTAATCTCTCTCCCTACATAAACCCTCAAAACACTTCATCACCTTTCTTCCTAGATAGGTATGTATGTGTTATGACAAACAAACACTCTATCCTGTTTTTAACTGCCCAAACGACTTTCCAAACAAGGAAACAGAGTCCTCTGCATTCTCGCTTCACAAACCAAACTCCAAATCTTCACTTTTTCTCCACTTTTCTCTCATTTCTAATTCAAACCCCTTTCCCTGCCCTCAATTTCTGCTCCACTCGGATTACGCTGCACTTTCTCTCTTCTTCTTCTCCTTCTTTATTTACTTTTCTTATTCTTCTCTGTTTCCATGTTTTTTCCACTCCTATTTTTCTTCTTTGCTTCATGTCAAATTCCTCTCAAATTCATCAATAGATTCTATATATGAACACACTTCACAAACGTTAACCTCAAGCCAAGCCAAGGGCGAATTGAATTAACACATCGGAACCGTACATATCGAATTTGTTTAATTTTCAAAATGAACTATTTGTACCCTGTGAAAGAAGAGTACTTTGAATCGCCACCACCATCCTCCTCATCGTCGCCAACGTCTCAAACAGGCGGTGATGAGTCAGCAGTGGTTTCTCTTCCGAGGCCAATGGAGGGGCTTCACGAAGTAGGGCCACCCCCATTTCTGACCAAGACTTATGATGCGGTGGAGGACCCTACCACCAGCCACATAGTTTCATGGAGCAGAGGTGGTGCCAGCTTTGTGGTTTGGGATCCTCACGCTTTCTCCAGAGACCTTCTCCCTCGATACTTCAAGCATAACAATTTCTCCAGCTTTGTACGGCAACTAAACACTTACGTAAGTCTTCTGTTTATCATCATCTTCTTCACTCGTTTCCTTCTGGGTTTATGGGATTAACACTTCACAGAAGTTAAAGTGCAGTTTCACAAGTATTTTCATGGTGTTCTCTTATTAGAATTGTATTTCTATATTTAATGAAAACTTCTTGTAAGCGAACTGATTCAGCAAATTTTTTCAATTCCCATTGGAAAACTGTGCAAGAAATATCCATGAAACTGTATATTGAATGGATAAGTAACAACAGTCCAATTAAGAAACAATATTCTTTTTCTTTGAATGAAAGATAAGTCTATCTCGTTTTTTTTCTGCTAGTTTTTTTGTAGTGGAATATATTTCACTGTTCTATCATTTTAAATTTTGTTTCTTCCTTGTGACAGTGGTAAGTTTTCATATTTTTTATTATTAAAACTGGCTACAAAATTTATTATATGGTACTGTAGTATTTAAATATTGAAAGTCACATGTTGTCCAGTGGGTTTTTTCTAGATTTCTAGATCTCTCTATTCTCCTATCCCTCTCTCATTCATTCTGCTGTGGCCTGCCGTAGTGGTACAGTTTGGCATCAAGCTCTATCAATTTGTTCATTTTCTATCGCAACAATTATAGCAGTTATGGTTTCATGTATTGAGCGTGTGTTGATTTTGGGTACTAAATATGGGGTTAAATTTCATAGGGTTTTAGAAAAATTGATCCCGATAGGTGGGAGTTTGCGAACGAAGGATTCCTGAGAGGGCACAGGCAGCTTTTGGCAAACATAAGGAGAAGAAAGCAACCTTCTCAGCCTTCTAGTTCTCAACAAGGGCAAGGTCACTGTGTTGAAGTGGGTCGTTTTGGACTGGATGAAGAGGTTGATCGTTTAAAGCGTGACAAGCAGGTGTTGATGATGGAGCTGGTGAAGCTGAGACAGCAGCAGCAGAATACGAGGTCGTACCTTGAGGAAATGGAGGAGAGGCTACGAGGGACAGAAATTAAGCAGCAGCAGATGATGTCTTTCTTGGCTAGAGCTTTGAAGAACCCCACCTTCATCCAGCAGCTGCTCCAGCAGAAAGAGAAGAGGAAGGAGCTTGAAGAGGCCATGTCAAAGAAGAGGAGAAGACCAATCGAGCAAGGGCCAAGTGGGGTTGGAGAATCAAGCATCGGAATAAGGGGAGGGAGAAACAGCGTTAAAGTGGAGTCCCATGTGTTTGGGGAATATGGATTTGGAGTGTCAGAGTTGGAAGTGCTGGCTTTGGAGATGCAAGGTTATGGTAGGGGAAAGAGGGAACAAGAGGAAGAGCCCGAGGCACTAGAATCACAGGAGAGGTTGGAGAAAGAGCTGGATGAAGGTTTCTGGGAAGAACTTTTCAGTGAGGGTTTTGAGGGTGAATTAGATATTCCAACTTCACAAGACCCAGATGACGAAGAAGATGTGAATGTGTTAGCCAATCGCTTTGGTTACTTAGGGTCAAGTCCTAAATGAACCGCATAGGGTCATGATCAGTTGCTTCAATCACTCCTGCGAAGGGCATCTCATTTGGCAGGATATATGTGGAAATGATTTACTTTTTGGTGTTTCTAACCCCCATTATATGATCATGTACTTTTGTAGCACTTGGTAGAACCTCAAGTTTTTTCTCACTTTTCGATCTCTATGTTTGATTAGGTAGGTTGCAGCTGTTGCTTGGACAAGAATCTGTGGTAGTGATAGCGAACGTTATTTACTCAAAGGTTCAGTTTAATGTTTTGTTTCCTTTTTAACCACTGAAACCCCCCCACTTTGTAATTCACATATAGCAACCCAGCTATGGTGTTTGCAACTTTGTTGTTTTGATCATATTACCTTAACGAATGTAGATTATTCAGAAGCTGTAGAATGGATACGAAGTAGCTGATCTCCAAGAATCATAACTGATTTTGAACCAAGATCCAGTTGGTGGTTAACCTTGTCGGTTTGATTTTTTTTCCCCTTCCTATACTTTTTCATTGCGTGAGCTTCGTCATGTGGCTACAAATAAACCGAGGCCACCAGACGAATTTCATGATGTTACAATTAGGTATCTTCATGCTTTCAAGATTCCGTTCACGCTTAAACCTTAAAATCAAAGTAACATACACCATATGTGGGCTCTCTCTTATGCCACAACACGAAACGTGTCAAGAGTCTAGGGCATAATCAAACAATGGAAAGTGATAACGTTTAGCTCTACTTGATGCATTAACAAACCTTTGGATTTTTGTCCCAGTCCCCTCTTTACTCCTGCTAGGTTATTCAATCACACGCCTCCAAGTGTCAATTAATAACCTTTTTTCCCCCTATTTTTGTTTTATTATTGTGATTGAGAGAGGTTATGACAGATGCTACCATTATTTTACTATTTGTGTGAGTCATGTTTTATTTCAAACACTACTGTAAACTGTCCCAGATTGTTTATAAAAAAGAATTTACTCAGTTTACTATCTAAAAGTCAGTTCTTTACCTAATTAGCATACAAAAGTTGAAATGTGAATTCATTATTTGACTTTTTTATATAATACTTAAAAGTTGTAATGTAAGCCATTATCTCATTCATAAATATTGATGGTTAGCCATTAATTTCTAAAACGTGGGATTGTCTTCCATTAACATGATAACGAATTTTCGATTAACATGTTAAGTAGGTCACTTGAGCATAAATTTTCACATGCATTATTTTCCCCCTTGGATCTCCTTCAATAATTACTTATTATATATACTAAGTGTACTTTTCAATGGCAAACAATGATCTCATGCATGTTAATCATAAAGCTATATCCATAGTGAAAACGGTTTGCATTCCTTTTAAATTTCTTTCATTGAAAATAAAATTGAAGATCATCCTGTGTGCACATGTTAGTAGAAGATGTATTTATGAAAGTTAATTATGTGTAAAATTATAATTGATTCCTAGATATTCTCTTCTTTTAAAACCAGTGTTCTTTTTAGAGTTTACATTTCTCTGTTATAATATACAAATAAATGTTGACCGTACGAAAATTGAATAAACACTAATTTCAGATAAATTATAGTTTCTCAAAAGTTTTAGTTAATTCATAGTGAAACTCTATTTTATATGTAAAATTTAATTCTTATATTTAAAAAAAAAAATAGAATCTATACTTACACTTTTAAAAGTTTGAGACGCTTATGTAATTCGAGGTTCTGATTATAACACCTATATGTTTCATTCTGAAATTATTCTGATGGTACAGAAATTGACAAGCATTCATTTGAATGGTTACAATTGTCTTCCATTTTTTGTGAAGAAGATTGGTGATTTTGTGAAAAGGATTTATAAGTAAATTGTAACAGATAAAATTGCAAAGTTATAATCACTGAATAAAAGAATTAATTATTGAAATTATGATAACTGTTAAGATAATTTCATTATTTTCTGATTGATGCTATTGTGCAGTATCATCTATATATACTTCGTATATAATTTGTTTTTGAGAACTAAACTCCAGATTTATAGGCATATTTATATTTGAAACTTCTAGCTCAAATAAATAGGAAAATACTATATTTATCTAATGGCAACCTAGATTGAAAATCTTGTTAGTAATATATTTTTACTTGCGTTTTCCTTTGGTTCATCAAATTTATACATGACATAACATATTGTACATCTCTTCACTTATTTCTCCTATAATTTCTTGAAAATTATTGAGACTTCTATGTATGAGATTAGTCATTAGTGATGTATACCCCTTCAATGTGTATGTCATCAACACACTTATATGTCACCCTTAATAATTAATGTAGTAACTTAATTAACTCCTAATATAAACAAATAAAATTTAATAAAGAATCTATACAATATTGTTGTTCATATACATTTAGCTAGAATGTCAATATCTTATATATTATACTTGCTTCTCCTTCCGTGGATGAAAGAGTGTGTATGAGTATCCTTCCTAAAATAAAAGAAAATACATGTTTTAAAACAATGAATTATATATATTTTTAAATTGTATAGTGACTATCTTCCACAGAAACCTATTAAATTGTCCAATCAATATTGACCTGTAGAAATACCTGTTGCTGTTAGTAGAAAGGTGCCAGTCACATGATAGATTCTTATTGAGTATGTTTTAGTAGTTATTTTTAATTTTAAATAAAATAAACTACCTATCAATTATAAATATTTTATATATAAGTTCTTCCACATTAAATTTTTAAAAATATGATTTTTATCTTGGTTTATAAATTAATTTTAGTTTATTTAAAAAAATACTTGATTCTTTCTTTAAAAAATGAGCATGAAAAAATTATTAAAGTAAACTTTAATTACATATCTTCTCATAGTATTCTCTAATAAGGAGTCCAATGACACAATATACATGAAACAACTTCCCATTCACTAATATCATTAAAAACCACATTATTAACCAGTAAAATTTTATGACAGTTGTAATGTTTAAAATATTCATTATAAAAACTACGAAATTTAATGTATATTAAGATTTATAGTATATAAATGGATGTATACACTTTACAAGTTTGTTTTGTGAGTTTGAGTTAGATTTAAAGTTTAGTTTTTAATATGATATTAGAGTTATTTATAACTTATCAATACTATAAAATTTTTAGATAATGATTAATTTTAGTGACAAAAAAATTTAGAGACTAATTTGTTAATTAGAGACCAATTTAGAGACTCATTTTTTTGGTAGCCAAAATCTTGGTAGTTAATGTGAGTGACCAATTTAGATATCAATTCATAATAGAAATTATTTTAGTTACTAATTTAGAAATCAATTATAATTTTTTATTCATAATAGAAACTATTTTAGTTAGTAATAATTTTTAGTTTATAAATTAGTATCTAAATTGATCACTATAGTGACTAATTATTTTTTAGTCACTAAAATTGGTCACTATTTAAAAATTTCTTGTAGTGTATTCTACCGAGATTTATTATTTGTTTGATCTAGTGTGTTATTTGCTATCAGGATATTTGTTGTTTGTTAGATCTATCATACTACCCACTATTGGATTGTTAGGAAACCATTAATTAATTACCTAGTCTAACGTCTAAGATGTATATGTCTTGACATGAGAGAATGTATTGAATATTCCACAACAATTAGAGATGAAGTGACTTTACAATATATAAGTGACTTCAAAACTCACTTATAAAAATAAAGGTAGATGCAAATCTTATATTACAAATTAGTTGTATGAAATTGAATTAAACTTAAAATTTAATTTCGGTATGGATATAAATTATGAAGAGATGGCAATATAAAAAATCTCACTGTCCATGCACAGTTTATTTATACTTTGGGTTATAAGCGTTGTTAAGTTGTCAACCTCTTTTCTTTCTTATCAGCATTCTTATTTGTTTTGTGTGGTGAAATTTTAATGGCAGGATGTTGATATTATTCTCTCTCTCCTTTGGGAGAATAAAACTAAAAATGACAAGTATTGGTGATGTTCTTCATTTGTGGAGAAAATTTAATATGCAGAGTGCAGAACACTGGATCAGAGTGAAATGTGGCAGAATAATTAAATAAATTGAGAATAAAATATGGACCATATTACAAGAACATGTATGAATATCTGGACATGTAGTACTATGAATACCACACAATTTTATGTAGTGGTGGATTGGTTAGTACGTAGTAATGATACAGAATGGACTGGTTCACACATTTGGATGACACAATTTATACAACAGGAGGAATCACATAAAGATGCAAACATTTACCTAAACTAGATGATATTTCATATTCATGCTTAGGGTCATATGAAAGCACGTGGCTTTTCTTTTTTGATGCTATAATCTTCGTGTATGTGTTCAAGATTGCTTTTCTTGTCGTTTTCGTTATGCATTTAGGTCGAACAAGTACATGCATGGCAGAAACAATAGAAAAGCACATAATTTTTGAGAAAAAAAAACATTAAAAAAAATCAAAAGAAAAATGATTTCTTAGCTGATGTATTTCTTTCTACTTTGAGGTCATCACAAACAACCAAGAGAAGAGATCGGACGAATTCCTTAAAATTTAGGGACCAATTGTGTCTTTTTCGTAAGAAAGAAAGCCCAAATTTTGGTTGGCTCCAACCCACCTACCAAAAAGGTGATACTGTAGTTACTTAGTGGTTTACGCAATAATATGATAAATCATATACTAATACATAATATTTTTTTTATTAAGAAAATGATTTGTACCGGCAATGTATTAAGTATTATATAATGTAGATTTAATTAAGGTTTTAGTCTCTATAATTTGAATCTCTTTTGATTTTGTCTTATGAATGTACTTTTTTGTTTGTTCACACCACTTTCCTTCATGTTCTATCTCTTTCCATCACATTTCTTTCATTCAAGTGAACTTGTTAGGCCAGCCATTGAAAATGTATGTAGACCACAAGAGTTACTTGCGCTACGTTATCTTGTTCAAATTTATTCTTTATATGTAAACTCTTTTATATATCATCTCTTTAATGTTCCATTATTACTCTTCTTTATTGCCTATGACATGTTATCTGACTCGTCTCTTTAATATCCTCTTTTATCGTTATATGTCATCCTAGGCAAATCTACTTTTTTTTCTCATAAAGTACTTGATCTAGTATTGGGCCAATTGGTTTGGCCTATCACCGCATAATCCCCCAGCCTTTAGCTCTTTAGAGCGTAAAGGCTAGAAGGAAAAGGAGTTCAAAATGACTTACTTAAAAGAAAGGGTCGGAATGTTCTAGCAAAAGAGAATGGAGTTCAATCAGTCAAAGGCATTCAAAATGTTCTCCCCTTCCTCTCTCTCCTATGCCCCTCTTTATCCTATCTTTTTCAGTCCCTTAAGCTCTTTTGTCCCCTTAATGCCTCCTTAGTGCCCCATTATTGTTCTTCTTTATTGCCTATGATTCGTTATCTGACATGTCTCTTTAATCCCTTCTTTTATCGTTATATAGAATCCTAGCCAGATATACTCTTTCTTCTCATAAAGTACTCGATTTGGTATTGGACTGACTGATTGGTCCTATCACCACTAGGGATGTCAACGGGTCAGGTAGGGTACAAGTAGTAGTTCCCCCGTACCCTACTGACTGGATAAGTATCTGCCCCATATCCGTACCCATATCCATGTGGGTATTTGTTATACGAGTATTCGCATACTTTTTTAAAATCTAAGGATATCCACGGTATCCACGAGTATTTACAAAAAAAAAAATTAATATTTAACAATAAATTTTAACTATAAATTCAAATAAAAATACAATGCATAACATTTATAAATTTTAAACAAAGTGCAAATAACCCATTTAAATAGTGTTGAATGACAATTTACAAATAAATGAAGATTTTTTAAAACCAATTGATAAAAAATAACCCATTCAAAGTCAATGTTAATATTTTAATCATTTTTTAAATTTCTTTTAATTTAAATTAACGGGTACAGGTATTCACGAGTACAAATACTTTGATACATGTACCCACTTTGTTAACATGCGGGTATAAAAATACTCGTACCTGTTACCCACGGGTATACATTTCCTACTCGTTGCGGATTTTATCCGTCGATACCTGCGGATACGAATTTTTTTAACATCTCTAATCAATCACCACATTTACCAATAAACTTTAGTTTATAAAGTGTTATCTGAATTTATAATGACTAATTACTTTTATCACTAAAATGGGTCAATATTTAAAGATTTTCTTGTAGTAATCCTCTACTCCCTTGTTTTCTTCTTGCACTATCATAAAATTTGTAATTTCCAAAACCACCCTTATTAAAAATATAATAAAATGTGTAATTTTCCCAAAACACCCCATTCGAAAAGATAAAATATATATTATAGAATATAGTTTTTCTTATTTTTTTTAATAAAGGGTATTAAAGACAATTCACTAATGCTATGGATGCAGGAAGAAGAAATGAGGGTGCAAGAAGATATTCCTTTGACTTAAGTTCTCCAAGGCCCGTGACCAAATCTTGCATTAATAAAATCTATCAATAAACTTTTGTGACAAAATCATTACCAATTTGATGACAAAAATTAAAATCCACGTCTTATTACAATTTTTCTATTTTGTTTCGTTATACTCAAGTATTTTGACTGTTTATGTTATGTTATATGAATATTTTAGTTGATTTACAATGCCATTTATACCAAATACATGCTTTATTTAAAAAATATGAAAATGTTTTTCTGGTTTAATATTAACGCACACTCCCAAAATAAAACGGAAATATATATTTGCAAACAAAAAAACGTGAAACGATGTGCTGAAATAGTTCCCTTGAATTAACGGTGAAAACCGTGTTACCAGCTTTCTGCCCTAATATGATTATATTATATGGGCCTACATTTGTAAAGCCCATTTGGCTAGCCCATCTACTTCATTACTGATGCCAATTGGTCGTTCACTCAATTGACTATTCTCTCAAATTAGTATGAAATTTAGAAATTGACTTTGAATGAAATTGCTTTGTAAGTGAAGTAATTCACTTTTACTCTAAAAGCAAGTTGACTATGAGATTTAGTGTGAAAGTTTGTACAACTTCTAATCAAACCAGAATTTTATAACAAAATCAATTTTTTTCTTAACAGTCACGAAACATCTTTATGTCAAAACAGTTTAATTGTTGGTTTGTTTGGTATATGAAAGGAAAAACTGAAGTATCTCTCTCCATTATTTAGCCATAGATTAGCCCAACACATTATTAGTTAAGCAAATGGGTCTCTTAAAAGTCATGATGTAATTAATTTTGATATTCACGTGCTCATTTTTTAAGGGATTGAAAATCTTAAATTACCTTGTCCCTTATTCACTCAAAACATATAATACGTCAATTATATTATTTTTCTGCTTATTTACCATAAAATTACTTAAAATCAAATCTAACAAGGACGATGTAATGTATTATAATAATTTGAGTTTAAATATAACTCAATTCTACATACTCAAATATAAAGTCAAAATTGTGTTTACTTTTATAGTTTATAAAATGATATTATTATGGTTAAATTTGTAATACACATTTTTCATTAGGAGACTCGATATATGAGGCATACAAATCTTAGGATTAGACATTGCGCAGGTGATTCAACAATAAATTACATTACAAGAATATGTCTTGTTAACGATTAATTTTAGGGTTAAATATATTTTTGGTCCCTTAATTTTTTGTGAAAATTGAAATTAGTCTTTTTTTAAAATTTTGTACTAATTTAATCCTTAACTTTAGAAATGTGTGTATTTAGTCCTTTTAACCAAATTTTTTTAAGTTAATTTGACATTTTAAACGCATTTCATGATAGTATTTGGGTTGTTTACATCGTTTAACTCATTTTCGCTTCAATGTTTACTTAGAAACACGTTTAAAACTTCAAATAAACTTAACAATATTTGGTTAAAATGACTAAATTCACCTATTTATTAAAGATGAGAGACTAAATTGGTTCAAAGTTTCGAAGAAGGACTAATTCCAATTTTCACTAAACGTTAAGGGACCAAAAACATATTTAACCCTTAATTTTATTGACCAAAAGTTGTTAGTTATTATAATAATCAATTTAGATATTAATTTATAAAATAAAAAATTATTGATCACTAAAATAGTCATTATTATAAATAAAAATTATAATTGGTTGTTAAGTTGGTCATTAAATAATTATAGACTAATTTAGAAACTAATTTATGTGATAATAAAAAATCTTGATAATTAAAACTTTTATAGCTAAATTTTAGAAATCAATTATAATATTTTATTTATAGTAGTGATTATTTTAATAATTAATATTTTTTATTTTATAAATTGATATTTAAATTGATTATTATGTTAATAAATTTTTTTTACTAAATCTAATCTAATTGTTAACGAGATATTTTGTTGTAAGGTTGGCGATGAATGATAATGATGCCCAAAGATATATTGTGACGTTATCTTATTGAGTTTAAGTTTATTATTTTAATGTACATTTAGTTTGTAAAAAGAAACCACCTGTATCATGCAATTTAATGTATACTGTTTGATGTATTTACACAAAAAGAATGAAAATATACAAATATTGGTTGGGGTGAAATATATAAAAATATTGGTTTTGTTAATGTTCAGTTCCAATAAATTTTATATTAAATTCAAAGAGTTTGTACATGTAAAAAAAGGTATATTAAATATTTTAGAAGGATGTCTCAATTATACTGATGTGATGTTTTTTTTAGGTTACATCACTTAATTAGTTACTCGATTTCTTGGTCTCTGAAAATGGAATATTCCTAAAAGAAGTTCCGACAATTAAGTTATAGTGTTTTATTGTAGTAATAAACGTTTATCAATAAATCAATCCATTTATATGAGACGTACTCTATTTATACTATTTATTATGAGATTTTATCCCTAATGAGTTTGGGTAGGATCCAATGGCTCAATTCATTAACATCAGAATTTGAATTATTAATATGATTTTGCCAAATTAAATAGTCACTAATTAATCAGTGTGCCATGGAGATTTGAGACATTTAGACCATATGTTCGAGATTATGTAAGTCACCCTTAATCAGCAATGCAATATCTCAAATTCAAATGACTAAACCATAACATATTGTACATTAAGTATTGAAAAAATTTGGCATGATTGGTATTCATTTATTTAGATTAAATAATTTTAGAGGTCTTTCTAACAAAATCTCAAATAGATTTCTTTCTTTTTATTTGACTCAATTAGGTAATTATTTTGAAAAATTTGGTACAATTAGATCCTTTTAATTAGTAATACACTAACGGTATTAACTATGTGTCATGTGTCAACATGTGTTCTTTTTTATTTTTAATTTAAAAAATAATTGTCATCAATCTGACATTGTGCCACGTGACAGAGTACTTGTATCACTATTGGATGGGAACACTCTCAATGTAGTTTTTATATTTCTTATTTTGTCTCAATTTGATCATATTTTTTAAAAAACTGAATCAATTTCAGTCTCTATTCAAATTGAGACAAAATTTTACCTTTATATAAATGTCACAATGATAATTCTAGCAAGATTAAGTTTTTATTTTACATTGAATTTTATTTAAATATTGTTTCAAATATTTATATATCAATAATTTATAGACAAATGTTAGAGTTAGTTTAAAAATAACAACTTTTTACATTAAATTGTAAAATTTAAAATAAATATATTTATTTTAAATTTTTATAAAATTGTTTTAAAATTTTGCATTTGAATTTATAAAGTTTTTACTTTTAAAGCAACTCTAACATTTATCTATAAAATATAAATATATAAATATTCAAAAATAAATAAATAAAATTCAATGCAAAATATACATTTAAATACACTTAATTTTGTTACAAATATCAATTATAATAAAAATACCATTATAAAATTTATATAAAAATTGAATTTGGTATAGGGATGAAATTGATTAAGTTTTAAAAAAAAATTGATACCAAATTGAGACAAAATAACAAATACAATGACTACATTGAAACTTTTCACATCCAATAGTAACACATGACACTGTCACTGTCACATCACACTATCTCTGCCACGTGACACAACGTTAGATTGACACGCGACAATTTTTTTTTAAATTATAAAAAAAATAAAAAAACCACATGTTGCACATGGCACATAGTTAACGTCATTAGTGTACTATTAACGAAAATGACCTAATTGTAACGAATATTCCAAAATAAGGACCCAATTGAGTTAAATAAAAAGAAGGGGATGTCTTTTACAAAAATGGGAACCTTTGAAATGATTTAACCCTTTATTTAAGTTGACTTGTTCTTTCGGTTTGAATTTACTTGGTTTGACCATTCGGTCTAAGTCAACTTCGCACAAACATAACATGAGTATATTCAATTCTACTTAAGTCAATTTAATTTGATTTTCATCCTAGATTGATTTAACTCAATCTTTAGTTTGTATCAACTTTATTTGACTTTAAATATGAGTTGACTTAGCTCAATCTAATCCTTAATCACCTTAATTGAATTTATAAGTAACTTAGTTTTAAATTTTTTAAACCTAAAAATACTCAATTTGAATATAATTAAGTGGCCCGAACGTAAAATCTTAAAATATAAATATAAATTTAAAAAACATATTTAAAAAGGTTTAATTATTCGAATGGTACCCACTTTGATACAGGTATGTCTGGTACCCGCTTTTAAAAAAGTGTCAATTGCATCTCAACTTTTGAAAAACTGCTTCAATTAGGTCCCTTTCAGATGGAGTTGACTAACATCGTTAGTCAACGTCTCACGTGTCAATCTGTGATTTTTTTAATTTTTTTAATTTTTTGAAATAAAAAAAAATGTCACGTGTCAGGTCCCTGTGTGTGACACGTGGCATTGCAATGTCACGTGCCAGTGTCACTATCAGATGTCATTGTGTTGATTTCGATTTAGTTCCCATATATATCTTTTTTTCAATTTAGTACCTACTTAGGTGCATGTGATTCATTCTTGACCTAATTTTTTTTAATAATTAAATTCCATTTTTTATGAAATTAAACGTGATTAAGTATAAAATTTTTACAAAAATTAATTATTTGATATTTATATTAAAATTTAGTGGTAAAAGTCATTTTATTAAGTCATTTTTAATAAAAAAAAAATAGTATAACATTCAGACAAATAGAAATTTTGGTTTAAAATTAGTAAGAGACAATATTATTCTATTTTGGAAAAAAAAATTTAACAAAACATGAGTACTTAATAAAAAAGTAATTAATAAAACAATATGTTAAAAAGTAATTTTTAATAAAAAAAATATTAGTAAAACATTTTATACAAATAATAAATTTAGTCTAAAAAATATTAGTAAAACAATATAAATATTAGTACTTAATTTTACAAAAATATTTATACTTATTAGTTTTAATCTTAAAAAAATGGATTACAAAAATATTTTTCTTATTAAAAGAATTGGGACAAAATTGAATCAGATACATATAAGTGGATACCAAATTGAATCAAAAAGACATATATAGGTACTAAAAAAACCAAAAAAATCACAGACTGACACGTGACACGTTGACTAACAGTGTTAGTCAACTCCGTTTGAAAGGGACCTAATTAAAGCATTTTTCAAAAGTTGGGATGCAATTGACATTTTTTTAAGAGCGGATACCAAATTGATACACTTATACCAAAATGAGTATCATCCGAATAATTAAACAATTTAAAAACTAAAAATAATATAGATCTAGAATATCAATTGAATTTCACAATTTAAATATTTTGTTTACCCATAATTATTAATATCTTTGGGATGCAATATTTATCTAGAAAAGGGTAGATTGGGAAATGGAACTAGAAAAAATTGATGATACAAGATGGATGATGGGGGAATCTTGAAATAGAGGAACCCGTGAATAAGGTATGGCCCGCACGGAGATCAACTATTCCTTTCCACTCATCAATTCTCTCTCTTTCTCTGCACAATATTGCAGACAACACTGCATCAAAATCTAACACTCACTCTTACCATAACCTCCTCTCTTATCTCTATCACTCTTCTATTTTCACACTTCAAACATTCTCTGTTGTTTCTTGTGGAGGAGGTCTCCACTATTAGACAGTCCAATATTACCTATCTCAATTATTAATTAAGGTGTAGTTTATATATCTATTACATATTTAATTAAGAAGAAACTCAACACTAATTAACATTCACATCTCAATTATTAAGGTGCGGTTAGAGTCTAACATCTTTTGAGTGACTTGACTTGGATTTCAGACCAAGAGTAATCCTAGTTCATTTTCCAAAAACATCTTATTTGGAAGCTTTTGCAATTGTGGTGATGGAGTAATTTTCACTTACACGTCAATATGTTTTTCCATGCGTGTGTTGTGTTTCACTCAGCATATGTGAAGTAAACGTTGATTTGGAACATCTCCTTCTATAGTTTATTTTATATAAGAAAAAATTTAAAGCTTTACACACTTTCGTAGAATTGACTATGCTAACGTTGATGGGTTGACTTGCCTCATCAATGTAACACTACAATTTGGTTTTTTACTTTTACTTCAATCACTCTCTTCTAACCTAATACACTACATGTATATATAAACGACAAATTTTCCTTCCGAATATTTAATCTAACTGCATATATCTATTCTCTAATTAATCTTAAACATTTTTAATTGAAAAAAGAAGAAAATATATTTATGGAGTTCCCAAGGAGGAAAACTGTTCTGTTTTTATCTGGGTAGAATACCTGGTTATGGAGTGATTAAAACCAGAAACTTTCTACAGAAAACGATAAAAGTTAGGCGCCCATCTCAAATTAGGATCTAAGTTGAGGAGTCAAAATAAATGGCCATGCTTCCATGAGCCATCATTATCTTGAAGCCAGTATTCAGGGTTCTCAACAAATTAAATTAACTAACTTGCGTGTCAATTTCTCAATTCCCTGCAAGATTTTTGGGAGAAATTAATGCAACTCAATATACATATCTCACTAGTCAAAAAAACAAGATAAACTAACGAGTTAGGTAGTAGATTATTCTTTATTGTACTGTCTTCTCGTGCAACATGTTTAAATTGAGTTTCAAGTTCATGCCTCACAAAATTAAAACAAACAATTATACCGACAAAAAAATGGTGTTAAGATTATATATAGTATATTGTTAGGAAAAATGTTGTCTAAAAATTAAGAATATAAAATATTATAATACATTCTTCATTAGATTTGTAATTAAAGTGAATCCTTTAAACAAGCATAAGCATATGATGTTGATGCCCGGAAGGAAGAAATAAAGATTAGAGCAGTTAATTTGATTCTTGGTCCATGGATTAATCTTGATTCATCCTTGAATAAGCTTTTTCTAGGGATCCTCAGGGACGAAAGAAAAATTCAGCCTCCAAAGTTATTCTCAAGTCGGTTAGAACGAGGGCCATGGAGAACTTAGTCTTCAATGCAAAACTTTAATTAACTATTAAAAATATTACATTTCGCTTCGGTCAAAGGTCGAGTCAACCATCTTGAGTCGAAGGACGAGATGGAATGGTCCAAGCCAAGGTTGAGACAAGTCATCTCTAGCCAAAATTTGAAACAGTCGTCTCGAACCGAAGGACAAGATAGGTTGACTCGAGTTAAAGGTCGGGAGATCCGAGTCAAAGGTAAAGATGGGTTGACCCGAGCTGAAGGTTGAGATGATCGGCTCAAGTTGAATGTTGAAGATCAAGACGAGCTAGTTTGGTTGAGACATATTGGTCAAGGATGAAAGTCGAGACAGACCAATTCGGACTGAAAATCGAGACAGGTCAACCTGAGTTAAAGGTTAGACAGTTCTATCCAAACCGAAAGTTGCAACATGCCAATCCAAGATAAAAGTCGGGATAAATCAACCTAGACTAAATGTCGAGACGGATCAATCTGGATCGAAGATTGAGACAGACCAATCCGAATTAAAAGCCGAGAATGATCGACCTAAGAAATGAAATATAATCGAAATCCCTGAAGATTCGAAAAGCTTGGATGAAAGGAAGGGACATTGGATTCCTAAGGATAAATACAAGAAGAAATCTAAAACTGGATATGCATGTTCGCAAAGGTCTAATTCGTGATGGGTCCTATTTCCTACACGCCAAAGGTTTGGTTCATGGAACAAATGGTTTTTGGGCATGAAATAAAGTAAGAACCTTATTCATTTTAGTCAACCAAATGGGTAATATGGCCAATTTATTTCCCTTCCTTCCATAGCTTTAGATATGGGTTTCGAATAAAGAGAGATCCAAAAGAGGTATGCAGTGTAAAAGAAAAGGGACATTTTCAAATTCCATTTCGTTAGTGGGGGTTTCCTTGCTTCACCACTTTGTGTTTTTCTCTACACACAGTGGTACAATTCAGAGGGACGTTAAATCCTTAAGAATATAATGCCAAACAATTATTTTCTGTTAAATTCCACCACCAAAATCATAATGTTAGGGAAACTGTACGGATCACCCACAAAAAAACCTATCTTCAGCACTTGTCAATTATTATTCATCATCAATATTAACACGTGACAAACTCAAAATGAATTCATTACAACTATATTCAATAAACTATAGTTTAATCTGTTTTTATTCTAGATTAATTTTCTTACAACTTCATGTAACTAATAGGTCCTACTATGAGAACGATAATGGCCATATCATTTAAGTTGTGAGAATCATTTTTCACAACCTTTTCTGGTTACTCATTCCACTCTTTTTATCCAAAATATTGATATATGTATGTCTTTTTATAATAATCATTCCCTTCGTCTCAAGGCACTTTTGGGATTTGGGTGTCTTACTAGTTATTTATTAGGGTAACAAAACAAAAAGCCAGAAAGTGCCCACGTCACAACCCTACTCAAATCAACCTTAATCAGAATAATATTCCTTTGTTACTTTTCCCTACACCATTCTCATTCCTTCTTTAACAAGGAAAAGGTAAATTTTTCATCTCTCCTTTATTCTTAATAAAATACAAAAATAATAGAATGCGAGAAAGTATTACAAGACATACAATATCATTAATAAAGAGGTCAATTTAAATAGTGTGATATGATATGAAACTTTTGTAATTCTGTTTCATTCGAAATTTATACATGCTCTTCCTCTCTTGTTTTTTTATTGTACGATGAATACCATGTATTTAAAAATGGTCATTAGTTAACTGTTATTTCAGATACATATTAAATTAGTTGCAATGTTAACAATTCAAATTTTATAATATATTTACATCTAGGAAGATTTTGCCTAACCACCATTCTGATATGAGAGTTAGTCTTCCAACTTTATTTAAGTATTTTGTATAATAATTAGAATTAGAATTAAATATGTTTTTAGTTTTAAAATTTTATATAAAAAATTAAAATTCGTTTTTATCTAAAATTTTAATGCATTTTGATTTCTAAATTTTAAAAATAATAGATATGATTCTTTCAATTCAATTATATTAAATATTTTTTATATGTCAAATACATTTTGTAATTAACATTAAAACATATTAAATGTTGTGTTAAACTCAAATATTAATATAAAATAGGTTTGACACATCAAATTTTTTTAATTAATTAAGTTAAAAGTTTATATTTATTCAATTTTAAAATTTAAAAACTAAAATATATGATAAAGTTTCACACGATAAAACATATTTAACACTCGAAATTATTATAAAGTGAAAAATGATAAAGAAGAAGAGAAAATATATAATGACATGGGTGAAGATACTTTCCAGTATTTGCGCTGCTGCAGTGCCACACTCTATGATCAATCTCTAACTCTCTCTCTCTCTCCACACTTTCCACCCAAGTTTTTCTTCAATTTTATATATAATAAAAAGTAAAATAAATGATTTTGGAAGTGTTTTGCATTTTGTCACCTCCCTACATAGTCTGCCACTGTCATCATCACCCTTTCTTCTGGTCTCTATTATTTACAATATCCAGACACATAATGCAACTTATATTTCTCTCTTCGTCTTCTATCCCCAAAGAGTCTCTTTTTTTCAAAAGAAAAGAAGAAAGATGCCAAGTCCTATTTGGGAATTGAGATTGTGTTAGGAAATTAAATATCTTCTGCTTTTGATTGCATGCTGGATTCTCTTGATCAATTCCACACTTACAAAGAGAGAGAAAAGAGAGAGATGTGTCTGAAATAGTTGTGCAGAGTTGCTCAGACAAGCAATCCATGGCTTAGATAGATAGCGACTTGGAAAATAACCCACCACCCCCACACCACCACCATCATCATCATCATCATCTAACCTCTCTTCACGAGATTAATTTACCTTTCTTTTTACCACAAACACAGAATCAATTTTATATTCCTTTCTCTTTCTACATGTCTCTGCCACCTCACTACCATGCTCCCTCCTCAATAAGTTTAACAATTTTTGCACTTGTACCTCAGCTACCTTACCATCTTCTTCGTCTGTTCCGAGGTGCAAAAGTGCCTCCTTCTCGAACCAATATAGCAAATAGCTAGGATTTCGAAAACAAACAAATAAACCGAGACAAGAGAATATAACATCGTATCTCGCTTTTCTTCTTTTTCTCTCCCACCCTGTTGGAGGTTTTCTTCAAACCCAATATGTTCCCCACGGCTATTTCCAATTCAACTTCTTTGTCCGAGGATGCCAGTGTTTCTTCTGGTACAAAAGTTCAGGACCTGGGAGGACTCACTCACGCCCTTTCTAACATTTCTCCTCAACAACCACCTCAAAAGATCAAGAAAAAGAGAAGCCTCCCTGGAAATCCAGGTACACTTCCTCATCAATTCATATTTAATTCTCGACTTCTTTCAACCCTCTCTAACATGCATATTACCATTTCATAAGAGTTTGAATTTTTTGTCAATTTCAAAACTTGTTCGGGTTAGTGATCTGTCAAGCATATGTTTCGGTTGATGAGTTTAAATTAATATTAATTGATGATGGTGTGTGTGTTTCAGACCCAGATGCTGAAGTGATAGCCTTATCTCCGAAGACCCTTTTGGCTACTAATAGATTTGTTTGTGAGATCTGTCACAAGGGTTTCCAGAGAGATCAGAACCTGCAGCTCCACAGGAGGGGCCATAACCTCCCATGGAAGCTGAAGCAAAGGAACAGTAAAGAGGTAAAAAAGAAAGCTTACGTTTGCCCTGAACCTTCATGCGTTCACCACAACCCCTCCAGGGCCCTGGGGGATCTTACAGGAATCAAGAAACACTACTGCAGAAAGCATGGAGAGAAGAAGTGGAAATGTGAAAAGTGCTCAAAGATATATGCGGTTCAGTCAGATTGGAAAGCTCACTCAAAAACCTGTGGTACTAGAGAATATAGATGTGACTGTGGAACCCTTTTCTCCAGGTAATAATTATCATGCTCACAGTTTAACACGATCATGCTTTGGTATTCATGTTTTACTTAAATTGAAACCGATCCAATCTACCCTTTCCTTCATTCACTTCTTAAATAATGATGGGTTTGGCTTCATTTCCATTTTAACTTATTAGTGTTCATACAATCACACGTTTAAAAGAAAAACATGTTTCATAATATATCAGAAGGCATATATCTTTAATATTTCTAGTGGATCTTTGGTTTTACACGAGAAGGGTAAGCACTTACCATGGAATACAAGAATAGCATTCACAGGTAGCACGGAAGTGGGGCAACATGCTTCTATGTCAAGAGAGATTAAACCTTACTTATCTCTGAATCCTAAAACTTCCAAATGAATATGCGGCAATGACCAAAAAAGGCACAATTCACGTATCTTCTGTTTTATCTACTGTGTAGTCTGTGACTCAACAGCAACCTTGAATCTTTAATTATTTTTCAAAAAACAAAAAAACATGTGATGCATGCCCATACATGAAGGGCAAGATAATGATGATATATTACTATTTCTTCATTATTATCTCCATGGAAAAGTTTAGTTCTTTAGACTATACAAAATTTTCAGTGTGTCAGATAGTGCTAAATTGTCTTCTAGAATATATGTAATCTCTCTTTCCCTCTTTATGTACATTTGCGCGTGTGCAAGTGGCTGCATACTCAGAAAATGATGATGGAGATTTATTTGTCTACTAAAAAACCAATATGAAAGAAACAATTGGTGATGATTTCTGACTTTCTCCTTCTCTTAATTTTGTTTTATTGAGAATGCTGTGCATTGTTTCTCTCAATTTTCATCATTGTGAAATCTGATAAATCTGCAAAATTATCAGATATGCCAAGTTGCTTTCTTTATCCTTGCTTCATCAGTGAGTAATATACACCCGGGATCGACTTCAATTCCATATTTTTCTGTCTTGCATTGCATGAGAACTAGTTTCCAAAGGCTCTAAAACATCAAAACAATATATGCACCCCCTACAAGCAATAAGCATCAACACTAGGAGCCAATATATATACAAATAAATTATACTTTGTCTATGTTTTTTTTTTCTTCATGCACCAAAGCATAAGCCTGTGTAAGTCGGTATATAGTCATTTCTCTCTCCTACTTTAATTTTGACCAAATGAGGACATAATATCTCCTTTGGTTCAAGCCTTTGACACTTCATTTCCACCCTGTGGACTCGCTCTCCCATGCATGATATCCCAAAATAAAATGTTCCCAGCATTTTTTTTACTTGTTAATGTATCTCTTTCAGAAAGCCTTGTTAATGCTAACTTAAAATAGACACCACCATTCACATTCACATACCTCACTTTCAAATAAAACCCAAAACAATGCAATAGTTCTCCTACTAATTCACGCCTTTCACTCACCGGTTTCTGTATTTTTCTAATGCTTTATATATGTTAATGCAGGATAGCAACTTTATCTCACTCTAAATTAATAAAATACTCTGATCTTGTTATTGGGTCGGGAACATAATACACATTTTCATGTTTTATGATGTGAAACCGCAGGAAGGACAGTTTCATAACTCATAGGGCATTCTGTGATGCATTGGCGGAAGAAAGTGCAAGACTATCAGCAAATCAATTAGCAGTAGCACCCACCACCACGACAAACCCATTCCAATCCCTCTTTCTTTTCCAAACCCAACAACAGAACTTCCAAAACCACCATATGACCAGCTTCAACCAATGGGACAGTTCTCAAGAAAACCCTAACCCTAGCAACATTGCCACTTCCCTCCAAATCAAACCAGAATCTCAAACTTTCCACAACCCCACTCTCTCTTCACTTCTCCAACACCAAGAGCAGCAACACCCCAACAAGGGCATGATAGCCTCACCCTTCGGGAACCTCCACGTGCCCTCACAAGCCTCCAGCTCTGCCACGTCAGCATACATGTCAGCCACTGCGCTGCTTCAAAAGGCTGCAACCGTTGGAGCCGCTGCCATGACGGGCCCAGGCCCTGCTGCTGTTGGGCCTCGGAGCGCAATGGGTCACGTGACTCAGCTCGGCGCGGGCGAGTTCGGAACAGCGAACCAACTCGACCCGGTGGTGGTGCCGGATAGCTACATGAGAGGGTTCCCCGGTCGTAGCCTCAAGAGTGACCGTCTCACTAGGGACTTCCTGGGACTCACGGCAGAAGCTAACGGCGGAGTTGACGGCGCCGCGGTTGACGTTAGCAGGAACGTGAAGGATATGCTGACGTTCGCAGGAGGTGTAGAGTACCACCAACCGCTCCGTCAGCATCACCACCACGCGCTTCTCAAGCCCCAACAAGGCTTCGGTTTCCTTGAGACAACCACTGCCCCCGAGACGTGGGGGAATTGTTGACGCAGACAATAAAATAATTCCATGTCACGAGGGTAAAATAGGCAACACATTTTGCTATAACAACCCTCACCCTTGACTTTGGTTTTAACACCTTACATTTTTTTTCTCAACCTCCTTTTAGACTTCTGGGACTTTCGTTTTAATGTGTTCTCTCCATTTAAATCAACTCACCATGCTTTAGTTCAATTTTTCATTTTCCTGAATATTAATATATTCGGCGTTTTGATAGTTAGAAATTTTGTTGCATACGTAATTAAATATAAAGCCTGTTTCTGACACTTGACGAAGAAGTAGAACGAATGAAGGGTTGTTTTGTTGAAGATGTTAAAGAGAATTATGCAGTTTTGTTTTGATGAAGTTTAGTGGCCTGGTAATGTTACGTGGATGATAGATTGGAAAAGTAGAGACAAAGTGTGTGGTCTGTGTGCGTGCATGAATGTGTTGGTGGCCTGGCCCTCTTTGTCAGTATGCAACAGCAAAAATGTCACATGCAATGCAAACGCAATAAAATTACTGTTAAGTTTTTTGTTGTTATCGCTGCCTATGTCCTATCTTTATCTCCATACCTTTTCATCTCAGTTACTCCCTCTCTCTCAACATTCAAATTTTCATTTTCACCTCATTTCATAATTGATTTTATAACAAAATGTTGTGTATAAATAAATAAAATTTGTTTTCTCTTTTCAGTACTTGTTTTATTGGCAGACCGTTGAAAATGAAACAGTGATGGTGGAGAGAAGATGAGGCAGATGAGCATGTCACTTATGTCGGATAGTACTTACGTTAGAGACTTTATGTCATTTTCTCTTCTTTACACTATCGATTATCCATATGTACCCCTATTTGACTACTTGTATGTATATGTGTGTCTGTATATATATAAAAGAAGATTGAATACACATAATCTCAAGAATTTCAGTGACTGAAAGAGGAAGATCATGGCATGACCAATACAGAGCACAGATTAAGATTCGTTAGGGTTATTGGGAAGCAAATTTCTTTGTCTTGAGGTTCAACAAGCAGACAATAATGGAGTATGTCTCTGTTATTGACTTTGAGATTAACAGTGAAAACCCTGCATTTGTTATGTGAAATCCTGCGCGCATGGTTTGTTGACTACGATGGTGGTTAGCTATAGGCTGCTAAGTAGTCCTTCAAGCTCACCAGTTAGCTCTTAGTTCTGTACCTTTTTCTCTTTCCACCTTCTTCTTCACAAATACAATGTTACAGATTATCTTCTCTTCGTTATTAAATGTACTGGAAGATATATTGATTTTTATCTGAATCGACTATTTTTAGATTTTTCATTTTGGGTTTTAACTTTAATGGATATCGGATTAGATATATAGTTGAAATAATAAAAGAAAATTAGCATAGGAATTGATGCTTAACTTCTGGTGTATAATTTGCACTGTTAAATCAACCATTGCTCATGACCCACTGATATTTTAAAAAAAAAAAAATCGAAGCTTAAACCATATTGACCGGATTTGCAGTCAAACAATGATTTGAATCAATTTGTATTTTTCTTCAAAGTGGTTTGGTCTATCATGTTGTCGTGTTGATCCTGGTGACCCTCAATTGAATACTCATAATAAATTTTGTTTTTTAATGTGAACAATCATGATAAACTTACTTAAAATATCATGTATATTATTACTCGACTATGATTTAAAATAATGATACTTTTACTATTAAATTTTAATAACATTATCTTATAATATGAGATAATATCTTTTAAATAATTTTGAAATATTAAGAATGAAAAAATGAAAAACAATTTAGAAAATAATACTTAAGATTACAAAAGAAAATTGTGAAAAAAAATCATTTTCCTTTAAAATATCAAGTTGAAGCAGATTTGAAAGATGTCAAGTATTTAAGATTTTTTAAATCAGCTTAAAAAATGCTGTCATTGTTGTGGACTTTCAAATCCAAGGATTAAAAAGTAAATATTGAAAATGACGAGGTATTTGAAATGCGTGTTAAATTAATGTTTGAATAGCAAACAAATTGTAGAATATTTTTGCAGAAAGTAGTTATTAATTTAGGTATCAATTGATTGTACGGCAAAGTGTTTGATTTAGTTTTTGGAACAAGGTCAGACCACATATATCCATTCTTTTAGAACGAATGTTTCGGTAACTTCTATCTATATAATTTTCTTAAAATATATTTGAAAAATACATCGATATTGGTTAACGAATATATATTATAATCAGCAAGTAAAAACATTTTTGTAATACTTGGTAAAATTGTATGTGATTTTCTTTAAAGGTAGAAAATATGAATTTAATTTTCAGCGGAAAAGATTATGGAGTCAGACGTAACTATTTGCACTGCTGGCATGTATCACGGGGTAAGTACTTTGCATTGAAATTGCAGAAGGGACGTTACATGTTTTGTTTTGAAGTTGGAAGTTGGATATAGAATGAGTTTGAAGAGATTTTTGTAGCAGTGGACCACTTTTGGCTTTTATTTACTCCATTAGACTCATTAAAGAATTATTTTCCACACCAGACTGAATACTGTGCATGGAGAGAAATAGCCCCGAGAGCTGAATTTGCTTGTTGGTTTCTTGCCGCCGGCTCCATTTTTTCCACTGGAATTTGGCTCTTCCGGAGTTAAATTTTAGGAGGGTTTATAATTTTATATACCAGGATCTGTAACTAAAGGGAAAGAGATCGAGCAACAGATAAAGGAAGATTATTATTAATTACTACAAAATAACGACTACAATACAAGCTATTAAAGTAGACTTATTATTACTAACAAGTTCCTTAAACTTATGGTGCTTTAGGAAGCAACGTAAGTTTATTCAGAAAATATTTGAAAGAAGGTTTAGATAATGATTTAATGATAACGTCAATTTCAAGTTTATGATTGAAGCGTGTGTATATATATATTTTTGATGATATTTATGGAGATTAAAGGGTAAGTGTTATTGTTTTTGTTAAGTTGAGAGATGAAATTGTGTGACATGCTTATCTGATCAAGTTGATAAGTTTTGTCTTTGTGATTGAAGAATGTCTAATTGTAGACACATCTTGAGTCACTTCATTTATCTAATGCAGGTCTAGGTCAAATCTTATATAATGACATATGTGTAACACGTTTATTCAATAAAATTGATAAGTCTTGTTTAGGTGGTATGGTACATGTTAAATTCTTAACATGTGTCTTGAGTCACCTGATCTATCTAACACTCAGGATTAAGTTTTATCTAATGTGATACGTCTATCTAATAAAGTTCACAAGTTCTATTTTTTTTTTTTTTTGTGACAAAATGCAAATCCAACTATTGACACACGAGTCACTCCATCTACCTAACCTATGTTTCCCCATGATCTCACAAGAGCACAATAAGTAAGGTTTTCGAAACACTGAACAAAAACACTCATGAAATTATCGAGGTTGATCCTCCTCTCCGATGCCAACATGGGTAATTGTTTTCTCAGGTTGTTTTATGCAATTCATTTATAATTTGTAGTTTCTTTACGTCCAATTCTTTTACCAACTAAATTTTCAACAATTGGAACATACAAGAAGACAGAAACATTTGTTTTTTTACCACTATAACATAATCGGAAAGGACAATCCCAAGAAAGCACAATAATTGAATGAAATCCTAAGAAGACAAATGAACTTTTATATTTGACAATAGCCGACGGTACGGATTACTAATGTCATTGTGCATCGAGTCTTGAAGAAAAATAATTTCCACTAATTACTTATTTTGAAAATTAATTTCTTTGTTCAAACAAAAAATAATATGATCTTTTCAATTTCAATTATTTTTTAAATTCTATTCTGATTTTCTTAATTTTGTTCTTACATTCAAAATTTTATTTATATTTCATTATTTTAATTGATTTAAAATTTAATTAATTAATTAATTAATTTAAAGTTTAAATTGTATTTTTATAAATCTTATATGTGGTACTCCATGTTTATTCAAAATTTATTTCCACCTATTATAATAACAATTAAAAAAATATATTTTTAAAATTTCTATATTTTTTATATTTTCAATTTTTATACTTTTCCAAATAAAAATTTCTATTTAATTTTAAAACACGTATACCCTTTTAGAATTTCACGGTCAGGGTTGAATTCCAACTAGAACTGTCAAAATGAGTTAGAACACGCGAGCCAACCCGGCTCATCACAGGTTCTGGTCGGATTAGCTTAAATATTTTTTACAAATTTCAAAACGGGTTGATTTTTGACCCGGCTCATTTAGAACCCGGCTCATCCGGATTGAACCCGTGGTGAGTCGGGTTGGCTCACCAACCCGCAGATAAAAGGGTCACACAAGTGTTTTTATTTTTTTTATTAAGTTGGGCTTTACATTTGGGTCATGTTAGGTTATTTTTTTATCCAACACATAAATAATTTTTATTTTTTTTATTTTGGTTTGTATTTGGATTGTATTAAAGTTTATTTAGATTTTAATTAGAATTACAATTTATTTTTGACTGAAAAAAATAAAAAAATAATAATTTTTTAATTAAGTGAACTCGTGAGCCAACCTGTTTAACCCGCCAACCCGTGGTGGGCCAGGCCGGGTTCAAATTTTTTGGCTCGCTAAAAAGTGAGCCGGGTTGGGTTGACTCACTAAATCATCAACCCGTGGTGGGTCGAGCCGGGTTACCCGTTTTGACAGCTCTAATTCCAACATGTCAATCCACAAATTATCACTTAAACTATCATTAAAATTTAAATAATTAAATACAAATACATTAAATACTGAAAATCATCCATTTAAATTTGAATATTTAAACACAATAAAAATAATAATTTTCATTTCAAATATCTTATTTACAAAAATTACAATTAATCACATTAGTAAATAACAATATTTTTCAAATAATCATTATTTTGATAACTAAGTCCCTTAAGTTATGTTATTTTTCATTTTTTTTTTACTAAACATTTCAAAACATTAATTTCACAACAAAAAATCCTAATCACAATTTTCCCTTATTTATACCTATTTTATATTTTTTTTTCCTAAATTTTTTCCACTACAACTTTCAAAAGAAATGAAAAATCAAACAAAATTTTATAAAATCACTCATCCACCATCTCTTAGAAAATTGAAAATCTGCTAGAATTCGACTTTCGAAAACTGTGACAGGAAAAGTTTGATCACAGTACAAAATCATACTCCATTTTCGTTTGCCTGGGAAAGGAAACAGTTTCCATATGTAACCATGTTTAAGTCTACTTGGATGAATAAAATTTGAAAGAGGAAGATAAAAAAACAAAAGTAGTCTTATACTGGAAAAAATTATGATTTCTCTCCACGCACAGTATTCAGGTCAAATGATGGAAATAATAATTCAATGAGTCTAATGGGAAAAATAAAAGCCAAAATAATGAGCCACTGCTGCTGGAAAAATTTCGAGCTTAACTTAATGTAATTATGTGAAAGACAATTACATTCGATTTTGTTGGAAAATGTCACCTGTCTAATTTTTTTCTCAATCTTATTTATTCATATTTTATCTCTCTTTTCTAATTTTTATCGCATTTATCAATTTCTTAGGCTTGTCGGAGTGGAATTTCAACCCTGTAATGATTGTGATATGGTAGGATTTTTTTCATCTAAATGTTTGGAGCAGAATTGGCAGCAGCAGATGCTCTTCTACAGGTGCTGGTGATTATGATTTTTAGACATTATTTGGTAATAATTTTGAGGTAATCTCTGTCTGGAAGCAAATAATGAAGATTGTCCAGCTTATGTTAAAAAACTGATACTGTTTTGGATGCCAGAGGTTCCTACTGTCTACGCCATCTAAGAAAACATGCTGGCCATTATGATTTGAAGTTCACAAAAAGTTTCTTTTGTGAATCATTATAAGGAGCAGAACAACTCATCTATGCTATGCTGTGCTATCAGTGTAAAATTCAAATCCTAGCCTGTGAGTTTTTTAAGCCTATTATAAAGGGATGTAGTTATCATCATCTAACCAATTAACATAATCATTTGAATTTAATAAGAATTTTGAGTTCGAGTTTCGAATTTTATTCAGAATGTTTTTATTCGATCAAAATATGACTATCCAGCTAAAAAACAGAAATTATAATGTCCATCCATTGCATATGATATGATGGTAAAAACATATGGGTTTAAGTTGGAAGTTAATTTACAATTTATATAAATAAGAACAAATCTTATAAAGGGTGAGTTTCTGAACTTCTGGTGTGGTTGGTTCATCCTCCATGACAGTGGTTGATTGATGCACAATCCTTAACAAACTACGATATAGCTAAATTGCGAAATAGTGGGCACATAATAATTATTGGTCAAAGCATCGGTCAATGTTGCAGATGATATCAATTGTTCCATGATAGAAATCAAATAAACCGAATAATAATAACGTTTGGACTTGTGTTACACTCTTAAGTAAAAAGAGTTACATCTTGATGATAGTTACAACTTTCAACCTAGTGGAAGTGTTCAATTCTAACAGCCAAACTTCAAGAAATTCTTTTCCTCGTTGCTTTTTCTTTAGGGAAAAAATGGAGAGTTTCGAAGAATTGGAGCCTTTTGTAAAGAGGATCCAAATAAAACCTGCATTAATTTATAAGCGTGAGTGTCTATATATATCTATGTGTATCTGTGCAGAGTGTGAAGGTGGTCCATGGCGCATAGGGGGTACTCAATTAAAAGGGAAAAGAAAAGAAAAAGAAGAGGAAAAAAATAAATAAAGGGAAAGATAAATGTCAACGGTTGCTCAATGGAGCTTTGAATTGAAAGTTCTGAATCACAATTCCCAGCAATCTTTCGTGTGTGTCCTTTATCAAATTCTGTGCACATCGCAGCCTTTGATGAGCAACTCTTTACGAATGCACTTCAACATAATGCAATAATTTGCTGTGTTTTCAATGAACCACTGAGTTATCAACCTAACCTAAAACTATCAAAATTTTCATTTTATAATTTCCCAAAGGATCACCACCTTGCCTAGCTTATCTCTCGAAATCTCCTCTAAATGGAGTTCTATTTTACAGATGAAGAGAGTTGGACATAACTACTAAAACTCAAAAGATTCTTAAAAAAATATGCATTAAGTAATGGTTCCATGATGAATGAATTAACCTAGAGTAACAAAAAGAATGGAAAAAGTTTGTAGTGATTAAAATTGAGTATGTTGAGTGGAAGAGAGGTGGTGAAAAAGAGTCTGGGGATTAACGAAAGGAGAAGGTTTTATGGTCTATGAATCCAAGCTTTTAGAAAGGATAGTTATAAGTTGCAGGGTTAAGGTACAATACATCCCATTTGCCTTCCAAAAAACTGCCTCTTTTCATATCTCTCTGTGCCACAAAGAGACAAACCAAAAGCCTTCGCTTTTTCCTCTCTCTTCTTCTTCTTCTTGCATGTCATCTTCCACTACCAAATCTCATTCAACTATCCCTTTTCTTTTCTAATTCTAATAATTACCAATGCCATGCTTCTTCCTTCCAATACTCAACAGATATGACAGAAACACAAGTTGTCATGAAATGCCACTATGAGGATGGTGATATTTTTGTCCTGGACCTTTACACAAGTTGATTGCCTTTTTTTTCAATTTGATTAGTTTGGTTTATACAATTTATATATAACTGTGTATTTGGCTGAAGACTAAGAAAATCTTACTATGCAACTGCATATTCTCTCTGGTGTACGAAAGAGCAACTAAAGTCTCAATACACATGCAGAGCAACCAATGCAAAGATTCATGCACTGAAATGATGACATGGTAGAGAAAACTGAAAAAGGAAATATGCCATTGTCAAACTATGCATTGAGGTAATCTGTCCCTCTCAGGAGAAAAAAAAAAGACAACAACACGGTTCAAAATTGTCTATATCAGTTGATACAAGAAAGCGTAAACAGCTTGCTCGGTCAGAAAAACACCCAGAATTTGAATGCAAATTGAAAAGGACATGCATACGGAGAATGTCATAAATGGTAAGGTTAAGTGTTCAAAAGGAAACATAATGAAGGACAAAATGCCAGAACAGAAGCCAAAATTAACAGAATATTGAGACTTAAATAACACAATTCTTTCTATGCAGATGTGGCACATATTAGAAGCATTGTATTAGCCTATGTCCTTATAATTCTGTTTTATGGTTAGATAAGCTGTAATAAGAACTAGAATGAACATAGTTTCTTTGAACTCGTAGTAGTGTTTAATTTCACATGGTGAAGTATCTGAATTCATTTTGCGTCTTCTAAAAAACCTGATTTCGGAAAGGATGATATTTGGTTATTGCTACTTTGATTTGTCACGAAAGTTCAAACCTTCATCAGACTAAAAGTAATAACAAACATAGTTTTTGCACTAGGATAAAACATTTGCACTTTTTGGATCATGTTTTAATACATCATACAACACAGACATTCATATTAAGCAATCTCTTAACTTTGTGTCATTTATGTTAGAAATTGAGATTTTTTGCCCATCATTTTATAAAGCCTTTTTTTTGTCAGCGTCATTTTGTAAAGTTTGTCAGTTTTTTCTTTTAAGTTTGGTTGTAGTTTGTCATTCAATTAATAGTTTCATAATTTTAGCTAACTATATGCATGACATATTTTGAAGTATTGTGTTTGTGGTTACGTCATAATTCTTTGGTTTCTTTTTTTAAAAAAAAATGTGTTGGTGGATAAACAAAAAAGAAAATATACTTCGAGAAAATGTCTAATTAATGATCAATTTAAATAACAAAAAATAATTAATTATTATAGTGACAAATTTAAATATCAATTTGTAAATTAAAAATTATTGGTAACTAACAAAATTTCTAAATTGGTCTCTAAATTTGGTCATTGTATGAATTTGTCTCTAAATTGATCATTTACATTAGCTATCAAGTTTTAACTACAATGAGTTTCTAAACGGGTTCTAAAATACTTATTTTATTGGTAGTTAAAATTTTGGTAACTAATGTTAATGGTTACTTTAGAGAACAATTCATATAGTGACCAAATTTAGAGATCAATTCATAAACTATTTTAGTTACAAATAATTTTTAATTTAAAAATTGATATTTAAATTTATCGCTATAATAATTAATTATTTTTTATTCCTAAAATTGATCATTAGATATTTTTTAATAATGATATTTATAAATTATTTTTTGTCACTATTAGATAGTATTAAATCTTTTGCTGTATAAAAAAAAAATAAACCCTTTAATTGAGATTAAGTGGACAGAAGTAAGCAAGTCAACTACCTGCAATTGCGGTCAGTCTCGCTACCTCTTTAGTTGCCGCCCCCTACTTGCTTGCTCATTCGCAATTACTACAAAGTCGCCCCTCTCTCTAAGGGGGCTTATGAACTCAGAAACTTTTTCGTATGTTATGGGGTCGCGAAGGATTTCGCTGCCAACCCTAGTCAGCAAGCTTATTTTTCCAGTGTCAACATTTCGACCACAAATATACTTACGTTGTCAGGGTCACGGTGTTCAAAACTTTACTCTTTGTATTTCACGATGGTCACACATACATTCTAAAACGATGAATAAGTTAATTAAGAAAGAAAATATTTATAAATTATTGTTGTGATTAGTAAGATTTTTTAACATATCAACACGACAAAATAAAATTAGATTTATTAATCATAAAATTTGTCGTTATTTCCTCGTAATTTTAGTTTGATGATAAAATCATTGTTAATCATAATACATATAAGATATTGTCTCTTTTGGAGTATGTGATCCGTCACGATTTTATTCTTAAAAAGTATGTCAGAAGATAAAAGGAGAAAATAATATTTAAAGAACCTTATGCTTTGACTTCTAAACGAAGAAGAACTATTGAGTGGTTTATAAATATTCGTCAATAATTATAGGTGAAGTTTCTCTATAAAAAATATAATGATTTAACTTTCTTTTCCTCTTTTTTCTCTTTGTTCTCCTCTTCTCTTATTATCTTTTTATTCTAACTCATTTTCATTTAATTTATTACAAATATTTCGTCAACTAAAAAAAATAGTTCTTATTTTACTAATAAATTTTAAAAATTTCAATTATTGATGAACTTTTAAAAATTTGTTATCAATTATTTTCGACAAATTGTAACCATGGCATTGTCAAAATCTAAATGAGAATTTTGACCTAAATTTTATTGACAGAGTTATCCATCGAAAATAAAAATTCTAAACTACTAACAAATTCTACAAATTAATTCATTATCAATGGAATCCCGTTTGTAATTAAAATTCTAATATTTGTAGATAAAATCTATCATTAAAAATATTATTTTACTAAAGAATTTTTTTTCATCACTAAAGTACATCAATAAATATTATTTTATTGATAAATTTGTTCATTTGGTAATATAGTTATTTTTTATAGTGCAAAAATAACAAATCCAATTTATATGTATATGTACGAAGAGGATTTAATTACCTTTATAAATCTTACTAAACTTTATATCATAAATAATTTTATTTTAAAAGTGAACTTTGTGTAACAAAAGTTTCATATCCTTCCACACAGTCTAGAAGCACGATTTATGTATATACTTTGGACAAGGAATGTGACACTTTCATTCATTCATATATATATATATATATATATATATATATATATATATATATATATATATATATATATATATATATATATATATATATATAATTCCAAAATTTGAATACCTTTGTTATGTACCTAATTACGAAGAGAAACATTACAAAATAATTCATCACAAAACTATTTTCAGACTGACATAGCGATGAAAACAAAAGGAACAGCGTTTTACCAAATAAGGACAAAAAAAGAAAGGAATAGTAATGAACCACTGTTGTTCACTTTTTTCTTTTCACCGTAGTACAAATTATACCAACTATCTGGACAAAAGAACCAAACAACTTCCTCAACCTGCACGTTAAAACCTATTAGATCATCTCAAAAGACAAACATTTCACTTGCTTATTAACCAAATTTCTAATACTTTACCAAAGGATAATCATATGAATATATGACGTTTATAATATTGTATTTTCATTATTATTTTGTCTATAATTTAAATGTTTAATTAGTAATTTAATCTTCTAATATATTGGTTTAGTTTATTAGTAAAAGGAAAGTTACCGATCTCCATTCACATCAAGGTATTGTCTAATCTGGAAAACGGTGCCTAGTGACAAAATTGTTGTGATAAAAGCACTAACCATCTTAATGGTTTTTTTTTTTGTTAAAATACTCCTTTGCTCCATGTTTTTGTTAAAAAATCTCAAATAGGTTCTAAGATTTTTTTTAGTCTCAATTAGGTTCATATTGAGATTTTTTTTAAATAAAAGGACTGAAATGTAATAAAAATAACAAATATATAGACCAAATTGAGATTCAGACAATGATTTGACACGTGTCACCTTATTAACTCGATACGTGACACAATACTGACGTGACAAGTGACATGAATAATTTTAAAAAAAAAATTAAAAAAAATTTTAAAAAAAAATTAAAAAATTTTAAAAAATTCAAAAAAATGTGGAACTGACACGTGACACATCTTTAACATCGTTAACTCTATACTAACGGAATGAGCCTAATTGTTACACATTTTAAAAAATATGAACCTAATTGAGACTAAAAAAAAATTTTAGGACTTATTTGAGATTTTTCAACAAAAACATAGACTAAGAGAGTATTTTAACCATTTTTTTTTCAGAGTCTACAAATAAAGTTGAGTCCTTCCATCATAATCATTGGGCTATTACTTCCTACACCTTACAAAATTTCTCCCAGCACCCTTATTTTCCAAAAATAATAAAATATTTCTGATTTTTTGTTTTGTTTGGAAAGCAATCACCCTCTCCTATTACGAAAAAGAAATTTCGGAAGTCTTTTTGTGGTGTGGAGGAAGAAATTTGATAGGGGTAAAAAGCAACAGCGTAATCATTGTTCTTCATGAAGTCCATGAAGCTGAATGGCAACGGTGCAGTTTTAATTGGGCCCAGAGAACACAACATAAGGAGTTCCTGAACGAAAGGTACAACAACTTTCTGTACAGCCATAATTGCAACACATACCCCATTAATTTTTATATTCCGAAATTCAAAATAAAAAATACATTCTGTACTGTACCATCTAGAGTAAAATTTATATTTGGATTGCAGAATCCAGAATACAAAAGTTAACGGAGATGTATGAAGAAATTATATAGGTGCAAGAAGAAGTTGTCAATGAAATTTTTTAAAGATAACATTGGACAGTGAAGACACACAAATGCGGGTAATTTCTTTCTGCAATCCCATACTTTCCACCTCCTCCAATGGCAGTGGTTCAAAGACGGAACTGCCTCCTACCATCACCCCCTTTGTCATAGTCGTCTGTGTCTTCTTCTTTACCACTATCCTTTCTATGTGTTATATAATGGATCAATTTAAGGAACAAAATGTTCTAAATTATTCTTTTTTTCATAAAAAAAAAATTAATTGTATAATTTGGAAGAAATTTGCTAATCTAACAAGTTAAAAAAAATGACTTTTGGATTATGCAATTTGAAAAATGCTTTTAGATTACTCGATTTAAAAGTTTTTCATATAAGAAAATAATTTCTAAATTGTGCCATCTAAAAATTTTATTTCATGAAAAAAAAATCCAAAAGTCAAAAAAGCTTGTATATTAGATAATTTGGAACAAAAAAAAGTGACTTTTATATTATGCAGTTAAGAATTTTTTTCATGAAAAAAAAAAGTTGAGAATTGTATAATCTGAAATTTTATTTTTATATAAAATATATGATTTCCAGATTCCACAGTCTGTGAGTTAACTTCCAAGGATAAAGTGAGAATTTTAGTATTCGTAGGACGTAAAAAGAAAATATGGTACTGTATAAGGAAATTCCTGATGAGTGGTTTGAACAACAACTAAAGAAGCCCAAATCATTAATTCTCATAGACAAAAAAAAAAATAGTAACTATTTTGGGTTTGCTGAAGGTAGTCCATCGAACAAAGCAGTTAAAATAAATAAAAAGATAGGAGGACAATGTCGAAAGAAGAAACTGGAAATAATTAGAATTTAAAATAATTAAAAACTAAAAATAACAATAGGTTTATATTAAAACGGAACAAGAAATGGAAAAGTGCTTTGATTCTCAAGTAACAATTAAAATTTCTTTATACTCGGCTGTTGTATAAATAAATATATCACAATAGTAAAATAATTGAAAGTGAATTATACACCAAGTAAAAATTGAAGAGAACAAAACATTTCAAAAAATCGAAGTATAAAGAAGATTGCAAAATTTGAAATGAATGAATATTCTCGTCGTGTGTTTACATTTTCCATGTGATAATAAAAAATATGTTATATATTTATATATATTATGTCACAATACATTTCATACTAATTGGTTACTAATTATAAGGAAAAAACAAAATATTTCTAATTAAATAAACATAAGTAAATGATTGCTACTTCACCACACATGATTAATCATCAAGTCATTAGAAGTTTTTCTTAGATGACATTTACGATTATTAGCGGATGACATTTGCAATCATTAAACAGCTTATCTTTTAAAAATATTAGCATACCAATTTTTAAAAATTTCACATTGGACTATTACAAGAGAATCGTTAACTACTAACAAACAAAAATTTGATGATAATAACAAGAATTCCTTCTAAACTCAAATTTACCTATAGATTATCGATAGTCATAAATTTGTGAATAAAATATATAGATGAATTTTCAAATTTATTATTGGTAATTTACTAACGATCACGTTGGCTCTTTTTCTTCTTTTTTTTCCCTTTTTCTTCTTCCTCTCCTTTTCCTCTTTCGTATCCTCTTCTTCCAAAATCATCATCGTTGTCATCACTTCCAACTCCTTCTCCTCCTTCTCCTTCTTCTTCTCCTCCATCTCTCATCGTTGTTGTTATGGCCCCACCATAGCCACTCACTTTGGCTTATCATCTCCCTCTTCTCCTTTTTCCTCCTCCTTCTCTTTTTCTCTTTTTATTCTCACCCATCTCCACTTAACTTATAAAAGAATTTTATCAAACTTGGCAAAAAATTTAGCACTCTTTTACAAACAAAATTTGTCAACTTAAAAATTTGTCAATAATAAGAATAATAAATTAATGACATATTTTACCAACAAATTTTAAAACATACAATTATCTACGAATTTTACACAAACTGGTCAAAACCTAAAATGAAAATTTTGGCTCTATTTTAGTAACGAGATTTATCGGTGGACAAATTTGTCGCTAATAAAAATTATAAATTATCAATAGAATTTTTCTATGGATATATTATTGACAAAAATATTCGTTGGTAATATAAATTCTAATTTGTTGATAAATATTAACTATGTAATCATTAACAAAATATTTTTTTCAGTTATTGAAATTCTAAATTTGTGAGTAAAAACCTGCTTAATTTAATAATGCATGCTTATTTTTTGTTTAAATAGCGTAGATTTAAGTAATCTCTCTTAATAATGATTTTATTCTTGCCCATCATGACACACTTCCCCCCTTTTCTTTTTCCCAAAATTAATATTTTGAAATTAAAAAACAAAATAATACTTTTAAAATTATTTTAATTCTCTTAAACCAAAACTTTACTTTATCCCAATTTAATCTTTTCAATAATTCACTATCGCAACTCACAAACCACATTGGACCTCACTATTATCTCATCTCCAAATAGCCTAAGGGAATAAAAAGAAAACAATGGGTTTCAAAGGAGAAGAAAGGAAAAGTGTAGGGCTCTTGGTCACTTTACTTTACCTCCGTTAAATCTCCTCTTTCCAATAAGACACTACCACAACTCACCATAATCACACCTCTAAATTGTCATACAAAAAAGAAAACAACTCATTTTATAATGTGTACATGTAACATAGGTTTAAAACCTCCTCAATATAACCTCTACAGTAAATTATAGGTACCATAGGATTTAAAAACCTCTACTAATTGTTTGCGACGAATCTAACTGCATAGGTTTTTAAAACTTCCATAGTTTAATGAGTGGTGATCAAAATCCTCCACTAAACCAAAGTAAAACCTCCACTATTTAGTTTGTGTTTTGTAGTGTATTCTTATCATGTCTTCTTGAGGAACTTTCACAAATTTCTTCATTTGAAGATATCATATCTATTCGTTACAAATGAATTTTTTCATGAGGAACTTGTTCAGCTTCATCCATAACGTAATTCAATCATTCTCTTTTGCAACCTCTTAAAGGATCAAAACAATGATAGAAATATCATCAATCGGGGTATTTTCCTTAATTTGTTGCTCGAGATCATGATTCTCTATATGCAGTATACTTAGGGATGATAACGGATTGGGTTGGATACAGATAGTAAAACAAAGACTACCTGTAACCCCCCGTTTACCCGCCAGATATCCGTTTAAATAATATCTATGGATTTTCTTAAAATCCGCGGATACCTATGGATACCTACACAACCGCGAATATTTAAAAAAGGTATATATTATATAATTTTTTAAAATAAAAATTAAATAAAATTAAAAAAATATAAAATATAATATAAAATTAAATTTTAATTTTAATTTTAATTAAATTTAACCTAATAAATTATAAATTATTTATTTTTATTAAATTTAACCTAATAAATTATATATTTTATTTTATTTTTATTAAATTTAACCTAATAAATTATAAATTAAAATTTATTTTTATTAAATTAAACTTAATAAAATATAAATTAAATTTTAATTTTAATTTTTGGTGGGTAACAAATACCCACAATTTACCTACAAGGTACGTATAGTATGGTACCTGCACCCGTCCCGTTTATAAAGGTGTACTAAAATGTTATCCGTTATCCGCGGGTACTAACTATCATCCACGATTTTATCCACAGATATCTTCGGACCCAATTAGTTTTGTCATCTCTATATATACTCTTGATAAATGGTTTTATAATACATTTAAAAATAAAATAAACCTTTCCCTATTTAACTAAAAACTATTACAATAATTATAACTTATTTTAGTCTTAAACACTTTTTAAATTTTAAACACACACACATATAACATATACTTATGTTTAGTATTTTTTTTTTTTACAATAATACAGAATAGAATTTGTTACGTCAATAATATTCAGCTTAACGTACCAATGTACAAAGGAAAAGAAAGAACAAAACAATTTTATTCAAGATTATTAATTTAATACTGAAAAATTAAATTTACACTATTGAAAGGTATTAATTTATTGGTTGTTTTTTTGTAAGATATTACATTTTTTTAATTATTTGTAAGAAGTATATGTGTATTTTTTGCTCTCCACATTACATTTTTAACAAGTTAGTAAGTTAAGAAATATATGTTTGTAAAAGTTTTTAAATATTATTTTGGAGTTGATATGCCTGTCACATATCTTTAGGAAGCTACATAAACACACCAAAAGAATTAAGCAGCAAAATTAAAAAAAATTAAATCATAAATATATTTCATAAGATATCTAAAAATGCACTACCCCTATTGTATTTCGTGATTTAAATGTGTGGTTAACCTTACTTTCATAAAGTTCATTTTATAAATAGATATACAGATGAGTAACGCGACTCTATAGATAGAAGTAATGACCCGTTAAACTACATAACCAAAATTAAGGGCATCAAGAAACACAACACGATGCATAATTCACTCAAAGAAAGGTGAAAAATGGATTGGTTTTCAAAGATTTACACAGTCGTGATCTCTTTGGTTGGTTTCATAATCTGTCATGGCTTTGCTCTCTCAATCAGTTTATATGACAGGGAATGCGTATCTGAACATGTTCTACACGATGGTGACACTGTTTCTGGGAATTTCGTAGTCATTGACTACGATATTTTTTGGAGCTCAGATCATCCAGGAATCGATTTCAGTGTAAGCTAAGCCACATGCTTCCCTATTTCATAGTTTCAACAATGTGCGATCCAATTAAGTGCCTCTGAATCCATTTGTTGAATCATGTCTCTTGAAGACGTGTATTTGCTGATGCATATTCTCTCAAAATGCATCACAATATGCAGGTTACATCTCCGGCAGGGAGTGTGGTGTACTCTTTGAAGGGAACATCAGGGGACAAATTTCAATTCAAAGCCGCAATACATGGAATATATAAGTTTTGCTTTCAAAACCCCGCTTCAACGCCAGAAACAGTGTCTTTCTACATTCACGTTGGTCACATCCCAAATGAACATGACTTAGCCAAAGATGGTAAGTACCAACAAGTTTCTACACTCATGTGAAGATTATTAGCATGCATGGCTATTATCTATATTTGTGATTCAATTTGTTTACTCAGTTTTGGTTTTCTTGGGTTCAGAACATTTGGATCCCATTAATGTGAAGATTGCTGAGTTGCGAGAAGCACTGGAATCTATTATAATAGAGCAGAAGTACTTGAAAGCACGTGATACTAGACATCGACACAGTGAGTTAATCTTGGATTATGATTTTTTTTTTGTATTAATTTGATGATTATAATTTATTGGACTAATTTGCTGCATTAATTTTGTAATTGCAGCAAATGAAAGCACTAGAAAACGTGTGGTTTTCTACACAATCTTGGAGTATGTTTTGTTCGCTGCAACCAGTTTATTACAAGTTGTATACATTCGACGTCTCTTCAGCAAATCATTTGCTTACAACCGAGTATAGGTTTATATATAATGAATCATAATAGAACACTGAATATTTTTTTCATTCTTTTTCAAGTATCTTGTAACTCTTCTATAATGTATAATTGATTGTTCATTTAAGAATTGACGCAGTAACATCGTAATGTTATTATCAAGTTATCTACATTTTTCCTACTTGTGAAATAGAATAGTTTATTTTTTCATAATTCAAATTAATTTACATACATCCTTTGTATAATACTCTTATTATGTTAACTTCATACCAATTTTTTTCATAAACTACACTTTTACTTGCGTTATTTGATAGAAGTTTAGCAAATACACACAGGTACACTCAATTTAAGGTTGAAAGTATCCATGATGTTAAAGTGTATATTATATGTTGTGTGACCCGTAAAATATATTCCTGATATAATTATGGCTACCGTCATAATAACACATTCCAGTAAAAATATAATGAAGGTTTCATTAAGAAAATATCATTTATTAATTTACATTACAATTTTGGCCTATCTAATCTCAATAATTAAGAAAACCAAAGGGCATAAAAATATTCATAACATCTTTTAAATTTTGTTAAAATCCTGGTAAAGGTTGTAAACATGATGGATTTGTCACAACCTATTATTAAAATCTTAGTGGTTGTTCTGAGAATTAGATTACTCATTATTACCAGACTATCGATGCAACGTGCTTCTGCGGTATTACTGGAAATGTGCTTGTGGGATTAAAGATGGTTGGAATCTTTCTGTAAGAAGAAATAAAAAAATAAAAAAATAATTATATAATTTAATATTTTATATCCCGTGATGATGTGTGAGAATTTATAAGTTAATAATTTATTGAAAGTTGATAAAATGAGTATTAAAAAGAAAAGATGTCCTAAAATTAATTGGATTGTCCATATGTTACAGGGCTAGGAGGCAGGCTACACTAACAACTTAGCCTGAATCAGACATTACAGAACTTAGCTGTCACAAAAAATCACTAACCTTTACAACGCATGCAAAGCCTCACTCAGAATCATCAGAGGAATACACTCTAACCAATTACCGATAAATATTCAATCATCCATATCTTGTTACATCAATGCATCTTTTCTCCTCTTCAAACATAATCTCTCCAAATATTATATGTAATACAGACAATACTACTTTTTCATCTCTTTTTTATATACCCCATGTCTGTATAATTTTATTTTTCCTGTCATAAATAATCATTTTGTTTTGTAAAACAAGTTTATATTTCACTTGATTATCTTAGATCAACGGCAGGATAATTTTGTAAATCAGTAATAACTTTTTTTTAGTAATTGTTCACCATGAATTAAATTTGTGATTTTAGTTTTGATATCAATTATTAAATCGAATGTTTATTATTGAATAAAAATTATAGTTATTAGTCAGAATGCGACTCTTTTTAATTAAAACTATAATAGTTTAAGTACCATATTCGATTATGATGTGATCTATAATTTTATAATATATGCATTTACATCACTTAGGAAAACTAGAAGAGTTATTGTACAACTGAATTATATCTGAACTTTTATGCACTCCAAAAATCATGTACAATACCGTTCTTTTTAGTGAATGTGAAAGAAAAAAAATGCATGAATGAAAACATAATTAACTATATATTTATGTAGAATATGAAGAATGCATGAATGAAAACATAATTAATTATATATTTTTAGTGAGAAAAATAATTTTAACTGTGTCAAAATTTAGAAATAAAATTAAAAATTATTTTTTTCTTATATTTTGATTATTAAATTTGAAAAAAAAATATAGTCATTTTAACTTAATAATAATTTTTTTAAATATTAAATAGTGTTATTAACATCGAAATTGTTGATCTTAAGTTAATAATAATTTTTTTTTAAATATTAAATAGTGTTATTAACATCGAAATTGTTGATCTTGTTTAATACTTAAACATCAGTTATAAAAACATTAAAAAAAATTAAAATTGTTGAATTAAAAGAATTACTTATTTGATTCTAGAGACTAAAATTTATGAAAATGAAAAATTCTAATTTATCGTACAAATTTAAAAATGTTTTTACAATGATGGTAGTATGTTAAGTGATTTTTAAAGAAAGGAAGGTGGTTGACCCGTGGAAGGGTAGAAAAGGAAAAGGGAAAGGAAAAGAAAGTGCGTTTGTTGTGTGTGTTGGTGTTGTTTCTCGATGGCTGGGAACTGGGAAGTAACATTGAATTGACAAGTGAGGATTGTGCAATGCAATGAACACACCACACAGAGAAAGAGAGAGAAAAGAAATACAAACATACGCATGGAAATTGTAAAGAAGCCCCCCTTCTTTTTCTTTTGCTCCCAAACCCAATAATTGTAGGCCCTGTCACTTTTTGTCCCTCTTGCTCTTCTCTTCTCTCTCTCTTCTTCTCTTCTCTTCACCACACACTCTCAAAATCTTCAACTTTCAAATTCATTTTACTCAACCCTTTTATTATCACTATTTTTTTAATTATAAATAAAATGTGAATATTTACACTAACGGTTTCAAACCCATCCAAAACTTTCACTGCTGCACTTTCTCATAGCCAGATTTTACAGGATCTATATAAAATTTATTTCTTATCAATCTTTGTAAAACCTTAAAAAAAACAACTCGAGGTGATTTTAATATTTATTTGAAAGTAATATTTATACCACTCCTTATTACTTATAAGTTGAATTTGATTCATTTGTATATAATTTATCTTTTGGAAGAAAAAAAAAAAAGGTTATATGACATGGATACATAAATTGAAAGTGTGAAGGTAGAGAAAGGATCCTCTGGCATTTTGGCCCTAGGTAGCTAGTCTCTCATCTCTGACCCTATATAGCTAGCTAAGACAACTCTTCATCAATCATCATGCGTCTGCTCCTTCTTCCTTTTTAGCCTTCTTAGCTGTGTGCCTTTGAATTCCCTCTTCCTTGACTCTACTGTGCATGTATGAACCTTCCTTTAATTCACTGTTACACAAGGTGGGATATGTCTTTATGATACTTATTAACCCTCTTCTCTTTTCATCTCTACTCCCCCTCACTCTATATATTCTACTCTTCTTTTCCTTTCTCTCTTCACCCTCTCTAAATGGTATCCACATACCACGCACCTTCTTCCCTTTTCTTTCTACATCTAAATCTTAGGTTTCCCAACCCCTCTCTTCCCTCCTACCCTATATATTTTCTTATCAACTTATAGGTTGTGTTTCGACTTAACTTCTTCTCATTCATCCCATTTTTTCTTGTGTCCACTTGCTTTTCTATGTGCAAGTGTGTGATCGCTCCTTTTAGGTGCTGGTCTATATATCTTTTTGTGGTTCCAGAAGAGTCTTGTGATGTTTCTTTTCTTCTTTTAAGTGTTCCTCACATATGCACCCGCAGAGAGAGGAATTTGAAGTTCTCAAAGGAAAAAGTGAAGCTGCCAGCATGATCTAGCTTTGGTTAGAGAGCAGACGAGTGCTAACCCTGACTAGGTCATGCTGTGACAGCCTCACTCCTTCCTGTTTGGGGACCCAGTAGATTCTTCAACAACATCTGAAAGACACACAAGGATTAAAAGCAAAAGGTGAGTGAGTAGATAGATAGAGAGTCACCATGAGAAAATCACTGTTAGCATCGTATATTCCTTTTTCTTTTTTTTTCTGAGTTTCTGGTCTGGCAGGCGTGCGTTATTAAATTTTCCCTTTTTCTTGCTTTGTCTTTTCCTTTTTTTTTTTTTTTTTTTTTTTTTTTTTTTTTTTTTTTTTTCTTTTTTTTTTTTCTCTCTTGCTATTACTTCTTTCACGCAACTGTTTCACTGTGTCTTGTGGACCTAACTTTTAATTTCAAGGCCGCAGATTGCTCCTTATCTTTACTTAATTAGGGTTCCTACAACCCAAGGATCCATATTGCTTGTGTCATTTAAGTCTCCATTTCATTGATTGGGAATTTCTTTACATTGCCTTGAATTTCAAAACCCTAGTTACTGGTTACTTTGATCTTAAGGTTGGTCTCTATGAGTGCTATCTGGTGCTGTAGAGTCATAGTTTATGCAGCATATGTATATATATATAAGTCGTGTACTTGTTGTATGCTTTGTTGGTTTAAGTTCTCATTCATTTAACTGCATAAAATGCTGAAATATATATTCTCTAAGGCGCGCTTCAGTCCCAAAACAGTGATGCTGATCCAGATGAACACTCTTTTTCTCAGGTTTGATTCTGTATTTGAATCCAACCATTGTTTTACCTCAGCTACTTATATTTGACTAATGTTAACTAGAATTTTTTAAAGCAGGTTCTGAGGATTCTGGTTACTACATATGCTTTGTTTTTATAAGGTGGGGTTTTACATTTGTTATCTTTAACTGCTACCTATATCTATGTAAAACAAATAGTGTTTCAAATCTGGTTAAGGTTAATTCTTGCGTTGAGACGCTAATCCAGACTCTCTATGAGAAATCGTATACTGAAGACATTGGTCTGTTGGCGCAATGAGAAGTATGAATGTATTTTTTGTGTGTATGCTATAAACTATAGAAGTATCAGAGGAAGTACTTGAGTCTGTCATGTATTATTTTCGTCATTTTTGTCACATTGGTCTGAATCAGAGTAGATTTGAAAGAGGAATAAGTTTATTCATTTCTAATGTAGTACTTTTATATCATCCTCTTATTATCGGAAATCGTGATTTTTTAATATCTCAAATTGGATAATACTCGTTCCAGAAGAACCCATCTGCGCTTTTTGTTGCTTCTGTTCATAGTATTCATTAGATATGAATTTAGGTGGTCTTTATAAGCAAATGATCTATATATAAGAATACTTATTGAATGGAAGCTTTATATCATAACTACGTCTCTTGAATATTTCAACATAAATTATATTCTTAATTTTGAGAAAGTTTATTCAATGTTTAATCTTTTCTTCTAGTATATCGCTGGTTCTAAGTGATTGTACTCTAACCATTGTTCTTTTAATAGGTACATGCTGTGATATGGTGTCCAATATGAACTAATTTGTTAAACAACCATTCGTTTTCTGACCAAACTAATTTGAAAATGAATTAAGTGATCAGAAATTTTGTATTCGTTTGGCTTCGTTGAAAAAAAGGTATTTGGTGACCTTTCGTCCTCCGGGCATGGATGATATAGTTGGAAGGTGTTTAGAGGATGGAAAAGAATAAACATGATCCCTTTTGAGATAGAAAAAATTAGAAGATGTTCTAAATGTTGTTGAAGTTTAAGCAAGATCTATATTTACGATAGTTTTTGGGTGACGAGTTAAGCCTATAGGACAACTGGGGAAGCTGTTTTCAGTAAAATACGATGAGTTGGGAAGATATTGGGTTGACGGTGGTGGTGGTGGGATTTTACAACATGACGACACGGTGTTGCTGACAAGGTATTTTCTAGGGCACGATGGAATAATGTGAATTTTCAGAGTTAAGGTGGTAAGTTGAGTCACGTGAACATTTAGGATTGATGAGAATGGGTGGCCTATAACTTTTTGTCTTATTCTTCTATTTCTTGTCATATTTGTCTAGGCACACCTTGTTCACTCAGTCAACATCCTTTCTACAACCAAAATCTTTTGTTTATCCAAAAGAAAAAAAAAAAAGAGGTTTGAAATGTATTGCAGTAATTTTGATGGTAGTACGTAGAACGTGCAGGGAAGTGCAGGGAACTGATGGAAGGCGTAGGGAACATGAACACGATGACAAGTTTGTGATTAAAAAGCTCCATCAAATTGCACCCTCCATGCAAACTTTATGATGAGTTAAAGTTGTTTGACAAGTCTCAGATAAATATAGGTTAGGATTTTCTATTTATCCTGCATCACGATTGTGGATCCTATGTAATCGATGTCAAATTTTTACAATAATAAGTTTAATTGTCAATTGTGATGTGGTTTATGTAAAACTATTTTAGATTAATAAATAAATTATATTTTGCTATTTTATTACATGAAACCGTATTCCTAATATACATGTTTTCCGTTTTAGTTTGTACAGTATATAATTTATTTATAATATTTTTTAAGACATATTATTTAAGATGAACAAAAGAAAATATAAAAAGAGAAAGAAAAGCCCGTTGAGAAAAAGTTGTGTTTTCCACTCCCTCTGGACCTGACCTGCCAAAGAAATGGAACCAAAAATGAACAATGCATGATGTCCAAATCACAACAAAACTTTATCAAAATGAATACACCTTAACATGTTTCGTATCCCAAACAGGCTCATACGTTCTCCCTTTGTTAAAAGTTGTTCCACCCCGTTTGTTTGGGAGATTAGACATGACTTCCAATGCCTATTTTTGAAATTTTTGATGTGCCATGGATACCAAATACAATGTTATAGATCGCGTCAAGAGGAAGTGATTATTTGTTTAATATAAATTTCCTTTTCTCCCCAAACGCTGATTTGTGGCAAGGAAAAGTTTTTCCCTTCTCCAATTAAAACACTTTTGAGTCAAAATAAAACTTTAAAACACAAATTGGTTTGTTTTTCTTTCTGATAGAACAATGAACACTTGTTTAACAATGGAAGTGAAAATGAATCTCAAGAGCAATTTAGTGCAATGAATGATGGGTAAGAGAGAAAAAGTACTCACATGACTTCTTTTTTTTGGTTTTTTTTTTCCTCTTTCCAACATGGCTCTCTGTGTTATGTTGAGATACTACATTTCTTTTGTGTTTGATTTGTATGAAGGCATTGAAATGGTCCCCTATGAAGTGAGTGGTTGGCACACTTTAACTTTGGTTGATGTAAACTGTAAGAGAAGATGACTTAGAACTACTCAAAGACTTTGATGGATGGGTGGAGCATGATAATATTTCAAATTCTCCTACTTTGGACCACCGCCACCTGTCCTACTTATGATAACAACATTATATTATTTTATTTTCTTAAGGACAACCATTCATTCATTTATTATTAATATCATTGCCTTTTCGGGTTCCTCAACTACCAATTCTAATTCAATACAAAACCCTTACTATTATTCTATCTCCATTCACTCATATCCTTATTCACCTCTAAACTTATCATCTATGTATTTATTACAACTCTTTCACATATTTATTTTTTAAAAAATTTCAAAAAACTGAGAAAACAAATATATTTAAGGTTTAATTAGTCGGATGGTATCCACTTTCGTTTAGATGTGACAGTTTAGTACCCGCTTATAAAAATGTGTCAATCTAGTCTCAACTTTTGAAAAAGTGATTAGATCCCTTTTAGAGAAAAATTACTAAAGCCGTTAACTTAATTCATGACTTTTACCACTAAATTTTGATATAAATATCAATACTTAATTTTGTAAGTCATTTTAAATATCAATACCGTTAACGGTGTTAATAATTTTTAGATGAAAATGACCTAATTGACGTATCTTTTCCAAAAATTGGGACTCAACTGATACATTTTTAAAAGTGGGTACCAAACTGACACATCTAAATGGAAGTGGCTACCATAGGACTAATTAAACCTATATTTAAATCGTCTTTAGTCTCAATTTTTAATAGATGTGGATTATTAATTAGGTCTTTCAAAACAAAAACAAAATTCGAATAATCAATCTTAATTGTAAGTGTTGAAACTAATCTACATGAACTAAATTTTTCTATGATTTACACGAGAAAATATCAGATCATGTAACAGCTTCACCTGTTTATGGTGTTGTAAAAAAAGGAAAAAAAAAAAAAGTGTGGTGATATAAAGTTTTTACTGTCCATGTTGAGTATTCCTTGAAAATAAGAAAAAAAAAATCTGCTTCTGGATTCGGATTTATTCAAATCCTACTTGTATAATGTTAATTTATTGGTATTTAAACTCTCCAATTTTGAATTTGCCTTTTTGTTTTGTTTAACATTTTTGTGTGTGAAATTATATATGGTGGAGAATCTTGAGCGCATAATATAATATATATGAGTGTTAGGGTTTTGAGTGACAAGATCTCCCGCGTTCACGTACCGTTGGAGCTTTTGAGAAATTAAATCTTGAACCCATATATTAATTCAACATTATTTATGTGAATGCATGCATACAAAAGTAGGGTTGGGTTCACGATTTGTTGTCATAAGTTTAGACAAAAATATTATACAATTATCTTTGTGAGAGATGGCTCTACTACTTTTTCATGACATTTCATATATAAAATACCATGTTTTTGCCCACTTCTCAATTTCTGAAAGTTCAATTACATGGTTGATGATGAAGAAATATCATTGACGTATTATGAACAAATTTTGAATCAGTTTGGTTTGCTTCTCATATATATATATATATATATATATATATATATATATATAATTGGTCTTTTAATTTTGAAAGGCAGCATAGATGGTCTTGAACAAACTCAAATAAATAAGAAAACATAAATAAATGTAAAGTATCATTTGGGACAACACTCGAGAAAATAAGAAGATAAAAAGAACCAAAAAAAGAGCAACTCAAGACACAAACAGATTGTGATTTGATGAAGATAGATTTTTGGATGGAATGTCATTTTTATCTTTTGTAATATCATGCATGTTCTTTAAACAGCTTCTCTATACTATTTATGCTTCCCTATAATATGTGTGGAAATAAAATTGTATCAAAATTTATAACAGAGATCAAATTCAATTTCATATCATAGTTAGATATTAAAAACACAGTTAATTCGATATTTTAATATCCATCGATATATATATATATATATATATATATATATATATATATATATATATATATATATATATATATATATATATTCTCTAAAAGTAATTCTTTTATCTAGAAGTAACAATCCCCTAAACAGTTTATTTTATACAATTCTAAAATTTTCTATAAGATTTTATAGTAATTTAAAATATCAGAAGAACATCTCCCTCTAGCAAATAACTCAAAGAGAAGAGAAAAGAAACAAACTAAATCCCAAATAAAAAATAAACCAGTGGCCCAAATCAAGATTATGATAAGTTTAACTTGATCTTTTCATTACAAGAAAATGCTTCATTAGTAACTAATTTTAGTGACTAAAAGTTGTTAGTCACTATAATAACTAATTTTGATACCAATTTATAAAGTAAAAAAATTATTGATTACTAAAATAGTAACTATTATGAATAAAAGAAATATAATTGATCACTAAATTGATCTTTTAAATTAGTTATCATGGTTTTGGCTTTGATCACTAAAAATTAGCTACTTAGGTTTTGGTTACCAAAATAAATTAGTTTCCAAATTGGTATCTAATTAATTAATGACCAATTTAGGGACCAGCTATAATTTATCATTTATAATAGTGATTATTTTAGTTCTTATGATTATTTTTTTAAAATTTGGAAGTGAAAATGAATAGATCTAAGAATAAAATTTGTAAGTAATTTGATTGATGTAATAGATAAAGAAATATAATAGATTAAAATAAAAATTAAAAAATTACCCTTCGTTTAAAAATAATATGAACATTAATTTTTGATGAGTTAAAAATTGATTTTTAAAAATAAATAACTTTGTGGTGTAATTAGTCACTCACATTCAAGAATCTCCACTACATGGCCAGGAATATCATAGGAAAGCAATGGTAAAAAGTAGGAAAATTATGTTTTGACAAAGTTTTATTAACAAACTTATGATAAAGTACATGTGACAATACTTTAAATGATGAAATAAAGGTTTGATATAACTTGGAAAAAGAAAAAAAAATATTTTGTGTGTATTAAAAAACAAATTTTGTCAAACTTTATTAAAAAAAAAATTTGTCTAAAAATCATAGTCCTAAAAAGTAATAATTGAAAATATCATGAAGTGAATATAGTAATATAATAGCAAGTGATGAGGAGAAAGTGGTAAAAACACATTTCATTCATGCAAATATCTTCCCATTTGAGGTGAGATGAGATTATGCCACCATCCAAGGAATTCATCCAAACTCTTCTTCTCAAATCCGTCCCTCCAAATATGTTTATATAGTGTTATCTCTACAATCAAACACAACATTAATCTCAAATTGAGTTTAAATCATTCGAAAAAAAATGTTTTATAATATTATAAGCTTTAGATTTATATGTGAGCAAAAATATCTAAATAAAATTATTACAATCACCAACCAAGATAAAAAAAAAATGTTTGTAATCATAAGTAAACTTACCATAAGGTCTCAAATGTCACAGTATAATATATAAAATAATAATTGAGATACCTTGTGAAATGAAAGATGATTTTATAAACTTAACAAAGAGACAAATTTAACAATTGAAAGTAGAAAAATTATATGAAATATCAAACACACGCATCTTAACAATAATTAGTATTTTGAGAAACAACATTTATACTAATATTAGAAGAAATATAATTATAATTATTTTGTGAAAAAAATGAACGAGAAAACACGTGCAATCCGTCAATCAAATTACCACCGACAATGATAAAAAAATGATTTTTAAGAAAGGTGATTAATAAATTATTATAGAAAAAAAAACAAATTAAAATTAATTTGAGGTGCATAACATATATTATCAAGTACCATGAGAAAGTTGAACTACACCGATAGTTACTACAAAAATAATAGATTGATTGGGTAACACAAGGTTCTATAAATAACATGTGTAAAATTGAAAACATGACAAGGATTTAGCAAACATGTGTACTAAAACATGAATCAACGATCATTAGAGCTTTTATCCAATCCAAAACATCCACGAAAAAGAACAAAAAATTATTGAAATAAATACAAAAAAAAAAAGTCATTTTGATATTATATTAAAAAATAAATAAATAAAATAATTTTCTAAATTAAAATATGTCATTTACAGAAAAATAAAATTATATATAATAACAAAACATAATTAACTATCAAACTATGTACTTTAATAGAATAAGTTCTCGACATCAAGGTACTACAAATCTTCCTATAGATGCAGAGCAATATCCAATCCAAGATTTGATAATAAAACAATATTAAAAAAAATCGAATAGCTTGTTTAGCAACAATATTCGAAGACAATGCCAAACATACAAATTTATTAAGCACATGAAATTTCACTTGGGCTTTGGATGAGGCCTTCAATACTGACCAATAACAAATCCGTTTCTTCTTTCTTCTTGCTTCTCCTTCGTTCTGTTGTTCCTCTGGAATTTTAGTTCAGCATGAGACTCAACATATCATAGTAATTTTTATCCCTGGGCTTACAAAGTCAAATTAACCAAGAACCATAATATAACAAACATATCAGTAAATGAAATAGTGTTCTTTATTCAGAGGTTTGTGTGATATCAATTTTAAGTTCCCACAACCCAAATATTCTTTATATACTTTTTTGGTACAACAGAAAGTGTGAACTTTAATATATCATCTCTATCCTAATTCCCACCCACCCCAATTCACCATTTCATAACTAATACTAATACCAATAATTTATAGACGGAATGAAGAAGATGCCAGGTAAGATTCCATAAAATTTCAAGCATCTTGCACAATCTTAAATATATGATATTTAGGTATAAGATATATAGAAATTCAAGATCCCGTATGTTTTAACCATAAAGAGTCTTGAATTTCCATACATCTCATACACGAATATTACATATTTCTGTGTTGAAGATGCTTGGAATTTTTGGTGAGTGACGAGGTAAAATTATAAATAATGTTTAATCTTGAAGACCGATAATTTAACCCACTTAACTTGGCTGAAGAAGGGTTTATCTGAAACTGGTATGAGCTTTGTAATCCAAGCAATCGGCCATGACACAGCTGCAATTCCAATACAAATTCCCCATTGCTCCCATGTTAATCTCTCTGTATCAGCAAACTTCCGTAAAAGTTCCACCATCACAACTTGAAGAACAAGGGTGATCCCCACAATTCCAAGAAACAAATGGTTTCTGTGAAGGCCTCGGAATACATTAAGTTTCTCCATACTTCTAGAGTTGAACTCGTTGAATACTTGGCAGAGAACAAAAGTATTAAAAATAAGAGTATCCTTTACCTCCTCTCTAACATTGAAGATTGACTTTCCATTGAATTGTAAAACCAAGAGAACTGCAATCTGATATAAAGCTTGAGCTAAAAGGTTTCTCCACATAATACTAGTAATAAGAGGCTCAGTCCTACCCACTGGCTTTTTCTCCATTAACTCCTTTGTAGGTCTTTCTGTTGCCAGTGCCAATGCTCCTAGCGTATCCATGATCAGATTTACCCATAAAAGTTGAACTGTTGTTAGGGGAACATCTCCCGAAGAAACTGCCGCAATAAAATTTATCACTAGAGCTGCAACATTCACTGTTAGTTGAAACTGGATGAATTTTTGGATGTTGTTGTAAACACATCGCCCCCACCTTAAAACAGTGGCAACAGAACTGAAGTTGTCATCTAAGATGACAATGTCGGAACTCTCCTTGGCAACTTCAGTTCCTTGGATCCCCATAGAAAGTCCAATGTCAGCTTCTTTCAGAGCAGGTGCATCATTTGTGCCATCTCCTGTCACTGCAACAACATGACCTTTCTTTTTCAAGCACTGCACCATCAAATGTTTGTCCAAAGGGGATGATCTTGCCATCACGCGGATCTTCTCTACTTTCTCCATTCTCTCTTCTTCTGAATAATTCCTGAATTCCACACCCTCCACCACTTCTCCCGCGCTCACATGGCCATCAAAGTCTAATATTCCGCATTCTGCTGCTATTGCTTTTGCAGTGAATATGTTATCACCTGTGATCATCTTGATACTAACTCCTGCGTGTTTACAGGTTTCCACAGCCTTCTTGACGTCGGGTCGGCATGGATCCTTGAGGCCAACAATACCTAGCAAGGTCAAGCCATCTTTTCTAAGGATTTTATCTGCTTTCTCCTTATCGTTATAATCGATATCTTCTGAAATCTGCATGTATGCAAAAGCGATACATCTAAGGCTGCTAGCAGCCATGCCTTCAATTATATTTTCAAGTTTACTCCGTTCTCCATCAAGGGACTTCTCTATGCCGTCATTGTCAATATAATTTGAACACATTGCAAGTATAATCTCTGCAGCACCTTTCCAATGAACGTGAACCGTGTTGTTAGTCTCCTTCCTTATTGCGACGCCGCTTCGTTTCTTTTCAGAGTTAAACGTTTCAACATGGAGAACTTCGTATGTTCGCTTGAGTTCATCCATGTCCATGCCTAAATCTGACACGGCCCACAAGAGTATAGCTTTCTCTGTTGGGCTGCCAGAAATTTCAGGTTCGGATGTTGATGAATGTTTATAGATACTTCCAGTTGTGTTGAGGCCAACTCCTTGTTGGAATAATTCAAGAACTTTAGGGGCCATTGCGTTGGAATATTTTTCCGCTACATTTTGCAGGCCAAGCCAAAACTTGGTGACTCTCATTTGATTCAAGGTTAAGGTACCAGTTTTATCCGTGCAAATAACTGTAGCTGATCCCATGGTTTCGCAAGCAGAAAGTTTCCTCACCATTGCTTGGTCTGCCATCATTCTTTTCATTGAGTAAGCAAGAGTGAGAGTGACAGCCAATGGCAGACCCTCTGGGATTGCCACCACCACAATAGTGACTGCAGCAGCGACAATCCTCACAACCGCATTGAAAATGTCGTTTACATCAGTTTTACTCCCCAGGAACTCAGTGTTCCCATTTTTATCTTGTGAGTTTCCAGTGAAATAACGAATTAACAAGACTACAAGAACAAGAAAAGCGACTGTGAGGCCTACCTTTCCAATGGAGGAGGTTAACTTATCAAGGCGAGCCTGTAATGGTGTCCTTTCCTTGGTGTCTCGTGATATCGAGCTCATCATTTCACCCCATGCTGTGTTGGTTCCCACAGATGTCACTAGCATCTGAGCATATCCATCCACCACTTTTGCACCAGACAGCAAGAAGGGGCTTCTTGAAGGCTCAATTTCTACATGGTCGCTCTCACCTGTCATACTTGATTCATCCACTAGCAAACAATGGCCACTCAAGAACAATCCATCAGCTGGAATCTGATCACCAATCTTAAGGGATGCAACATCTCCCACAACAACATCAAAGATGGATATCTGCTGTGGCCTTCCATTTCTCACTACTTCTACCTTGATGTTGTTGCTTATCTTAGACAATTTGTCAAACTGTCTCTCTTGTCTGATATTGCTGAGTGCGGTAACAACCACCACCAGAAACACTGCTACAAATATACTCCCTCCTTCATACCAGCCTTCCCCCGGGCCATGTTCTTTTATACCAAAACCAAGGGAGAGACCGGCGCAAACAAGAAGGATCAAAATAGTAGTGTCATTGAAAGCTTCCACTACAAAGCTCAGGAAAAACTTAGGCGGTGGCCTCTGATAAGTGTTTGAACCAAATACCTGAATACGTTTGGCAACATCATCATGGCTGCCAGTGATTCCCTTTGCCGGAATGGTTCCAAGAATGTTTGCAACACCTTCAACTCCTCCAAACTCTGTAAAGGCTGACAAATTTTTGTCCTTGACCATACTGGTAATCCTGACCTTGTCAACATCAGGAACCAAAGGATGATGATTGGTCCCATGTTGCGGAATCAGGGACTCAATGATGTCAAGAGTACTGCTGCAATTTGAAGATTGGGTTTGGAAGAGCTTAGAGTAATTATTGGTGTTGGTATTTCTCTTAGATATGACTTCTTTGGCCAAGGCAAGCATGACTCGCCTAGAATAAATTGCTGTGTAAGCAAAACGCCATCTCTTTTTGGCTATGTTGATGGTGTAATTAACAGTGGAGGTTATGTCAATGAGGAATGAGGTGCCATCATATTTAAGATTTTGGTTGCTCATGCTGGATTTTGAGAGAACAACAGAAGTTCTATGATTACTTAATCCAAGAAGATACTAGGAAAGAACTTCATTCTGAATACTCAATGCTGGCTATCTTCTATATATAACATAAATTATGCCAATATTTCGTGCCAGAGGGTACATAGAGGCAATTTCCGAGTAGCTTCCTACAAAGTTGCAAAACAAACAACTGTCTTTTTTTTATAGTCCAATTTAGTCAAACTTGTAAAGGACACGCTCCGTAATTACAACATTCTTGCCGCATAAGTGAAAGTGATTTCCGAGAATACAGTACTTACTTTGCTAACTAATACCAATTTACATTTGAAGACCACTCTTTTTGCTTTCACAGATGACCTAACCAATTTATATTTTATTTCATAAACTTGTAAATATGCACAACTTGAACCGTCTAATTAATTTAATGATGATGTTTTATGACTCTAAATGGGTCTAGTTTTGTATAACAGAAAACAGACTGCGAAACAGAACAATAAAAAGAACTTGCATTGTTATCCAGATTTATGTTATTTTAAAAATCATATGACTATTAGTTAAGGGTGTGAAACTGTTGCATATGCATTAAACTCAATGGAACTAAAAAATTTATAATAAAAACTGCTCCGCTGGTGGGTGTAAAAGACTTTTGTTATAATAATTTTATACATTTTCTTGAAGCCGACATAGAGACGAGTAGTGGGTAACCATAATCCCTATCGCTATTTAATTCAGATCCCAGAATAGTCGGAACACTTACCACAGTTGTATAAATCATTTAAACCTATTAAATATATAATCAGATAGTAACATCATTGATTATTAATTTATATTATTATATTATTATAATATACTGATGAAATGGTCGTTTTATTTTTCAAAAAAATCTGTTAAAAAAACACTTAAAGATTTGAAGGATCCAGAAATATGGTAGTTTCATAAAAAAGGATGAAGTAGAAGAGAAATAGAAATATGCAGAGTTATTTGAGTGGAGGAAGAACGAGCTTCGCGTGGAAGTTAATGGCCTAATTAAAGCTACCAACCAAGTAGAAGAAACCAAAAGAAATTGTATTAAAAAAAGTACCGTGCAACAAGTGCTTGTTGACTAGGTCTGAGAGAATGTGATGTACGATGATATAATTGTCTTTATGTTTCTCAAAAACTCCGGGTAATACCATGCCGTCCTGGCCGGGCATGGATTTTGCGTGGAATTTGCGTGCCTACAACTACAAAATTCCAGACAAATTTCTGGCATTATATTTTTCTTCCTAAATCACTAAGAAAATAAAAAAATTGAACATTGTGTTCAGTTCTTCGAAAATGTTTCTATTTTGTTTTTCCGTTCGTTACAAGGCAATAGCGTACTATTTTATAATCAAATATCATATGTATGATTGATTATTCAGTCTTGGAATTGTAAACTAGGTAGCATAGGACAAGTGATGAATGAGTTCATATGAATCAAACAACTAAGATTTACAAACATCCCGAGTCACTCACAACACAATGCAGTTAATTCAGGTTCCAGGTTTTTTAAGAGAGGTTGTCACTGACTGAAATCCAAACAAAAAATTACTGTAGAAAGTAAGAGTTGAATTGATGAGGACGTGGAGAATGAAGATCATCAAAATATGCGGCTGGTTTCACACACATCCCCATGGACCAAATGACAATTCAAAATGTTATTACTTCCTCACTGGTGTGTGAAACCCGGTGCTGGGCGGCGTCAATGTCGGAAATTTAACTCCGACAACTACGACTTCAGTGTTTTTCTTTTTTTAAATAACCGTGCCAATTTTTTTTTAATTATAAATCATCACCGTTACACTTTCTAAAATGTTTATCGTTCGTAAAGCATATATATATATATATATGTCAAACAGAAAAAAGTTTAACATCACCAAACTAATTTATTCAATTATAAGTATTTAATTAAATTATTTTGAAAATTAGTTGATAAAAAGAAAATAACATGCATAGACATTTATACAATATTTTATACATCACATTTCTTTCTTTTTATGGATAAATCTATTTATGATAGACACTGAAAAATTTAAATTAGTTTTCCTTCAAAACTTTGAACCAATTTAGTCCCTAAACTCTATAAATGTGTTTGAAACATTTTTGTTTCAATGTTAAATGAGAAACGTATTTGAAACATTAAATGAACTTAATAAAATTTGGACTAAATTTACACAATTACAAAATTGAGAGAGTAAATTGGTTCAGACTTTACAAAAAGGACTAATTCCAAATAAATTTTGCAATCTCATTATTTTAATAAAAGCCCAGTTATTTAAATTACGTTTTTACTTTCAAGCATCAGACTTTCGTGGTAAAATGCATTTTCCTATAAAATATACGTACGTTCCGTTGTTTTCGGATTTACGCTACGTTCGAGTCTTTCAATATTATTTAGATTATTTCAAAGTGAAGTTTAATTTCACGCTTTAAGACAACAACTATTAAAATGAGATATCATATCTTGAAAAATGTGGTTAAATGTGAACAAATACATTACTAAGTACATAAGTTAACATTTGGTAAGTGATATCAATGCAAAAGAAAAGAAAAATAAAAAACACATTGAATTCTGTCCTAACAAAAAGTCTTGGTTAGTTAAACAAAAGTGTGCTCCACGTCATGCAAAAACATGAGGATAAGAATATTACATTATATAATATATTATTTGAATATGAGAATGAAAGTTATAATTGTTATCTTGAATATATAAGATCAAGTACAACTTTTTTTTTTTTTAAATCGATACTTAGGAAACATGTACTGTAGTATCTACCTAGATCCTGTGCGAGGTACTAACAAATTTATTTGATAAGCAAAAACAATTATGTGAAATAAACTGAGTAAAAATATTTATGAATGATGAAGCATTACTAGAGTAGATGAATCTAAAGTGCAGTTTTGTGAGTTTCTGTAATAAGTCGCAGTAAGGAACCTGGCGTCAACCCAATTACCTCATTTGAGGTTTAATTGTCAACCATTACTCGTTTTCTGATTAATTAAGAACATTACCAGCAGACTCTGCAGTTCATCTACCTTACCCACTAATCTATCTATTTCACGGACTTGATTAATATTCACTCTAAAATCACTTGAACTAAATAAAAGGATTGAAATCAAGTTATTAAAAATTAGGACTTTCAACAATATTTATTAAGACTCTATTGGGTGTACTTTGATTCAACTTTTGGTTAAAAACAAGTTGGAACCAAACCTATAAACTTCAATTAATGAATATAAAATAAATCCAAATCAAAAGATTATATACAATTCGATTTAATTTGAATATAAAAACATAACCAACTTTTCACGTTTGGTTTGGATCAGGTTGCTATTTTATTTATTTATTCTTACATGTACCTATCTTTATCTCTTTTTATATAATAATCTAATATTATTTCACGATGAATAGTTTAATGTTTTATTCTACCACTATAACTATAACTAGATATTTATTCTCTGTAATATTTTGAATATTATTAAACAATTTATTTGTAGATATTGTTAACATTCTTTCCTTTTTTTTATCAATAGGGGCTCTATGGCTTTTACAACAAAAGATAAACAAATGCTATGTTATTTGTATACATTGTGAAATAAATATGAAATAATCTCCAGAATCTATCTCTCATAAGTTTCACAAACCTTTTAGATACACATGGATAGTATTGCGTAAAATCCAAAACATAAATATATGAGTCTCTTTATATTTTTCCATAAATTTCTTATTTTTTGTCAATATATAATTTGGAACTCTTTTCATCACACATACTTATAAGCATAACCACATTAGACATTAGATTGTTTTCATCTCACACGTCCCTTATAAATGAGTGAAATAATAAGTGATATAATAATATTAAAATAATTAATTTCAGTTCAGGTTAGGTCAGTTTTGGAGTGTCAAAGAGTAAATTTTGGTTCTGGAAAAAGAAAATCTATATCCATCCAAAAACAATCAGTTTCAATTGATTTTTCATTTATTTTCTGAACCAAACATAAAAAAAAATAAAAATAAAAAATAAAGCAATTCATAAGCTTCCCACATACTTTATTATTGGGATTAAAAATATATTAATCTCATCTTGAATAGAGAATTTTATAATTTCTAAGAAATTCAAATATAATTTAAATAGTCTTCTTTTCATATTATTTCATTTTTCTAATGTTTTGTTTGGATGAAGTAATTCAAATTTATTTATTTTTATTTGGATAGTGTACTTCAATTATCATCAAATATAAAAAAAAATATTATTTCAATCCTGCAATTATCAACAAAAAAAAGACTATTACATACCTTAATTGAAAAAATCTTGTTGGCAACCATCCAAAAATAGTCAGCTTTGAAAACTTGAATCTACATCGACCAATAAATAATCTCAATAATGCAAATAAAAAAAATTAATATCAACACCGACTAAAAACTTACCAATAAGGTTAAAAGAAAAAAAAAATAGTCTCGACAACAATAAAAACAATGCTAATTGACATTAGTTAAAAAACAATTCGACCATTGATTCAAAAAATCCAAATTAACCGTGATAGAAAACAAAAAATACAAATGACATCAATTATAAACAATGCATGGTGATGTTAACAAAAAAAAAAGGCATGTTTAATATGACCTAGAAAAGCACGATTAATGTAAAAATATAACCTTGATAATAACAATAAAAAAATAATCACAGTTTACTTTTAATTTAAAATAAATCATTTTGATATAAGTAAAAAAGAAAAAAAAAAGAAATTGAGTCAATAATATTTTAAGATATCTCATTCCAAGTTGAGGTAAAAAGAATACGAATGGAATAAACAAGAATAATGAAGAAGACAGTATGAAAAACTTTAAATTATTACTTTAAATTCACAATTCTTAATAAAAAAAATTACTCATAAATTTCTTTTCTATAATGTTAATTTCCTTTAAATTTGTCTATTAAAAAGTCCTCTTTTATCACAAAAGTACTTAAAAAAATCATTGGAAAAATCAATTAACCTCTCAAAAACTTCTCCTCAAGACACAGACTTAATGTATCGTACTAGTGATGTAATGCATTTATTAACTAAAAGCAAGGAACATGTTGTCCTATTTTCCATAGGTGCCAAACTGCACGCAGAGAGGGTAGGTAAGAAAAAGACTTGACTAATAACTCCAACACTTTAATGCATGCTTCAGAAAAAAAGAGTGCGCTTACACAACGCAACTACTTTTGAGGGTTTCCAATGCATTTTTTTAAACACACTACGTTGTTAACTAAATTCTATTAAAGATCTAAACTATTTCGTGCTCCAGGTATTATTTAACGAGTTTTCTAATTTTATAATTTTGGATATATTTAAAGTAATTATAGAGTGATTGTTTAAAGAAGAATATTGAGATGAATAGTAATTGGTGATTGTTGAAAAAGAGAAATACCTAGTTACTTGGACACCGAAAATGTGTGGACTTTTCCCCAGTATATTAAATCACCGACTGGGAGGCGGAAACTACCAGGCAATTTCGTGGAAAATGACATTCAGAATTTTGTGATACTAAAGTGAGCAAATACTGACCAGCAAACAAAAATCTTCCTTAGACAACTTCGCAGCATCTTCCAACGTCATTCTTAATCAACTATTATATGCTTTCTAAAACCTATTAGTCAAATCATCCCCATCATAGGGTTGCTTTTATGCCAAGCAACTTCTTCCATTGCCAACTACTTCCAACAATGGAAAAGATGGCCAATAAGTCCAAATTCAGACATCGAATCAGATAAACCATCACAATGTAAATATTTCCTAGGTAATACTTACAAAAGAAAAGGTTCACAATCGCGTGCATGACTTTTTTTTCGCATCTTGTTTAGACAACGTGCTATCCATTCCGGCGCAAATAGGTAGCAATCTTACTAGAAAGAAGCGTTGTGCTATTTAAAATAGCACGTAGAAAAAAGTGAAAAATGGGCGTAATTTGCAATCCGCCCTACATTACGCCCAAATTATAATCCTCAGTCGGTTTGCACACTTATTATCCACCCTACAGACAGCTATGTAACAAACTTCCGAAATTAAAATAACTGAATAAAAATATCACTTTTTTTTTTTAATTTAAGGTAGAATAAACTTTAAAAAAGACTAATGAAATATATGAAAATAACCTGTCCACAAATAGAAATATAAATAAATCTATATGTTGATAACTAAAACTTAATAAAAAACACTAATTATTTATTATCTTCATACGATTAATGTATATCATGTTATGAATAAATTCAAACAATACTCACCACTATTATTTAAAAAAATAATTAATAATCATTATCCTACACATAAAGAATATATATTGAGGAAATAAATTATATATTTTATTAGAACAAAATATTTGTTTTTCCTCAATTCAAACTGCAAATGTGAGACCCCACACTGTGAAACCCCTTTTATTCTCTCCTTTCTCTTTCCACTTCATATTCACTGAAAACACTCACCAGCTCAACGTTCCTCATTTTTTTTTTTCTCTGCACTGGTCTCCTTCACTCCCTCAAACCAGAGGACTACATCCCCTTCTGACCCATCCTTCTTCCTGAATTGCAGCAAACAAGTCAGAAGGATCAGCCAGGACTTCCCTTCCTAGCTAAACCTCCATCTTCTCAACGTAAGTAGAAATTGCTTCTCACTTCTAATCAATTTCGAATTCTGGAAGTTCTTCTTGAGCTAGACTGAAATTAGGGCCTTATCCTTACTGTGTGAACCTCCATTTCAGTCTCTTAGGTTGTAATTCGGGGTGCCTCAATGTGAGAAGCCATACTTGCTAGTTGGTGATCAATTAAGGTAAGGGAAGTTAACTCTCCACTCAATTTTCGTGTAAAATGTGTCTTTGAGTGATTTGATTGCATGACCATGTGTTTAATTGATGTTTGGAACTGCTTGTTGTGTGAAATTAAGTTTTGGGTGAATTTGTGTGGCTCTGCATGTGAAGAACAGATGGGAATCCTGGTAATTTTGCCTAGGCGAGCAGCTCTCACTTGAGCGAAAATATCAGAGGGTTGCATCTGTCACTGCGCTAGGTCTCGCCTAGGCGAGCTGGGGTCGCTTGAGTGAGAGATCCTCTCGTCTAAGCGAACCTGCTTGGCCTAAGCGAGAGTTCGCTCAGAATTGTTAAGTTGCCACTGTAAGAGGTCTCGCCCAGGCGAGAGCAGCTCGCCTAAGTGAGACAACTCTCTAGCTCAGGCGAGATCCTCTAGCTTGAGCGAGATTCACTGCAGAATTTGATTCCTTCTCTGTTTTAGATTAAATGAAACTGTGCTAAGTGGATTGGTGTGATAATTGTCTATCTTGTACGTGAATTTCATGATAGTAGTCAGTGTGATGGAATTGTGTGAATATTGGTCTGTATAGGAATGTGGTGGAATTAGGATTTCAAGGGAAATTCTAAAGATGATGGTTTTAGTGAATGTAAGGACATGAGGACTCATATTGGTGGTATCCTGACGCTCCTATAACCATTAAAGACTCATATAGAGTATAATGGATTATGTCGGGAGGAGTAGCAGGAGGTCCTAGTCTATGGACCCAATCCGTCATAGACGTGAAGGGGACTTACCTTGGGAGTGGTTGGGTGAATACCCCTTGTGCACAAAACTCTGCAGAGTTTGGGAACCGTCACGAGTGCAAGCCACCAAGAGCTCCAATGTCACTTACATAATCCGGATATCGAGTCTAGAATTGAGATTGTGTTATGATTGTGGCAATTTGAACAATTCTGATAATTGTGATAGACCTTGATTGATGCTTAATTATTAAATTGCATGATTTCTCTCTATTTAAGTTAGCTTACCCTTCTTGCATATGTTTGTTCTGTGTGTCCATCCCTCTTGCAATGATCGCCCCTAACGATTGGCGTGAGCAGCTAAAAGTGCAGGTGAGGATACACCCCTCCTGGATAGGAGTTGAGTAGTGTTTGGGGCGCTTCCAGCAGTAGATTTTACCCTTTCTCTTACTTAGATGTTTGGGATGTTTTGTAACCCCTTTTTGTAAAGGTTGTATGTATAGACAATGCAAGTATGGTTAACTAAGGATGACTGTATTAATACTTTGTACTGGCATATTCCTATCACCTGCCTTTGAATTATCATAATATAATGTTTTGTTTGATAGCATAAAAACTATTAAAACGGGATGTTACACACTCTCTTTTCCCTTTTCTTTTCTTCTTTCTTTTTCACTCTCCCTATACTCTACTGCCACTCTCACAACCAACTCACTGCCATTCCAACCTTTTCACCATTTCTGTTTCCTCTGCCCCCTCTCTCTAAGCCAGAAATTTGATTGCCAACCTAATTCTTTCCTCAACTCTGCAGCAACAAACGAACCTGAAACAAGGGCAGAAGTTTTCCCCTTAATTAAGTCTCCCTCTCTTCCTTGTAAGTTAACTTTAGCTCCTCAATTCCCTTCAATTTCGAGTTCTGGAACTATGTACATGCTAAAATCGGATATGGATCACATTCTCACCCTATAAACCTTATTTCAGCTCCCTAAGTTGTGCTTGGAAGCGCTCGCTGTTAAAAAGGGTCTTGCTTGTGAGCAAATTATAGAGGTAAGGGAAGCTAACCGAAATTCTTCTCATTTAAACAATGAATCATGTTTGATTGAAGCTTTGTGTGCTGAATTGATGTTTGAAACGCATGTGTGGTTGTTTGATTGTTGTGTGCCATGAAATCAGTGCTCCTGCATGTGGGATCAGTGGAGTGACCTGGTATTCTCGCCTAGGCACCAAGAGCTCCAACGTCGCTTACACAATTCGGATATCGAGTCTAGAATTATACTATTGAACTATGTGTTATGAATGATGTTATATTGTGAATTGTATCATTTTCTCTTATTCCAGTTAGCTTACCCTTTTGTTTATGTTTGTATGTTCTTGTGTGTTCTCCTTTGCAATGATCACCTACGGTTGGTGTGAGCAGAGCTGAATCCAGATGATGATACCCCCCTTCTGAGTAGGAATTGATCCTTGATGATGTGATAATTTCGGGCCAGATTTTTGTGAAGTCTTTATTAATCGCGTAGTTTAGGCCTTCTCCTTATATCTACCCTTGTCTTCCAGGGATTTGTATGGCTATTTTTGGATGATTGTACCAGCGGTATATACTTGTGTATATGACTGTTATTCCTACTATCTGCTATGCTTGATCATAATATAATGTTTTATTTGATAGCTTGAAAAATTATTAAATGGGATGTTACATTTTTTGTATCAGAGCAGTAGTTCTTTAGGGTCTGTAGGTGTGAGCTTGCCTAGTTTCTGTTGTGTGTTTCTCATAGTGTTTTGGTGTAGTTGTGGTATCTATTAGCTAGACTGATGGTTCTCTCTTTGTGTGGTCAGAGCTATGGCACCTAGGCCTCCTCCTCCTCCTCCTCCTCTTCCTAACCAGGATAGTTCTCACTTGGTGGGGACGATTGAGGTGATGTTAGCAGCCATGCAGTAGCAGAATGCTAACATGGTGAATCAGCACAACTTAGCCTTGCAGCAAATAGAGTCTGCCAGGCTCGCAGCAGAGGCGACTCAACAGAGGCATTTGGAAGCCCTGCATCAGTTGGGGGAGAATCGTTCTGCAGCTGGATCTTCCCAAGCTCCACCATCACAATTACAAGAGTGGAGTTTGGAGGATTTTCTTCAACATCACTCATCCCGCTTCGATGGCAAGACCACTCTGGATGAGGCAGATCAGTGGATGAGGGATATGAAGCGGATTTATGATGCCAAGAGGTGCCCAACAGAGAATAGATTGGCATATTTTGAGTATTTGCTGGCTGGAGAGGCTGTCCACTAGTGGTCTAGTATGAAGATGATGCTAGAAGACAACAGGGAGTCTGTCACTTAGGAGTTGTTCAAGAAGAAATTTTATGCTGAGTACTTCCTAGACAGTGTGAGATATGCCAAAGAGGTGGAGTTCTTGCAACTGATGCAAGGAGAGATGTCAGTATCAGAGTATGCTGAAAAGTGCAAGCACCTGGGCAGATTCCACACCTTGAGGATGGCTGAGGATTGGCAGTGTAGGATGTTTGAGAACAGGTTGAGAGGCGATCTTAAACTCATGGTGGCTCCGCTCTCTATAAAGGAGTTCCCTGCTTTGGTGGAGAAAGCAAGGGTAATGGAGAAGCTAAAAGCTGAAGTTGAAGCTCAGCAGCGATCTCAGCAGAAGGTGGGAGGACCATCTGGGTCCACAAGCCGACAGGATGATAGGAGAAAACCCTACTCTAGACCTCCACCTCAGGGATCCAGGAGATTTTCACCTCAGTCTCATCAACCTAAGTCTCATCAGCATCAGTCTCCTCAACATCACTCTCACAGGCCTCGGTGATTTCATTATGGAGGGCCCCACATGAGGAGTGTTTGCCCCCTACTTGGTGGTAGGCAGACATGTCACAGATGTGGCCAAGAAGGCCACTTCCTCAGAGATTGTCCCACTGGTAGGAGTGTAGTGTCGAGGCCTCCAACGCAGTCTCAGCCATAGTAGACACGGGGAAGTGCAAGGCCCCAGGCAGCTGGCCGAGTGTATGCCATGACGGGTACAAAAGCAAACAGATCAGGTAACCTCATCATCGAATCTTGTGATTGCCGGTAGGAGCTTGCATGTTTTATATGATTCGGGAGCGACACACTCTTTTGTGTCGGAGTCTATAGTGATAGAGTTGGGTCTTCCGGTGAAGGAACTCCAATACGACCTGGTGGTGTCCACACCTGCTTCTGGGTTGGTCAGAACCTCGACGTTGTGTGCTAGATGTTCGATCAAAGGTTGAAGGACGCAAGTATAGGGTAAACCTTATTTGTTTACCTCTAGAAGGACTGAATGTGATCTTGGGAATGGATTGGCTATCTGCTAATCACATTCTCATTGATTGTAATGAGAAGAAGGTGTTGTTTCCCAGCTCGGAGGATGAAGATATGTTGTTATCCTCACAGCAGGTGGATCAAGCCATCAAAAAGGGATCTCGGTGTTTCTTAATTCTAACTCAACTATCTGTTGAGAATGGGGATGGACACCTTGAGACGCCAATGGTGAGGGAATTCTCAGATGTTTTCCCTGATGAGGTGTTTGGCTTTCCTCCTTCCAAGGAGATAGAGTTCTCTATTGATCTGGTGCCTGGAGCAAGACCAGTATCAATAGCACCCTATAGGATGGCTCCTGCTGAACTAGCAGAGTTGAAGAAACAGATTGAGGAACTGCTTAAGAAACAGTTCATCAGACCCAGCGTGTCACCTTGAGGAGCGTCGGTGTTATTGGTCAAGAAAAAGGATGGCAACTCTAGGCTTTGTGTGGATTACCTACAACTCAACAAGCTAACCATCAAGAAAAAATATCTTCTGCCAAGGATAGATGACTTGATGGATCAGTTGCACGGTGCTGCGGTGTTTTCAAATATCGACCTAAGATCGGGATACCATCAGATTAGAGTTAAGTTTGATGATGTGCATAAGACCGCTTTCAGATCCAGATATGGGCACTACGAGTACGTAGTGATGCCTTTCGGTGTGACTAATGCCCCTGCCTTGTTCATGGACTATATGAACAGAATCTTCAGCCCGCTTCTAGACAAGTTCGTGGTGGTTTTCATCGACGACATCCTGATATATTCCAGAACTCGAGAAGAACATGTGGAGCATCTGAGAACAGTTCTAAGCATCTTGAGAGAAAAGCAGTTGTATGTGAAATTGTCAAAGTGCAAGTTTTGGATGACCACGATCCAATTTATGAGGCATATGATCTCAACTCAGGGCATATTCATGGACCCATCCAAAGTAGAGGTTATGTTAAAGTGGGAACGTTCTAAATCAATGACTGAGATTATGAGCTTTATGGGACTGGCAAGTTACTACAGGAGGTTCATCGAGGGGTTCTTTAAGATCGTGGCACCCTTGACACGGCTGACTCGTAAGGATCAATCTTTTGCTTGGACCAACCGGTGCGAAAATAGTTTCCAAGAGTTGAAGCGGAAGCTGACTAGTGCTCCCGTATTGGTGATTCTTGATACCAGTAGACCCTTTGAGGTTTATTGTGATGACTCCTATCAAGGGTTAGGGTGTGTTCTGATGCAAGAACGAAGAGTGGTTGCCTACGCCTCAAGGTAGCTTAACAGTCATGAGAAGAACTACTCCACACACGATCTTGAGTTAGCAACTAGTGTTTGCACTGAAAATCTGGAGACATTATCTATATGGTGCTCAGTTCCAAGTTTTCAGTGACCACAAGAGCCTGAAGTACCTGTTCGACCAGAAAGAGTTGAACATGAGGCAGAGGCGATGGATGGAGTTTTTAAAATACTTTGACTTCGAGTTATTGTACCATCCGAGAAAGCGAATGTGGTGACAGATGCTCTAAGCCGAAAAACAGTTCATGCATCTTATATGATGGCTAGGGAATTGGATCTGGTGGAGCAGTTCAAAGACATGGAGTTGCAGGTGACTTTAGGAGAGGATGTCATTAGATGCAACCATCTAACAGTGTTTAGTGATTTCCTCGTCCTAATAAAGGAGAGGGAATTATCTGATCCCAAGCTGCAGAGAACAGTGGAGTTGCTTGGCACTGAGAAAGCCAAGGACTTTGTAATAGGAAGTGATGGCGTGTTGAGATTCAGAGGCAGAGTTTGCATACCTAAAGACTTGGAGGTGAAAGGTATGATTCTTGAAGAGGGGCACAAGAGTCGTTTTAGCATGCTATGGATTTTGTTACCCATTTACCACGGACAGTGAGGAGCCATGATACCATATGGGATATAGTAGACTGTCTAACTAAGAGTGCCCACTTTCTAGCAGTGAATATGAGGATGTCCATGACGGCACAATTGTATATCAGCGAGATTGTGAGATTGCATGGAGTGCTGACGAGTATAGTCTCTGATAGGGATCCACGATTCACATCCCGGTTCTGGCAAACACTGCAGGGTGCCCTGGGCAGTAGACTGACTATGAGCTCAGCTTATCACCCCTAGACAAATGGCCAGTCCGAGCGGACAATCCAGTCTCTTGAGGATCTCTTGCGGACGTGTGTGCTGGATCATCTTGGTGCATGGGATGAGGTCCTACCTTTGGTGGAGTTCACCTATAATAACAACTTCCATGTAAGCATTGGCATGGTGCCATATGAAGCTCTCTATGGCAGGAGATGTAGGAATCCTTTGTGTTGATACCAAGATGGAGAGTCAGTGGTAGTGGGACCAAAGTTACTGAGACAGACCACTGAGAAGGTCAAGTTAATACGAGAGGATGAAGGCGTCTCAAAGCAGACATAAATCCTATGCTGATCAGAGAAGATCTTTGGAGTTTGCAACTGGAGACCATGTTTTCTTTAGGATTACCCCGACCACTGGTGTGGGGAGGGTTATTCGCTCAAGGAAGCTATCTCCTAAGTTCATTGGTCCATATCAGATTTTGAGGAGGATTGGACTAGTGGCCTACGAGATCGCCCTACCTCCTCAGTTGTCCAACCTTCACTCAGTGTTTCATGTCTCCCAACTCAGAAAGTATGTGCCTGACCCCTCACATGTGCTTGAGAGAGAAGATTTACAGATTACAGGGGATCTCTCAGTGGAGGTTCAGCCTGTTGGCCTTGGTGATAGTCAGACAAGGCAATTCAGAGGGAAGTCCATCAGTCTAGTTCAGGTTATCTGGGACAAGAAAACGAGTGATTCCACCTGGGAATTAGAAGAAGACGTGAGAAAATCTTATCCATACATGTTCTCTGGTAAGTCTGAATTTTCGGGTCGAAAATTTTTGCTATTAGGGAGAATGTGAGACCCCACTCCCTTTTCCCTTTTCTTTTCTTCTTTCTTTTTCACTCTCCCTATACTCTACTGCCACTCTCACAACCAACTCACTGAGACTCCAACCTTTTCACCATTTTTGTTTCCCCTGCCCTCTCTCTAAGCCAGAAATTTGATTGCTAACCTAATTCTTTCCTCAACTCTGCAACAGCAAACGAACCTGAAACAAAGGCAGAAGCTTTCCCCCTAATTAAGTCTCCCTCTCTTCCATGTAAGTTAACTTCAGCTCCTCAATTCCCTTCAATTTCGAGTTTTGGAACTATGTCCATGCTAAAATCGGATAAGGATCACATTCTCACCCTATGAACCTTATTTCAGCTCCCTAAGTTTTGCTTGGAGGCGCTCACTGTTAAAAGGGGTCTTGCTTGTGAGCAAATTATAGAGGTAAGGGAAGCTAACCGAAATTCTTCTCATTTAAACTGTGAATCATGTTTGATTGAAGCTTTGTGTGCTGAATTGATGTTTGAAACGCATGTGTGGGTGTTTGATTGTTGTTTGCCATGAAATCAGTGCTCCTGCATGTGGGATCAGTGGAGTGACCTGGTATTTTCGCCTAGGTGGGTGGTTCTCGCCCAAACAAAAACACCAGAAAACCCACCCCTATTACTGCGCGAAGTCTCGCCTAGGCGAGCTGGAGTCGCTTAAACGAGAGATACTCTCGTCTAAGCGAACCAGTCTAGCCTGAGCGAGAGTTTGCCCAGTTTTTAATCTTTGCCACTATTAGAGCCTCGATCAGGCGAGACCAACTCGCCTAAGCGAGATGGCCTCTCGCCTGGGCTAGAATGTCTAGCTTGAGCGAGAGCTATTGCAGTGGGATACTTCAACTTCTATTTTAAAGAGTAAAATCATATGTTTTGATGTGGTTTTGTGCAAATAGACTCTTCTATGCTTGGAATGTCATTATTAATGTGTTGTATGATGAATTTGGAAGAACATGAATTATAAGGAATTGTGGCTGGAATAGAATTTCATGGGAAATTCAGGAGAACTTGTTAGTGTGTGTAAGGATGTGTGGAATCCATATTGGTTGGTATCCTGAAACTCCAATAACCATTCATGCTCAAATAGAGCAGAATGGGTTATGTCGTGAGGATTAGCAGGAGGTCCTAGTCTTTGGACTCGATCAAGTCCTAGACGCGAAGGGGACTTACCCTGGGAATGGTCGGGTGATAACTACTTGTGTCCATACTCTAGAGTCTGGAAACCGTTACAGGTGCAAGCCACCAAGAGCTCCAACGTTGCTTACACAATCTGGATATCGAGTCTAGAATTAAACTATTGAACTATGTGTTATGAATGATGTTATATTGTGAATTGTATCATTTTCTTTATTCCAGTTAGCTTACCCTTTTGTTTATGTTTGTATGTTCTTGTGTGTTCTCCTTTGCAATGATCACGTACGGTTGGTGTGAGCAGAGCCGAATCCAGATGATGATACCCGCCTTCTGAGCAGGAATTGATCCTTACTTGATGTTGTGATAATTTTGGGCCAGATTTTTATGGAGTCTTTATTAGACGCGTAGTTTAGGCCTTCTCCTTATATCTACCCTTGTCTTCCAAGGATTTGTATGGCTATTTTTGGATGACTGTACCAACGGTATATACTTGTGTATATGAATGTTATTCCTACTATCTGCTATGTTTGATCATAATATAATGTTTTATTTGATAGCTTGAAAAACTATTAAATGGGATGTTACAGCAAATCAATGTCACATTAAGGCTTTGCAACAATCTTGTTAATTATTTAGAAAAACTGGAGACATTTAAAATTTATTTTTCTTCAACATTCGACATTCTTTACAAAATTACAACCATTTAATTCCTGATCAATATATAAAACTGATTTATAAAATAAAATTTACATTCACTTATATAATAAGTTATGTAAGATCTCCAATAATAATAATAATAATAATGAAAATGGTGTGTGTACGTAATGGTGGTGACAACAAATATAGTGTAATTCATGATGATAGTTATAATGTGGGCAGTGATGAGTGTTAGAGTTGACAACAAGAACAACGGTGACAAAAGCGTTGATAGTACTTCTAATAGAGGTGAGTGGTATAAAAATAGAAAGAAAATGAATTCTTTCATCCAATTGCCTTCTAACCAAACTCTCTTCAAGATAAGAAATATATTGCCTTCAACCCCAACTCTCCTCAGGATAGGAAATATACTACTCTAACAAGATAGAGAAATCATATTCTATTGATGCAGCAAACGAATGATTATAGCTAGAATTCATCCTATTATATTCCGACCAAAGATCCTTAATGTTTTTTATTTGCACTTTAGTACCTTGACAGAAGGACCAAGTCCCCATACCAAAAGGTAGAAGGAGAATTGCCCTCGTAAGTGTGATTAAGAGAATGGAATGCTAAGTGGCATGATTGTGTTTTACAGCATTTCCCGTCCTTTACACAGAATCAAGAAATTTATTGAAGGTTTAGTTAGGACTTTTAAAGAAAATTGTAATTGCATTCGAATGAAATTGCTGCTCTGGTTTAAAAAAAAAAAAAACATAGATCAGTGTTTTAAAGCGACTTTGTACAACAGCGAGCACGACACAAAACTAGTTGGTTCAAACTAGCACGTCAGCATAGTTAAACATTGCATGTTGGTTGAGAGACAGGAAATTCGTTCGGGATGTTTTGTCTCCGGTGAGAGACTGGTTTCGACACCGAAAGATGGCGACTTGGTGGAGGTGAAGATGTTTTCGAACTGCAACCCTTCCTTACGATGTATTCAACAATTCATGACCTAAATTCCCCTCTTTATTTATTGAATTTTGTTTTCACATTTTATATATTATTTTATTATTCTCTATTAGAGTTGCGTTAGACTGTGGCATTGTTGTTGAAAACGGAGTGGATGTGAATTCTAGAAATTTGTGTCTAGGTGACATTTTCTAAACTTTATGAATATTGGTTTCGATTTACAAACAAAAAATAAACAAATAAATGCATTATTTGAATACATATTGGTGACATGGTTACATTATGGCTGAATTTTTCAATTATGTCTACTATTCCATTTTTTCTTTAATTAAAAAACAACACACATTTTTAAAATTCATATGTGAGAATGTTTTATTCACATGTTCGGTAGAACAAGATAGATTTGCATGTAAAAATTGCCTCAGAACGATTTATTAAATTACATAGGGACTATATTGGAATTTTCATATTGTAACTTATTCCTTCCCTTTATCTTAGCTCTCAAATAAAAAATGACAAACGAGAGTTCTCCTGGTTTATCCACTCAAGCATCCAAACAATAGAAAGTATCTTTTACCCCAAAATCTTTCAAACGTAAACATCTTGATATTTTGTATATTCCCTTTTTCTTTTCACATCTCGGATGCTCGGGAGTCTCCTTCTCAGCTCCAGAAGGACCGAAGGTTTCAGGGATTGGGATTACTCTTTGTTCTCAGTCCTAAAGGAAGAAGGATCTCTATCTCTCTGATCCAGTGATTTTTCCAAGGCATCAAATTAAGATTGTCATGTTTTGCTTATTGATGTACTGATTGTTAAGCTTATGCACAGTTGTTTGTTGAGGCAACCAGAGAGGCCATTGAACAAATTATTTTCGGATTTTCCTCTTGGGTTGGTCCTTAAGATTGCAGTTTTAGCATTCGATAAGAATTGCCTAAAGGTACCTGTTTTTTCCATATCTGTGATGGTGAAATTACCCCTCCCCGCTTTCCAATGAACAAATCATGTTCCTCATAATAGGTTTTGTTTTGGTTTTTTCCCCTTCTTCCTTCCCTTTCTTTTTCTCTACTTATTCTTCCTTTCTTCGGATGTGCCTCATCTCTTTTTTCTCTTCTTATTGTTGGTGAGGCTATTATTGTTCATCTTATTGTTCTATTTTTTCAAAATTTCAATATTTAGTTCTGTTTTTTTCTAAACGTTTGATAGAGTTTCAGAACCATGTTATTTTATTAAACCTAGATCGTTGTGCCTAATTCTTTTCAGTCATAGGACAATGTCTTAGATTTCAGTCATGATTTTTTTTGTTTTTAATATCTTTTTTCTTCTTCTTCCATTCTTTTAGATATATATATATATATATTTTTTTTTTTTGCTATGACTTCTGCTACAGGGCATCCGCCATATGTATATGACAGTTTTAATTTTTTTCTTATCGCATCAACGCACCTACTACACTTTTTATTCATTTTTTTCTCTCCTCTCAAAACCCGCACGAACTCATTTTATACTTTCTTTCTCTTCCGTTTTTTCGTTTTCCACTCTTCCCTCTATTTCAAAGAAAGCACATAGTATAAAGGTATCAAGGTGTACCGAACTATGCCTTTATCTTACGTTATTATATCAATAGTATTAGACCGCCCAGAGAGGAGAGAAACTATCATATACATATGGCAGATGCCCTATAGCAGAAGTCATAGCAAAAAAAATAACAATATATATCTAAAAGAATGGAAGAAGAAGAAAAAATATATTAAAAACAAAAAAAATCATGACTGAAATCCAAGACATTGTCCTATGACTGAAAAGAATTAGGCACAACGATCTAGGTTTAATAAAATAACATGGTTCTGAAACTCTATCGAACGTTCAGAAAAAACAAAACTAAATACTGAAATTTTGAAAAAATAGAACAATAAGATGAACAATAATCTTAAGGACCAACCTTAGAGGAAAATCCAAAAATAATTTGTTCAATGGCCTCTTTGGTTGCCTCAACAAACAACTGTGCATAAGCTCAACAATCATTACATCAATAAGCAAAACATGACAATCTTAATTTGATGCCTCGGAAAAAAAAATATACAAAATATCAAGATGTTTACGTTTGAAAGATTTTGGGGTAAGAGGTACTTTCTATTGTTTGGATGCTTAAGTGGATAAACGAGGGGAACTCTCGATTGTCCTCTTGTTTGAGAGCTAAGATAAAGGGAAGGAATAAGTTACAATATGAAAATTCCAATATAGTCCGTATGTAATTTAATAAATCCTTCTGAGAAAATTTTTACATGCAAATCTATCTTGTTCTACCAAACATGTGAATAAAACATTCTCACATATGAATTCCCTAAGATGATAAATATTTCACAAACCAAAAGCTCCATAATGTCAAGGATATTGGAAAATAACAATTTGAAATGCCCCATTTTCAAATTGCAACAAGAGAGTTGAGATGCGTTTATGGAGAACGCTAGGCCCCCAAAGCCCCTAAGCATAACCAAATTTCTTGGCAAGTGAAATTGCTAAATCTTTAAACTTTATCCTCTACAGTAGTGCGCAAAGACAGGCAAAAGAAATTTGGCCCAACAAATTCAGGTTAAAAGAAGACTTCGAGACTTCTATCACCAGCTGAAAAGTACCCAAGTAATTGGGGAACTCACACTCAAAACCTAACTAATGAGAGGGAGAACCAAACACTTAAATACACCATCAAGCACCTCATACTCAATGTGGGAACCCGAGTTCCTATCATAGCACCATCCTAAGAGTTAAAAACCTCTACGGCTTTCACTATACAACACTTCACCATTGCGAAATCTTTAAACTTCATTCTTCCTTCTACAGTAGCGTGCCAAACAGGCAAAAGAAGTTTGGCCCATAAAATCCAAGGTAAAAGAAGACATCAAGACATCTATCCAAGTGAACCCATCATGTAAATAGCTAGCTATTAAGGAGTGAAAACCAAACACTTAAATACTCGTTTGAGCATTTCATGGATATAAAATTCAATTTATCTAGACTCCAGCACAACCCCTCAAATCATTTTACCTTATGATATGTTCAAATTCAAATACATCGGACTACAGTAACTACATTTGTTTTTTATGTTATCATGCCATGCAACTACACAAGTCTGAATCCTTTGTAACTTACTAATTACTAATAAAAATGTTGTAACTTACTAATAAAAATGAAAATCAGAACATAATTCAAAAGTTAGAGTGAAGCAAATGCAAAACCTGGATACTTGATTCGTTAAGCTCTATGAGATGTCACTTTTTATAACTTCTGCACCAAACAAAGAAGGAATAAATTACTTCTATGCAACCGGCTTTTCAAAATTATTCTGAGACAACAAATATTTAAAGTTATGCACAATCAACATTATGTTGATATATATATTGTGTGAAGCATCAAAACACACCAGTCTCCTCCACCAACACAGCTGACATTTTCAAGCAGGCATAACAAAGCAGCAATGTCAAAAAATGGTGGATAGCATCGTCTGTTAATACAGTATCTATATGATTTCTATTTTCTAGCAGTCATGATTCAAGAACCAATAAAAAGTTGTCTGAAGGACAATACCATCCCATGTGTGACATCAATTTGATCCATCATCTATAATATATATAAAGGGTATAAAGGGGATATTAAGGTTTGTTGTACACATTTTTTTATTTTAGTTTACCCCTATAACTCTTCCTAGAAAAGAAAAAAAACAAGTTATCCCTATAATTTACATTATTTACACCAGTCATATCTGTATCCACATTCTGAAAACCATCCACTTCAATTATCTAACTTTGATTAATTTTTTTACTTTTAAAAAATGCATATAGGCAGAACGTTCCTCCTTTCCCTAAGTACAAATAATGATAGTCCATACAAAATTTCCACACCAAAGTATAAGATTCAACAAAGAATACCCAAGTATGGAGACCCCAGATTCCTATATTTCCAATTTTCCTTGAGACTGACAGCCTAAACGGATGAATGCAAAATTCCATCGTATCTCACATACTAGTCCGAACATAGCTATGCACAACACATCCACCCAGTTCAAAGGAGAGATTTCTTAGGATAAAACTTAGATGTAGTTCAAGTTTTCTTCGTTCTGTTCTCTAATCAAGTGAAATTTCACCTCTGTAATAAAGGTTTGTATTAAAACCAACATAAACTAGCCAGGAGATACTCCAACTCTAATTGGAGTACAACACTAAAAGAAACCAGGGAACTATAAATAATATTCGTCCTTCACTGACTTCTTTAACCAATAAACTTTGTATAGGAACTACTTTAGTCTACCTGACAGACCAACTGTCTAGTCCAGAACCCAGAAGTATAAAACAAGTATTGGGGTTTCGAAACTCTACCTCCGGTATCAGAGGGCAAAATTAGTTTTTGGTGCCTTGTTGTCGTTCACCCAAAATGCGTTGCACATAATCATCAAATCCCAGCAACTCGCTAGCCTTGCAATTCGTCATTCCCAAATCACCCCCAATCAGACCAATTTGATTCATCAACCACATGTTCCTCTCACTCACGGGCATCGATCCCCAACCAATCAACCTCCCAACATCCTTAGAACTCAAAACCCCTCTCGTAACCCTAATCCTCGCATCCCTAAAGGCAACCAAACACTTCTCTCTGGCGAAGCCAGCACACTTCTCCTTAGCCGCGGCGAAACAATCCGCCATCTCCCGCACTTCGCACTCCTCCCGTTCCTTCAGATCGGAAAGTGTTAGGCCCGCCAGAGCCTTCCACCACGTAGGCTTACAGTTCCTGGAAGCGCTCACGGCGCATCCGATCCTCGCCCCCTCCTCGCACTGCTCAACGATTTTGCGCTCACAGGCCACGAACGAAGATGCCCAAGCGCGCGAATCCCTAAAGGCGAGCACGTATGGTCCAGCCGATGGCTTGTCAGCGGGACCCGCCGGTAATGGTCCCCGGAGTAAGGGAACGGGGCGATCAAATTCGATAACGGTGGAAGAAGGTGAGTAGTCGACGGCATTGTCGGGCGATGCATCCATTATTGCTAGTTAGGATTTTAGAGGTTTAGGTTAATCGATTGAAAATCTCGAAATTCAGATGAGTGCTTAGCAGAAAATGAGAAGCGGAATACAGAAGTGAAAGTGAATCAAGACGAAAATTCAGAGGGCGATCAGAAAGTTCAGAAAGTTCTCTGCGCAAATTCTCGACGGAAAAAACGCCGCCACATAGTGCCTTCCACCGCCACGCCTCTGCTCTCGATAACCAATCTTACATTTCAAAATTTTCGTAATCATAGTCACGTACAAGAGTATAAAATAACGGTACCATTCCAAGAGTAAACAATGAAACGTAGTAACGATTATTGTATTATATATAAAATAATTATTTTATGATTAAACTAGGTAAAAAATAATATCAAATTCAAAATATCAATTTTATTCTTTAAATATTATAATTTATTAAATTTTTAATGGATTAAATATGTTTGTGTTCCTTAATTTTTAGTTAATTTTGAAATTAGTTTATTTTGAAATTTTAGACCAATTTAGTCCTTTATTTTTTAAAATACGTGAATTTAGTTATTTTAATCCAATCTTGTTAAATTTAGTTGGCATTTCAAAAGTGTTTCATAATAGTATTTGACTTAACATTAAAGCAAAAATATGTCAAACAATATATACAATTCAACTACAATCCTGAAATGCGTACGAAATATCAAATAAATCTAACAAAATTTGATTAAAAGTACTAAATCCACATATTTCGATGGATGAAGGACTAAATTGGTGCAAGATTTCGAAATAGACTAATTCCAAAATTCACTGAAAGTTAAGCGACCACAAATGTATTTAACTCAATTTTTAAAAATTGACCGTTACTTTTACAAACTTTTTATAAAATTAACTATCTCTATTTATTATCTTTTTCTTTATTTATCAACGGTTATTCTTTCATATGTTGTGATATATTTCACATTATTTTTAATAAATTTAATTTTAGTTTATATATTAACTTAATAATATTACAATATTATTAGCTACTAATATAATATCACTTATATTTATTTAAAAAATTCATTAACAGACGTTATCGCGCATTTGTATACGCTATTAAATTATAAGCTTAAATACTTTTTTCGTCTTCATTTTCGTAGTGTTTATTGCGGATGGTCCTCATTTTGACAGAATGTTTAAGATGGTCCTCATCTTTACCAAATGTTTAAAATGTTCCTCATTTTCGCAATTCATGTTTTATTTGGTTCTTTTCTGTGACGTCGTTTAAATCAGTAACGGAGCAATGTACGGTGGCACTGTTTGTATTAAGTTGCATTGGAGTGTGTTACGTATACGGTACAACTGGCTAATCAACGTTAACTTTTCAATTTGGAGAAAGTTTTGCAATTAGGGCTTGAGTTGGATTGCAGTCGCGCTTTTCATCGTTGGAGACGATTTCTTCATCTTTGTCTTTCTTGAGCTCGGATTTGCAGGGGAAGCAGCTAATACTTGTCATTTCAATTGTTGGATTGCAGTTGCGCTCTTCATTCTTCATTTCAATTTTCCAATTAATCATCATCAACAAGGTAAGATGGTTTAGGGTTTTCTGGTTTAGGGTTTTCGTAATTCTATTTTGGGGTTTGTTTGTTTGTCTTTGGATTGTTGTGATGTTCTGCATGATTTCTAAATTACCACACCACACATGTACAATGCTCTGTTGATTTAAACAGCATCCGTTGTGAAGAATGGGACAAAAGGATTGATCGCGAAAGATTTCTTGTTCTTATTAGAAGATCGTGATTGATCCACAAATGTTTGGTAAAAAAAAGAAAAAATATTCTTTTTTGAGAATAATAAAAAGAGGGAAGTGTTCAATTGAAACATGAAAACGTGACTGAATTGGTCCTAGTTACTCTTCGGAACGAAATAGAAGAAGGGGAGAGATTCTCGAACCGAACTAGAAAACGGATCAAATAAAACATGAATTGGGAAAATCATGACCATTTTAAACATTCGGATAAAAATGATGACCATTTTAAATATTTTGTCAAAATGAGGACCATCCGCAATAAACACTACGAAAATGAGTAAAAAAATGTATTTAAGCCTAAATTATATGTGGATGTTTGGCATCAATACAAAAATTCAAACTCGGAATATTTAAAAGAAAAAAATAAAAATAGATATCTAAATATCATAAAATAGTGTTGTGACTATTAAAATTATGAAGCATAATATAATGCGAATGAAAGCACCTGACATTATCGATCAATATTTCTTGTCTCTTTTTGAGTAAAACATTTTTTATGTCTCTTTTAGGTTAAACCTTTTAGAGAAGAATGTTCCTCTCTCCCAAATGAATTTTTATTTAATTTAATTCTATAAAACAATTCTGTAAGCTGAATCTCCACTTTTATATATATTATAAAATTATTTTATTTTTAGTTCATGAAAACATTTTGCATGTTTCTGCCTAAAACTTATTGTCACATCTGTTACTGTCACTTAAATTTTAATTTTAATTTTAATTTTAATATTGAAAATTAATATTCACACATCTTCTTAGAAGAATTGTTTGATGCAAATTTTAATAAAAATTTTGTTTACAAAAAACATTGTATTTACTTATAATGTTATCTTTTCAAAGTTAAATAGTTTTCTGATTTCATGTTTCCACAAACTAATTGTTTCCTTAACCAAACATAATACCTAAGTTATAATAACCAAATTGACCGTTATATTTTATAAATTGGAACATTCTTTTATATTCCGTGACTAAATCATAACTCTTCTTAAAAGAACTAGATTATCATTTACTTATTTGTCACTAGTTAATTCTCATTACAAAATGTTAAACTTATGTGTTATGAGTTTTGCATACAAGTAAGTATTGATTTTTTTTTTTAATTATTTGTATGTAAAGCTTATATCATTTCTTAAATTATATATTTAATTTCAGTAAATAATAGTTTATCATCTATCCTCATTATTCTTTTCAAACCCTTATATCAAACTATAATAACTATTTGTAATTTAAGATTTTAGAAATACTTTTAATGAATCTTTTACGATTTTCTTTAAAAAATACTAAACTCTATGCCTCTTTAAATTTATTATTTCGTTTTATTTCAAAATCGAATTCGTATATAAATAATTAAAGATAACCTCATGGATTGTAATATAAATAAAATCTGCATATACAAAAGTATATACATTTATTACAAATTCGAATCATAATGTTAAATGGAAACATATTTACAAATCATTTTCTATCAAAAAAACATTTGAGCACTTTTAGAGTGAGATAAAACTATTTGCATGGCAGGTTCATTCAGTTAAGTGTCTCTTAAGTCAATATAAAGCATATTGAACCATTGTACCTTTAAATTAATGTAAAACTGCATTGAACCGAATCTAGATTTTCTACTGATTTGTTTGGCGTCGTCCTCTGTTGAGTATTAAAAATAGGGTTAAATATGTTTTTGGTTCCTCAAATTTCAGCGAAATTTGGAATTAGTCCTCATCAAAACTTTTAACCAATTTAGTCATTCATTTTTCAAAATGTGTGAATTTAGTCCTTTTAACCAAATTTTGTTAAGTTTATCTAACGTTTCAAGTGCATTTCATGATAGTATTTAAATTATTTACACTATTTGACACATTTTTTCTTCAATGTTAACTTAAATACTATCATGAAATGTGCTTGAAACGTCAGATAAACTTAACAAAATTTGGTTAAAAGGACTAAATTCACGCATTTTGAAAGATGAAGGACTAAATTGGTATAAAGTTTTGATGAGAGACTAATTCCAAAATTCACTTAAACTTGAGGGACCAAAAACATATTTAATACTTAAAAATATACTATGTTGATATTTTAAATATTTTTTTAATATATTTTAAAATGTCAAAATTAATGATAATCAGTGTATTATGAAGACACGATAGAAGAACAACACAAAAAAAATTCAAAAGAAAATCCAAATTCATATTGAACCTTTTACAACATTAGTCATTGTACAAAGAAACAAATAAAAAAGTTTTTACAAATGAAATCATTTGAGCATCATAATCCTTGCAAATTCATCAAAGCTAACTTGTCCATCCCCATCCAAATCTGCCTCTCTAATCATTTGTTCTGCCTCTTCATCCGTCAGTCTCTCTCCCAAATTCATCATCACATGCCTTAGCTGAAAAACATCACAACAAACCAAATTAACAAAACAATTATTGAATAAATGAGCACAAATCAAAACCATGAATAACAAAACCTTTAATTCTTTACCTCAATGGCGGATATGTATCCATCTTGATCTCTATCAAACACTTTGAAGGCTTCTTTCAGCTCTTCAGATAAAGTTTCCTACAAATAGTGTTGTGATCGTTAGCCTCAAAGACCAAAATTTAATCACTCTTTATCTGATATATGTTTATGTTTATGTTTATCTATCTCTCACCTTAAGTTTTCTACTCATAATATTCAAGAACTCCTCAAAATCTATACTTCCATTCCCATCAAGATCCACCTCACTGATCATGTCTTCGATTTCTTCTTTTGTTGGGTTCCCTACTATTGATCGGAAAATGGCTGTCAATTCGTCCACGCTAATGAATCCTATATACACCACCAAAAGGTTCAACATTTTCACATCAAAATGGAAAAACAAACGATGAAAAATCATCAAGATGCAAAAAGAACACACCATCACAATCCTTGTCAATGAGGCAAAAGGCTTCTTGGAATTCAGCTATTTGATCATCTGTCAGTACACCAGCCATTACTTGTTATGCAGTATCAACTAACTGTAGTGGGAAAAAAAATCTGAATGAGTAATGTGTTGTTGCACGGTTATCTTTGATTGAATTGAACCTGCATAATCATTCTTACATATATATAGATGTGTCATGTGAAGTAGCCAGTTTTTTCAAATAGTCAAAGATCAAAGTTGAATTTGCAATTCAAACTAAAAGGGCTACTTTTCTTTATTAGGGAAATTTTCAAGTCAGACTTTGTGTTTGATCTTAATTATTTGATTCATAGAGTCAATGAAAACGCGACTTCAAAGTTCTTCCCCGGTTAAGTATTAGCCTACAATTTATGAAAAAGTAATAGTTTATGCGACTGCGCATGTGTTAAACTAGTGTTGTCACGGAAACTTAATACAAATAATGAGACAGAAAAGTTTATGGCTTCGCATGGAGAATCTGATTTCAACCAAATACAAGCATTTTTGTGAATACGCGTGTTGAATGTTCGATAATCTTTGACTCGGCTCGTGATTTCCAGAAGAATAATGCCAAATTAACTTAGTCGTTTGTTGTGTTTTTGTGTGGTCTAGAATAGTTCAACCTCCTAAGTTCCTGCTCTTCAATATTAATTTATTGTCAGTATATGACAAAAAAGAAACTAAAATAACTAATTAACATCATGGAAAAATTAAAATAAATGGGTGTCAATACTTTATTAGATGATACTGTAAGTACAACGCTTTTAACATTATTATACTCTGCCTATAAACTACTTGTTTTTCTATTTTTTATCTTCTTACTTATTATTTTTAAATTTAAATATTCATATAAAATAATTATTTTTTTAAGTAAATATATTTTCAAGTTAAAATAATTATTCATAATAAAAAAATTATTTACACTATTATTTATAGTTTTTTTTATTTCAATAACTAACATTTATTTTATTTATTGATATATCTAGGGTTAAATATGTTTTTGGTCTCTCAAGTTTCAGTCAATTTTGGAATTAGTCCATCTTCGAAACTTTATATCAATCTAGTCTTTCATCTCTAAAAATGCGTGAATTTAGTCATTCTTACCAAATTTTGTTAAGTCGATTTGACATTTTAAATGCATTTTATAAGAATATTTGAGTAAACATTGAAGCGAAAATGTGTCAAACAGTGTAAACAATTCAAATACTATCATGAGATGCGTTTGAAACGTCAAATAAATTTAACAATTTTTTGTTAAAAGAACTAAATTCACGCATTTTTTAAAAATGAAATACTAACTTTGTCAAAAATTTTGAGAGAGACTAATTCCAAATTTCATTAAAATTTGAATGACGAAAAATATATTTAACCCATATATCTATAACTACGCACACATTTTTTTTTACCTTTTCATTTATTATTTTTTGAATTTAAATAATTTATAAAAAATTAAAAATGCGTAGACCTCATCGATGCACCTGTGCATACGCTAATAAATTTTTAAAATGGTTATTTCATGTCAATAATGGTTGTAATTTATGTGTAAGCAAGTTACTGCCTTTTAATTAATAAATTATTATAATTTCAAATGTGTTTTCATGTGATTTTAATGAAAAAATCATTTTAATTTCTTAATCATTACCTACTTCCATGAATTAAAGGTCATTGATCAATATATCAACAGTTAATATATTTATGATTTTTTAATGTTAGGATATGTTATGTCACAGGTAATGATATCATTGGCTATTGAGAGTAATACCTTGGAATAATAAAGCACAGAAACTATCCCAAGTAAAAATAGTCATTTGAAATTTGAAAAAATAACACTAGTGTGGCCATAGCTCCGATGTAAGAAAAGTTTTAATGAGTATGTGGTGAAATTATTCTGTATGGGTGACATTTATTTATAGATAAAAACAATACGAAATGTAATAGATAAATAAACTATTAAATTCGTATTATTTTAAATAATGTTTTTGCTTTAGTATTCTAAACTCTCAAATAAATGTATCATATTGTTTTCTACAAAAGTTCTGATCGTTTTTTATAAAATATTACGAGAGTTGTTTTTTAATATATAAACATGTTATTAAATATCACAACACTTTTTTATATTAAATAAAAATTTCTTTAAAAATATATTGAAATTTCGATTAAACATAATTTAATTGTGTGTTTGGATAAGATAATTTAATACATTAATTCATTTATTTAAATAATTTGAAATTCTTTCAAGAAAAATGACTTGTTTGGATGAGGAAATTAAAAGCAAAAAAAATTGAGAATTTTTAAGGAGATATTTCAAATAACTAAAATAGTGCAATTTGAAATTCACTCAATAAATAATGAAATTGAAATTCTTCAAGTTGTGAAATTCCTCATTGGTTAAAACATTCAAAATTCATATGTCCAAAAGTCAAGTTAAGTCGGGTAGAAAGTTGAGACGAGTTGATTTGAGCCTACTTGGGACGAAGGTTAAGTTGGGATGAAGGTTGAGTTGGACAAGCCCAAGATGAAGGTCAAGCCAGGTTGATCTAAGACGAAGGTCGAGCCAGGCCAACCCAGGTACGTCAAGTCAAGTCGTCCAGGACAAAGGTCGAGCCAGACTGGCCCGGACTGAAGGGTGAGTCAAGTTGTCCTAGACATAAGGTTTAAACCAACTTGCCCTATTTGAAGGTTGAGTAGTATAGTGAACTCAAGCAGATTCAATTCAGATTAGTTGAGGTTGAATCAATTCAATTTGTGCGAGGTCAAATCAATTCGAATCGGTCCAGGTCGAACCAATCGAGATTGAATTGGCTCGAGTCGACTTGAACAAAAAATCAAGACGAGTCATATCGAATTAAAGTTGAGCTAACTTGAATTAAATTCAAAAATAGAGTTGAGTTCACCATAAGATAAAAATAAAATTATTTTTATCCAAAAATAAAATTAGAATATAATATATTCCAATTACTTCATCCAAACTAATTATTTAAGAAATAAAGTTAATTCAATAGCAAGAAATTGAATTACTAGGTATTTCAATTTATTGAAATTGTCGAACTCCCTCAACCACACACGCAATTTCTTTCCATACCATAGGCTTGTAATGTTGCTTAAAACATTTGTGGTAAAATGCATTTTTGGCCCTAAAGTATTATGTAAAAGTGAAAATGGTCTATGATCGAAATTTTGATATCGTTTGGTTCGTGTACTTTTAAAAATATTGACTTTAATTCCTATTTTTCTAACAACGTCAAAGTTTATCCTACGTAGCAAATGTCATATCACGTGTTATTTATTTTTTATAAAATTAAAAATGCTTATATCGGCCAAACTCATGTTTTTCACGATTAATTAAAAATAATTAAAAATTATTATGAGATAAATTAAGAATGAATTTATTTAAAATTTTTAAACTTGTTGTGTCGATCAAGCCCACATATTTATTACATATTTTAAACTTGGACCCATATTAATTTGGCTTAACTTGGATCCAATTCAACTTGACTTAACTTAGCTATGGGATATCTCAGTTTGATTGAGATCCCAAACTTACTTGGCTTAGGTTAAATTAATAACGACTTGACTCAACTTAGACTCATAACTACTTTACTTGACTTTAATTCATACTATTTGGACTTGCTATATTACTTGCCTTTAATAATATGATCTAAATTTAGATTTTCTTTTTGCAAATATAAAGTGAAAGAATATCAAAGAACTTTGACAAAAAGTAACGTCAATGAATATCAACTACAAAAATTATCAATATTTGTTTTTAATTTCAACAATTATTTAATATTTTGATTTTTAGATTTTGTGATAATTGGAATATTTTATAAAAAAAATAATTTTACTACATATTAAGTTGTCCTATCTAAACAAAACATTTAAAAAATAAATAGTTGAAAATGAAATCAATTTAAATTCAATATATTAGAATGTTTAAAACCTATACCTGTAAAATTTATTCCATGACTCTCTTGTGAAATAAATAAGTGTTCTGCATGTAATAGTGTGTTTGCAAGAAATATGTTATAGAGATTCTTTTAATGTAAGATCTCTAAAGTGTGTAACTCAAAAGTCCTTTTTAAGCGAAAAAATGTCTTTTAATCGTACAGTTTGAAAACTATTTTTAACTTTTAGTTTATATAATTCAAAAGTGAAAAAAAGTTTTTGAAATTGTTCAATCCAGAAAATGCAAAATGGGAAATTGCTTTTATATTTGTTGCAGGAAGAAAGTTATGGAGGTACGGGAAGAACGGCCTCGAGGAAGTATGGACAGCCCAAATATTGTTCGACACGGCCCAATAAGAATGCGCTTGCTCTCACAGTTTCTCAAGCTGAGGAAGAACCTTTCTTGATTATAGTCCGTGAGACAGAACCGTCGCCTCCATTCATTCATGCCTTCAAGGTTCAAGGTGAGTTCATTCATCTCTCTCTCACACTTCCATTTCTTCTGTGTCCGCGTAAGCAAGAACAGTTTGAACAAGTGTAAAATTCTTAACCCTCAAAACTTGCTAGTCTCTTCCACTTTTGCCTTTGCTTTTATGATTTTTCCACTCTTTGATTGGATACTCATTTCCTCCACTCTAGGTGTAAAATGCCATTTCCGACGAATGTTCTGATTCAATTTTTTCTAAATTGCACTTCCGGGAACTCGAGTCTAGTTACGCGTTAAATGTATACTTAGGGTTTAGGGTTTTGTTGCATTGCATGTGAGTAAACTGATATTTGGAAGCTTAAGTTCCTAGTATATAAAAAGGGGCTGGTTTTTAGTGGACATGTAGCTATGACTATAAACAACTGGTTAGTGAGACTATAGTTTTTCATTTTGAAACTTGTTTTCAGCGTGTCACCTTGAAAATTCAGTGTGTTTAAATGTACAACTTTGTCTCTCTTTTTAAGGGGATCGCTGGCATCGAATGCTCTTTATGACTCTCGCCTGGAACATTGCTGCTGATTTCTGATAGTTTTAAACCTCTTCTCTACGTCTGAAGCATCTTCTGAGCCCGGTGATGGGTCTGGAAAAGAATCTTCGTGTATTTTTTGATGTGTCAATTGATGCGGACCCCGTGGAAAGAATTGTTATTCAGGTAAGCAAGAGTCTTTTTATACAGTTTTCTTGTTTGTAAGTATATCTGACGTGGCCTCAACATCTTAGGTTGGTATGAATAAACTCTTTTTGAATTGTGTGCAGCTTTTTGATAATATTGTTCCAAAGACAGCCGAGAATTTTCGGGCGCTCTGTACAGGTATCTTTAAATTCAAATAGGCGTCTTTCTATGTTTTTCCATCATTCTCATTTTCTTAATAGTTTGGCTGTGCTTGTGGGGCATGCATTTTTTTGTGAATGTATTGGGTATTGTGAGACTGTGGAGCTTCTTGTTGACCAAGAAAAGTGTTGGTCTACGTAGTGATATCTACCATTATGCTTCTCAACTTATGAGCATGATTCTATTTTACATATAGATCCCTGTTCCTCCCCCTTGCATGTTTGGGGCCGGGAGAGGAGCCCTGAACTTGAAAATATTAGTGTGAATATGAAATAGAAGTGTCGGTTAAATTCTTATCACCCGACCCTGACTTAAATTTATAGTTGTTCTGTTGGTTAACTTACATGAAGCAAATAATGCTAATTTGTATGAATGGTGTATACTGCATTAGGTATAATTTATAAAGGTAATGTCTGATACGAGTATAAAACAGAAGATAGGCTTGTTTTAGTACTTTATTCGCTTCTTTTGTTCACAGTTGCACATAAATATTGAACAATATTGCCTACTCATTTTAAGCTTTATCTGTAAAAAACTCGAGGCAAAAGACCAAATATGTCAAATTTTTTATGATATCTTCGTAGAACCTTTTCTTGTTGCTTCTTTGGCAACTTGTGTAGTTGGATATAAAGTTTTCTAGTCTATGTGGGTGAGATTACCTGTCACTTGTAATTTATGGTGGCACATCTTGCTGTTGATACAAATATATTCTAGCCTATTAGTAATGTGAAATGATAGTTAATCTATAGACAAGATGGTGCCAAACTTTTTTCTCAAAAAACCACTGGAATATTAAAATTTGTTTCTGATGATAGTATGCTTTTCATACTCATTGGTGCTTTAAACTTTTTACTCTACTTTTGCTGTAACTCAGCTTTTGTTTGTAGGTGAGAAGGGCATTGGAGAATCAACTGGGAAACCTTTGCATTATAAGGGAACAAGCTTTCATCGTATAATTAGAGGTTTCATGGCTCAAGTAAGTTGGCTTCATGTTTACTTTATTATTCACAATTGTCTTGTCACAAAGGGTGACCCAGCATACGAGGCTCCCTCCTAGTGGGATTTTGGGGATGGTAGGTGTACATAGCCTTACCACTCCCTATAAGTGGAGAGGTTGCTTCCAGAATTTGAACTCACAGTCTCCAGGTCACAAGGCTGTAGCTGCCTTACAGTTTCCTGAAGACTCACCTTCTATATCCATGATTGGCATGAGCTAACTGATAACTATATAGAAGCTTTTTTATGTTGCATGTGGGTTCTATGTCTAAATGGAAAGTTAGCCAATTAAACATTTGAAATGGTAAACTCTGTTAGTAAACTTTTGCGGAGGCAAGGTGAGGGTACCTAAAGAATGTTTTGAAGTTTGCCCTTTCTTTGTTCCTTATTTATCCGAACTTATTTTTAAAAGTTCATTTGTTTGAAAACGTGATAATTCACCAACTTCATTTCTTGTGTCCAAACAGGGTGGTGATTTTTCAAGGGGTAATGGTATGTCTTTTGTTCTGTTATTTACCTATATAATGTTGTTCTCTTTTCGATCTAATATCTTGTACAAGGAATTTTAAGGAACAACCCTTGACTGCATTACAGGCACCGGTGGGGAAAGTATATATGGTGGAAAATTTGCAGGTAAGTTTACCTTTTTATAATAGGAGGGTTTTATTTATTCTACATTCAAGGATAAAAGAAGCAAAAAGGTTTATGCATACTTCAATGTTTTTCGTTATTAATCATTTGACTATACCACCAACTACTCCTGCCTTGCAGATGAAAATTTCAAACTAAGACATGATGGACCTGGTTTTCTTTCTATGGCTAATAGTGGTCCTAATACAAATGGATCTCAGTTTTTTATTACATTCAAGCGCCAACCACATCTTGATGGGTATACAATCTTTGAATGTTTTCATAGTACTAGTTTGACTTGCTTCAGTTTTTAATCTTTTTGCTGCTGCTGTTTTGTGTGCGTTTCTTTTTCCTTGATGATGGCCCTTGTTAGTTTTACTTTTATTTCTCAGTTTCTTTTGATTGCTGTTGGTGTCTAGAGTCTTTGTTTTCATTTGCTCAAAATATTTAAGTTTGTAATGTCCGTAATCTATGCTTTGTTGAAATATTGGTGAGGTTTTTTACTATGGTCTTTCACTTGCTAATGCAGGAAACATGTTGTTTTTGGAAAAGTTGTCAATGGATTGGATGTTCTGAAGAAAATTGAGCTGGCAGGAACATCTGACGGTAAACCTACCCAGACAGTTAAAATTGTTGATTGCGGTGAAGTTCCTGCAACTGAAACAAAAACTCAGCATACTGTTGAGAAGGAAAAAGGTACTTGATATAGGAAATATATATTGATGAATATATACTATAAACTTGTTGCTTCAGTCTCCTGCTAAATGATGCTTATAATACATGAACTGCTTCGTGTTTTAGGGAAAAGGAGAAAATCAGGGAAAACCCTTACTTCTGATGATAGTTCCGAGTCTTCTGACAAAAAGTCAAGGGGGAAAAGAAAAAAATCTTCCAAAGACACGAGGAAAAAAAGGAAAAGATACTCAACATCTGATAGTGATAGTTATTCCTCAGATTCTGAGTCAGATTCAGCTTCTGATTCTGAATCAGATTCATCTGATTCTGATTCTAGTTCTTCTAGTTATGGGAAACACCAGAAGAGGAAAAATAAGCGCAGGCATGGGAAGAAGAGGAAATTTGGACGAAAGCAGAGCAAGAGAAGCAGGCACAGTCGAAGTAGAAGATCAAAGCACAAATCTTGGCGGTCTGATTATAGCTTCTTTTCACATGCTCCCCCACTTTTATCGCTTGTAGTAATCCTCCAGTAATCTTTAAGTGATTTTACCTTCCATTTTTCGGCAGTTATGATGATTCAAGTGATAGCTCTAGTGGTAGCAGCAGCAGTAGTTCTGGTGATGAGAAAACTGATCGTCGCTCCTCAATTCGTAAAAGACATGTTGACAATAAAGCACAAAGAAATCAAGGTATGCTATTTATTTAAATTTTTTTTATATGTCCTGTGCCATCTCTTCTCTTCTTTTTTCCCTCAACAAATTCTCTATGTTGCCATCTAAGCTTATAGCTGCCCTTGCTACAGACACAGAAAAGCAATCTTCTAGCCTTCCTCGGCAAGATCAAATTATTCCAGAGCAAACAACGGATACCGAGGTTAGAAGAACTGTGGACAAGCAATCACATGAAGAAGGTGAATTGTCTCCAGAAAATGGGGCATTTGTGAATAATGGGCATGATACTAAAGCTGAATTTAGTGAACCTGCTAAGCAACATGCTAATTCAGAGGATTCAAATGACAATAGGTTTTGCCTCTTGCTTTCTTAGCAGCTAATTGTTATTCATGTCATGTAAATTTTGCTTCAATAAATTTCAACTCCATCATGAGAAGTTTGCGTATTATATCCAGAAGTGCAAGAACTGGGAGAAGTCCTACCAGGGATTCTGGTGAGCTAAACCAGGGACGTGCTTTGTTGCTGGCTAGTTCTGGTCAAAAGGCATCTGAACCTGCTGCCCCTAAACATGGTCAGGGCTTTTCAAAAAGCCCTTCACCAAATGGCACGCCTAGGCGTATTAAAAAAGGACGTGGCTTTACTGAGCGTTATGCCTTTGCACGCAGATATCGTACTCCATCTCCTGAGCGATCACCGCGTGCATATAGGTATGGTGATAGAAATATAAGAAGGAACTTTGATAGGTATGTCTAATTGTCTATACTATTTTATTTAACTGGATTATTTAATAAAATGTTGGACATTGTTCTTACTTGTTATATGTTTGCTTGAAGAAACACAAGCTACAGAAGTTATTCTGAGCGCTCTCCACCACGACGTTATCGAAGCCCACCTGGGGGCAGAAATCGTCCAAGGTTCTTCCTCGTTTGATTTTGTTTGACTCTTGTATGTAGTTAGACCATGATGCTTCCCGTTCGTTGCATAAGTTTAGCATTTTCTTAATTATATATTACTAAAATTTTTTAACATGTAATATAAATTTTCTCGAATTAAACTGCATTTCTCTGTGCATGCTTATGTTGTTATGTTCTAATACAAATAAGGGTCCATTTGTTTGAAGTTTTTATTTAAAAAGTAAATTCTTTACAATGCAGTTTTTGTTATATTTTTAGTAAGCTACTATTTTTAATATAAGAAAAATACCGTAACAGTAATTTCTTTTAGGTTTTCCCTTTGTGGAAAGACAAACATAATTACTATGAAATTTGATCACTTAAATATTTTTATTAAAAAAAAATCAAGCAAATGATCCCTAAATTATGGATATCGCGAAATCATGTGCATATCACATTGTGTTTTTTTTCTCATAGAAGAGTAAGACAAAATACACAAAGAAAATGCATACATGAGCTTAATATGTTATCCTCATGGTTTTAGATACCAAAGCAGGAGAAGTGTCAGTAGGAGCATCTCTCGCAGTCCAGTGCGTGGGCGTTTTAGAGACCGTGACCGGAGTCGGAGCCCAAGACGTAGTGTTAGTCCTGAAGACAGGCGGCCTCCAATAAGTGACAGATTAAAATCCCGACTTGGTCCAAGAAGTGATGAACGATTGGCAGACAGAAGGGGGAGGTCAAAGTCCAATTCTAGGAGCAGTGGCTCATCTCGGTCCAGATCCCCTGATGCTACACCACCAAAACGATATGATAAAAGGACTTCCCTATCTCGTAGCAGGTCTAGGTCCAGCTCTTCTTCCGGTCAGAAGGGTTTAGTTTCTTATGGAGATGCTAGTCCTGATTCTGCAGTAAGGTAAGTATTACGCTGACTCAATACCAACTCTCAAGTCTTACCAGCAGGGGCGACCTTAAATTGCTGTACTTTGATTCTCTTACGAGTCCCCGAATGAGTTATGTTGGGCATTTTATGGCTCTGCTTATTTCCCATGTCCTCACTGAAGTTCTGATATTGATCCTGAATTCAAGGAATTAGTATTGTGCATTAGCTTAAAAACGAGCATATGTTAGTTCAACAAAGGTTATCGGTGTCAAAACGTGAATGATGCGCCTTGAGTCATTGTGTTCATAATATTTTGTTAACATCATTTTTTTTTTGAATTTCATCCTACCCAAAATAAAGAGAAAAGGCCTTTTTTTCATTTATTTTTTAAACCAACATATGTATTTTATTTCGAAGCAATGTTCATATGAATTCATCATACATTTAATTCAAAAAATATATTAAGTAATAAATCGTATAGAAATTTATTACATGCGAAGTGTGGGTGTGGTATATATATACCTCAGTTTTTGTCGATCGAAGCCCCCTCTTTAAACCTCTATTAAAATTGTAGTCATTCTTTTCAACTTTTGTCCAAATCTGTCATTATAACCTTAATCGTTCCTAATCATGTGTGCTTTGAAGTGCAAATTGTTGCGTTGCAAATGTGGGTCACGGGGTTTTTTCTGTATGTTGAGATGGGGTTGGGAACTGTATGGTGAGTGCAAACTTAGATCAGTTAGATGGCAACCTCCATAGTGGTTCACTGTAGATAATAGAGTTTTGTTGTGGCTGATGTACGAATATACGATTGCGTCATGGAGCTATGGATGAGATATGGGGTAAATGATGAGGGTAAAATTAATGGGTTTGGGTGGTTTTTATTTTTCAGGAATAGTTGATGTTGACGTTGGTGTTAGTGTGGTCGACTTGGAGGAGGAATCGAATAAATATTATGATGCTTGAGTCAATAGCGAAAAATAAAAACGAGTGGATCAAACATATGGGTTATGACGTCTTTTTTTCTAATTTCCATGAACTTTAGAGAATAACTATATTGATTATATTTGGGTATACTTTTGGATAAACACAAAAGATTATCAAAGTAAAAGGAATAAACCTTTTTCAAGGCTTAAAATAAATAATATATCATATGTAGAAAGAACATCTATCAAAATTGAAGTATACAAATTGATTTTAATTTTAACTTCTGAAATGTTATTTTGATTTTTTTTTCTTTTCTGCTTAAAAAATTCAAGAAAAATTTATTGAAATAAGTTATGGTTTAATTAACTATGTGACTAATTATCTATAATCTACCGATTAGAAAATAGATATATGAGTGAGTGGTCCTAATAAATTTGCAGTTTAATTTGCTCCATACCACCATTGATCGTATGGTCACGTGTTGTATTTTTAATTATGACTGCTATTAATCCACCATTATCGAAAAAGGTGAATAAAAAATATACATTTTATGGTGTTAATTTCACTTTTGTTGACTGCATGGATGAGTTGATGATTGGTAATAAATTGGAGGTACTGTAAGCAGATACCTCCACTTACTACTTAGACTCTGCAACCTCCACATCCCACATGTCTAATTTCCCATACTTCCCAATTACATCACTCTGATGCAACCCATTCATATCCACTGTACATTTTTCTACTCAAATTCTCATCATCAACTCCACTTCATTCACGCATCTCATATTTTATTACTTATCTATATCTTCTTAAATCTTGTTACTTCAAAGTGTAAAAGTTAAAAGGTTGTGCAGTTTTTAACAATGTCCAAATTGCATATGTTTATGTTTTCTCTGTCTCTGTCTCTGTCTCTCTCTCTCTCTCTCTCTCTCCATGGATTATTATAGTGTAAAATTATTAAGTTTGAATTGTCTTCTATCATGATTTTAAGCAGAAAAACTATTTTATAAACAAAACAATCTATTAGGTTAAATATATATTGATCATATGAATTTAAATTAGTGTTTTTAAACAAGCTCCCAAAATAATTGATTATGATAAAAAGAAATTGATTAGCTCTTTTCAGAGAATTTTTTCAAAGATATATTGTGAAATAATCAATTACACTTTCCAAATCTAGTTTCATATGTTTATGATATAATTGATTAAGTTGAAATACAGTCAATTATCTCCGGGTACAATTGATTAAATCAAGTTATAATCAACTAATAAAACTATCTTGAAATGTTTTTTTTGTTGGATGAACGAACAAATTAATTAATTATCTTTATTAATAATTAACTATCTTGTTCAGTTACTTCAAAAAAAAATTATGAAAAAAACACATTTTCATACATTTTAAATTTAGAGAACATTATAGTGAGGAAGAAAGTTCTGTAAAGGATATCTTTGCAAAATTCATCTTAGTTTGAAAGATTGCTCTAGAATCATTAAAGGAAAATGATCAAATTATAAGATTTTTATTGTATAATATATCACAATTGAAAAATCTGGTTCAAGTTGTTTGAATTAAATGAACACTTCCTTAAATGTAGATGTGAGAATAATCACTTCATTAAATTTTGTTATCAATAATATTAATCAAAGTTTTCTTTATTATTATTATTATTTCAATTTATACTTTATTTAAATTAAAAAAAAAACTTTAATCACACGAAAATTTTGTTCCAATACTACATATAGTAGCTAGGGAAAGGACAAAAACATTATGGTGGTTTTCTTTATATATTCGAAATGCAGAAGAAAGAAGATTAATTTGAAAGTAGTAAAATGATGGAAATCTACTTGCAAATGATTGGTTGGAGGTGCGGTGGAGCACTTGGTTGTTTTCTTAATGAGAGAAACTATGGCTGATGAGTCTGAGCTTTGGCAGCACACAGACAATGTGAATGTGGGAGACACTCTTGTTCCATCCATGTTCACCTGAAACCCCACAACAAAATCTTCAGTCAAACCACTACTTCCCAAAAAAGGAAACTATTTCATTTTCCTTTCAATTCAAACAACATATACAATGTTCATTCATCATCTCACATTCATATCGTGGATAAATTTAAATGTGAATAGTTGAAAAAATATTTTAAGATTAGATCGACAATTATATTTATTGTGGTTCAATAATAGTTATATTTAATGTATGTAGTTGAAGGATCAGTTAAGAATCTATAAAAAAACTATGTAATGCTTATTTTAAAACACAACAAATCTTTACATAAATATTTATCAGATGATACTTGTTTGTTAACATCCTGATCCAGTCTTCTTTTATCACCCATCACATGCCAAAAATATTTCCAAAGATCACTATTAGTTTAACAAATTGTAAATGAGACGATTTTATCGGGAAGACATGAGTGGAAGTCATGTAAATAAGAGATTCAACACTACTTTCAACCTAAATATTTAAAATAGTTAATGAGTTTTCTTTTTTATAAGATATTTAATTATTTTATATCTATTTAACGTAAAACTTAAACTTATATTTCAATTCTCAACTACAATCGTTACTAATAATTCATATTAAGTATAATCGTTACTAATAGTTCATATTAATTTTTAACATATTAGCTTTTAAAAAAATTTGCTCATATGATAAAATTTTACCCGGCCAAAGAATTAGAAATCATTACTTTTTGAATTAATAAGTAGTACTGAAGTCAAATATCAGCAGAGGAGAAAAAAATGTTCATGCAAACAATAGTGGTGGCATGAGAATGAAGTTGTGATTTAAAATATTATATCCTTTTTCCGTCTTCCATACCCTCTGCATTAACTGAGGCAGTTGGTCCCATGATTTTTATATGCCTTGCCTGCATGATATATGAAAATAGAATGTTAATTAGTTAATTATACTTTTTGTAATGTAGATTTGACTTTTGGCAGTTCTGAAATATTTTATTTCATGGTGACACTTGGTAGACCAAAATGAATGTGGTGAATCTTGCAATGAAATAATTACATAGTTTATAGCATGGTTGCTTCAGTGCTGGATCATCAGTTGATGCTGGAGGATCCTCTCCAAATATCATCTCACAACTCATGTCATCAAAATCTGCATATCAATACATAAATAAAACAATCCATTATTATTATTAGGAGTTGTGTTAGTGGGATTTAATTAATCATTTTATCACAGGAATTCCCCTTCTCCAATACGAGGTCCTGTACATTTCACCAACTCAAATTCACATTAGCACAAATTACTATCATTAATTTATGTTACTCCACCATCATTATACCATTTCAATAATTTTGGTATCAGAATCAATGTTATTCATGGAAAATAACACTACCAATGAACACTAAAGTCATTACTCACTGTTATTATACGGTTTTAGATTCAATTCAACTGTTTCATAGAAAAAAGTACTTAGGTATGGAAATAATAGACTATGCCCTGTGGAACTGTTTTTATAATATAGAATAATGATATTTTAACTCATATATTTTGATTAATTTTTAACTTATTACTTCAATTATCAATAGATCATCTATTTTGATTTTTTTTAGTGATGTAATGTGATGATCTAATAATAATTGAAGTAGTGGATTAAAAATGGGTCAAAAAAAAAGAGTTAAAGTATCATTAACTTTATATTCAACTCTTGTATTCTTATCCTTGAACTCACTTGAATTTCTAATACTACTGGTGTATAACAATTAAAGTCATGTATATACATTTGGATTTCTCAAAATTCTCAAATGAGTTTGGATGGGTTTATTTGCAATTTTGTATCTTAGTGGTGTGTGCATGGGTCCTATATTGAAATCATGATTATAACCCTAATACTAGTGGACTTATATAGAGACCATGATCCTTAGTTGCTTCTGAAATTTATTTATTTCTTTTCTTCATATCTTTCTGCAGAACTTACCAAAAAGAGATAACCTTTTATATATATATATATATATATATATATATATATATATATATATACACTATGCTACTGTACACATTTGGTTTCTTCATTTCTTACATCTTGCTAACATCATGAACTCATGATAAACAATTTTAAAAGAAAAATGTTACATACTTTAGGATATAATATAACTCAATTAAGTATTATTTAAGGATTGACTATAACTGTACTTTGGTAGATTCAATCACATTGTAATCTCTTTTAAATTGAGTATAAGTCAAATACAATTAAATATGACAACCTATAGTAAACTGATCAAAACTCGATTTTTTTTATCGACAAATCATAGTTTATAATTTTTTTAACGGAGAAAATTGAACTCACAACTTTTTTATCATTCTTTTTAAATTTATCAAATTAATTTTATTTCTCTAAATTGTTAGTGAGAGAGATTAAATCCAGAAAGGATTAAAACTCGAATAATAATAACAGAAATATATTGTGTCTGAAAAACAGAGATATGTCCATGAAGATATGGTTGAACATACTTACTGGGTACCATGTTGAGTGACATTCCCAGAGAGTTCTTTATAAAAGTTTGAGATGGCATTTTGCAAAGATTGATACACATGCCTACACAATTCGTCTCCTCTAAAAACCTACATAAATTTTGTTTAAATTGTTTTGAGAGACAAGTAGAGAAGCAAAGAAAAAGAACATATGTTTGGTTATCTTGCTGAATAAATCATAAAATGATATAATAAAAGATATTACATAACAAGTGTTCAATAAATACTAATTAGAAATAGATAAATAAGATTTTATGATGCAAATGATTGAGTTTAATTGGAATATAAATCAATATAAATGCATTTGTAATATTAACATTTCAAAAAAGAAGAATCTAATTTGATAGTTAGGACCGGTTAGTATTCTCCATATAATAATAATGATTTTGGTATTGAAAAAAAAAATTGATGGTGACGATGATAATGATGATGGGAATAGAGAATAGAGTGTTGGAGAGAAGGTGAATCATAATTATTAGAAGATTGTGCGTCGCCAAAATGTGGTGAAGGTGGGTGAATTGGGGGACCATTTTCTGTTAAAGATGAACATCATATGAATCAAAATAAAACACAAAAACAAATCGAAAAAACTAACTTTTTAAGATTAAAAAAAGAACCTAACCTGCATTTTGGGATGTAGACTACATTTTTTTCACTTCTGCCGTTGACTTTCGATTCTCTCACCTATGAAGGGTGAGATTAATGAGTTTTAATCCGTAAAAATTATTGTTAAATCGTTGTCGGAAAGTGAAAGGATGTCTGCACAGGTCAAGTAGGTTATTTATCATCTATACATTAATTTTTATTTTTAGATCACATCATATTATCAAATCCAATTCCATATTAGAGTCAAACCATGCACTAAGAATTTTATCATATGTAATTAACTTAAACTACAACTTTATGCTTTTTATTTTAAGTTTTTTAATAAGGTTTTGCAATTTTATTTTTGAATAAAAAAGTTTTCATAGGAGACACTCTTCTTTGAAAGAGAAACCAAATCGTAGCTATGAACTGAAGATTCGATTAAAAGTTTCATTCTTATCGACTAAAGTTTAATATTAATATGTATAAGTAATGAGAAGAATGAATGCGTATAAAACTGTGTACAAAAGATGTTTAGTGAAAACAGTTTAAAGAGAATTTCTTTATTGATTTATTATATAGAATACAATGTTTAATCATATAAAGAAAAAAAAAAGTAAAACCTAATTAAATAAAATATTTGATAATAATAAAAAAGAATCAAATATATAATATTTGTGTTAATATAAATAAAAACAAAAAATATATAATATCTAATTAAAATCCATCTAGTTTTGAATTTGATTATTTTGAAATTATTTTCTAATTAGAAGTCAAATTATAGTACTTAAAGTGCATCAACCACGTACAAGAGAAAGAAAGTTCGGGTGTCGGTAAGAAGAATAACCAACCCACATACATTCAAAGTAATGTGAACTTTTTAAATAAAATGATCATACTCTCATTTAGTATAATCAATTTACGTCTAAAAAATATAAAAAAGTATCTTATAGTGAAAATAAATAAATGTTACATAACTTTAAAATACGAAATAATGTGTGGGAATATATGAAATGAAGAAGTTTACTTAACAACTAATATTAGATTATTTTATATACATTCCTTCTTATTCTCATTTCACATTTATATCACAATGTATTTTAGTATTTTCGAGCAACATAAACAATAACAGAAGAGAGTGATATACTAAAGATATATACTATAAATGTGAGTAATCGGTAAACAATATAGAAGGGAGTGATAAATTAATATACAATAAATGTTATATAGATGTCAGGGTTAATGTGTTTACATATTATAAATTAAAATAAACTTAATTAAATTAAATTTTAAGTGATTTATAAATTTTTGTGTTTTTAATTAATATTTTATTAAAAATTAGATTTATTGAGTGCTTGAAATATATTTTACTTTTGTTTAAGTATCATGTTGGTCGATTGTTTTCTCATCTCTAACTCAGTTATTCATCCGTTTATTCCTTTAACATTTTTCAATTTGTTGATCGATTTGTTTATTTCCTTCACCAATAATTTTTAATTAATTTTTTATATTGACCAATAAGTTGATGGAGATTAAAGAGTGATCGATCACCGAATTGAAAACAAAAAATAATAAATAATAAATAGATCATTCTGTTAATAGTAAAATACTTAAATAAAAATTATTAAACATGAACAATTTTTTTAATAAAAAAATAATTAAAAGTAATTAAAAATTTTAAGATATTTAAAATTTAATTAAACCATTGAAATACTATTCATAGATAGAACGAGAAACACTTTAAATAGAAAATACACTTAACTTTCACTTCATCAATGTTTTATTTTCTTCTTTTTTAAGATTCATTTCATTTACTTTTCATGAAATTACCAAGAAAAGTTATCTTAAATCATCTCAAGTATCGTCCTTTTTATCCCTATCTCTTTTATCCTTGGATCTAAACTAAATTTCGATAATTTAAATGCTAATAGTCAAAATAAAGTTATAAATTTAAATTGTTAGCTATAAATATAGAATATGATTTATATATTTAAGATGCATTTTATCGTAAGATATATATTTACAAATAACCCGACTTAATCCATCTTGAAAAACTCATAGGATGAAAATACGAATGATTATTGTGTGAGTTTGGATTAGTCCATGTGTCTTAAATTTAAAAATTAGCTTAATTACTATCTTTGAAATTTAGGATACATATGGTTTTGATATCATAAATTTAAAAGAAAAAATATTTTACTCACAATTAAAAAAAAGAACATCGAAATTTGAAAAAGTAAAAAAAAAAAATCTATTTTTAGTCCTCTAAATTTAATTTTAAAGATTAAAATCACTTTTTAATTAAAGAGACTGAACCTCTTTAAATTTGGAGGACCAAAACATAATTTACCTGAAATTTCTGCTACTAAAATCATAAATAAAAGTTAAAATTTTAATCAAGATCATATTAAAAATATTATAATCAAGATTGAATGAAGAATTATTATCAATATTAAGTTTAGGATATCTTAGATTAAGGTGAATAGATTAAGATTGAGTTGAAAATACCTTGTTGAGTTTGAATAAATTGTGCATTTGTTTCAATGCATGGAAAGTTTGCGAGAAAATAAATGCGTTCAAGATGCCTTCAATTTGAAGGGAAACGCTGTTTAAAAAATTAAATCTAATTACTAAAATTTTAAATTAATTTTATTATATATTTTTAAATTAAAATGTAAGATAATAATTAAATATTTATAAATATATTTTATTATTATATAAAATAAAAAACAATAAATAATTAATAAAATAAAATGTATGTATTTAGTAATAATAATAATTCCATTTTATTTTAATATAATTTCATCAATTACTTTTTTTATTTTAAATAATAACTCAAATTTTATTTTAACATAACTTACACTAATAATATTTTATTTTAAATTGCATTTTAAACATTAGAATAAAATTATAATTTTATAAATTTATCAATTGAAATATTTTTTAATCTATTAAACCAAATCACAACACTTGTAAATTTGACAATTGTTTTTTTTCATTTCTCATATATTTTTTTTAATTCAATCAATCTCACACTTTCATCTCTTTTTTCCTTCAAATCCATCTTTAAAAGAAGATTTACAAGTGACATTAATGTTAAGATATTCTAACTAGGCAAAGGTGAAAATATTTTAGGTATGATGAAGAAAAAATTATTTTAATTGTGATTGAGTTGAAGATATTATGGTTGAAGTCAGTTTGAAATTACTCTAAATATGATCGAATCAAAAATATTAGAGTTGAGGTTGAGCATAAAACAATTAAATAAGATCAACCTAAATTGAAGTTATGATAACTAAATTAAAAAACTTACTTTGATCGATGTTGAATTCAAGATAATTCGGTGAAGAACAAAGTTTAAAATACTTTGATTGAAATTACATTAAAGATACATATAAGTTGAAACTTTAATGGAGGATGAATTGAAACTATTTTAGATGAGAGTAAAGTAAAGATTGAGTTGGATTTAATCTCCTCAGTGTTAGGGTGGAGATCTTTTGAACCTTGTTGAAATTATTATCATAAATTTCAAATGAAAAATATTCTTTAGATCAAAATTAAATTACTTTTGACCACCAAAATAGTTTAAAATATTTTAACTAAATTTGAGTTAAATATATTTTTATAAATCTATTTAGTAGAAAGTACTTCTAAAAGAGTTATAAATCGTGACTTGTTTTCCTTAAATATTAATCCAAACTCCTTTTAATGAGTTAGGATTAAATAGAAACAAATTACGGTCATTAATTATAGCAAGTGATATGGAATAGATTAGTCCAAAAGAAAAAAAATGACATCTAATTATAACTATAATAACTCCTACAATAATATATATATATATATATATATATATATATATATATATATATATATATATATATATATATATATCGATTTTCTATGGCTGCTAATGAAACTGAAATATAACACTAATGTAAATGATCGTGGTGAATTAATCATAAAAACTAGTTTGACAGTGTTTCAAACAGTGTAAAAGAATAACTTTTCAATAAAAGTAATCATATTTCATATTCATGACATATATTTTATAACAAGGAGAAATATAAAAAAAGGAAAATAAAATTACCAATATGATAAAAAATAATAAAAAACTATAGGATTAAATATGTTTTTTGTCCTTAACTTTTAGTAAATTTTAAAATTAGTTCATTTCGAAATTTTAGACTAATTGGTCCTTCATCTTTCGAAATACAAATTTTAATTAAATTTTGTTAAGTTTATTGGGTTAAATATGTTTTTGATCCTTTAACTTTAAGTGAATTTTGGAATTAGTTCATTTCGAAATTTTAGACAAATTTAGTCCTTAATATTTCGAAATACGTAAATTTAGTCATTTTAATTAAATTTTGTTAGAATTATTTGATGTTTCGTACACATTTCATAATTGTATTTGATATGTTTATACTAGTTGACACATTTTTGCTTTAATGTTAAGTCAAATACTATTATGAAACGCGCTTGAAATGTCAAATAAACTTAACAAAATTTGATTAAGAAGACTAAATTCACATATTTCGAAAAATGAATGACTAAATTAGTCCAAAATTTTGAAATGGACTAATTCCAAAATTAAGTGAAAGTTAAGGAACCAAAAACATATTTAACCCAAGTTTATTTGACATTTTAAATACGTTTCATAATAATATTTGACTTAACATTAAAGCAAAAATATGTCAAACAGTATAAATAACTTAAATAAAATCCTAAAAAATGATGTTAAAAATTAAAAGTTATAGTATTATTGTAGTAAAGTAAAATGTGAATTGTTAACCCAGAAAAAATAAAAACTAGAGTCTGAATTGTTTACCTTGCAAGGACCGACTAACCAGGCAAAGAACAAAGTGGTGAAAACGGCAAAATATTCCCTTGAAAATTTAGATGCTGGTGGTACCACTCTCTTTATCTACAACAAACAACGTATTCATTGTTCAAAATCACAATGCTCAACAATTCAAATCAAAAAGCATGGCAGAAAACATAACATGAATAACCCATTTGTCACAAAAATAGCATAAACTGAAAACAAAGGCAGCTTCTACATAGCAACTGTGCCTTTATTGTCAGATTCACTAAACATAGTGTGATCATTAACTTTCCTAACCAAGACACTACTAATTTTAACAAATCACATAACTAAATCATATTTAGTGGTTTCAAAAAAATAGAGGTCAAATTAAAATGTAATCACAACTTTCTCCATTAAAAAAAAAAAAAAAAAAGGATGGAGTTGTGGTGACAGACACAAGACAAAGACAGGAAGATCAAATGACTGAAATAAAAAAATTCCAATACAATGAAACAACGAGTAACGAACTCACGAATGAAAGTATTGGCCTGGGAAAGGCTCTGTCCAGTGCTTGAATGATAACCTCTTGCTGCTGAATAGGGTCAAATTTTTGTTTAGCCACAGTAGCTGCTTCAACCAAGCTTTCGTACCCGCTCTTGTTGTTACTAAGTCCTGCAGAGGAATCAAAAGCTCTACAAAATTCTCTCCTTCAAAGAAACTACAACAAAGTGGCAAAAGGGTATGCACCTGTGGCTTCTTGAACGTTTTTGGAAAGATGGTTTATTGCTAAACGATCAAAGAGGTTATCTTTGTAGGCATTAGTTTTTGTTGTTTGTTCTGTAATGGTGTCTGAAGGTCTTCTGAGCATTGCAACCACAGAAGGGTGTTGTAGTTTACGTTTGGTGGGGTTCCAATGAGTGGCACATAGTGGTGAAGTCTTGTTGAGCCTAAAGGAATTTGCGACCATTTGTGAATTTTATGAGTTTGGAGTGAGAGAAAAATAAGGAATGGTGGTTGTTGTTTAAGAATGTTAACAGAGGAAGAAGTGAGAGGCAGATATAAGAAGAAGAGTGTGTGTGAATAGCACGTTCTCACACAGTTCCTCATATAGATTCCGGTCTTGGCATTTGCTATGTATATTAGATGCTTTCTTCTGTCCGCTTTGGATTACATATAATTCACATCATATATCTTTTTTTATTACACGGGCTAAGTGTCAAAACTTATGCCTTGTTTATATAAACACTACAAAATTCACTGTCATAAACTATGTTTTTTAGTTTTAAAAATAAAGAAACCATAGTTCATAAAAAAATTGGAAATTAAAATTAGAAAATGTCCAAATTAGAAAGAGAGAGACTTAAAATGCTCTGAAATTCAAAGTAACTAAATAAGATACAGGACAGGCTTAGTTTTTTTGTATGGATATTTTCCTGTTTATGTTATTTAGATGAGGACACTTGTACTATTGTTATCCACAACAATTTAGGTTTAATATTGTACTCTTCATTGACAATCATCATCGATAAAAAATATCTGTCTTTATTTTATTTTCTGTAACTCACACAAGCAAGATCATTTAGGCCTTTTCAATTGCATGAGTTTTATTACTCTAGTAAATCAACTTAAAGTCATTACCCTCAATCAACTAATCGAATTAGACAAGCATATGTATCTCATTAGCAACATCTTTGTATAAAAAAGACAGGGCAAGTAGAAAGGAAATATAGAAAAATATAATAAACAAAAAAACAGGTAACTTTTGCAAGTATTTGAATTAAAAAATACAAGAAAAAACGTGTACAACGAAGAATTAAAATGCATCTTCATATATATCACCGTCACATACCTTCCGTTTTAAAATTTGGCCATTCCGATCTCAATAGCTCCCAAATTGTTGTCCTTTCAAACCAAGCCAAATCCAGATTGCACTCTTTTTTAATCACTTTCGAGGTGTAGTCATTCATTAAAAAAAAAACACTTGAGAGAAAAGGTGAAATTTGAATGTTCCAATTTTTAAAATCTACATAAATAAAATAGAAATTTGATCTGAAAACTGGATCTTTAATACATCAGAGAAAAAATGAAACAGTTTGGTTCAAACAATTTTTTTTGCCCACCCTTAACATATATATATTCTTCGAAAATGATACACAACTACCCAGCTTTTTGTTACTCACCACTGTTTAGTTTAAAAAGCTGCTGCTTGTGGAAAATTATCACCCAAACAGAACCTTTTTTTCTTTTTGAATGATAGAAACCGTGTGGGGCTAATGACCCATGTGACAATGTTGTCTCTCCCTTTGTAAAAACCTTTATCAGTACCTTGTTTAGAGCTCCAAAAGTTAAGTACAGTGCTCAACTTAAAGTTTCTGAAGTCTATAATTCAATGTAAAAAAGATCATATCAATTGAACATTTGTGGCAAAAGTTATAAGCCAAACTGTGAGCAGACGCAATTGAGTTATGATGTCCTGCCTTTGCATTTTTAAAATTAAATTGCAATTTTCTCAGAACTTCAAAAATTATTTTCTATTACTCGAATTGAAGCTATCAATTTTAAAATTAAACTGCACTGAAATTTGAAGCGACTGACAAGGTAAAATTATACACAATCCTTAATCTTGGAGACCAATAATTTTACACACTTAACGTGGTTGAAGAAGGGTTTATCTGAAACTGGTATGAGCTTTGTAACCCAAGCAATTGGCCATGACACAGCTGCAATTCCAATACAAATTCCCCATTGCTCCCATGTTAATCTCTCTGTACCAGCAAACATCCTAAGGAGTTCCACCATCGCAACTTGAAGAACAAGGGTAATCCCCACAAGTCCAAGAAACAGGTGGTTTCTGTGAAGGCCTTGGAACACATTAAGTTTCTCCATACTTCTAGAGTTGAACTCGTTGAATACTTGGCAGAGGACAAAAGTATTAAAGATTAGAGTATCCTTTACCTCCTCTCTAACATTGAAGATTAACTCTCCCTTCAATTGTAAAACCAGGAGGATAACAATCTGATATAAAGCTTGAGCGAAAAGGTTTCTCCACATAATATTGGTAATAAGAGGCTCAGTCCTACCCACTGATTTTTTCTCCATTAACTCTTTTGTAGGTCTTTCTGCAGCCAGTGCCAATGCTCCTAGCGTACCGATAATCAGATTTACCCATAAAAGTTGAACTGTTGTTAGGGGAACATCTCTCGAAGAAACTGCTGCAATAAAATTTATCACTAGAGCTGCGACATTCACGGTTAGTTGAAACTGGATGAACTTTTGGATATTGTTGTAAACACATCGCCCCCACCTTACAACAGTCACAATAGAACTGAAGTTGTCATCTAAGATGACAATGTCGGAACTCTCCTTGGCAACTTCAGTTCCTTGGATCCCCATAGCAAGTCCAATGTCAGCTTCTATCAGAGCAGGTGCATCATTTGTGCCATCTCCTGTCACTGCAACAACATGACCTTTCCTTTTCAAGCACTGCACCATCAAACTTTTGTCAAAAGGGGATGATCTTGCCATCACGCGGATCTTCTCTACTCTCTCCATTCTCTCTTCCTCAGAATAATTCCTGAATTCCACACCCTCCACCACTTCTTCCGTGCTCACATGGCCATCAAAGTCTAATATTCCGCATTCTGCTGCTATTGCTTTTGCAGTGAATATGTTATCACCTGTGATCATCTTCACACTAACTCCAGCATGTTTACACGCTTCCACAGCCTCCTTGGCGTCGGGTCGGCATGGATCCTTGAGGCCAACAATACCTAGCAAGGTCAAGCCATCTTTTCTCAGGATTTCATCTGCTTTCTCCTTATCGTTATAATCAATATCTTCCGGAATCTGCGTGTGAGCAAAAGCGATACATCTAAGGCTGCTAGCAGCCATGCCTTCAATTATATTTTGCAATTTGCTCCGCTCTTCATCAAGGGGCTTCTCTATGCCGTTATTGTCAATATAATTTGAACACATCCCGAGAATAATCTCTGCAGCACCTTTCCAATGAGCGTGAACTGTGTTGGTAGTCTTCTTCCTTATCGCGATGCCACTTCGTTTCTTTTCAGAGTTAAACGCTTCAACATGGAGAACTTCGTGTGCGCGCTTCAGTTCATCCATGTCCATGCCCAAATCTGACACGGCCCACAAGAGTATAGCTTTCTCCGTCGGGCTACCAGAAATTTCAGGTTCAGATATTGGTGAAGGTTTACAGATACTGCCAGTTGTGTTTAGGCCAACTCCTTGTTGGAATAACTCAAGAACTTCAGGGGCCATTGCATTGGAAGATTTTTCCTCGACATTTTGTGGGCCAAGCCAAAACTTGGTGACTCTCATTTGATTCAAAGTCAGGGTACCAGTTTTATCCGTGCAGATAACTGTAACTGACCCCATGGTTTCGCAAGCAGAAATCTCCCTCACCATTACATGGTCTGACATCATTCTTTTCATGGAGTAAGCAAGAGTGAGAGTGACGGCCAATGGCAGACCTTCTGGGATTGCCACCACCACAATAGTGACTGCAGCGGCGACAATCCTCACAACCGCATTGAAAATGTCGTTTACATCAGTTTTACTCCCCTGGAACTCTGTATTCCCATTATCATCCTGTGTGTTTCCAGTGAAATAACGAAATAACAAGACTCTGAGAACAAGAAAAGCGACTGTGAGACCCACCCTTCCGACAGAAAAGGTTAACTTATCAAGGCGAGTCTGTAATGGTGTCCTTACTTCGGTGTCTGTCGATAGTGAGCTCATTATTTCACCCCATGCTGTGTTGATTCCCACAGATGTCACTAGCATACGACCACAGCCATCCTCAACTTTTGCACCAGACAGCAAGAAGGGGCTTCTTGAAGGCTCAATTTCTACAGGGTCGCTCTCACCTGTCATACTTGATTCATCCACTAGCAAACAAAGGCCACTCAAGAACAATCCATCAGCTGGAATCTGATCACCAATCTTAAGGGATGCAATATCGCCCACTACAACATCAAAGATAGATATATTCTGTCTCCTTCCATTTCTCACTACTTCTACTTTGATGTCGTTGCTTACCTTAGACAATTTGTGAAACTGTCTCTCTTGTCTGAGGTTGCTGAGTGCGGTAACAACCACCACCAGAAACACTGCTACAAATATACTCCCTCCTTCATACCAGCCTTCCCCCGGGCCATGTTCTTTCATGCCAAAACCAAGGGAAAGACCGGCGCAAACAAGGATCAGAATATTAGTGTCAGTGAAAGCTTCCACCACAAAACTCAGGAAAGACTTAGGCGGTGGCCTCTGGTAAGTGTTGGAACCAAATACTTTAACACGTTTAGCAACCTCATCATGGCTTCCGGTGATTCCCTTTTCCGGAATGGTTCCAAGAATGTTTGCAACACCTTCAACTCCTCCAAACTCTGTAAAGGCTGACAAGTTTTTGTCCTTGACCATACTCGTAATCCTCACCTTGTCAACATCAGGAACCAAAGAAGGATGAGTGTTTGTATTTGTCTTAGACATGACTTCTTTGGCCAAGGCAAGCATGACTCGCCTAGAATAAATTGCTGTATAAGCTAAACGCCATCTCTTTTTTGCTATGTTTTCCATGGAATCAGCAGAAGATCTCAAGCCGAAAAGATACAAGAAAAGAACTAGATTATGACTCAGATCTGGTTATCTTCTATAGTAATATTTCGTACCAGACGACCATAGAGGCAATTTCCGAGTAGCTTCTTACAAATAGTAATGCTTTTTTTCAGTTCAATTTAGTCAAACTTTCAAAAGACACCCTCGGTGTAAGTGAAAGTGGTTTCTTAAAATATAGTACCTACTTTGCTAAGAAATACCAATTCACATTTGAAGACCACTCTTATTGCATTCACGGCTAAACTAACCGATTTATATTTTATTCCATGTGAACTTGAAAATAAGCAAAATTTCAACCATTAATGATGGTGCTTCATGACTTTAAACGTGTCTAGTTTTTGTATAATAGAAAACAAACTACGAAACCATAAAGAAAAAACAAACTTGCGTTGTCATCCATATTTATGTTATCTTAGAAATCATGACTTGTTGTCTCTCTTTTCATATTTTTTTTTCTCTTTCTGCATTCTTAGTAAAGATTGCTATTGTTGAATACGAATGCATCACTATTCTGTCTACGTAAATTTTCTTTTCGTTGCCCTTCATTACAGGTAACCCATAATCCCTATTGCTATTCAATTCAGATCCCAGGACAGTGGGAACACTAATTGATGTATAAATCATATATATATATATATATATTTATATATATATATATATATATATATATATATATATATATATATATATATATCACTGTCTGGTACCTTTTGTTTTAAAATTGGTCATTTCAATTTCAATAAAGTTCCCAAATTGTTGTCCTTTCAAACCAAACCGGTCCCAATTGCACTCTTTTTTAATCACTTTCAAGCCGTACCCATTCCCCCCAATTTTTTTATCCAGATTATATATATATATATATATATATATGCTGGAAATCGTCTTGGAAGTGGAGTAAATGTTATTTGGGTATAGGGTTGTTATTGTTGAGAACCATGGGCTGAGCTTTTTGTGAGATCAGGGAGAAGATACACTTCCATAAAAATTTTCGATAATTAAGTACAAAAGTAAGAATTTGAATGATGATAACTAAATGTGAAGATCGTGAATTGAGTAAATACTTTCTGAAATGTTGTATGGTATATGTAGAACTATTAAGACCAATGATAGTTATAGATAAAAGTGGGTAAAATATATTTTTTACCTCAAATTTTGATGTGGAATTGGAATTCTTCCTTGTGAAAAAATTTCTTCTCATCTTCATATTTTATTAATGCATGAACTACATCATTGTGAGCTTACAACGTTAAGCATTTGTTTCGCTGATGTGTCGAACAAGATTGTATAGTGGATGAAAATGGTTTGAAGAAGACATGACTCTTTCAATGTTGAGACGTCTAATTTTTTAAAAAGAAATTTTGGTTTCTAAAACTGTGGGTGTTGAACGTTTGAAGGAAAAAGTTGAAGTCAGTGCTGGTGTGGGTGTTGAATGTTTTCGTTTGTGTGGTTGTAGAGTTGTTGGTAGCTACGTTGACAGTGTTGGTAGGTCGTATGTATTTTGTTTGTTTATGTAGAAAATTTGGAGCTTTTGATGGATGGAGAGACATTGTAATAATAATCAGATATTTTTTTGTTTTCGTTGAATTTGATTTAATTAAAAGTGTGTGAAGGTTCAAAAATTTGGATTTAGGGTTTTCTTTGTTATTGACGGCATATGTTGTTTTTTGAAGTATTTGAACTAAAAATACAAGAGAAAAAAAAGAGGCGTATATATTCACGGATGGAGAAATAATAAAATTACAACTTATAATTATACTTACGTAAAATGTCGTTTCTCCTTCTTGCCAAAGGAAATTTTATTGTGCACTTCTCTGCTATTATTTTCTTTGCTCTATCTGTTTATCTGTTACACAAAATAATGAATATGTTTATTTCTTCCGTTTCTCTTTTCCCAATTTCTATCGAACCAAAGTAAATACTTCGTTTGTCCCATATTTTGCTTAGACACAATGCCCCCAATAACAAGAACCATTAAAATATTTATAATTCTTTCTTTTTTGTTCAAGATGGAAGCGACAAAGATAGCACATGTATGATCCCTCACATACTTCAGTCATACAAAAAAAAGTACAAATAAGAACCAAAATAGATCTAGGAGCTCCAGAGTCCATTTACACAGAAACAAAAGTTGTAATTTTCAAGTTTATTATCACGATGATAGAGTAAGGGTGTAATATAACCAAATCTAAAACTCAAGAATCCATAACAAAAATTAGTCACATCCACACAGATCTACACTGACTGAAAATCAAACAATCAAGAAAACATATCACTCATTTGGGAAAGATTCTCAGATAGGTCTATGAAAATATAACAAGCAAATATCCAGTGAGTTATATGAGCAATCAGAAAAACAAATCAGTTGCTAAAGCTAAAACAAAGAACTCATTAAATCCAACAGCATTACAATTCCAGGAGTAGCACATCAACCAAGTTAAAGACAGATAGAATGATCATTTACACTCTAACATTAACATCTTGTCCTTAAGAAACAGAAAAGAAAATCTAGTACCTAACTAACACACATCCAGATGGTAAATAAAGAGAAAGATTAAAGGAAAAGTAAAGAAACAATTGAGTCTCATTCTTTGGCTGCTTTGTTGATCAAGGACTTGTGGATGTGAGGGATTACACCACCACCAGCAATGGTCCCTTTGATGAGGGTGTCAAGTTCCTCATCTCCCCTGATAGCCAGCTGCAAGTGTCTGGGTGTGATCCTCTTCACCTTCAGATCCTTGCTTGCATTCCCAGCCAACTCCAGAACCTCAGCAGTCAGATATTCCAGAATTGATGCCAAGTATACTGCAGCAGTTGCCCCCACACGTCCATTGGCTTGCACCCTTTGCTTCAACTGCCTGTGGATACGCCCCACTGGAAACTACAGCCACACAAAAAAAAAAATCAAAACAATTCAATCCATGCATCAAACCGTATCACGAAGACCCAGTAGTTTATCACAGATCTTTGATTTAATCTTAACTGTAGGCATTCTACACCAAAAAATTCCAACAATTCACAAACATTTCAACTGTTCCCAAAAACGATAATTTGACGAAAATAACGAAAACTCAAGCTTTCTTTCAGATCGTGATAAAATTCTGGTCAAGTCAGGGATTTAAAGGGTGAATCCTTTTTCAAGGCTCAAGTTTGAGACTTTCTTATACTCGTAGGCATCCCATGAACAAAGAAAACAATGTTTTTTTTTCCTCGTGAAATTGACAAATACAAAACAAAATAATTATTACTCTGAAAAAACGTGATTTGCATCATCTGGTGCTGTTCTGAAGGAATTTCCATCACTAATCCAGAATTAAAATAAAACAACAAAAGGTCATTGCTTTGTGGTTAAGATTAGAACAGGACGTGGGAAACAAAACTTTCACGACAGTCACAAGAACACAAATCAGATCCAACATACACCAAACATGTGGCTCGTGAAATCTAGTCAAATTAAGTTGTAAAGATTGAAAACTAAGACAATTCTGGAGAGAAAAAACAAAATCTGAGGAACAGGGAAAATGGGTTACCTGGATCCCAGCACGGGATGAACGAGAGACAGGCCTTTTCTTATCCTTGTCTTTGTCCTTGTTCGCTGCGGTGGTTTTTCCAGCCACGAGCCCCTTCCCTCCTTTTCCCGCCATCGACACAGAGAGAAACCTAGAAAGCTAAAGCAAAGAAGGATGATGCTGAAATAGTGACTGGTTGAATGAGAAACATATCTTCTTAATAAACACTTTAAATTTCCAATTCTCAAACTATGGGCGGGCGCGGTCACTTTTGCGTGGGAATTTGATTTTCAAATTATTTCACTTTTTTTCCCGGGTCCACCAAATTTTTTCGCTCAAGGAGGTCTATTAAAGCCCATCAACCTACCTCAGGCCCATTAAAGCCTATCACACTACCTCAGGCCCAAACATAGGATAAGATTCCACTGGCAGTACCTCAACTCCCAATTAGTGCATTAGAAAAAATATCATGGCGACCAGTTGCGGTGGCAGCTTCTTAACACTGTCCTGTGCCGGAACTATCCAAAATCAACATGTATCACAACCTACAACATTTCTTGGAGTTCGCCATTACCCTCATAGGAAGAGGAAAACACCGTTAGTTGTGGTGGCGGTGACCCAAGGCTCCGCCGAATCAAGCAAGTCGGAGGAAAAAATCCCTTCATGGGCCAAACCAGATTCCGATGAACCACCACCATGGGCCCGAGATGAGGCCAAAAACAACACTTCGGAGCAAGGATTTGAAATCCCATTCTACGCGTATTTACTTGCCTCTGCCATCACAGCAATTGCTGCTGTAATTAACCAACTTCTTACCACTATTAATATTAATAATGTTTTTCTTTTGATTTGTTTCTTGATAGTGTATCTCTTTTCTACAACAGATTGGTTCCATCTTTGAATATGTGAACCAAAGACCGGTGTTTGGAGCATTAACCTCGGACAGTGTGTTTTATGCTCCCTTGCTTGGGTTTTTTGTCTTCACTGGCATTCCCTCTTCGGTAAGAATTAATCACTCTCCTCAATGTTCAGATTCAGAATTTTAATTAAAATTAATTGATTTTTTTGAGTTTTTTTCTAAATTATGTGTAAAAGTAAAATGTTGGTTCTTGCCAATTTATGAACTCCTAATGTTTAATTCAGGCTTTTCTTTGGTTCAAATCTGTTCAAGCTGCTAACAAGGAAGCAGAGGAACAAGACAAGAGGGATGGGTATTTATAAGGTGGAGTGGGATTTACATGCTTTCTTTATTCTGTAAGTTATGAGGAAAATGCACATAATGCCGTGTTAAATGTCAGAGTTTAATGTGAATATTTAATGTTATGTATGAATACAGATAATATAGTATGGTAAAATATGGAGCACCATTGTCATCGTGTAATCAACATAATTTCTGTCAATATAAGAATGCTTTGTGATGAATATAAGTGAATCTTCTGAAAATGTTTGATTTTGATATCTGTCTATGAATGCTGATAAATATCTAAATTTAATCTTTCAGATGTTAATGTCAAACAAAATTTAAAAAAAAAAACTAATTACCAAATCTAAAAGATGTAACTCCAATTATTTATTTTAGTAAAGTGTATCTGTCGTATCTTCTTTTCATATATTTTGGAGTCGAGTCATTGATGTTTTTGCTGCATTGATTTAGAGAAGTAAACAAAGAGAAAACTGAGGATAATGAAAATTTCAGCTGTTTGAAAACAATAGTGAAAGAGGAAAAGAAAATGAGAAAACATCGGATGAAAACCAACCCATGAAATAAGTTCCCTTGGTCATTTCATTTTGCATCCATCTTCTCCTAACTACCAACTAGCCCAAGGCTTGCTGGATCACAATGTTGTACATGCATTTTTTTAGGTAAATGATTTATATATTAAGATTGTGAGGAATATTTCAATCCCTAATAGGAAAAAGACACAAGTTTAAGAAACATGATTCAAATTTGTAAACTTAGAAATAGTGCAAAAATGTTAACCTTAGTAAAATCATAAAATCCTATAAAATGTTGGAGACAAAGGAATCGTCAAAGAATAGTTATATTTCACAACATCTGCAGATAGTGGTGATGAATGAGATAAACTTAAGGTGAGCTAAATTAAGTATAATTTATTAATAAGTTTCTTTTACATTTGTGATTATTAGTTATTTATATTTTTAACACTATAAATATAAAATAATTATCTATTGCACAGAATTGTATAATTATTTTTAAAATATTACTATATCAAGCAAATAGATTGGTTTTAATAAATATGAAATTTGTGTTACATTTTTATTTAATTATTTCTTTATTAATAATTTTCTTACCATTGTAAAGTTGATGCATTGGGCCATTACCATCATAAGTTATTATCAGTTCAAAAGCAATGAAGCCGATTATAAATAGTATAATTAAATACAATTACCAATTGAACTATTATTATTGATATTTTTAAATATAAATTAAATTTATTGTACTATAGAACGAGATAATATTGTGTTTTTGTACGAAGCGAATAATCATCCATAAAACAATGTTTATAAATAAACTATATATGAATTTCTATGAAATAAGTAAGGATGAATTGAACTTTTAAGACCATTGTTTATCAAATTCATCAATTTTGTCACTAGCAATCATGTGGGAATGGATATACAAACGTTTGTCTTACCCAGACACTATTATTGGTCGTTATACCAACATAGCTCCATAAGTCATGTATATCATTTTAATAAATAAAAGCAGTATGGTTAGAAAATAGAAAATGAAAATAATACTATTATAATTCACTATTTATAAATAGTAACAATAAATTATTATTATTATTATGCTTTTTTGTTTTATACAATGAAATAAACTAATATTATGTTAAATAATGCCTAATTTTTTGTCAAAAATCTTTTTAATAATAGAATCCAGTGTTACATATACACTGATGAAATGATTTTAATTAATGACAATTAGATATGTCAACTATAAGTCAAAATGAATTAGGTTCATTTAATTCAATACTTAAACGAGATTGAGCAGGTTACAGTGAGCTAACCTGCAATCCACTTATATTTTAAAAAGATTATCTTTCAAAACTGAAAAAATCCTAATTTCTTTGCCCCTTTCACATTACAGATTTCTCTATCACTCCCACATTCACTGCTATGTTAATATGACAAGCAATATTCTGTCTGTGATTCTTGACCACCATTGTTGGACCGGTGGTTGTTTGATCTTCTTTCCATTAGGTCCAATCACCTTTGATTTGGTCCTCTGCTGCTCCTGTGTGCACCTCCATGTTCTTTCGTATTCCTGTGCATTCCTTTCGCGCTTATCTAACATTGCTTCGCACTCCTCCGCTCTTCCCTCTTTCTTTATTGTTTACACACGATCACTTACTTTTCATTATAAGCTTCTAAATTTAACTAAAAAATGACAATTTTTCATTTCATTTTTTTACTTTTAGATAAGTTAGTGAGTTAACACATTTAATTTACCAATCCGTGATGAGTTGAGTTGAGTTTCACAATTTCTTACACGCCATAAAGTAAACAAGATTGATCTCATTCATTTTTAACCCAACCAGTTGTGAGCCAACCTTGAGAACAAAATCATAAATAATTACTCCAACATGTTTTCCATTTTCATTTCATAAAATTTATTAAATGAACAATGTATTATACTCACTTTTAATAAAAATAAGGTATAATTACTGATTTGGTACTCCAATTTTTTGGTTAAGTTCAATTTGGTCCTCATACTTTTTGGTTTGTTCAATTTAGTACCTCAATTATGTAAAAAGATTCAATTTGGTCATCTCCACCGTGTGTCCCTACAAGACACGTCAAGCCATATAATTTTTTATTTTATTTATTATTATTTTTTTTTGTAAAATTTATAAACTGTTACATGTCAGTTTACCGTCATACCACGTGACAGTGGTAATAGTTGTTTTCAATTTAGTCCTCTATTTAAATTTTTGGTTCAATTTAGTACTCCGATGCTTTAAAACATCCAATTTTGTCCTCTCTAATTTAAGACCAAATTAGTAAATAAGCTTAATTACAACTTATATATACATGTTACAATAACTTTTATTAATATATACATCAAATCATTTCACCTAAATATTTAAATTATTTTATTTTTTACATTTTTTACCTTTGTAATTTTTTACACCTGAAATTTTGTATACTTGTAAAAAATATAATAATTTGAATATTTAGGTGTAGTAATTTGATGTATAAATTCAAAACAATTACTTTAACATGTATATATAAATTATAATTAAACTTAGTTACTAATTTGGTCTCAAATTGGAAAGGACAAAATTAGATAGTTTGAAAGAATTGAGGTATTAAATTGAACCAAAAATTTAAATAGAGGACTAAATTGAAAATAATTATTATCATTGTCACATGTCATCATTGTAAGTCAATAAACTGACACATGGCAGTTTTAAAATTTTTTGGAAAAAAAAATTAAAAATTTGAAAAAAGTTTTAAAAAAATTAAAAAAAATTAAAAAAAAATTAAAAATTTCACGGCTCAACACATGTCCCTTACGGACATGGTGTTAACTCTAACTTAACGAAGATGACCAAATTGAATCATTTTAAATATTTGGATACTAAACTAAACAAACCAAAAATATGGAGATCAAATTGAATTTAATCAAAAAATTGGAATACCAAATGAGTAATTATACATAAAAATAATTTACCCTAAAAAAATCAAGTACAAGAAAAAATAAGAACAAAAAACATTTCAAATGGAATAATAAGAAACAATTTTGATAAATAATGATATTTTCATAAATAAATAACTAAATAATAAAAATATATAATTTCTATAGCTAGGATAAAATAGAATCTTAACTTCCTTTTTAAAATATATGTGCTAAATTAAAATCGGATACTATATCTTGTGTCCCAATTTATTTAAAAAAAAACATATAGTAACGTACAATATTTAAAATTAAACGCAAAAAGAGGAAGAAAAAAAAGAAGCAAAACGTATAGCAATACTAGAATAATATTACATGGTAATTAAATCACATAATAGTTATTTTATTTGCCGAAATCATTTATACACGATGTTTTTTTTTCAGATACATAACTTGAAGGAAAAATAAATAATCATGTCCTTAATTTTTGTTATATAATTAATCAATGTACACTCAATCGTTAGGAATGGGTAAATGAGTCGATACATATCTTACAAATGATTTTTTGTCAACATAGTTACCTATCTTACCCAATTTTACAAATTGTACACCTCACTTAAACATTAACATTTTGAAATATCTCATTTCAAGCTTAAAAGTTAAGGCCAATACTGTTATCCCACACTTCAATTAACCGTCCAAAATACATAATCAAAAGGTCACTGTACTGTAGAACCGGAGGATCATTCAATGAATCATGACATTAGTGTATTTTTTCTTTTCAATTTTTCAAAAATCTAAAAAAAAACTTACTGTTAATTTATGAGAGAACGTGTACGAGAAGTTTGATAAACTAAATGGAAAAGTGAGTTTGATTGATTTGATGGAAAGAAAGCATATGAAGAATATTAAGATTTAAAAAAAATAAAACGGAAACAGAGGGCAGGGAGAACGCGGTTTTGGAGGAGAGTGGGTTGATAAAAAAGGAATACTGTAGGCGTACGTATCAAAGGATTTTGTTGTCTTCCTAAATGCACTACATCACTACCTAGCTAACACAATGCCTCCTACAATATGTAACATTTCAATTGGGTCCCACTCAATATTTCTATGCTCTTTACCTTCAAACTTTAATGCTTTTCCGTTTCGGTGAATCAACTTTCACCACCTATTTTCCTTTCCTTAAACTTCTTGTTGCCCACTTTGTTCCGTCTTCAACACTTTCCACTATCATTAAGCTCTAACCAAGCTACGATACGATACATTAGTGCACCTTTTAACCAGAAACGCCTTTCTTTGCACTCTATATACGTAAACAATGTGAGTGCTGTTTCAGTCACAAGATACACAGTTTTTTCGTGCCTCGTAATACAACAATTATTTCATATTTATTATCATTAAGATATTTGGAATAATAGTTTTATGAAAAAGATGTTGGGTTATATATGGGTTAAAGGATTATTGATACCGAGAACTATGATTACGTATAGTTATACGACATTAGTTTTATACATATAAGACACTAGACACCAAAACTTGAAGATAATGTTGTTATGAATTTTTATTTTTATAATGTCTAATTTTTTCTTTTGTATCTAATATGGGACTTTGAGTAACACTTAGATATTTTTAACAAAATTATCATTATATTTAATTAAAACTTCACACTTGTTTTTTTATGCAATTTTATTGTGTCGTTCTTTTCACCTTTTCTTCGCACCGTAATTATTTTTCTCTTCTTCTCACAACATTGTCTTATTTATGTTGTTCTCGTTCTGTCATATGTCGCATTATTGTTATAAATGTTTTCTTATTGCTTCTCTAAATTTTATCATAATATCGTGCATGGTCTCTTCAAAACAAGTTATTTCCTTGTTAAGGTAGGTTTTATCATAATCTTGTTATGGTTACCTTTTTTGTTGTGACGTATTGAACACGTTAGCATGTATTGGTCACAAATTGTTTTAGATGTTAATTTTATTTGTGAAACATGTCTTTATATAGTTATAGTTTAATCAATGTTTTTTTTTTGTTTGTCATTAGTGTATACGTGAGATGTGATATACTACAGAGTAGACTGGTAAAAAAATTACAAAAAATAACGTGGGCGCATTTTGGGTATTTAATTGCATTAAATATATTTTTTAACACTTTTGTATGTAAATTGATTGTATATGTTCATATTGTAATAATCAAAGGCTATGGAGGCTTATACAATTTAAGGAATCTGTGTGTGTGAGTCATATATATTGTTCAATCGAAACAAATGCACCTCGAGGCATTTAATTACATTAAACATATACATTACTTTAATACTTTGTATATTAAGTAAGTGTATTGATATTGAACCATATTATAATAAATAAACTAAAAGTTAAGACTATAACTGTTATATTTAGTGGATGAAAACTATTGTACATGTAATGATTAGAATTAGAAAAAATCTTGAGATTATATAATTTATTATTTCTTATCAGTTCATCAATAAATGATTTGAGATTATTATATTGATGTAAATTTATTATTATATATATATATATATATATATATATAATTATTTAACTCTAAAAAATTTAAACATTTGACTATATCATAATAACCAAATGAATAAAATATTTGTATGACTTTTGTAACACTTAAAATTATACGGATACATAATATTTTATTTTATGAGTCTTACAATAATGGATAATTTTAAATTGTAAATGAATTTATTTTCAACTACTTAATGAAAATTAATTGGTTCATTGTTTTTCTAATTTATGATTTTGAATAAATTTTGATTTAACCCAAATTTAAAATAGTCATAAAATAGAGTGAATATTAAAAAATTAACACAAACGATGATGATTGTGATTTTTTTCTGCCATCATATCATATATTTATAATGTATAAAAATAATTTTTTTTAAAAAATTAGACGAGTGTCCCAAATGACATTGTTTTAATTAAGTAAATCTATAACAATATATAAATAAATTTTATATTTTGTATCCATATTTTAAAATATCAATTTTATCTTTTAAAATATAATTATTTATTAAATTTTAAAAAATTAATATTATTTTTATAATTTTTTTTATTAACAATTACTTTTATATATATTTTTATATATTTAACTTTGTTTTTAATAAATATAATTTTATTTTATATATTAATTTAATAACATTATATTATTATCTATTAATATAATATTATTTGTTTGGTTAAAATTAAAAGGAATTCAAAATTTCGAAAGATGCCGCTAAATTTTTTTTATTTACATTACACAATCATCTTTTATTAACTCCCAATATAATTTTTCTTTAAAAAGGATGTAAAAAGATAAGCCTAAAATAGAATTTAATTAGGATGTATTCACGGACATGGGCTTACATTTAATTATAAATGAAAAATGTATGTTTTTCGCATTTTAACTTTACTTCACATAAACATATAAAGAAAAACTCAAGTTAAATATTTTTAAGATTTAAAAGATTAATTTTATTAATAAATGAAAAGGAAAAAATACAAATTGAAATATTTTTTTTATATTCTATGAATTCTTTTACAAATTTGTTATAAAATATTGTAAAAAAGGATTTTCTTTTTGTTTTGTTTTTTTAGGACTTTTAAATGGATAATTATTTCTTATAAAATTATAAAATTCACATTTTTTTATTTTTTTTTTTGAAAAATATTTTGTACAAAAATATTTTACAAAAAAAAATGGTTACTATATTTTGTAAATTATTTTTTATAAAAAAATTTGTAAATATTTAAAAAAAATTAAGAATAACATTTAAAGAAATTTTAGTAGTGTCATTATAAATGCTTAAAAAATCATTGAAAAAAATGTCAAGTGTTCGATAAGATACATGAAAAAGGAAACATTTTAATTATGGTTCAATAAAATACACTATTGGTGCAAAAGTTGTTATGTTGGTAGTAGTGACGGATCTTCAGCCAATTATTTAGGATGTCAAAATTTTGGTTGAATTACTCTTTTGATCCATTTTTTAGTTAAAAAATGTCAAGTTTCTCATTTAGTTTTTTTAAGTCTCAATTTTGTCCCGAATTTTTAAATATTGATGTACTTTGATTCTTCTCGTTAAATTTTTTGAAGCGAAAGAAATATTTTTCATCAAAATTAATATTAGGACTATGTCAATTACACCAATAGATCAAACTATCCTTATTCACAACTTCAATTTTGATGAAAAATTCAATTCAAAAAATTTAACCAAAATGACAAAGTTATATAATTTTTTCAAAAATCGAAACCAAATCGAGACAAATAAAACTAAGGTACAAACTTGATATTTTTGAGCGAAAATAAAAATCAAAAAAATAATCTCAAAAATTTTATATAAACTAGTAAAAACATTGTATTTATTTTTTCATGATAATAAAAAATATATATATATATATATATATATATATATAGTTATTGTTATTGTTATTATTATAATTATAAAATTAAATATAAATATTTTTTATAATTTAATATAATTAATTCTAATTTATCATTAATTATAATTTATAATGAATAAGTTCAAAAAAATAATCAAATAAAAAATAGTTAAATTACACAAATAATCATTTAATAGATAATATTAATAAAATAATTACTTTTATTTAAAAACATTTAAAATATACAATTAAAAATTAAATATGAATAACTCAAAATAAAACTTCTTCTTATATAAATATAGATGTATACAAATTTATTACAATATCAAATACATGAAATATATTACAAATATTAATTTTTTGAAAAATATATTTAAAATTATATAAATATAAAAAAAAATTGGGGAGAATGGCTCCTTAGTGCCTATGAAAGTCCACCATTGGTTGGTAGTACATGAAAAAATATTTTCAATGTATGTAGTTATTATAAAAATTAATAAACCTATCACATCGTTCAAATAGTAATTAAATGATTTTAAAAATATAATATATTTTTTATTCTTTGATTATATAATTATCCCACATAAGAAATAAAAATAGCAATACTTTTAGAAATTCAAATACAAATTCTATTCTGTCATTATTATATCTTGTGAGACTAATTTTAGATTTTACTGAGCAAGAATGAGAACATACTCAACTTTCACCATCTCTAGTTGCTTTTTCGGTACTGCTTTTTAGGTTGGTCACATGAATTATTATCCCATTAGACTAAGTTCCTAACATGCATGATTTCAAGATGAAAATATATTGACTCTAATGTCAATAAAGTAGAAAAAAATACAGGACCAAACTTTTGCTTTTGCTGCTCTCAATAGGGAAAGAGGGAAAAAATGTTCTATATTTTGCCAAAGGCAACGACTAAAGCAAGATCATTTGTTAAAGCAACAACTATAAAAATGAAACACCAAAAAAATTAGTACAAATCAAAGTGACTGTCAATTCATGAAAGAAAGGTCCGTATATTTTTAAGTCATTTAATATAAAATATTTATTCATTTTTGTTGATAGAAACTGTATCGGTTTTTATTTTTAATCGTGTTTTTCATAGATTTGGAATACAAACTTTTATTTTGAAAAGGCAAACATGTGCCACACGCACCACCACACGTGCTAATAGTTTTTTATTTAATATAGGATAATTTCTTTATGAAAAAAAAAATGACCTTGATACACATCCAAACGAGAGGTATAAAGTGGAAAAAATAGATAAAAAAAAATCATGTTCGATCAAGGATAAAAAAGAATAGTGTAAATTTATTATACACGGGCATAACATAACTCTCCCTGATTAATTCATTCACAGATAGCAGTTTGTTTGCTTTTAGAAGTTCATACAGTGTTGTTTTCGTACATTTAATTAAAATTGTTTATATAAGGTTTTAATTAATCAACTTTTTACAGTGAATTATATATATATATATATATATATATATATATATATATATATAAGGAAAAAATAAGGAAATAGATATCTCCAAGAGAGTCAATCTCATTTCTCATTAAGTTTTTAATTTCATAGTTATTTGGTAACCCTCTTGTGTATCTTTAAAATCGTGACTATATTTCACTATATTCAAATTTTTTACATTTAAATGGAGAAATTTGATTTATAAATTCTAATTTTGTTACCATATATATATATATATATATATATATATATATATATATATAAGTTTTAATTAAATTTAATTACTAATTTAATTTTAAATTGGAGAGAACAAAATTTGATCGTTTTAAAAAAATAGTGGAATTTAATTGAATCAAAAGTTTAAGTAGAGGGATTAAATTGAAATTTTTTTAAATAATAAACAATTTTAAAAAATTGAAGATGTAACGTCTCATTTAATCGATAACCCTAATTAAATAAAACGTCACACAGAATAACATAGCAGCGCCATCTTGGAACATAAGTATAACTCATTACAATTCTCAAAGTACAGCACGATGGCATAAGCCAAATAAGATACAAATTTCAACAATACTCCAATTTAAAATTAAAGGCCAAGCAAATACATGAGCCATAGCCTTATAACAAAGCCCAAAGTAGTAGAATCCAGTCCAGGCAGACTACGCAGCAGAATCATCCCTTCCTTATTGACCTCGAGTGCCTCTCGCATCTGCTCACATCAATAAATTGATGATCATCACAAAAGGAGAAGAACCACATACAAGACAACCGAACAAGCAACAAGATAAGCTAGAGTAGAAACGATTTATTATGCAGTCACATGTTATCACACAATCCAAACAATATTTATCAACCAATCATGTTATGAATTCTCAAACAATACACTAGACTCAGACTCAACTCATCCGAATTACATATAATCTAGTCGGATTCAACGGATGCTTGCACTTGTGGTGGATATTTTATCTCACCCCCGAGATGCTCACCTCCGAGCTAAGTGTTACAAGTGGTACAATGTCTCGATCCCCACACACAAGGTTAACCCTTAATGAGTACAGGCCTCCTGCTACTCTCACCACAAGAGTCAGTCTGTCCACTCTAAGTGAGACTAACTGACTTCTTAGAGTGTTAGGATGCAACCTTACCTTGAATCCTTACCAAATTATATAGATGGGACACCACTATGAAATCTCACTAACAGAGGTCATGGAATTACGTCCCGACCACTGAAGCACCACCATGAGGTCTCACCTAGAGGCTCATGGAATTATGCACTGACACAGACCAATCATACTCCATCAATCAAGTATTATTTATCATGCACATAACTCTCATGCCAACCTTTATAACCAAATCCACATTCATATTCCATGTTGAATCCATTCCAACTCATTCTTCCCAATCCATGATATGGAATTGTACTTCATACCAATACCATGCCATTTTGATACCAACCATTTCATTGATATCGCATGTCAAGATTTATCCAAGTTCATGATTCACAATCCATGAATCACATCACTCATGCAAATTCATTCATCTCATACTTTATAAATGCATACAAAGACATACATATATCACAAAATAGTATTCATCCCAAATAAATGAGTGCCAACATTTAAGTACCTGAAATTCCATACAATCAAGCACAACCCACAACCATAATTCTTACACCAAAATTCCTAAGAAAATTTATTATCACCAAAACCAAAAATCAATGCAGTAATGCGTGACACATTTCTCAATCTAAAAACATCTAATCGACGATCCAACCGGTCAAACCATAAAATAGCATGTTATGAACGAAATGTCAAAATTTGAGCTCAATCCAACGGTTAATGAGTCGGGAAAGTCAATTTTACTAAAACTGCGCATATCAGAAAAATACACAGTCGCCCAACGACCAAGTCAACTCGCCCAGTGACTGTGCGACGCATCAGAATACGATAAATAACGTCAAATATCACAGTTTCATGAATATTTGAACCCCTAACTCAAAACTAACGTTTTCCTCAAACTTTTCTCATATTTCATAAAACATTTATCGCATAAAATAGAAATAACGTGAAACCCTAGCTTTCCTTACGTGGAGAGGGGTTAGCAGAGGACTTCGACACCCGAACAATGACGAACAGTAGCTCAAACAATAACTTTGAGGGCTGGAAAACAGTGGAATGAGCTTAAAACAAGTTCATTAAGACAACCTTCGTTGGAACGAAGAATGAACAAAATGGAGCAAGAGCATGAGTTGGAAGCTGACTTATGAAGAGTAGAGAACTGGTCTGAGTTCACTTGATGAGAAACAGTGGCTGAACCCTAGCAGAGTTTCACAACTGCTCAAAGAGAAAGTAAGGGAGAACTATTTTTTTGCAATGATACGAGTGAGTTGCTTAGGGCAGGTCTTGGGTCATTTAGCTCCCTATGGGCCAACCCTTAGGCCCCTTAGGCCCATTAGACCTTGGGACATCCCTTAAATATTGGGACTAAAATAAGAGGACTTTACAGAAGACAAAAATTTAACTTTTTAAAAAAATTAGAGAAGTAAATTGAATAAAAAATAATAAAGAAACCAAAATAATCAAACCAGCAAATTAAATAAACTAAATTACTAATTATACTAAAATATAAAAAGTAGACCACATATATGTCTTTGAAAAGAAATTAAATAAAGAAAATCATAAAAAATGTGTTAGTGAACTAAAAGGAAGAAGTTTTAATTGATCGTGAACTTTAGTAATTAGTTCGAAAAATATAATAATATTTTTGAAAAAGATTAATTTCCAACACTTGACCTATAAATAGCATTTTTAAGTATATCTAATCACATTTAGTTAAAATATTAAAAAAAATGACTTTGATTAGTAATAAGTTATTATTTTCAATTAAAGTAAAAGAAAATGTAATTTGATAAATAATAGATAAATTTGTAAAATTTTAATTACTAATACTTATTAAAATGATGTAAGATTATTGTTTTGAAGAGGCTGTAACAAATATAAAAATTGGGTTTAGGTTGGAATATTTATTTGAACAACCTATTTTCATGTAAAATTTAGTATTATTTCACGTGAAAATGAAATTAGAATTTAATTAATTACTAAATATAAGATTTTTAGAATAGGTAAAAGGTTAATTTAATTAACTCTTGTAAAGTTGGTTTCAATTTGGTTCAAGTTTTTAATGAGTGATACTTAATTTTAACTTTGGACTTGGATTAATTTTAGGTTGGGTCAACTTCTTTTAACCTTTAGCTTAAGTCGATTTGTCTCAAATTTTGGTCAGAGCTACTTCATCTTAATTCTTCAACCTATAATGATTTGTCCTGACTTGTGACTTAGATCGACTCGACTTTGCATGAGATGGATCTGACTTGTCTCAAACTTTATTAACATTGGTTTGACCTAAACTCAATCCGATCTAGATTCAAACACATACTAGTGCAAAGGTTGACTCTGGTCCATTAGGCTTGTTTTGCTATTTAGGTCTTATGAATTTCTTCTTAAGTGGACTTTTTGATGCTACACGTCTGTTTAACTTAGTGCTTAACTCTCTGCACTCAGTTACCTCTAACTTGAGTTTAGTATCATGCAATTAGTTGTATCCATTTTTTATATTAAAATTTTCTCACTTATTAATTCTTTTATATTTTCACACTTTTTATTTGTTTTAAACAATAATTGTTTTTAAACTTAAATATATTTTTATTCTTTATAAAACGAGTTTGTCTTAATTTTTATTTTATAATTTGTTTATAAGGTTTGAAATTGTTATTTTTGGTTATTGTAAAATATATAAATTTCAATGTGATATCTTTTAATTTATTTTTTTGCTTTTACTCTTTTGAATTTTTAAAGAACTAATTTAGTTGTGGCATCAGTTTTAGAATATATAAAAGATATATTTAATAAAAAAATTATGTTACTTGATTACTTTTTTTCCCTATTATTTATTTGTTTTAATCCATTTTATTCCTTTATTAACAGAAAGTTCAACCAAGTCTCTCAATTTAAAAAATATATTAATGTGAATTTTTTAAATTTAATTAAGTCTCTCAATTATTCAAAACACAATAATGTGTCTATTTACGACAAATACAAACGAGGAATTTAGTTGATACTTTTATTAATAGTGCAACTAAATTAAGACAAATAAACAAATACAAATATAATTAAATAGTTTTTTAATATACTAAATACAGACATTATATTACACTTTATTACATTGAAAAAAAATTCTATTATTTTTATGAATAATTAATTGAAAATAGAAAAATAATACAATTTAAAATACACATGTAATATTTAAAAATAATTTTAAAAAGATTAATTATTTAATTATTTAAAAATAAAATAAACTGTTTATGTATTCTATTAAATAAATAAACTGTTTTTAAAAGAATAATATCAAGAAATTTTATGTAACCGTTATTTAAAAAATATATATAATTATCTACAAATAAAATAAAAACGATTTAATTATTTGTGATGGTAAATAAGTGAATAAACAAGTTTTGTTTGTTAATGAATAAAATTATCAATTAAAAGATAACATTTTCGTATAAATGAAATTATCACTTAGATTTTTTTTTTCAGGATACGTCAGCTCTAAACAAGAGTCAGATAACTATGATAAAAAAAGGTAACCAGTTTTAATTTTGAAAGAACTAAAAGTAAAAAGTCTTTCATAAAAATTAAATTCAAAGAATTAAAAAGTATATTTAAACCTTTTAATTGTTATTTTCATATTTAAAAAATAAAAGGTATTGAATAGAATTCGCGATGAAGTTTTTTTATGTAAGATTTTATTTAAAATAGTCTGCATAAAATAAAATCCTTAGAGACTTAGGTGTCACCTGTCACCGACAAAATAAAGCAAATTCTGGTAAAAAAAAAATTTAAAAATGTTCTAGTTAGTTTAGAGGAAGACCTTCGAACCGATGATAAAGTTTGGTTAATCTCAAATAGAAATCAGAAAAAGGAAAATAAATGGAGACATGAAAGGAAAGAAAGTGCGAGAAATGTGCAAATGGTTGATTGAAAATTAAGTATTGAAAAAACATAGAGAAAAGTGTGAAATTACTTTCATACTCATTTATTTAAAATTTCACCCGCAAATGAAAATTTGATTGTTTTTAATTTAGTTTTTATTCTAAAAATTCATATTTACTACGTATTGTTAGTATTGTTATTTTCGCTTTAAAAATGAAATATCTTATTGAGACTTTGTAATGATACCGTAAGTGTTATTCAAACCAGTGATGCAACCATTAGAGATACGTGTTGTATACGAACAAGGAAATAAATTAGGTCCTAACAAAAACAAGTGCTTAAATAAGAATAAAAAAAATATGTTATGTTTGTTGAGATGAAAATGTTACGTTGATTATGAAATTTGATGTGTCTTGTAAAATTGATAAAGGAGAGGAAGAACAAAAGAAAGAAACAAAATGAAAGAATTTCGGACATAATATGAGAGCAGGTTAAATGTTGAACTGAAAGAAAATCGACGGTTAGAGAAAATAAAGAACATAAAAAGCTTAATACTTAATTTTTGTTTTAAAATTTTCGTACATACTTTCATTCTTAAATGACGTTGAAACTCACGGACAAATAAGCATTTAATTATCATAAAAAGACATAATAGTACCTTTCAAATTTTGCAATGAATATTTTCACTTTTAAATAACATTAACTCACCGACAAATAAATACTTAATTGTTTAAACTCGTTTATTTATTTTTATTCCAAGCATTCATTTGTATTGCTAGTTGTTACTATTAAAAGAATTGAGACAAAAAATAATTAATTTTGAATAACCTAATTCTTCTTTTATATGTTGTGTGTGTGTACACAGATAATGCAGGTTAAGCAAGTTAAAGATTAACCTAATAATTCTCTATTGTTTGATGTAACATTTAAATAATATCACAAAAACTATTGCACCAACTAGCTGATATTTCTTTTATTTCATAATAAATGAGAATATTGTTTTAAATTATTTTATCATGTAAGTGACCTCGGGACAAGACACTCTTTATGACATTTTCTGTATAACTGTCAAAAAATTCATAAACTTGAAATCGACATTAAACCAACCAAACTAGTGACGACATGGGTTAATTTGGTCAATCCATTAACTCTAACTACTGCTTCAGACGCATCGTTAATTCACAGGACAAAATCACCCTTTCACTTCTTTTCCTCCTGGACCTAATTCTATGCTAAATAAACTTATCCTTTTGCAATTTAGTAAGGGTATTTTCGTCATATCAGATTCACGCGCTTCAACGTCCATACCCAAAATAACCCCGAAAGGATGAAGATTTTTGCACGCAGTTTGTCTCATCTCATGCCACCGTCGTGACCGCGAACCAATAGGAAATGAGGAGGGTATTTCTGGAATTCAGCATCATAATCCGCCACGTGGAAGACACACACGTGGCATCTTTACCCTTCTCTCGTCGTTTGCTTTTAAATACACCATCCCTTCTGATCCGCTCCTTATCCTGTCCTTCCTCACCGCTCCACTGCCAAACAAACAAACAAAAGATCAATCAACACTCTCTCTCCACTCTCCGTTGTCGCCGCCGCCACTATCATCGGAAAATTTCAGCCACTCACCGGAGATTATGGATGCTCCGGCTGCTGATCTCGATTTCCTAAAGAATAACAGCCATCGCTTGTTTGGAAGCCCCAACCTTCTTATCTGGTAGAAACCCTAAGCAAAAGCGATTTAACTTGCCGAGAGTTTATTAGTTATTCTATTATCGTCCCTTTTGAAATAATTCAAACAAATTAGAACGAAGACTGTTCTGCCAGAAAAGCATTTATTACATATCATAATTGTTGTATCTCTCATTTAGCTAAAATCTGCAGTTTCTAGTCAACTTACTGCAAAGTTGTTTGTGCACATTGAAATCCAAAATAGCGGTCCAGCTTCTGCAGAGTTTCAGTTTCAAAGATTTAATTAGCTTTCAAATAGATTATATAGATTAGTATTTTTATCTGTTCTGACTCCCAATTTAAAATCAAGTTCGTGCTTCGGAAATGAACGAGAGGGAGAATTGAAACTCGAGAGAAACTAGTTGTGTTCCGAAACACAGTCATATATCGTCATCATGCCTTTCACAATGAAGATTCAGCCAATTGATTCGCCCGTTCACGAGGAGGCCATTCGGCTTGAGCCGGTGAAGCCAGTGATGAAGTCGCGGCTGAAGCGACTCTTGGAGCGCCAGTTCTCTGGCGTCCTCCGCAATTCGGCGGCAGAGAAGATCGTGGCCGAGGAGCTGCCGCGTTCCGGCAAAGATGGTTTCGCTGATTTCGAACCTAGCTCAGCGTGTCTGGCGAAGATGGTGCAGAGTTTCATGGAGGAGAATCACGAGAAGCATTCCGCTGCCGTGAAATGCGCGCGTAACCGCTACAACAGCTTCGAGGATAGCTCTGACGCCGAAACGCAAGCGTTTGGTAGTTTTAGCGACTCGAGTTATTCTTCCTCTGGTGAAACACAGGAAATCCTCAAGGTATTTTGAATTAATTGCTCTGTAATTTATTTTTCCCCTGCGCAATCCGTTTTCCTTATGTTGCTTTTTTGTGTTATTTGGTAGGGTTTGGTGGCATGTGCGAGTGTGTATGAGAGGAATTTGCTAGCGGACACTACAAAGATCATTGAGAAGAACAAGGCAACGTGCAAACGCAAGGACGGTTGTTGCAGAAAGATCGTCACTGAAGGGTTGTTGGCTCTCGGATACGACGCTTCTGTATGCAAATCTCGCTGGGAAAAATCAACGTTTTGCCCTGCCGGTACACACACTCTCTCTCTCTGTTTGGAAAATATGGCTTAAGGAATTAATCGTTCAAACAAACACGAAATTCTAATTTAGGGTCTTGCTGATAAATTAATTGATTTGTGCAGGTGAATATGAATACATTGATGTGATAATGGGAAAGGAGCGGGTGGTGGTTGACGTTGACTTCAGATCAGAATTCGAGATTGCTCGACCCACCAAGACATACAAAGCGATCCTCCATACTCTTCCTTACGTGTTCGTCGGCACGTGCGACCGGTTGCAGAGCATCGTGGCAATCGCTTCGGAGGCGGCGAAACTGAGTCTGAAGAAAAGGTGCATGCATGTTCCGCCGTGGAGAAAAGCGGAATACGTCAAAGCCAAATGGCTCTCCCCCTACACATGCTCGCGTGGAGTCAAAGAGGAGACCGAAGAGAAAAAGCAGCTTGCGGAAGCGTTGTTGTTAACTGCTGCTGCATGCGAAACTTCCCGTGAAGATGATGAAAAATCAAAGTCAAAATTGGTGGTTCAGAAGCCACTGGAGATAAAACCAAAGAGCTCACAGTCCGGTTTGGCAGCTGTGTTCCATGAAAAACCGTGATTTTTTTTATCTTTTATTTTTTTGTTTACTTTTTGGGCTTTTTGTTTCATATAACGTTTTCAGAGTGAGGATTCTAAAAGGCTGTGTAAGTAGTTTTACTATGACAACTCTGTGCCCTTCTGCTTTTTATTGTAAGGGATGGATTTTTAGTGACAGGAATAAGAAGTAAAGGTTAAAGAATTATATTGTCAGCTATTTGAGAGATTGTGAGAAGTTGATTCTTTACTTATTTGATAATTTTAGTGGATTGCTTCTTTTTGTTTTTTGGTTGCTTGGCTTGAATTATCTTCTATTCCGACAAATTATTTTGAATTTGATTCGGTGGGTTGAAGGAAGAGATTGGGAGTCTTGATAAAATGATAGAACATTTGTAAGTTACTCCTTGTTTGAAGCTTGATTCTGATTCTTTCCTTGAAGAGGAAGTGATGGACTTGACAAACAAATCTGCTGCCACTGTAGATGCCTTCAAACACACTAAAATATGTGAAGAAGATAGAGTATTTTGTAATGCAATCTTTAAAATCATTCAATTGTACACTCCCAAAAAATGCAAGGACAATGGGTTGTAAATGGAAGATACTCTCACTCTCTCTCTCTTGTTTTACTTTTAGAAAAATTTTATGTCTGTGCACAGGATGCTTCCACGTATTCATCATCCTCACTTTCTGCAAAAACGTCAGGATTTCTTTTTCACATAGCAAATATTAGTAAACAATTGAGTATTGAGTTTTGTTCAAGGGGATGACATCATAAAATGCTATTCATTCTCTCACCGGGAATTGTGCAGTAGGATGACTTGGTTTCTCTGATAATGTTGTCGGTATCTAGAAACTAGGTATGGCTACCATTAGTCCTGCAGCAGTGTACCCTTTTTCTTCTTTTTTTTTGGTAATAAACCATATTCAGTCATGAAACTGTTATTATTATTATCTGGACAAATAACATATAATGATTAAATATTAGTTATAGAATTATGTATTTTTTTATTTTTTTTCATTATAATAGATAAATATAATAATTAATATTTATTTGATGACTAAATGATTGGATTTTCTTTTATTAAAATAACTATAATTGATGTTAAAAATAATATATTATTCAAAGAATACAGTAATTATTTTTTTTTGGTAATTAACAGAGTATAGGTAAGTCTTAGTCCTTAATTAGCACCGTGTATTAAGGTGGATCCATTCATTATTAAATTGGTCAATCCATTTAATTTTTCAATGAATAACGCTGTTGGGACACAGAAGCTAAAAGCTAGATGTGGAGTGTACCACTAAGTTACCGTACCGTGAACAACGTTATTGGGAGCAGAAGCTCGATGTGGAGTGTTGGAGTGTACGAGTTGATAAACATGAAGAGATAATTTGTGATAATAAAGGTATATAATAATGAATTATAAATGAGGAGATACTATTATACTATTTTTTTTTTAAATAATACAGTTGTAAAGGATTTTAAATGTAAATGTACCAATGTTCTCAAATATGTAAGAAGAAGATATATCTATTTAGATTAAATTGTAAGAACTTGTCTCATTCAAAAATTTGATTTTTTTTATATTTCTGCTCGAAGGTAAGAACCACGTGGCCATATTCTTTCAATTTTTTATTTTTTTATTTTTTTTCTCTATTATCATCAAGTCAAACAAAGCATTGCCGATTTTTTTTACCTTCAAATATGCCCTTGGTTTTTTCTTCCTGAGCCCATTTCTTCATTTTTAATCAAAGTATTTGCTGATTCAACCCTATTTTGTCGTTTTGAGGCACCTTGCTTAGTTCTGAAGATACACGTAGTGCCATGGATTGGACTCAGCTTTCAGTAATTTATTGCTTTAATTATTTTATTGCAATTTATCATTAATGAATGGCATAATGGATAAAAACATAAAAAAAAAACCATAATTTAAATACTCAAAGTCAATGCATGGGTTTTGAACATAGTACTAACAGTAGGAAGAGGAAATATCTAGGTTATACAGAAATCATATTTTATTTTGGGTTGACATTTTAATCATGTTGAATTTTATTTAGTGAATGTAATTGAAATTGAGTACGGCAATAGGTTTATAGATTTCAAATTCAATAAATCTAACTAAACCAACCATACAATTAATATATCTGTGCGTGCATGTGCCAAGCTACAAATATTTTCTTTAGTAACCTTTTAATAATGTGGTGGCAGCTTATTTGCTTGTAAAACAAGATTTACAGATTCTTTAGAGTCATACTTGACAAAATTCGTGTTATGATTGTTATTGTTCTATGTAAAAATAATAATAATAATAACTTATAACGTCTTAAATTTCTAGTATAATAATAGATTATAGAAAGTAGAATAGTCCTTTAAGAAATGTTTAATTATACTTGTATTTTCAAAATTTTGAAAGATACATTGTATAATTTTTGTTTAAGTGTGCTAGGAAAAAAACAAATATTATAACTCTATTTAAAAAAGAATTGTTTGGTAAGAGAATGTATTTTAATAATTTGGAAACATGTTGCTTTATATATTATTTGGATCAATAATAATGCATTAGACCTGAAATGGTGGACTTTTTATGTTTCAATGCAAAAACGTAAAGAAAAAATTAGTGAGATACCATGTATAATATTATGGGTATTAGTAAGATATTTTAATGGGAGAGAATTGTTTGAAGAAGTTCATATTTATTAAAAAATGGTTCTAAAAACACATTGTAGATGATGTATTAGGTATGTTTATTTGAATTCAATATTTGGTTGTAGAGATTGAAGTAGCGACGAAGAGATGGAATGGAATACATGTTTTAATTGAGTTACAAATCTGAATAAAAAATTCAACATATTATTATGGTTATGAAAGAAAGTGAAGTCTCAATTGATAAATATTATTTGTGAAAGTTGGAATTTCAAGTTTTTAACAAGAAGTAGGAAAATACAAGAATTATATATTTATTAACTAATTAAAAAATATGCGAATTATAATATTTTGATAGTTATTTTGTTTTGGTCAAGAAGGTGGGCGCCCAATTTGACCAAATCTGTTCAATAGTCTGTAATATAAAAATATAAGGGTTCTCCACTTGGTTAAATGTACTTATCCTCTTTTTAGGAAAAAGAAAAAGAAAAAAAGAGAGTATTATCTTATTAAAAAGTATAAAGGTAAAGAAATCATAGTTTTATTCAATTTCCTTTCAGTTATTTTATTTCATTTGGTAATCATATATTTCATTTAGGAGCATTAAGAAATACTGATATTATATTATCAGTGGGAGTGATAAAGGAAGAATAGTAAAGTGCAAAATATATATATATATATCTGACATGGATATGGAGATGTGGGAAGAATGAGAATATACGAAGGCACAGTAAAAGGAAAACCTAAAGATTATTTTTTTTTATCAGCAAAATATAAGTATTTATATGTATAGTGGAGTATTTGGGATACTCCGATCCGTATACAAAAAATATATATAAAGTGTTCCCAGTCATTTTATCTTTATATATCAAGATTAATGACATGTACATTTGGTATCAAAGATCCCTACCAACCAAACAAATGAAGGTGTTTCTATCACATCTATAACTCTTAAAGCGATATAGATTTATGTGTGCATTGCTAGGGAAGCATATTCAATAGAGCATACAAGAATTGTGTTGCTATACTCCCTACATCTTTTCACAACTATAATTCTGTGGTTGGTTTACCATTCATCACTTTCTCTTAGCTATGATTCCAGGACTTTGATCAAATTATTCAACTGTCTTTGTTTCCATATAGAGGTTTCACAGGGTGCTCTTGGAAACACATTGCATATTTCTTCCGTTGCATCAATATCCCTCGTTCATTGCTTGTTGTTTTCCTAATTATGCCTTCGACATGTGTTCATCCCAGTTATGAGTGTTTTAGCAATCACCCTTTGACATTGTAATAGCATGCCTTCTCCTTGTTATGGGTAGTTTTCGATTGCCCATTCTTCCAGTCCCTTCTGCCCTTTATATCCACACATGTATCCAAACAAACCTGGAATATATTTGTTAAAATTCAACCCCTCCCCCTCCCTCCCACCTTCCATCTAACCACCCACCCTACAAATGTTCTTACCTTTGTAGTCAAATATTTATATGGTTTGTTATGTTATAGATCTGATGTAGTGTATAGGACACATGCACCAATCCGAAAAAAAGAAGCTTACCTTAGTGCTTTTATGTTTCATCCATGCCCACATTCTTAGTTGAGCCATACAAAATATTTCTTCTATATCAGATATGGCGTTGCTAAACACAACATTATTCCTATGTTTCCATATACTCCACATGACAACCACCCATACCCCTTTCCAAATATCATTCCCTTTATGGTTGAGTTTCAATACATGGAAATGTAGAAAGCTTTCGCAAGGCTGATTATAGTGAACATTCAAGATCCTTACCCAATTGTTGCACATGTTCCAGATTTTAGAGACAACTTTACAATCAAAGAACAAATGACTCATCTTGCTCTCCACAAAGAGATGTTGTTGAGGTTAATGCAATTGAGATAAACAGAAACAGTGTCATGAAATAAAGTGGCATGGAATCTTCTTTTATATATATATATATATATATATATATATATATATATATATATATATATATATAATAAACGAGTTAGATTATTGTATATGAGCATGACAAAAATTTTCATTTCCCTTAATAAGAATGATTTATCATTTTGAGAATGGAGATCTAATGTTCAAACTCTTACAATCCATTTTTTGTCATCCTTAACATTTGTTAGGTTCTGCTTTATCACAAATAAGCGAAAATAAAGGCACGTCTTGTGTCTTTTTTAACTTTTATATAAATTTAAATTAAGATTAATAAAAAATATATAATTAATTTTAAATATAAATTTAAATTAAGATTAATAAAAAATATATAATTAATTTTAAAATAGTTGTTAAATATAAAATTAAAAAATAATATCAATTAAAAACAAAAAATATTTTTAGAACAACGATTAAAGATAAATTATTTATCAAGTAATTAATTTTTTAAATATTAATTAAGAATAGAATTAAAATATAAAGAAAGAAAAATAAAATATCGTATTTATATATTATTATAGATGTTCCTTTCATTTTATTATGAGTACCTACTGCCTTTGGTTTTTATTCAAAACAATTGTAAATTTTTATTAAGAATGATCATATTTTCATATTCGTTGAATTTATTATCATGTAACTTTACACCAGTGCAGGAAAGACCTTTGGCAGCGGTTGTTTCTAATATTTTGCACCGGTTCGGGAACCGAAGCATATTGGGGCGAGGCCAAAAGAGCATAGCTTTTGGCCTCGGTTAAGAACCGAAGCCATAAAGGCCCCTTCTGCCTCGGTTCAATGGAACCCGAGGCCATTGGATCTCTTCGGCGACGCGCGCGTACGCGGCGACAACGTTGTCTCCCTGCCGGAGGCGGATGACGAAAAAATCACCGCACGCAAGCTCGACGTTGTAGTCCTTATCAACGAGGTTGAGGATCGCACCAGGGATGCGGAGGAGGACCTCCTCAGTGGCCTCAGGCGGCGCGGTGGGGGAGCCAGCAGCAGCAGCTAAAGGAAATCCAGTGATGTTGAAGTAAATCCTGCCACCAGAATTGCTCTTTGCGACACTTGGGGTGGCAGAAGCAGAAGTCACAGCCAAATTGGAAAAGTCTCTTCTTTGTGGCCTTGGTTTCAGATGCAAGCAAAGACCCTTCAAAGATCCCCCAAAAAAACTTGAAGATGAGTCACCCAAATAGACGGGGTTCTGCAAAAGCGTGGACTTTGGAGAAGAAACAGCAATGGGTGCCACCATTTTTTGATGAAACCTCACTCTGTCACCATAAAGCAATGGTTTTGAAACTGTAATCATCAAGTGCAGTGGGAAGCATTGTTGGATATGCTTTGGACACGTGGAATTTGGTTGGTGGATTGTTCTACATAGATGTTTATGAACCTCAGATTAATTGTGGTGCAGCGGAGAGAGGCAGCAGAGAGAGAGAGAGTTGCAAAGGCTGGCGCGGGGAGGAAGAAGAAGGTTCGCGATTTTTGAACCCTAAATAAACCCTATGGCTTCGGTTGTTAGAAGAACCGAAGCCATTGACCCCTTTTGGCACTGGTTCGCCTTGGACCGAGGCCTATACCCTGACTTCCAACCACTTTTTGGCTTCGGGTCCTGATGGACCGAGGCCTAAACACCTCTTTGGCACCGATTTTGAACGAACCGCGGCCTATACCCATCTTTGGCTTCGGGTATTTGGAGAACCGAAGCCTAAAACTTGGCTGTAATTGCAAAAATGGCACCGTGCCATTATATGCTTCGGTTCCTGGCCAACAGAGGCATATAAGGCGAGGTAAAATGAGAATTCTGCACTAGTGTTATGGGATTGTGTGTGGGAACGTATCTCTCCCTTAATTTTGTACAATTTAGGGATGACAATTAGGGTCCGGCCTGCAGGCCCGTAAAAAAAACGCAAGGCGGGCCAGGATATTGAGCCCACAGGTTTGCACGGGCCGGCCCGCAAGCCTACATAAAATTAAAAAAAAAAAACTTGCACTTATGTATACTAATTACTTCTTTTATGGACTCTTGCATTAACATTTCAAATTCTTGTATAACTGGAAAAGATAAGTATTATGTAATTTTTAATGTGCTAAATTTTAAAGAATACATTGTGTATGTCATAATATGAATATGATGAAAATGTTGAATTATCAATTTATCATCTAATTCTCCAAAGTCTTTACTTAATTTTGTAAACTTCTTAAAGTTTCCCAATTTTTAAACATTGAAAATTTTATCATAAAAATTTAAAAAAAAAGCAAGCCCGCGAACCAAAGAATATGTGGGACGGACCAGTATTTTCAACTCGCATAAATATGCGGGGCGGAACGGGCCAGTTCGCATTATGCGGGCCTTATACAGACCGGGCCAGCCCGCATTTCCACTCCTAGTACAATTGAGTCTTATGATAAATATTTATAAGTACCATATATAGGTTTATAGGGGAATCTACCTTTCGGTATGATTTGAACAAATCTATTAGTAAACCTCTCTACATATAATATATAATATGATATGCATCTTTGTCAAGTATAACTTTATAATTCAACGATTATTTGTCATTAAGTACATGAAATCATTTATTAAAAGGAAAACAAAAACATAGTAGGAGACTAAACCATACTCATGCAAAGACTTAAAAAAATTTCCATGAGAAAGAATTAAACGAAATAGAAAAAAGAAAGTTCACACCTGCTATAAAAAAATATATATAAACAAATGACTGCAAGGAGGGAATCAACCATCTAAAACTCTAATCTTTTTTACCAATTCCTAAATTTACAAGTTTGCACAATCATTTTCCTAAGAAAAAAATGACTTATAATTCATTATTACTTCAAATATTAATTAAATAATCTTTTACCAAAAAAAAAAACATGATATATATTATAAGTGTTCAATATCAGAAATATATACATTTTCTTTTCTCACGTATTAAATATAAAAAAGTGATAATTATATAACTATAAAATAGAAATATAAAATAATGATTTCATATAGTTATAGCAAAAAAATACAACTATTTACGTGTATGTCCCAAAAAATAAGTTATGAAACTATAAATAAAGTTTTTTTTTAATTATCTAACAAATTAAATTGTTTTAATAGTTTAAAATAACAATGACTTTGAGAACCAGACAAATATTAGGATATGTATAAAGAAAAAAAGACAGATATCTAAGTGCTTATTTTTTCTATATTCAATTTAAAAAATTAAACATTGTCCATGTCTATTCAATAGTTTTTCACCAAAATCAGAATAAATTTAAATAATAAAAAAAATTTACTTCATTTTTTGAGTGAGTTTGATTGGATAGTTCTAATTGGTTTGAAAGACTTTACATTTTGATAAAATTATAAGTTTTACTTTTTCAAGCATCAAATTAATTAAAAAAATATATAATCTTTAAAAAAATAATTAATTAAATCATATTAAATTGTCTAAATTAATTTAAGACAAAATAAAAATAGAATCCAACTTGTGTACAATAAAACACAAGTGTAAAAGTAAGTCTCAAATTAAATCACATCTCACTTGTACTAAACACCCAATTCAATTCATATAAAAGTGAGTTAATTTAAGTTGTGTTGGAATTTACTCGAGCATAAATGAAACTCAATTTGATATCATTAAGTTGGATTGGATCAAGTTGTGTCATTAGATAATTTGACATAAGTAATACTCCTAAAATTTGTTATCTTTTTAACATAAAACACCATCAACAGCGAGGGTTTAAAAACATTAGCATGACTTCTAGCATGAACTAGTGTAGTCAAACTGGCAAAGAAAAAATGGTGTGTGTGTTAAGTTATCATTATAACTAAAATTAGTAGTTAAAGTTTAATTTGTAAGCGTTAATGTTTAAAGTTATGCTATCAAAATATTTTAAAATTATTTTTCATTTTATTTTATTTTTAAAACAAGTTTATGGACCGCTACATTTCACCCATTTGTTACTCGTCAATTTGACTGGTTCAAAAATGTTGCCAGATTGCAAATTCTAATTCGCATTCTGATTATCAGATGTTGGTTAATTTACGTGAATGAGTCAATTTACTTTTTGATTTATACATACGGGTTTGTTTTTTAAAATGTTACAGAAAATGGTGAAGTCGTAAGAAGATGAAGACTTAAAGTATACCTTAGAACTAAAGTCGTGAGACTTTTTACAACTTCTACTTTTCTTTTTCAATGAAGTTTTTTGTTGGCCCACTCTTTTTTTCCATCCAAAATGGTTTCTATCGCACCACACCTCCCCTTCGTGCTACTTTTGACAACCCTAAATTTCTTTCTACATTTGCATAGAAATTTTTGTGGAAGCCCCATCATGAACAGGATTATCTAAACTGTTAGTATAATTTGGAATGATAACTACATAATTTGTTCTTTGATGTTACCTTTCTCTACTACCACTATCATTCAATTTCCATTTTGTTTTTTCTCAATTATCTCTGACCTCGTAGCCCCAACTACTTTTTTTCCTTTTGCATGATACAATGAAGTCACAAATTCTATCGCAGCTTTATTCCTTCGATCATCTCACATTATATGACTGTATATCTACTAAGCTTATTCAAGATGTGGAAAATTTGGTGTATGTGATTTGAAATCACAATCACAGTACTTACTAATAATTTATTTAATCCTCGTTATGTTCATTCTATTATGTATATGCCACTTCTTTGAGCATGGTCAGGATATGTTAATTTCAAATTGTATTAACCAAGACTCCTAAACGCTAAAATATGCCTATCATTTTATTTTATTATGGATACATCTGTTTATATTCAATAATTGGGACTGTTTGTTTGTTTGTTTTTTTTTTTTTAAATTAAATATGCCATCGTTAACTATTTTTTACAAATACACAAATCTTATTATAAATAAAACTGAATTTGTAACTCTTAATGTCAAATTAAAAAAAAAAAACGTGTACAATGGTAGTCTAATGTTTTTTGTTATATTCTATAGTTAATATATAGATAGACTCGTTTAAGATATATTGTTAGACTTGTCTAATTCTTTTCTATTTTATCTGTATGGAGATAATTATTTGATATATTCTTAAACTTGTCTATTCTTTTTATATACTCATTTAGTGTGTGCTTTTAAACTCATATAATCAATGAATGTTTAATGTATGTCTTTAGACTCATTTAATAATAATATAAATACATTGATAACATATTTTTAGCCAATTAATCTTTTAACTTTTTCCTTTTGTTTTGTCTTCCTATTATTATGATTAATTATGTTTTTAGTTTTTAAATTTTAAAACGATTTTAATATTCTTTCAAAAATAAAAGTTTTATGTATCTTTATGTTAAAAAGTTAAACATAAATAAATATAGTCATTATTTTTATCATGTTAAACACATGCTAATATTTTAATTATTTATGTCATTCGATAAATTTTTATTTTAATATTATAATATTAAGAAATATGTTTTTGTTATTACAAATTTACTTTTTAAACCTTTGTAATGATCCGAAAACTAACTTTTAGAACGTTATAAAATATATAATAAAATAAATTTTATTTTATATTCTTTTCTTTTGATAAATTATAATAGATAGTAGATAATATATTATTATAAGTTATTATAAATAAATACAAAATCATACATTTAAATCTGTTATGTAAATGACAACAAAACCTACGTGGCAGAAACTAAGTACCTTCGATCTTCGGATTCCGAGGGAAGGAGCAAACCCTAACATGGAGTCGCACGGCGGAGGCCCCCTTCGTTCTCGCAGTTCCCAGTCCCCTTCTCCTTCCCACTCCGCCTCAGCCTCCGCCACATCCTCAATCCACAAGCGCAAACGCGCGTCCGAGGACCACGCGCCTCCCTTCCCTCCCTCCTCTTTCTCCGCCGACACTCGCGACGGTGCCCTCACCTCCAATGACGACCTGGAGAGCATCTCCGCCCGAGGCGCCGACTCCGACTCAGACGACGACTCCGAGGACGCCGTCGTCGACGATGACGAGGAGGACTACGACAATGACTCCTCCATGCGCACCTTCACCGCCTCCAGACTCGGTAACCCTCCCTCCGCTCCCCGTAATACCAAGCTCAAGACTGATAACTCCGCTGTAAAAATTGAGAACTCCGACGGCGCAAAAGATGCCGCAAATGCCGGAGCTGGTGCCATGGAGGTAGTTGGATCCGTCCCTGGCATTGTGGTTAAGGAGGACCCGACTAAGATTTTTACAGATAATTTGCAAACGAGTGGGGCTTATACAGCTCGGGAAGAGAGTCTCAAGAAGGAGGTAACCACTTTGTCTGATTCATCCATTTCATGAAGAAAATTAGGCTTAAATCCAGTTCGATCCCATACTTTTTGTGAATGTGAAATTTCGGTTCATTTCGAAATTTTACTGTATATTTGATCCTAGTTTATCAAAATTAAGCAATTCCTATGATATCCAATTTCTAACGGAAAATTAGAAATATGGAGGTGTCAGTGTGTGTTTGCAATTTTACTTATTCATGTATCGTATTAATAGCAATGTTTAATAACTAAGTTTTAACCTATGTTGTCTCTTAAAACACATCAACATTTTTTTAGCAATTAGATGATGATGATATAATAATTTTGAACAAAAAATGCTTAATTTTGGAGAAGTGGATAACCAAACGTGTTATTAAATTTTTGTAGGGATGTCCGTTTATTAAATTATGAGGGAGTAGAAGTGGATTTAAGCCAAAAAGTTATTAAATATTTTTTAGGTTCAATTATTCGTCCTTTAGCCCCATTGCCTGCTGTATATGAATATTTTTACTCGCTTGTCAATGGTTATAATTATTTCGTTCAATGTAATGTGATGGTCTTTTACATTTGGGGCATTTTCATTATTTACATTTAGATTAATAAGTTGGGGCATTTTCATTGTTTACATTTAGATTAATAATTTGGTGCATTTTCATTGGTTTATATATCTTGATGAATAAATTGTTAAAAAACTATTTGAGATGATAGGTGTTCATGGTTGTGACCTTGTTTATTGAAAATTTGTCAGGAGGAAGCGGGAAGGCTTAAATTCGTATGCCATTCAAACGATGGTGTTGATGAGCATATGGTTTGGTATGTGTTTTTTGTTTCCCTTTAACATTGTGTCGCCTTTGACTATGTCACCAATATCATTATTGGCATATATTATACACTCGTACGATTATACTATCTAGCATGTAATTTTATTTAATAAAAATATAACTAAAAAATTAACATTTTTTATTTTTGAGATGGCAAATAATTTAAAATAAAATAATGTAAAATATAAGGACTACGTACATTCTTCATTGGCATTGAGGGGTAATTTGATTCTAATTAATAATAGAAGACAGATGTGATTCCATGTTTTATATCTTACAGCGTCTTTGGGTTATAGTTCAGTTGAATGCAACATTTATTTTCAATCCACCAGTGTTGTTCCTTTTCCATTGTGTGTTTGGGAAAGTATGAACTGATGTTGGGAGCCCTCTAAAACGGCAAACAAATAACCACACTTAAGGATAAAAAGTCGAAATGAATGTTTACAGTAAAAGTTAAGATATATTAAAACACAACTTGTCTAAGTTGGCCAAACAGACCTTGGTATATTTCTTTCCATACAATTTGTTTATTTGTGTTTATGGAGTTAGTAGACAAAATAATCATTAACATAGATATAATCTAACGATTACTTTGGCTTTTTTAAGTATAAGATTAACTCCTAAGCCATATGTTTAATATGTAAAATTGAACATATATTATGCCATGACACCTCTCACCAGTCTCTTCCCGTTACATCTACTCGGCATATACATTATAACCTACCATTGGAACTGGCTTAACGAGATTGAGTTGGCAATTTATTTTGGATTAAAACCTCGGCAAATTTTAATTTTAGCAAGATTATCAATTGTTCATTAATGATAATGAGTTCCATTCTTGCTTTTGTTATTTGTTCCTTAGGTTGATTGGATTGAAGAATATATTTGCTAGACAACTTCCCAATATGCCGAAGGAGTACATTGTTCGACTTGTCATGGATAGGTAATGTTAGCAATCTGTTGTTTGACGTATATTGAGATATCTCTTATACAAATTGTCCATTTCTCTTCAGTTTTTTTTTTTTGAACTGACTTTTCTTTCCTCTTTTCTTTAAAATCATAAATCCTTTATTATAAATTTGTAGGAGCCACAAGTCTGTAATGGTCATAAGGCGTAATCACGTTGTTGGAGGCATTACATATCGCCCATATGCTAGGTAACAATTTGTTTTCATTATTTTTTCTTGTGCATGTCTCTATTTTTTGTCTCAAATTTACATGTTATGTTGATTCTGGAGAAAATATAGTTGATAAACTGCAATAGGACATTGTAATTAATTACAAGTACGCTGTTAGAAGATTCTAGAAATCTCTCTGTAATCATTACTTTAGGATTAGGGTTCTTTATTTATAGAGGCTGATGTACTGTTTTGAAGAATCAATTCAATACTAATCATCTCTTTCATTCAGGTTAAAAATTTTCAAATTTATTATGACATTTATTTGTTATTTTTCCTGTTTTAATGTCTGAGAACTGTTTTACAATGGCTATTACCAACAGTAGCTAATAGAAAAAGAATGAACTAGTCTTTCTCTTCCTCGACGCACTTCCTTTGAGGCTAATCTATGGTTTTATTTATTAATAAGTGCATTATGATTGACAGCCAGAAGTTTGGTGAGATAGCCTTTTGTGCAATTACAGCTGATGAGCAAGTAAAGGGTTATGGTACCAGATTGATGAATCACTTAAAACAGTATGCACGTGATGTGGATGGGCTGACACATTTTCTCACATATGCTGACAACAATGCTGTTGGCTATTTTATCAAACAGGTTTGATTATTTATATTTAAGATCCTTAATATCTGTGTTGATATTTATTCCTTTTATGCATTAAGTCATACCTCATAGCAAGAATCTGAGAAATATTTTACTTTCTAAAAACAAATTTATTGGGTTGAAAACACGCTTTAACTATTTTTTTTCTTAATTGCAATTTTTCTAACTTAATACAAAAACAATATACTTTTCAAATTGATAAGAATCAGGCCTAGGCCCAAGCAAATGAGAGACAAGTAGAAAAAATTACTGAGGTGTATGAAGGAAAAAGTGGAAACCCATTAATTGGGGTCCACGAACATGAGAGGGAAGGGTGCTAACGGCTTTAGCTGAGTTGGCAATAGGAGAGAGAGTGGTGAATCTGGGAGATTTTCTGTTAGAGGGTGAGGAGAGGGAATATAGGAGGGGATACGGATGGTTTTGAGGGGGGATTGTGCCACCTGGGCATTGAGTCCCACTTGGATTGTGCCAATAGGGATTGTGCAGCCATTTGTAATACAGAAAAAAGTTTGTCATGGCTAGAGGAGCACATTTTGGGAATTGTATTATTTTGGTATTTGTATCAATAAAAAATGCCTAATTTGGGTTTAAAGATCTTACTGTCTGACAAGGGAGATTTTATAGATAGTCCTAGTTGGTTTAGTTAAGGAAGAAAGACATACATCATGTATCTGAGACATGACCAGCTCGCACTATACTGTATTTTATAAGTTTCCTTCATGTGAAGCCAACCTCTCATTCAAGATAGAACACATACAACTAGGTCAACAAATACATTTTCAAAGTCTTGCTCCCTCGCAAGCAACATTTTAAAACCTGGCTCTGACTGATGATGTCATTAAACTGGTGTAAAATTTGATTGAGCCAGTATAGATATAGTCCAGTATGAGTGAACTGAGATTATTCAAATTTGTGCCTTCATAGTACTGCAGCAGTTTTTCAAGTCTCATGCTCAGGTGCACAGCTCCTCACACATCAGTGTTCATTTTGTAATAGAAGGATCATTCTGTGTTTGTGCATCCACCCTGTCTATTCATGTTCTTTAACCAGTGACCCGCCAGTTGAACTACTAATCCACCAACCTAGCATCTCTCTACCTGTCTGAGTTGTAGAACATTGCTCCCAAATGTAGAAAATGATTGTTGAGCCAGTCTGTCAACTGAGTTTTTTCGTTCATAGGAGGTCATTGAGTTCAGTTTTCCTTCAAGAAACTTTCGTGAAGATTTATATTTCCTTGTTAAGTTAGTCTAAAATCTGATAGACATAGAAGCGAATTCCCAGTAGCAGCTCTATAGCAGTGATAGAAATCTGTATCATGTTTTTTGGTTTCATCTTGTAATACTCTTGATGGTATTTTTGTGCATTAGGAGGGGCTGAGTTTGTGAAATGACCATGTTGAATTCACTGGATTCTGTTTTGGATATCTTGAGGATGTTTGATTTTGTTTTCAGGGATTTACAAAGGAGATTCACTTGGAGAAAGATCGATGGCAAGGGTATGATTGTACTTGATATTCTTGTGTGGAAAAGGTCATTTAAAGATTTTATTATTAGGATTTTAGTTACATTCTATTTTTTTTTACATCTCATTAGATAATAATTTCATCATTCATTATTTTTATATGCTGTATACTATCTATGATGATTCATTTTATACAATTGTCATTTCAGTTATATAAAGGATTACGATGGAGGAATTTTGATGGAATGCAAGATAGATCCAAAGCTCCCTTACACTGATTTGTCAACTATGATCCGTCGTCAAAGACAGGTAAGATCATTTCTATTTGCTACTTTTATTAGTTTTTCTTTACACTATTTGAGATGCTGTTTACGATTAGCATGTTGTAAGATGTACTAGTGGAAGTTTTTCTTAAAACTTCTAAAATAGATCTCAATCAAATGTATAAGTTTGTGCTTGTTTCACTTGATCTTAGTTTTTCTTTATGGTAAAACAGACCTCTGTTTTACAGCTTTTGTTATAGGCTTTTCTCTTTATGACATTCGCACACCCACTGCTAGAGTATGTGCAGTGGAGGGGGCTGTCGAAAACATTGCAGCTGAGAGCTATGATAGAATGGGACCTTATTTGTAATTGCAATATTATCCTTGTTTCTATCTTGTGTGGAGACTGTTTGCCTATTCTTTTCTCATTTTGTTTTGTATTCTCAATTCATGTTGTGTTAAGTCATTATTGGTTATAATTGTAGGCTATTGATGAAAAAATCAGAGAGCTGTCAAACTGTCACATAGTCTATGCTGGAATTGATTTTCAGAAGGTACAAACACGTTATTTACTTCTGTGTTAGAGAGAGTCGTCCATTTCGTGGCTGAAGTTACGCATTTTTCTTTTCTTTTCTTGTATTAGTAAAATCATTGATTGATGGAATATTAACTAGTGTCCTTCCTGGTTGATATGATGTGCAGAAAGAAGCGGGCATTCCTAAAAAAATTATTGATGACATCCCCGGTTTGAGTGAGTACTTAATTCCTAATCTGAATTAAATAACTTAAGAATTAATTTTTTATACCTTTGTGTAAAATTATGCATTACCTCTCTCTAAAGATAGATACTTTATGTCAATCCTTTCATATTAGGTTTTGCTAACTTAATGGGGTACGACGAAATGTCCACCTCCTGTCCAAGACCTTATGCTTGGTCCTAACCTTTTGACTGCTTTTCCCCCTCGTCTTCAGTGCCCCTCCTTATCAAGTGTCCAGACAATAGATTAGTTTGTCTAACGGGGGGTGTTGGGAAAAAATTGACCAATAATATGCTAGAGTGAGATGATTTATTTTTTGTGTACTTTGATAATTTCCTGATTAATGTTTCACTGAATGCAATGACAGGAGAGGCTGGATGGACTCCTGATCAGTGGGGTCATTCTCGATTCAGAAGTCTAAATGTCTCTACTGACAATACTACTAATCAAAAACATTTGTCTGGTTTTATGCGATCACTTCTAAAGGCAAGCTGCTTACATGTTCTTTACATTTAGTTTAATTTCCATTCATTTAACTCGTTATAATTTAATTTTCATTGGAAACTCTGCAAAATTCCACAAGAGTATTGATGAATAGATCCTTATTCTTGGCAAGTCAAAACATGCATGAGACCAGAAGAATCACATGATTGAGAAATTAATTCTTATAATTGGATTTATCTTTTTGAGCAGTCTATGCTTGATCACGCCGACGCATGGCCATTCAAGGAGCCAGTTGATGCACGGGATGTCCCTGACTATTATGACATCATCAAAGATCCAATGGGTAAGTATATTAAATATTTCATATTGAGTACCTGCTACTTTTATTAATCACATTCTTATGATTTCCTCTCATCAGCTATGTTTTATTTGGAGCTTGTTTTATCTTTGGCCCTCTTCTGCGGGCACGCCTGCCCGCTCATGTGTGCGTTTGTGTTCCACATGTAAAAGAGGTTTGACTAAATTGAACTATATTGTTCAGTAAACTGAACTGCGTAACAACTTTGGTGAACTGAAGTGCTTTGAATTATTTTTGAACTATTCAAATTGTTTGAATTATTCTTTGTTAACATCTTATTTTAAAACACATTTTAATCTCATGAATTACACTTCAGTTAAGGATAATTCAGAATTTTAAAACTCAAGTAGAAGAATAGTTTTGTTTAATTTTTTTAAACAGATCAGTTTAATTTTCTTAAAATGTTTAGTTTTTTACATTGCAGTTAAGTTCAGAACTAGTTTGGTTCAATTCAAAATCTGTGAACACAACCTTGGAAAGTCTTATTTTCTATGTCTAATATATATAATCGTTCTGAGTGCAGATTTGAAGACAATGTCTAAGAGGGTGGAATCAGAGCTATATTATGTAACATTTGAGATGTTTGTTGCCGATGTCAGAAGAATGTTTGCAAATGCACGCACCTATAATTCTCCAGAAACCATTTATTACAAATGTGCTACAAGGCATGTGCTCGAACTTTCTTCCACCTCCTGGTTTACCCTTTTTTTCCTGTGATGTTTCTTACATTTATGATTTTGAATGCAGGTTAGAATCCCACTTTCAAAGCAAAGTACAAGCGGGTCTTCAGTCTGGCTCAAAAATTCAGTAGGCATTTCAATGGAGACCGTTGGGGCACTTCAATAAACTCCATACGAAGTATTTTGTTTATGACTAGGCTAATTTTTCTCATAGTCCCAACAAATTTGTTGTTTCATAGTTATTCTAGCCAATGCTGCCCAGGTGGGTGCATGGATTGTGTTATCACTGCTAGAAAAATAGGTTCTGGTCCCTGATCCGAATGTTCTGTTGTAAATATTCATAGTATCTAAATTTAAATTTTTTTATTTAATTCATAGCAATATGTTTCTATTATTAAGAATGCGTCAACATTTTACACGATGCGAGTTTGTTTTTCTAGTTATATTTATTTGTTGTTTAATGGTGGGTTTGAAAGCGGAAGAAGGGGGAGGAAAGAAACTGAATGATAGAAAAACGAAGAAAGAAGTGATAAATAAAGTGAAAATATGAGTTTTCGGTTTAAGAGAATTAACAAGAAATATGAAAGGGGAAAACTGATATGTTAATGATTAAAATCAATTTGATTTTATGTTTTTAAAATGAACATGATATTTAAGAAAATTAGAATTTTGTTGTGATTAAATGCTACAGTTACAAAAACTGGCCCGCATTTGATCAAATTTAAAGATTAAAAATAACCTGAAAATGAACAATCGTTAACTTTAATTACACATTTTCTTCTATCAGAAATGCTTTTCAGTTGGAATTAAAAAAAGATTATTACTATTTTTATTTTTATGCCAGACAACAATCAGAGATATTTCTAAGTAAAAGAAAAAAAAAATTTAATAACTAAATTTTGACAGCTTAGTATTTTTAAGAGACTTTGTATATTTCTATTTTCTCATTTTTTATATATTTTAAAATCATTTAAAATGTCACCTCAAATTATAAAAAAAATTATTAAAAAATTATTGTCTTTAAAGAAAGACCCTTAGATTCAATATAACGAAATAACAAAATTTTCAAGAGTATAAAGTACATGTAATTTCATAAGGAACATAAAGGGAGGAGAAAACCAAAAGTCAGTAAATAACGTTGGATCATGGAGAGAGAGAGAGAGAGCACAAAAACAAGGGACTAACCCCAAATCCACAACAATCCTCCAATTTGCTACGCATCAATTTTGTTACCACATGAGTAGTCCTTGTGCCATGTGGCTGGTTCCATCCTCTTCTTTCGCTTAAATAGTCAATGGCGCTCTTCCTTTATCAACACCCTCCACTTTAAAACAGCGAAGCCCCCAGGTGACGGTGACGAGTGTTGAAAAACAAATTATAAGTTAATTTTATAAGATTGAGTTGTATATATTTAACAGTGAGTACACAAGTACAGAAGGCCAGGCTGAAGTTTAATGAAGACCAAATCGACAATATGAAACTCATCATGTTTTCTATGAGCCAACTGCTTCATTCAAACTTGCGCTCAGTTAAGATTCGTTTTTAGTGTCAATAACACAATGTCACATGGCTGCATCACTAACGAAATCCAACAGCAATGGCTGAGCCTGGCGACCATAAACAATCGGGAAAGGAGTCATATCAGTCCCAATGCAGTTTCAGGATGGTAAGCCATACTCAAGCAATTAGGTCCCTTAACTTTTAAATAAGTGTGACACAAGTTACTACTGAAGTTTTTGTTTCTGTCTAAGATAAAACGGTCCTGAGCAGACCATGTAAGTTGGAAACGAGATTAAGAATTTGTTCTGTAACCACATTACTAGTAAACCTCATTTTCAAGGAAATAAGGTGAGCATATTTGAATAAATTATCAATAACCACAAAGATAAGCAGAGATACCCATTAGCCAGAGGCAACCCTGTCATGAAATCCACGACAATATTCTCCCAAATTTTGTCTGCTATTGGAAGAGGTTGGAGGAGTCCAAATGGTAAAGAATGAGAAGATTTAGCTATTTGACAAACTTGGCAGTCACGGATATAAATAAACACGAACACCCTCTTCTAAGCCTTTCCAATAAAATAGAGAAATGAAATACTGATATGTTTGAAAGAACCTTGCATATCCCCCAATAACAGAATCATGAAATTCCTGAAGGAGTTATCCAGTAAAGAAAGATGCAGCGGGTAGCACTAAGACCCATCTTTCTTCTTCACAAGTATGACCAATGAAGAAAAAAAGACTAGTAATATTGTGCTTGATTAGCCCTTCAAGCAACAACTTGGAGATAATCTTTTCAATTTCAGTCTTATAATGGAAAGGATAACGATAGGGACGTACCTTCATTAGTGGTACATCAGTTAGAAGAGGTATAACATGATCATGAATCTTAGAAGGTGGCAAACCTGTGGCTTGTGAAAGACAGGAGCCATTTGCAAAAGAAAAGTCATAATGTTCGAATGCGACTAAGGATGCATATCAGTAAAAAAGTTCAGAAGTTCGTCGGTAGGGGTAGAAGACCTGGCGAAGATGATGGAGATGATGAAACTAATCTGGGTCATGCGACTAGACCAAGGAATCAAGCTTCCATCCCACCGCATAGAGCCAAGTAGCACGCTAATCAACAACCTAAAGCTCTTTCAAACAAGTGTTTTCTGTCATTGGTACAACAAAAGCACCAAATGTAACCATTCTCAAACAACAATAAGAAATATTTAGTAAAATCAATTCCCCTTGATTCAATATAATAGAAATGACAAGTTTCCACAAGTGCAAAGAATTCAAAAACAAGATACGAAAAGAGAAGAGAACCCAAGGTCACGGAATGACGTTTGGTCACGGAGAAAGAACAACAAACAACGAGAAAAGGAATAATCGCTAAATCAACTACACTTTAATCACATTTCCAATTCCTTTATTACCTCATGAATTCTAAGTTTTCGTGCCTTTTTTCTTTCACATTTGCTACGTCTCAATTTTGTTACCGCATCAATGGGTCCTTGTGCCTCGTGGCTCGTCTCACCCACTTCTTGCTCTTGAATAGAAGATGGTGTCTTTCCTCTCTCAAATGGTTAATCCACCAAGTTGGTACAGCACAATAGAGAGCGAGGAGACAAAATTTATATGGACATTTATTTCGGTAATTACGAAATCTCATCATAATTGAAAAGGAACAAAATTTGCTGATACACTACATCATGACCAGAAAAAAAAATTGAACTACATTCTTATTCAAATCCAATGTATATAGATGACGATAACTACTAGAAGTTTGAGCTCTTAAAGCTTATTTTTAAGGAAGTGCCTCCTTTAAGGTGCGGGCAAAAGCTTCCAGCTCTTTCAATCCCTCTTGAGGAGATTTGGCTTCTCCAAGCACCTTCACCATAGCACTGCCAACAATCACACCATCAGCTCCCCATCCTGCTACCTGTATCAAAGTATATAGTTGATTATTAACCAAATTGCCTGAGGTAGAAACATATTATATATATATGGACTGAGAAGTAACCTGTTTAACATGCTCGGGCTTTGATATTCCAAAACCAACAGCAACGGGTTTAGTTGTTGCCTGAATTGCAATTAAAGAAAAAGGATTAAACAAGTAAAAATATTGAGATTAACCAAGTTGAATGGTAGACTATTGTGTTTATCATAATCGATCTGATACCAGCTCCTGCAAGCAAAAAGAAGTGGCAGGACCAGAGTGGGGCCAAAAGGGGAGGGAAAGAGAATTGAACTTTTATGAAGTGATCAGAAGACATCCACCACATCATACAAGATAAAAAGAGTTGAGAACATGATTAAAAAGACAAACCTCTTTAATTTCCTGCAGAAGAGACTGAACATTACCACTAACTGATGATCGGGCTCCTGTGACCCCCACCGAGCTCACCTAAATTAAATCGACAAATGGTTAATGACATTTGCCAGCAGATGATGAACTGGGGTACTTAAGCGGGATATCTTCCGTTTTCACAATCACAGTATATTTCTATCCAATTTCTAAAACTTTGGGATCAAGGTTTCTTTACCAAATTCTAGGCGCAAAATATATCAAAATCAAATATTTGGAATCGTCAACATGCAGTAACATGAGCAAAAATTAATTACCAAAAAAAGCATGAACACAAGATAAAACCAAACTTTTGTAAAATAAGGTTAAAAATTAATCGTTGTCCATTTCCATCCGGCTACTGTAAAAAGAATGTCCCGATCCAGCATAGTAAATACTTCAAAACGCTACGTTCAAACACAGAAGGTCAAAAGGCAACTGTACTAACTACAAACAATAGTTTTGTCTACTTGAAGTGCATAGAGAAGGTCAAAGGGAAAGTTAATAAACAGAGGAATAAATAAAGCCATTGGCATTTTGCACTAGACAATGGTTTCTTTGAAGATGAGGAAACAATAATAGTTCAAGAGTTTTTGGAATATGCCAAATGCATGCAAACAACATAAAAAGAAAAAATCAAACTTATTCTGATTTCACCGGCTGAAAGCAGGACCAAATTTGCTTTCTAATATTAAAGAAGGCAACCAGTTGGTGAATGACTAACTTCTTATTCACAGTCTATGAATAAAATGTTTGGAAAAAAATATAGAACACAAATAAGCAGAAAATGGAGTTATACAAAGACTAAAAAGAAATGTAGCCCAAAAACAGAAGTTAATGAATAAGGTTGAAAGAAGTTCATACAAGGTACACAAATCCTTCTGCTGCATCAACAATGGCCTTCATTCGGTCTTTTGGAGTGGTGGGTGTTGTGAGGAGTACCTTAGCGATATCAAAGAAGTAAAGATACCAAATCAATTAGATATATAAACACACAAAGATTAATTTACCCAAATAAAATTTAAAAGGAAATGTACTATAAAAAATGTTAACCAATATATACTAACATATTTATATAATACTGCGAAATATATAATGCAATAGAATGGAATGCCGTTAATCACAACAAAAGTTCATATCTCCACAATAACCACCATGTCTCCTTTGGTGTGGCTAACAACTGGATTTCATATTTATAGGACAAAAAAGATTCACCACTAGTTTTGAATCATTGAGATCAATGGTATAAGAATGTTAATCTGAAATCCAAAATAAATGCAAGAGATCATTTAACGGTAAGCAAACCAGTTCAATTCCATTTTTCTTAGCCTCCACCCTTAAAGTCTCCGTCTCCTCCAGAGGGACATCCGGGACCACGAGCCCTGCATAGCATACATACAGCAAAGAAAATAATATCATTCTCATTACCATACCACAGGAAAAAGAGACAAAATACAAACAAGATCTTGTTTCAAAATTTTCAATTTAAACGAAGCTGACATAGAAGCTGTAACCAGGACTAGGCAGGACAGGAGAGTGAATTAACGAAACCCAAAATCTAACCTTAAATAATACACGGTGTATGTAATTGGAACTGCTCCCTTATTTTGTCTATGCAGTTTACAATTTGAATTATCATAGAACTAATACAGAAATTAGACCCAAGTGAAGCATGTCATAATGTAAAACTTTGGCAAATCATTACTTGTGTTGAGTCGTACCATGTACGCCAGTTTCTCTTACAATAGACATAAATTTCTCAGTACCACGCTTCAGTATTGGATTGTAATATGTAAACAGTGCAATTGGACATGACAATTCCGGAACAACCTGCCAAATCGATCAATGCAAAGAACCATCAGTTCAGGGAGCTAAGTGAAGATACACATGACTAAGCAATAAGAAATGGTTTCTGAATCCTTATAAAGAGGAATAATTGTTTTAACAAAGTAACAATGGACAAAAAAGATCTCTCTCCAAAGGTTCAAATTTTGGGAAGTTTAGTGTATCATAAGAAATTAGATATCTGTATCATATATCCTAGATTTAGGGATATTATTTCCGGTTTCCTGTTACATCCAGTATCTATATATCAAGGTACAATAAAGTATTGCTTAAGTGAATTGAATCAGTACAAGTCGTTCAAGTTTATTCTTCTGTTCTGGTTTCAAGTAAGAAAAGGATATAGAATGGATAGGCCTCACTCGTTCAAATTTCATAACAATCTACCAACATTGGTTGTTTGTACTGCTAACTTGTCAATTGAAGGAATGAAATTAATTGCTAGATCATTAGCTGTTGACAGTGATAACTAATTAATGGCAAGGAGTTGCACAATTACCTCCTTCAACATAGAAATGATTGCATTGAAATTGGTCCCCTTTGCAAGAGATCTTGTAGCAGCAGCCTGAAGAGAAAGATGTTTCAGTTTGAGAATCAGGTGGTATAAGTATCACAAGAACAAAAAAAATGGAAAGCGTCAAACCTGGATAACAGGACCATCTGCCAAGGGATCAGAATATGGAACACCTAGCTCAATTATGTCAGACCCGCATGAATCAAGCACTTTCAGTGCTTCTGCTGTGGTTGAAAGGTCAGGATCACCGGCTGTAATATATGGTATGAAAGCCACCTTGACACAAACATATTTCTTAGAAAATATTTATTTGGCAGCCAAGAATAGCTCTCAGACTCATATCTCTTTTCAGTAAACTTGATACGGTACTAAAAGTAACCAACAACATACAACGATAATCACCAATACCAACACCATCCAATTTTTATAATCAGGCAGATAAAAAGTATTTGAAAAGGAATAGAAAATGCAATCATGTTGAAATGTGATACAATGGTAAACATGGCAAGCATGGAACCCATACAACTGGAAAAATAACTACTTACTTTTCCTTCTTTTCTCAGTCTGGTGAATGTTTCAGAGAGTCCCGGAACTTCCATGGTCCTCATAGCAGCCACCGGAGTGTATCTCTTCACAGAGATTAAAGCCTTCTTAGAGGAAAAACAAACATGGAAACCGACCTCAGGTTTCTTCAATTGCAAGAAGCAACTTGACTTGAGTGCAAGAGCCATAAAATTGATAATTACTGAAATTTCAAATGAAATTAAGCATAAGGGTTCCCAACAGAACAAAAACCCATGACCGCGATATTACAGAAAACGAGAAAATGAATCTTCACGGAAAACCAAAAATGCACCAAATCCAACCCTTCAATATCCACAGAAATTACAGCATTACATTGGTTAGACAAATCCACGGAACATTCTAGAAACCCATTGAACAATGACAAAGCTTTCACCGTAATCAATTGGATAAATGCTAAAGCAAAGAGGCAAATGATATCAACACATGCATTTTCACAATTCATCTTAACCAAAATACAGTGTTTTCTGAAACGGAATACGGAGGTTTGAATTCAACGCAAGTACAAAAGGAATTGCAGTATCTAAAAATAAAAATAAGTGAAAACGAAAGCTGAAAAAGACACAGAATCGGAGAATGACCTGATTTTTTATGCTGGGTATCTTCTCTCCTTCCTGAAACTGAGTCCTATTCTGAGTGTCGCAACCTTTCCTTTATATATAGTATTCAGTTTCTCTATTCACCTTTTCTCAGACTTGTGGACAACAAAAAAATTGAACTAAGCTATGCATTGAATGGGTATACAAACATATGAATAGCTTTTTTAACCCTTTTTCGGACTAATAAATTTTATAGATTGAAAGTTTCTGTCCTTTGGTTTCATTTACATTTACTTCTCTGCTTTAATTTAAATTCACCGGGGAATGAATTTGGTAGGAGTGGGATAAAGTTTATGTATGGACATTAATAAAAATATTATGACTTTTTTTTCTCTGATGTAATTGTATTCGATGTATGGCTGAATATAAACATTAAAATTCAATGGTAATATATGAGAACAAGAATCCTCTCCATTATTTTGAAGACTTATATCATTAATTAGTTAACGAAAATTTTAAATGTAAGTTTTAAATTAGGTTAAATAATTCCAGAGGTTCACATGTTTCTAGCGAAATCTTAAGTAGGTCTTTTCATTTTTATTTGATTCAATTGAGTTCTTATTTTGGAACATTCATTGCAATTAGATTTTTTTTCGTTAGTAGTACAATAACCGTGTTAACTATGTGTTACGTGTCAACACATGGTTAACTATGTGTCACATGTCACCACGTGATTTTATTTATTTTTTTAAAATTTGTTTTGATTTTTTTTAATTGTACTACTAATAGAAATGACCTGATTGCAACGAAATTTTCAAAATAGAGACTCAATTGAGTCAAATAAAAATGAAATGACCGACTTGAGATTTCGCTACAAAAATGGAGAACTCTCAGATTATTTAATCTTTAAACTACTCATTAAAATATTCCTATACTTAATATTGGTTATCTAGTTTCTTAATATTTAATATTATTTTTATCCCTTTTATATGTCTTTTAGGTTTTGTTTGTATGCGAAAAAGAATAAGATAAAAAGATGACGAAAAAAGAGAATGAAAAGTAATATTGTTTTGATTGAGATAAGGATAGTAAAAAGTAAAATTTAGATGAATTTATAAAAAACATGTAAATAAAAAATTAGATAAAGCAGCAAGAATTATCATAATGGATCTTAGTGTAAGTATGTATGTATAATCCTTTGTCTGTCTATATTTAATATGTTATGTCTAATCTTGAAATTCATGAATGAATGTTATATGTTTAAGAAAAAAAAACTTGGACAACTATTTCAGTTAATTGGTTTTGTATGTTTAAGAATGTAAGAAAATTTCAAGATTAAAACTTTTGTAACATACCATAACGGAAACTTCCATATAAAATTCCACACAAATAATTATATGTATTGGTATAGTAATTCTTTTATAAGTTGAAGTTTAGATTCAATTTTACATTTGTTTTCTTTAAAAGAATTGTATTTATGAAATTGGTCATCCAAGGATGTTTGTTAATAGGACAATGATACTTTGACCTACTTTTAATTCATTACTTCAATCACTGTTAGATTATCACATCACATTACTAAAAGAAATAAAAAAAGATAATCTAATGGTGATTGAAGCAATGGATTAAAAGTGAGTCAAAAAAAGTGGATTAAAATATCATTTTTCTTATTAATATCAAAATATGATCTCATGGATTTTGTTAATCGAGAAGATTACCCTGATAGAATGTAATTTATTTTGATATAAATGATTAATTAAGTCCTATATATCTTTAACATTTAAATAAATATCTTTAACATTTAAATAAATCGTTTTCAATACTATTAATTTAGAAAATTGGGTGAAATTTTTATTTAGTAATTAATATCTTCATGATGTGAAAAACGATTAGTTAAGTTGAACCATGATTTTTAAAAATTTTACAAAAATGGAAATTGTTTTGCACATCTAAGTTCAACGAATTCCATTCATAAAGCAAACATCATTTCGAGACTTAAATTCATTCAACGTATTTATAATTTATTTAGCAAATCAATGCAACTCTTCTCGGTCATTTGAAAATTTCTTAACACATTGAGATTTGAGAACAAATGAAAAAATATTTTTTTTAAACAGTTTAAAAGATCGCTTAGTCTTTTTTGAAATAATTATTAACAATTGAAAAACATCTAAGAAAACAAAAAATATTTTTATTATATATATATATATATATATATATATATATATATATATATATATATATATGAGATATGATTGATAATATTTATTTTAATAGATGAAATTATAGGATTATAATTTTACTTTTCATGATAAATATAATGTAAATTTAATTTTTAATAGAAGAAAGAATGTTAAAATAAAATTGAAATTAAAAAATTTTAATTTATATCTAATTATATTATATTTTTGTTATTATTATTATTATTAATAATATTATAAAAAAACTAGTACCATCACATCACATCACATGCTAAGCTCTTTCATGAAAAAAAAAAAAAAAAAAAAAAAATTAATTATAAAAAAATAAAATAAAAATGAAAAAAAAAAATTAAAAAAGAAATAATTAAAAATTATAATTTCAATTTTAATTCATTACAA